>Ga0179591_1358950_pt1 | contig 13966 bp, 14 predicted proteins | sample CZOMad2_1_08_16f_FD_182891 | JGI IMG/M metagenome (GOLD analysis project Ga0179591, IMG submission 182891) | Vadose zone soil fungal communities from Angelo Coast Range Reserve, California, USA - CZOMad2_1_08_16fungal (PacBio error correction) | ecosystem: Environmental > Terrestrial > Soil >...
AGCAAGTATGAATTGGGTCAGCCCCGAGCGGGTGTGGGGGGAAAGAAAAGAAGAGAAGACTGGTTGCAAGGCTCGAGAGCCTGGTCATGACGGAAAAAGACGACGCTGGGGAATGAAGCCTCCAGAAAGGGAAGGGGGGAAAGGAAAAAACCCTTGTCTTTTGTATAACAAGAAGGGGCCATCCACAGCACCATCCTGAAAAGATGAGGAAAAGATCCCGGACGTGGGCTTGCTGACCAAATTAATAGGAAGCCGCATCACCGAAAAGAAGTACAAGGAAGGGGGAAAACCTAGATTTCCGGTTCAAGGAACCGCCTACTGCGAACGGGACGGAAACGGGTTTTCGAAGAACAAAAGACGCTCAAACAATTCCTGGGAGTTAGAAAGAGGAGAAAAGAAGCGCGACCCATATGTTCGGGAGGCCGCTATCCCCCTTGCCGCGGGGAAGTGGAAGCCCCTGAAAAACCAATGGCGTCGTCATCGTCAGGAATACCCGAGTGTCAAAAGAAGGGACGTGGGCGATATACAAAGAAAAAACCAGGGGCAGGTCCGGGGAGGCGCAGCTTGTAGTCCGGAGTAGTGGGGTGGAGGACCCCGAGGCGATTGTTGGAGGGAAGATAAAAGATTAACCATCTCCCCTTTTCGTAATAAACTCATATCTGGGGTGTGGCCTTGACTCGGCGAGGGGTTTCTCTCCCACTTTCCGCAGGTCAATACTGTAGGGTTCAGAAGAAAAAAAGGGGCCTCGAAGCCAGATGTTGGCCTCTGCCAAACCGGAGGAAACCCACCGCCACGACACCAGGTTGAGGAGGTAGAAATGAGAATTGTGCCGAAATCCCAGCGACTCTAAATGAGAGAGGGAAATAAGGGAAAAAATTGCCAATTGACACGCAGGAAAGAGTCCAGCTATATGACGGGAGAGGGAAAGTTGACACCGAGACCATGTCGGTTGGTTGAGGGGGGGTCTAGTCTCCGTGAAAGGCCCTACAAAAGTAATGGAGGAGACATTCAATGGTCCGTGATTAAGTTGAACTCGAGGTTAGGGGTTCCGGGAACGAGATCACAATGAAGGGAGCACAAGATGAAAATACATAGAAATTTCTGATACTCGGTAAAGTGGTCAACCCATTCTCCGCACGGACGTGAAAAAAGTCTTTAAAATGGACCGCTGGCACAGGAGGAGGCAAGAAGGTGGTTAAAAAAGAGAAAGGTTGATCAGGAATGGTGTGTTCCCGTATCGCTAAGGACTCCTAAAGGGGTCCGTTTTACAGGGTCAACTGGACCAGTCATACTCGCGCCGACTTCTTTAGACTCGTCTTAAAGAGGACTTAACACACCGTACTAATAGAAAGTACGTCGAGCGCAACCTTTTCGGAAGACGCCTGATTCCTTGACTTGGGCGTGAACACAGTCCTCGGGGACAGGGAAAAGTCGAGCGAAAAGAAGGCGGACGGCTCCCCCTCTCCATCTGCGTGGGAGGCCAGAGCGTTTACAGACGAGTTTATCGTTTGGGGGAGAAGGAAAACGGGCTGTGCTTCTTACTCCTCCGTGGGTCTGACGGCCAGACGAAGGTCCAGATCGAAGGAAAGTAGGGGACCATGACCTGGGGTCTCACCCTAAGGTAAGTACGGACGACATTCCCTTTTAAGGAAATAGGAGGGCCCACCTCGTACGAGGAGAGAATCCGTGGGGCAAGATCAAATAGGAAGGGTTTTTATGCTCCTTAGAAAGGTGCGACGGTTTGTGGGAAAGCTCGAGCAGAAGGGTCGATAACCCGAGGTCGGATGAAGAGCTAGACTAGACCGGGACTCAGCATACAAAAGAGGGGAGAACGGGAACCTTGGGGGTCCATTAATGGCGGTAAGGACGGTCGTGGAGGGTGGTGTGGCGTGCAGCTTGCTTGGGAAAACGGGGGGATTGGTTGAGGGAGAAAACTCTATAAAAGAGGGGGAAGGGGACGTCGTGAGGGTTTCGACATCTGGATAGAGGAGGATGGGGGGTCAAGTCCAGCCGATTCGGAGTGAAAAGGGGAAGATCATTGGAGACCGGAGGGTATAAGCTATCCCGAAGAGAAAGAACGACGCGCTCGTTGACTACCGTCAAGGGAATGATGAGTAGCACGTTGAGCTATCAGTCAGTCCGAGATAGGTCTCTCTATCAAGGAGTCCGGATGACGAAGCCAACGGAGATCGGTCTCAAAGGGAGGACAAGGAGTTGTCCAAAAGGGGGGAGACTTGCCGAAAAGGTCAGACGGAAAAAAGCAAGATTGGGGGGGTTCCCGCGCTCGGACAGGGTTTGTCCGTCATCGGATATAAGGAGAAAAAAGTGACGCGTCCGTCCCAATGTGAAAGACGAAAACCCTAGGAAACCAATATGAGTAGAAGGAAAAAGACAGCAGGGAGCGGGAAGAGATGGTTACCGCGTCCGGTACGAGATAGGGAAAGGGTGGCAAACGGTTCCTGGGGGGGTGCCGGCCATCGGGTAGATAAGGACCAAGTGAAAACTTCACTCCCGATAGTCCTATATTAGGACGAAAAACAAGTGCGGAAACAAGCCTGGATTGTACGTTGCACGAAAAACGGGACCGTAGAAGGATATCTCGAAGCGAAAAACCCAACCGGAGCAAGAAGTTATCTCGTCCACTTTACTGGTCAAGGGAACATCAAGCAGCGGGGCAGAAAAGGGGAATCCGGGGGATCTTCGGATCGGGGGTGAACTAAACTTACTTCTGAGAAAAATGGAAAGGGGCATTGGGGGGTACCTGGGTAGTCACCAAAAGAATTCGAAGTCACCATGTTCTTACTCCAGATCAAATTGGGTGCGGGGGCTATCAGAATACGTTTTGTGATCGGCTGTATGAGTCATATACGTTGGAAAGAAAAGAGGGGGGCTAACTGAGCCTGCCTGATTGAAAAAAAAAAGGAGTTGGGCTCTATAAAAACTGCCGGCCTCCTTCGAGGTTCAGTGCAACAATTGGTCACCAGGCCGGAGAAAAGAATCTGCTAATCTTAGACGGTCATCGTTCCCGACGGGAAGTTGAGGGAAGGGCCGAGACTACGCGCTGAAGAGAAGAAGCTTAATGCATATTCCCTGTACGAGGGAAAAGGCGTTGGGAAAATCGAAGGAAGAGACTATAGATTGATCTGAGGTATACATAGGCCTTCATCACCTGTACCGTCCGAATCGTAATTTGCCCGTTCACCCGAGAGAAAAGGAATCCTCGACCCTCACTAGTACGTTTCAAGCCGGCTTCGCCAAAAAAGTACGGAGATTTTCCAAAATAGGAAGAGCAAACTAGAACCCACGACTCACTAAGGCGAAATCATGGTACGTGAGGAAGACCCCTTGACCCAAGTTCGAAAGGAGGAGTAGGGAAGGGACGACTACGTCGATGTCATCTCCTCCGTTCGAACCCCAATAAAGAAAGACTGCCAACACCAAAGGACAAAGTAGAAATTCCATAGAAGCATGGAGATGTGAAACACTTCGACCGACTCGGTAGAAGGGAAAGGAGGAGAACATGAGTTCTCGAGGAGTCTTCTGTTTTCTACCCTATTGACTTAAGAAGTTTTCTACAGTAGTGGCGCCTTCTGGGAGGCAGAAACATATGAACCGAAAATAAAATGCGGGTAGAAGAATGAACAAAAAAGCTAAACTCTCCTCGAACTCACTCGTGCGTGACCATGGAGAAATAAGCTCTGTCAATAAGGGACCTGTCCAGGGAAAAGAAGTGTTTCACAGGTCAGGACTAGTCGGCTCGACTTACATGGGGGGGAAGCACGACTTCGAAACTCTGCGGAAAGGGGGGGAGGTAAGTTCACCTAAGGACTTCCGAGAAGGCCAGGGAAACATTTAAAGACAACGACCTTAAACGGAAAAACTGCTCCTTACCTTAGCGAAATAAGCGTAAGAAAAATTCCTGAAACGCTTGTGCTGGGGAAGGGGGGACATCTCCGGACACTAGGGGAACCGATTTTGAAGCAAGTCGGAAGAATGGTGGTGGGACCAATGACACCAAGGTCCCTCTATGGCAAAAAGGTCGGATGATCCCGGCAGGCCTAATTAGGGGAGAATTGGGCTTTCACGGACACGGAAGAGTGAGGGTCAAAGGTCGGAAAACTTGGGAGTCAATTGAGGAGAAGATAAGGGAAAAAGGAATCATTGCAGGGATGAGAACGACGACTCGGCCCCCACCCAGCAAGAACTGTTTCTGAACCGGCAATCCATTAATCACCACAGAGGGTGATCGTATTCCGTACAATGGCTAAAAACGTAGACATACTAGTCCTTAGTAAGCAAAAAAGATTGTTCTAACAAAGTAATGTGAATGTTCACCTTCCTCCAAAGGGGTTTGGCGATGAAAGGTCGGACTCCCGGGCCAGCCGCCCTAGCACAAGATGTCCTTCTATGAAAGTGGGGGTGGGGTGGGGGGGTGGTTGGGGTTGGGGTTTGTTTGGTGGGGGGTGTGAAGGGGTTAGAGGCAACCGGTGCCAACCAGGAGTGCCCTCGAGCCTAATTGGTGAACATCGAAAAGATGCCATTCATTACAGAAGCTGGAGGGATCTTGAATATCGAGAGTAAAAAAAAGGGGCATGGTCCCAGGACTTGCGCATAATTAAAAAGGGGGGGGGGGAGTCCGTACAGCGTCAGGATGAGATTCTAAATCCACTGACGGAGTCGGTGAGAGCGACCCAAAGGGTTTTACTGCAAAAGTCATGATCAAGGGAAGAGGGGGGAAGAGACTCATGCAGCCACCACCTCCTCGTGCGGCCAGGGGGATCGCTGGGTTGGAAGAAAAACCTCCATTCTGTTTCGAAGTCAGTAATTTCGAGGTAATGGGAAAAAATAATCTGAAGGTAGTAACTGGAAGAAGAAGAAAGGGTCCTTCCGACATTCGGCGGGACGACACGACGCCATACTAGAAAATTGAGTAGGGGTGAAAAGATGGTTAGAAACCGGTGGGGAGGCACCCCTTCAATCGGGGAGAGGTTCAGGAAAGGGTTCTTTGGCCTGCCACTGCATGTCGACAACGTTGGAACCGGTCGTGGATTAAGGGGGGAATAAGGAATCACCATTGAAAGGCGAGGGGTAGAAATAAAGAAAAACTGGGACGGAACTGCAGAAAAAAGAGGGGCTCAAAAATCAGTGATGGGAAAAAAAGAAGTGCTATCTCTACAAAGGAGAGAGGAAAAAGAAGAGAGAGAAAGTGGGGATGGCGTGCAGCATCACCGGTGACAGGGTCTTCACAAAAACACATTTTAAAATTGCACAAAGAGGGGGGAAGACATCGAAATGACTGGGAGGAAAATAAACACCTGAAACAAACGACACCGTTTGTGCGTGGCCGACAAGACTGGGCAATAACATCACCCTGCCTTACCAAGGGAGGAAGTGACAAAAGAGGGATATATGAGAAAAAGGGGAGTCTCAAATTCATAACTGCCACAATCTTCATGCGACCTAGCATGGGGAGGGTCAGGAAAGTCAAAAGTACGACTAAAAGAAACTTTATTGTCGTTGAAGGAAAAAAAAGAAAAGGGGGAAAGCCGTCTCCTCACCTAAAAAAAAAAAAAATTTTCAACTGGACTCGCCCATTTCCCTTCGAAAGAGAAGTAGGCTAAAAAACCCATTCTGCGCGGATCCCCCTGGCCGCCTTAGGGGGGGTGGCCTCCTGGAGCAAAAGTTCCGTCTTCAGAGGGGTGGAAGGAATAAAGCTTCACGTAAAAGGGGGTAAAAAAAAGTATGTGCCTGGAATGGGCAGAGCAGGGACCGGTCGGGGGGGTACGAAAAAACCATGGTTCAAAAAAGAAGAACCCGAAAGCGGAACCAGCGAAGAGGAGATAACTAGAGAAAAGTGCCAACTCGTGGGTCTCTCCATATAGGGAAGGAGGAAGAGGAGGGAAAACTTGGAAAAAGTTTAGATGCAGGGCCCTAGAAGAAGTTGGGGAAAATCTTGACTGCTGAAAGACACAGGGACACACGAGCACCAGGGGGTGAGGAATGGGGAACGGGCTGCGATAAAACGGCGGAAAACCGGAGAGGGAAAACGATTCGTGGGCTTACATTGAACACACGGCAAATCGCCACTCGATGTTTTTTGTGAGTAGGGGGGAAGTGGGAAGAAGGAAACCTGAGTAACTGGGGTTGAGGTGTAGCGATAAAAAGGGACCTACAACCCTTTACCGGCGAGCACGCCTTCAGTACTTTACTAACATTTGAATCTAGTTCAGAACAACAAAATATAATGCAAAAAAATTGGAGGAAAGAAGCGGTATCAGACCGAAGGGAAGTGGACAACCCAATTCAAAAGGACTGAAAACAGCCTGTCCAACTAGGGGAAAAAGAGCCTGGCCCCTTGCGGGGTTCACGCCAGGAATCAAGGAAGGTTTCGTCAGGAGTTGGCCGCCGAGGGTTGAGGCACCATGGGGAGGGAAAAAAGAAAATGACCCGTGAGCTCGACTAAAAGCTTTGAAACGAGCTTAAGTCTATCAAGTAGAGTCAAGAAACATTGTATCTCTCCTCAGAAGCGAAGTGGTACGAAGGTTAAGAAGTCTCGTACTGGCATTAGGGGTACCTGGGCTGAGTGCAATGGGGGGCGAACGGCTTCTTGCTCGAGGAGGGTTCCGGCCGGGATGAGGATTGCTCAAGGTATGGGGCTGGGGGGACGTACTCCGGGTCTCGCCGAAACCGAGTTAAAAGATTTGAAGAAAACCTTAGCGTCGGCAAGGGGGACTACAAGAGGAAAATAACCATGTCACTGCCCACTCGTCCGAGGGAGGGCTACACTTTTCTCCGAGCACACGGCGCTTGTATTGGGCGCAGTCGGGGGGGCGACGTGTGTTGTGCTGTTAGGGTGGGGACGAACCCTAGTTAAAGGAAGGAGCTAAAGAGGCCCAGAAGAGACCCAGAAGGGGGAAACATGATGTCAGTCATGCTATGCCTTTCTTTGGGGGTTTTAAGGGGCTTTAATTAGGGGGGAGACTTCCATTTTAACGCAATGAAGAGGAACGTCGTGAGTTCGTCGCCGGGAATGTCGCATTGGACAGGGGGACCAGCCAGGGCCCGGACACATATAAGGGAGAGACGAACGAGACGAAAAAAGAGAAAGTTCGGGGAACAGCACTAATATCGGATCCTCACTTTGGAGCTCAGGTAGAAGGTAGTAGAGAGAAAAACGTCTTAGGAGGGATCGGGGCGAACCTGACTAATGGAATTCCAAGGGGAAGAAACCTGGCTCGGCAGGGGACCGGAGTTGGGGGTCTAGCATCTGACATGATAAATTTGGATCAAGGTAGGATCAAGGTCCGTCCGAACTGATGCCCTTCGAAGGACGGATTACCAAACATAAGCTCGGAGGGCAGAAGGACGTCTGTACGGGGAGGACTCGAGTAACGTGCCGACGGGGGAACAAGGGGGAGAAAGAGTGGCGGGGGGGGGGGACCGGAAAGAGGAAAAGGGGTCCCTTTCTACATACGAAGATCTGCCCAGTAAGGGTCAACCGTGTCTAAAAAAAGATGCGTACCGGTGCCTACAGGAAGGAGAGGAGAGAAGCACAACAACAACGTAAAACGAGAGATATCATCGAATCACTGTACATCAAGCGACAACCGGGCACCGAAGTTGACAAGCTCCAAGGGGGACGGGGGACAGAGAGGGAGAAAGACGGGACATGCCTGAAGGGCATCGATGAAGAGTCTTAACAGACCTAGAGCAAACGGGACTGCTATAACCGATAAAGAGGCTTTACAGCCGAGCTCGGGGCATCTTCTTGGGGGGGGGGGGGATAATGCATATCTGGTGCGTGGGGAGGGGGTCCTGAAAAGAACATGTGAAGAGCGCTCTACCGCCGCCGACCCGGGTAATTTCAAAAATGGTCAAAGGAAGTAAGAGATCGCGACGTATTCGGCCGAGTCAAAAAAAGAATCGCCGGCGACTCGGAAGTCCATGCATCGTGAAAGGGAGAAAGATCAGCAGACTATGAGCTTTGAAAGGGGGGAAAAGGAAAACGATCAGTTCTCTTAACTCAATCCGGTCGACCTGGGATCTAAACAGGGGAAATGGCATCGTCTGGGAACTTGACACCGGATCTGGGAAGGCGGAGCGAAAAGAATTCAGAGGAGAAAGCGCAACCTTCATTCATTGGCCAACCACATCAGACTTCGTACAAAACACCAAAACGGAACAAGGAAGTGATCCTTCTCATAATGGGGGGGCGGACTGGGGGTATCATCTTCTGAGGAGGCGGAAGAGCAGACTCTGGGCACTACCACATCCGAGAGAGATGTCAAGAAGAAAACTTAAGGCGACGAAATAAATGGGCTTCGCCAACAGACGAGCTCGGTCTACGAGGTGGCACAAGATGGAGAAATTGGGAAATGGGGACGAATACCGAGGCGATAGTAAGACTTACGAAGAAAAATGAGGGGAAAAAAATTTGGGAGACGGATGAGTACGGAAAAACAGTCCCCTTTTTAAAATAAAAAATATCAGGCGATCCCTGCCGTTCTCAAAAAGGCTCGGGGGGACCAAGGAACTCGTCCTTGAAGGCTCGTGGTCATGACCGAGACGGGTCACCTGGCATTAGATTAAGATGCGGCCAAGGGGGATCTAGGAGGGTATTCATAAGGCGGAAGAGAAAACCATTTCTTCGGGTCGATACACCAGTGGGAATGCTCGACAGGTACACTCACTTCTCTTCGACTTAAAGGAAGAGGGGAAAGAACTGACTGCTGAGAAGGGGCTTAGAAAAGGGAAACTGAGGGGACCAGAAATGGGGGAAAAGGAGAGACTGTTCCACTTCACGTTTCGGAAAAAGATACACCGATTCGGAGTCCGATCGTGCCGCGACTTGTCTGGTTGAGAAAAAAGCTAAGCACTAAGGGCCAAGGTCTAAGAAGGAGGCTAGACCCTTATACATGGTCGGGTCTGACATCTCTCTACCAAAGGAAACCACCAACGCTAGTCATGACACGGCATCACAGACAGAGGAGGATGGAGGGACGTTTGGACAATGTCATGACCACGAATCACTGATAGCTAACTAGACGTATCTCTCAAGAGTAGAGTCAAAATCTACTCATTTAACTCATCAAAGGGCGGTGGCGGAAAGGGGAGCACGCCATCTCCGATTCCCAGATGGCCTTCAAAGAGGGGATGGTTTAGGTTATCGTAAAAAAACAAAATAGGGGCCACCGGTATTCCAGAAGCAGGTAGGCAACTAGGTTAAAAACACAACGGATAGGTTGACTCAGCGCCGCCGGGCTCGGTGGAAAGGTTCTTAGACGCAAGACCTTGTTGTGTGAAAAAGAGGAAAAGCCATAGGGGGAAAAAGTAATTTCAGACAAAACTGACTTTCTCGGGACTCTACCAATAACTTTCTGGGGAAGTAGGCGGGGTACCGATGTAGGAACCTGCATTAGGGTCTGAATGAAACACAGAAATAACAGGTTAATAGAAGGTGAAGAAAGCTATTTTTCAGAAGTCCGGCAATGGCCAAAAAAACGAGCTCAGAAACGTCTTGTAGAGGGGGGCAGGGGATCCACTAAAAGGCTGTCTTTCGCATCTTCTACCCTGGGACTGAATCAGGGAGAAAGGAAGGTTTTTCAGGCTATTACGCTTCCGTAGACGCCTTGGGAAAGCACAGGAACTCATTTCTCGAATCTTGAAAGGATGGCGTTGTCTTAAAAACACGCTTGTTAAGACAGTAGTAAGGTGTACAGTTCGGAGGGGAAACCATCCAGGGGGTTTCGATCACTGCAACACAGGAGATAGGGCTGTTGAAGAAAAAGAGGCGGTGGGGAAGGAAGAAATCAGAAAGTGCAGCTCTCTAAAACTAGGAGGGGGAAATATGAAAGTATTTGAACAAGGGAAAGGTGGATTCACCCTAGAGACCTGTGTACCAGGCTGGTCATGATCGAAAAAAAAAATAACTGGTATGACCTTATTACGAAAAAAGGAGAAACGAAAGGGCAACGAGTGGTCGGGAAAAATCAGAAGGAAAAAAAAAACACCAACCTTCGATACCGCCGGAATTGGGGCAGGTTCTGAGAAAAAAGAGAGAAAGAAGCCTAACGAACAACTCCTGGGCATCAAAGGGGGGGATCCTTGAGGGTAAACGGCCGTCCTCTATCCACATTGTCCGAAGACAAAAGTCTCACTCTTCATATGGAAGGGAAGGCCTGCCCATGGCCGACATCGGATCAAGAACCACGATGGCGGTTTAACCGGGGAAGCGGAGAGGTCTCCTGGTCGGCTCCGTCGTCAGCTTCATTACCCTACAGCCCGGGTCCCCGCCGTCGACGACTAACCTTTCCAGTCGAAGGAGGAGGACAGGTAGCTCTTCCTTTTTTACCATGGGGTCCTGCGGGGGATGGCTCCAGAAAATGGGAAACAGCCAACATAAAATCGAAAGAAAAAAAGATAGGAACTAGGTCTAAAACCATGGTAAATCAACGGTTGCAACCTACGGGGACACATCTGTTTCCTGATAAACCAGCTAATTCCTCGTTTGCACTCGGCGGGGTATCCCAAAAGCAACCCCTTGTAGGGGCCCAGTCTAACGGCATTAACGAAATCTGCGAAGGGAGAGGGGAGTTCCATATGGATGGTCCAGGTACGTTGAAAAAGACCAGAGGGGGGTCATTGTGGGGGGGTTTTAAAAATGGAATACCCCTGCAAAGGGGGGGGGGGGGATGGTCAGGCGATACCTAAAAAGATGTACTCTGAGGGGGCACTCCTCAGTCCAGTGGGAGAGTGAAAATGAGTTCTAGCGAGTAGACGCAACATAAGCACACAAGGAGCGGCAAGGGAGAATCTACCTAGAATCGGGAAAGGGAAAGGGAAGGGGCACCACATGATCAAGACTTGCGTCCCAACGTATCCCCTGTGGAAGAACGAAGACGCTGCCAAGGGAGACGGCCATTATTTTATCAGGGTCTTAAGCGGAGAAGTCTCTCCTATATTGAGGCGAGAAATTTAGAGCTCAAACACTGGACGGCATCTCGACGACTAAAGGAATGGCCAAGTACTTAAATAAGGAACAGTCTAGCTCCATACGTCGGCCCGCATCGTAATGTGACTTTTAAAACCGTCTCTTAAAAGGGACCCCTTCAAGAATCGTGATGGGAAGACGAAGGAAAGCGGGTGAAGGAGGTTTCCTTGCAGAGTTGCTGCTAATTCACGGGGGGGAGGTGAGGGGGGGGGTCGGAAGGGAAACGTTCCGCAGCCGGCCAGTCGCCATCTAGTAATAAAGTAGCCACAAGTACGTCATGAGGACGGTTCTCCCTACGGCGTGCCCACAGGAACCGAGTCGCTACGATGGGGGGAAGTAGACCATCGTGGGCTGGTATCATGTCTACGTGGTGTGGTGAAGAGAGTATCAGGAAGGGGGGAACCCAGTAGGAGAAGATCGACGAAGAACGCAGCCGCCTCCCCCGTGGAATGAGACCCTGGATGGCAGAGGGCTCTGCAAGGGTCATGGGGGGGTGGGGGCGTGCACTGCTTGTTAAGTGTCGGAAACGGCTTGTTGGTTAGAAAGATGACCAATCGAAACGTGAGTCTTACGACTAGTCCGCTTGGGTGCAGTGCCCAGCGAGGGGACTGACGGGGGACAGTGAAGATGCCGAAAAAGGCACCCCAAAGAACGAAAAGCGGGACAAAAACGCTTCCGTCCTATGCATATCCTAAAAGTTGAGGCTATCAGCCTGTATATAGTTTCGGGTCTCGATGGAGAAAGACTCGGCAGTTGAAGACCATTCCAAGACGGCTTCCTGGTCTTGACAAGGGGTGAAAGGAAAGACGGCTTAGGTTGTCAAAACACGGGAACGCTCAGTACATTGGGGGGGATCAAGAAGAACCGCTACGAGGGCATCAAAGATATCCTAGAAGAACTAGGAAAAAAGAGCTTCTGGAGACCCGTAAGGGGAGGTAGGTGAATACGGGACTTTAAGGGAGGACTTGGAGGGTTAAGAAATGCCAGATGAAACGTCGTCCAATTCATCTTCATCAGGGACCCGTTGCTCGATAGAGAATATCCGGCACCAGTCGAGGTGAAAAGAAAAACCAAGCCTAGATGTCGTACCAGTGACCGGGATCGAACGAAGAACGGAGGATTAAAATATAGGATCGGGTCACTGTCCAGGCCAGCTACATTCTTGGTCAAAGGGAACAGCGCCTGGAATCTGACTGAGAAATACGATTAAATGTAACGAGGGGGAGTAAGAGTTCACCAATTTCCTCCAAAAGGACCGTGAGAAACCAAAAGCTCCATAGGAGTGGGACTTCGAATAAAAACTCGGGTCATACGGGAGTGGAGAATGAAGCGTAAGAACGGGAAAAAGGGAGTGTCCGGATGATCAAAAAGAAAAATGTCCCAGAGGCTGACCCACGACGCAAGGTCCGAGCCAAGTGGCAGTTTCAAAATCCGATTAGAGAAATGGATAGTAAGCCAGACGAAGGTTCTCCAGAAATCGAAGACGGGGGAGTCTCATCAACGAAGAGGGAGAAATCCATAAATAAGGGAAGGGCGTTTTGGGGAAGGCTTCGCGAAAAAATTCTAGGACGGAAAGCTTAAAAGGGACTCTAGGGGAAAACAACGACGGATCCGCGATGGGCTACTCACTACTTACTAGAGAGGAAATGTCAAAAAGAGCCGTTCCTCAAATCAACGGGCAACGCCACTAAAGGGGAAAGGAGCAAAGGTAACAAGTTCTCAATAGTTTCGCTCTTGGGAGCTTCGGGGACTGCCTGGGAAACTACCTCGTGTTCGACTCACAGAAGTAGCGAGGAGAACACTGAAAATGCATAGAAAGAAAAAGACACGAGGAGATAATGCGAAATCCGCCTAGGGCCGAAATGGGCATGGTACGAGGGACGTACTTCTCGTTGCTCACGGTATGGGAGGGGAAAAAGTCTAAGAAAAAGAATGGACGCCGGGGCGTACCAGGGGGAGGAATCCAAGCAAAAGCAAGTTGCAGCACCTATCAAAAGGCGGGAACACGGACTCAACAAGGAAGGAAAAGGGGAAAAGGCGCCATTGCCGGTCCTCGTGGAAGAAGGGAAAAGGGGCAAGAAACGCTGACGGAGGAAGTAGGTAAGATAGACGTACTGATAGGGGCTTTTAATTCTTAGAAAAGAAAGTCGGAAAGGGGGGGCTGTCTTAAAAGGGTCAACAAGATGGAATAAAAAAAAATCAAAGAGCGACATGAGCGGTCTGACTACCATGAACAACAACCCAACCCCCTTTTTTTCCCAAGTTTAGAAAAAAGGACGGGGGGAAGGAAACTGTTTGCCTGTCGTGTCCCGGGGCAGAGTAGAAGGAATGGATTCACGTTCGGACAGAACCGGGTTAGGTGACGCAGCCTGAGGGGAGTTTCGTCTCCCTAACGAAAAACTCAGGGGAACAAGGTAAGCATTCCCTGGAAAAGTTTGGGGGAGGGGCGAACGAATGAGGTGTACAGTTTCTTCAGGACGCGAATCAACCACCGCAAAAAAAACGAAGGTAAAAGGTAACCTCCAGGACTCCAAAAGGGTGTAGGCGACGGGGGTCAATGTCATGGACACCTAAGGAACTGATACAGCATCAAGAAGGCTGAGCCAAGGAGGGAGGCCGAACGTCAAAAAGAATTGGTCGCCTAAGAATGCACTATTCTGCCAGGGGGTCTGCTAAAAAGAAAGGTTGTCAACATAACTCCCGAAAGGCAAAAAGGGAAAGTCTAGGCAATCTCTGAATGGGTGCCAAGTGTGCCCGAGCGCCGAAGTAGGATAAAAGGTTTTCCATGCATCTTTATATGGGAGTCAAGAAAACAAGCAGGCGAGACGAACGGTTCTTATCAAAACTAGGACCATAAACCAAAACAGAAACTCAGGCCATTCACCGTTCACATAGCGGAACCTAAGAGGTGGAAAAGGGAGCTTAAAGGGAGGAAGAAATTGAACAAGTCATGTAATAGATGAAGACGGAAGTAGT
>Ga0179591_1164484_pt1 | contig 13965 bp, 10 predicted proteins | sample CZOMad2_1_08_16f_FD_182891 | JGI IMG/M metagenome (GOLD analysis project Ga0179591, IMG submission 182891) | Vadose zone soil fungal communities from Angelo Coast Range Reserve, California, USA - CZOMad2_1_08_16fungal (PacBio error correction) | ecosystem: Environmental > Terrestrial > Soil >...
AAAAGGAGGGTGAGGAGGGCAAGTGTGCAGAATCTCAATTTCGGAAGTTGTTTGAAGGGGCCCATGAAGCAAAAAAAAAAAACACGCAAAGGCGAACGACACCACCGTGACTTGGTCCGTTCCAATCTCCGGGTCAAAGGAAGGGGACACGAACACCATTCGATGCGCAAACGCGTACAGTGGTGTGGAGAATCTAGGACACAGAGAGAGGTACAACGGTCGCAAAACCGGGGGGGGGGGGGGGGTGGGGGGGGGGGGGGGGGGGGTGGGGGGGGGGGGGGGGGGGGGTTGGAAAGCGCGAGAGGAAGAGCACGGGGCGTCAAAAGAGCAAAAAGAGAGACCGCTCGGGGAATACAGAGAGTGCACGTGCGGCCGATCCGTCTTAACATGAGGTATGCTCGGAGCTTCACGACACCTTGAAAGAGAAGACACTTCTGTGAAGTGGCCTGGGGAAAACGTACCTGTATTTCAAGAGCGACGCGTGCCACCCTTTCACCCGCAAACAAAGGTCACCGTGCATAAACGTTTCGACGTCGAACAAAAACGGGAAAGAGTTGATCAAGAAGGACACGGTGAAGGCATGCCAGAAGAGCACGGTGGCACCACGCAGCAGCTAGGTCCAATCACGGCAGGGGCCGTTCGATCCGTGTCAAAAGGTAGGTTAAAAAGGACCGTTTAGAGCCGAAGGAGGAAGACTAGCCTAAAGTGATGCGTCGGCGGCCGGAGTCTGAACCGAACTTGGTGTTCCGGCGAAGACGCTGCCGGGCGAGCTCCTGGTCTAGAAATGGTGGGGGGGGCTTGCGAATTCTCTTTCCGGATCTATAGCGAAGAAAGCGGCTAACTACCGATATCCCAGAAACATGATCTCAGTGGAGGGGGGACCAAGGTCTTGAAAGTGGAGAATCAAGTTATTCAGTAATACACCCTAGGACCACATTCAGTCCTCTTCAGGCGGGGGGGCAAAAAAAGCAAGACAGAACTAAAAAAGGTTGGCCGGTCTCTGGGAGCAGTTGAACTTCAAAAGATAGTAGGTCATCCTAACTGGGAAAAAAGGAAGAGTCCACCCGAATAGAGGGGACTCGGGAGAAGCAAAGAAGACTAAAAGGGATGGCGATCACTTGTACGTGATGGGGACTAACCGTGCCGCACGTCTCGGTGAAGTTTCCGTGTGCGTATCAAGGATCACAAAAAAAAACGGAGGGAGAAAAGATAATAGTAGATACGCACACGGGGGCACTATTTAACCGATACTGAAATTCCGCACTTTTCGAGAAACACACCAGCGATCCGCAAGAGGGAGATACGGAAACGCCCGACGAAAAAAAGAGGGGCGTTCCGAGAGGGGAAGGGGAGAATGGACCTATCTAAAAGAAACGGATGAAACTGAGACCGACGCTCACGGTTATCAACGGCTGGCCGACCCCGGTGCCCACAGGGGTGGTGAAGCTTGTTTCTGGGGAACCGCTTCTGTAGTGAACAGGGGTGCACGGTACACATGACTCACCGAAGGAAAAAAACGTCCATCCCTTGGTGGAAAGAAGGAAATGCGCGAAAGGAAGGGCTCCTAGGGGGGGTAAATCGCCGCTGGAGGCCAGCTAGAACGGCAGCAAAAGCCCGCGACCAAAAAAACAATTTCGAAGAGGAAAGGAGGAAAAAAAACTCGAAATTCGTCAAAAGACGCCAAAACGGAAGAGTCCGAAACCGCATAAAACAGACTGATCGTATCAATCCGTGGATTATAAGGAGGAAACGGGGAAGTGGAAGGCCCATAACTGAAGGAAACGCGGGCTTTGCGAAAGGACTCACCCTAGCTCGACGTACATACCGTAAAAAAAGGACGCGGGGCCCCGAACTAAAAGTTTACGGTGGGGGGGAAGGAAGGAATACAAATGAAAAAAAGGAGACGGGTATCGGTGGCTAGACGTGTTGTGCACGCCGATGGGACGGTGGGGAGAGGGGTACCTGGTTGAAAAAAGTAACTCCTCCGTGGAGGTCAGGAGGGAAAACCGTCTTTAGCTTCCAGAGCATCTACCCCGCAGGGGTAACGCATGATGGGGGGGGCAAATTCAAGTGAAGGGGAAAAAACGAGAAAATCAAAGCTGATACTAGCGGGAAGAACAATTTGGCGACTGACGAGGGCGACCCCGGAGGGGTGGAACGCGTTAACGCTAAGATGTACAAAGAGGGCCAGAGCCCAGTTCTTCTCGCTCTGAAGCAGACATGTGTAAGGAAAGATGCCCGTCGGACGTCGATGACGGCAAGAAAGTTGACGGCTCCACGTCCCTTTGGTTCAGGGTGTTACCGGTTCGTGTGGTGGAGGGACGGACCGGGGAAAAGAAAAGGGGGAAGGGAATCGGAGGGAAAAAAATGACCGTAACCGCATACAGCGTACCAAACCTTAAAGTGCCTATATAGAAAAAAACTGGAAAAAAAGGTGTCCGCGGGAAAAGGAAAGGAGCAGTGCGACGGAGAAGATACAAACGAGCGTATAATCCCGAGTGGACCGAACCTTTGGAGAAAAAAAAAAAAAAAAGCCCGAGGATCAAAAAAAAGAATAGCGGCGTGCACCAGGAAGAACTGGGTCGAGTTGATGCTTAAGGGTACTCGCCCAATCCTCCTGACTAAGAGAGACTGAAGGGGAGGGAGAACTTCTTTCAGGGGAAGTAGGAGGAATCGCTCAAACAGGAAAAGAGGAAAAAATGCGTTCAGGGGTCGCACGTGGAGTCCTAAAAAAGCGATCAAAAACCGCGGATTGCGAAGGGAACTTTACCAGGAAGAAGAAAAAAAACACAAGCAAGGTAGGAGGGATCGGCGACGGGGCACCGCGTGTACACACGGATCCTCGGAAACACTCGAGTGCGTGGCGGGGGAGAGGAAAAAAACTCACCCGGCACCTTGGCATCGAGCGGCGAGTGACGCATCCCCTCTGAACGAAACGAAAGAAGTTAAACGATTCAGAAAAAAGCCCCCACTCAAGAAGGAGAAAGAAGACCTCCAACGAGGAATCAATCAGAAAAAAACTCGACGGAGCCGCGTCCGGCAGACGGGAGTTCGACAAAATAACCTAGTTTCTCGGGGGGGGAAAACGTGGGTAGTTGGAAGGGGTTCAAAACAAGGACGCCAGGGTAAACTCACCAACCGCTTTCTCAACCAATAGAGACCACGAGGGGAGCCTACTACCATTGTGTGGGGGGGGGGGAGTAAAACTCAGAAGGGTAAGGGGGGTGCAAGCGGGAAGACCATCACTCACGCAAACGCTCGAGAAATGGGGGCATTTAGAAGCCGATTACTAACTTCGCAAAATAAGAGAATCAGAAAGACCAAAAGGGAGGATGAAGAGAAGGACTTTTCGAGACCCGCCTCTTCTAAAGCAAAAGACTCCGGTGATCTATCGTTTTGATAGAGGTCGGAGAAAAAATGCAAAAGGGGAAGTCGAGTAAATGCTTGTTCAATCTGTACCATCGGTGAGTCTATTTGGGCGCGTGTTGATTATTTCGGCCACCTTGAAAAGGGGAGAATTTTACCGAAAAGCAAAAGGAACCCAAGCCAGAAGCGAGCAGTAGATATCACAGCTCCCTTGTGTGGGAGCTTTGATCACAGGCAGGGAGGGAGGGAGAGATCGGACAAATGGGCAAAAGTGAACGTACGTGATGAAGAGGGTATGTCGAAAGAAGCAAAAGAAGAGGCGAGAGTCAGCGGTATTCTTGCTCAGCCGCAAACGAAAGGTAGTCCGAACAGAGGAAGGATGCTGGAAAGGTTATCTATAACCAGCTCCTAAGTGCGCTCCAAGGGGGCGACTTGGTACCAGACAACTCGAACGGCTTTGGGGATCCCGCCCAACAGAGAAAACGGCTACACCGAACGATCACCTAGGGTCGAGTGAATTGGTAGCAAGCGTAATCACGCCAGACGTTCATGGCTCGAACTTGAGGAGGAAGGCAATCTCTGTCATTCGTCTTGGGCTAAGAAAGAAGAGAAGCAGCAAAAAAAGAAAAACGAAACGGTCGTGAAGAACGCAAGATACTTGGAAACAGTGCGCCCGGACCCTCATCACTGTCCTTGAAAAAGGCGAGGTTAGCCTCCGCGTCGGGGAAAAGAGGAAAAAAAAAACTGACGATTGCTACATGGGGGAAACGAGCAGGGGGGGGGGGAAAGCACCCGCACGTAAAAGGGGTTGTGAAGCTGTGGGACCCTTACTTTTACAAATAGGGTCATTGATCAAACTAAGATCTCGTTTCGGATCACTTCAAATGACATGAAAAAAATGAATACCGGGACCACAGTGACGAATTACGACCATCGTGGACGGAAAGGTCATCGGGACGGGGTTCAGATCTAAGCGCAAAACTGAAACATGGGCTGTGGATTCCGAGCAGACTCGGTAAAGGTTTGGGTAAAAAAACTGACGATACCCGGAGTCAGCGGGAAAAAAGTAAACACAATGGGGATAAAGCATCTTCTACGTCGGCAAAGTTGGTTCGGACTACTCACGCTTGCGACCGCTCGGTCTGCAACCGAAGGGCCCGGTGGGTCGAAAAAGATTCCGTTCTTAACAACGGGTAGAAGCTATTGAAGCAAAAACAAAAGTGGGTCAGAGGGGGGGGACCTAAGTCCCCACCGTATTTAGGTGGGTTCGGAATCACTTGGGGTACATTTTATGTGAACAGGAAGATCTTATTGGGGAACACGGGAACGGAAAAGCAAACGGTGCGTGCAAGCAGTTGGCTAAGGACACAACCGGGAAATGATCTGGGTAGGAACTCCGTCCGGATGTCACGGTGTGCGTCGAAATCTTTTTGTCTCTTGGCCACGGAACAACGAGTCGGGAAACGCAACGTTCCTTGGGCACGGTCGATCCGTCCCCAAGGGGGGGGAATCAGCAAAAACGCACGGAGATGAGATAAGTCTGGGATCAGGCGCGGAAAAACGGGACCTGGGGTGTCGGCCTCAGGCCTCTTTTGTCAGCGCCTCTAAGAACTGGGCGTGAGCGGAGTAGTCGCTACTCCGCGAGGGTAGCGAACTATACTACCCCCGGGAAAGCCAAAAACTTAGCGCACGGGCGCGGGACAAGGTGCGGGCGGGACATACTCTTCTTCCGTGGTCTTTCAGACGGACACCATCGGGACCAAGAAAGGGAAAGGGAGCGTGGTCAAGAAACCACAGCAAGAACGTAAGTTTCGTCTTGTTTTGTAAGTAAGCGTCGGTCACCTTTGAAACAGGAAATAGCAATAGGAAGAAAAAAAAACTGAGGTACGAAGAACGCCCGTGCTAACACAAGAGCGAAACCTTGGGAGAGAGCGTACGTGCGGGGCTAAAAGTGCCAGCTGCCGAGAAGGGGGAAAGAGATTTGCGTATCTCGAAAAAAAAAAACAGAGAGGAAAAGATAAATAGATAACGACCCCTGCCCTGAAGGAAAAACGGAGCAGCACAACAACTTTTCGCGCCAAGAAAACGCAGATTCGCCAAACGGGGAGATATCCGCCCGGGAAGAAAAAAATATCGATTGTGGGACAATATTCATGGGTGAGAAGATGTCAGGCACACTTGGAAGAAAAATGGGAAACCGACGCTCGGAAATTCACCACTGTCCCGACGACAAGGAAAACGGGGAGGGGGTGCGTGGTGAATAATCCCAACTCTCGAAATGACCTGCACGGTGGTTGACGTAGGGTTGTCCTCTGAAACCGAAACCTTCCAGAGATTCTCACGTCCAAAAGGAAGGTGTCAACTCACGCAAGGCGCTACCTTTTGAGGCGGCCCTCGTTTCGTCCGAAAGCTTAAGTCGCTTAGTAAAAAAAAGACTCGCACGCGAACTCCAAAACCAAGGGCGGGTCGGCTACGGCGCCAAAACTAGGCAGATGTCGGGGGTACGGACGACCACAAAAAAGGGGAAAAAAAAAACGCCTCCGGTCTATCCAAGACATGCTCGATCATTCACGTTATGTCCCGGGTCCTCACCCGGGTTAAAATAATAACGGCAAAACGTGCTTACACGAAAGGAAAGTTGTCGAACAAGGACGCAAACAAGAGTAAAAAAAGTGAAATGGAACCGCGTTCAGCGGCACAAAAAAAAGTAAAGCGGGTCGAAACTCCAAACTTCTTCCCTAAGGATGAAAGTTGCGCGGGGGTCTAAAGTGTGCAAACAAGATCGAGACGAACTACGCCAGGGAAAAAGGAATTCCTCCGGAAAAAAAAACGGGGCAGTTGCAGGAGGGGCGGACAAACGGGGGGAGAGCTTTCAAGAAATAGGACCACCCCGCCTGTGAAAGACGACGGAGGGGCCCAAAAAGAAAACTGAGGACTAAAAAAGAAGAGTCTCCGCCGTGGCGACGAAGCGGCAGCAACAGGTTAACCGAAAGGCGCGACCCCAAGGGGTGCGAGCTACGGGGAAAGACGACGTTACGAAGAGTAGATAACCAAAACTGCACGAGTCCGACTCTACGAACGACAGTTGGGTTTCCTTGAACGAACAAGGAAAGCACCAAGATAGGGACAGAACGTCACGCTGTTTTTACCGGACGAGACGGGTAGGGCGTGGGTCGTGGCATTTTTGAGGCGGCGGGTGGGCCGGGAACACTCAACCCGACGAGAAGGGAGGGAAAAGAACACAAAATAAAGGTGTACAGCTGGTGACCCCCCTTAAAGTGAAGTGAACGAGAATGGAGTTCTTTGACCGAGTTCTCGAAAACCGGGAGAACTTCTGAGGGGGGGCAGCTCAGCTCCACATCGGGGAGGAAAATTGTGGAAAGGGGCGTAGGAAGGGGGGACGAGTCACGCAAGAAACAAGAAGGCGTTTCCAAAAAGTCAAAAAATATCTTGTACCGAGTCTTCTGTAGACCGTGCATGTCCAAAAGACGAAGTCTCATAGATCCCGGAGGCCCGTCTAGGGAAAAGAACGCGGCCTGGAATTAGAAAAGGGCGTCGTAGGTCAAAAGGAAAGAAAAAAAAAATCGACTATTGGAACTTTCGGGTCGCCGGAACAAAGGAAAAAATAACGTGTCTCAAACTCGTCGTATTTTAAAGGGGGCCAACAAAGGTGCCGGCGCGAAAAGGAAGAGGTTAGGCGGGGGGGACAGAAGCGCGGGCACCACGCAATGCACCCCTGTCAAATCCTGCTAACCAACTAAGTGAGGAAGGAGGCTGATCGCCGCACCGCGCGACGGTGCGGATTACTGCGCGCTGGCAAAGAAAACAACAATCGATGGACCCGAGAAAGGAAAAACAAACGATGCTGCCCCAAACGTAGACGCAGCTCTCAAGTTAGAACAAGGGCTCGACTGACGGAGGATCCAAAAACTAAAAAAAAAACGTCAAGGAGGGGGCTCTTCGCAAAAGACGCGGTCGACATAGGGAGAGTACGAGGGCCGGATGGACTTGGTAAGCCACAGAAACAGGGAATGTCAAAAAAAACAGCAAGGCGGTGGGCAGCACAAGGTTCATCAACGCGGGGAAGGGATACCACGTCACCTTTCCGTGCCGAAGGACAGGGGGGGGTCTTAAAGCCTCCTAAGCGAAGGGACCGAAGGCAGTTGATTTAGAAATACGAGACTTCGCAACCATATCTCTCAAACAAATAAGAGAAAGAGAGAAGAAGGGGGAGCAGACGCTTAAGGGGCGAAAAACCGAACTTGTGAGACGCTGGTCTATTGGGAGGCGAAAACTGCAAGGAATTGGACTTCGGCGTCAACGGTGAAAGGGGCTTCTTAACATCGGGGGATGCTATTTTGGGGCAAGGTTGGGGGGGAGGGTAGGAGAACCTACTTACCTGTTGGGAAAGTGAAAAGTGAGACGAATCCAACGACTTCCCCCACCCTAAAAAAAGGATTTATACGCGTCTACTAGAGGCGACTAAAAAGCGACTTTTTGGGGGGGGGAGTGCCATGAACAGACAGGATAATCTGCATCGGCAAACTTGGGGGGAGCCGTTCAACTTAGGGGGAGGTGCTCAAATTGGGGAAGGAGGGGGATGGTCCGCCGAGCAAGCATCTTCTAGATGCAGTCCGCGTTCTGCATGGAACCACACGGCACCTAGAAATTTTGGGGAGCCAGGAAACAGGGTGAACTGCGGTGCAATCCGTGTCCCCAGCAAAACGGAGGCGTGCAGAGCTCGGGGGGAAAATTTGACAGGAGGAAATCGGGAAAGAGGTGGGCAAGGAGACGGCCGGCGACCCGAACGGCTACACTCGAGGGAAGCGGGGGGGGAGGCCTTTTGTATATAAAAACTAGCGTAAAAGACGTGACAGAAGACGCGATAAGGGACGTAAGGCGGCTTTGGGCGACCTGCAACGGCGTAAAGCAGCAAAAGTCCAAGCTCGGACTTTAGGCGCACACATAGGAGGTGGAGCTCGGTGGCTACCGAAAACGAGACTCAAGGGAGAAACCACGCGTTCTAGGGTCTCCGCCCTCGTATGAGCTGAATTCACGAAGAAAAAGGTGAGAAGGGAAGGGTAGAAAAAGCCAGCACCCATCGATTCAGTACTAGGGTAGCGGAAAAAGAAGTACGGTTTAATTAAGTCATGTGAGCCTCCGTATTAGAAAAACGAGTGAAGTGTTCCCTGATGCCGAGAAAAAGAAAACGAAAAAAAACGACCCAAACCAGTGACAACGTACCACAAAGAAAAATTGGCCGGGCAGAAAGGGGTCTCAGAAAAATGCGCCGTCACTTCCACCGGTCGGATGTCGAAGCGGAGGAAACGTGACAGGGGTGACCGCAGAATGACAGTACCCATATGCGAGTGACCATCGCAAAAATCCTTTGGGCGCGGGAGATGGACGTCGCCAATTGTTGAAGACCGCTCGTCGCGCGGGGAGGACGCCAGGGGAGAAGGTTTCTCGTTCGACACGGCGAAAAAAGGGGGTTATAGAGTGAGATCACGACACCTTAACCGGCCGCCACTACCTTCGCTGTACTGGGAAAGTTTACATTTATTATGACAACGTCAAGAAATCAGAGGGGAAAAACGACCCGACACCTGCGCTGCAGCCTTTTTCGTAATGAAAAGGGAAGGTATCGTGTATGTCCCACGGCCGCGGGGGTGAAGGGAAAGTCTAGAAGGAAGGGGGATGTCCGGTGGAACACGCCGCGTATTTCATCCAGTGCGGAAGTTCAGCCTTACCCCCGTGGTGAGGGTATCCCGAAGGAAAGAATGCCGAGATATGAGCAGTTGGGAGGCTGATTCTGTGAAGGCTCGAAGAACTTTGGGTCGTCGACTAATAGGAAGAAGGGTTCTAAAATCTAAACAGGCGCCCTTTTGGAGTTCGCTGCCAGGATTCGAGGCCTCATCTCGAGACATAAAAGCTACTACAAGGCCGCACGAACCAGACGCCGGGGCGTCGTGGAAAAGACTGGGGGGGATGAGGAGGGGGTCAGGTGAAGGTCCATTTCTGCACCCTCGTGAAAAAAAGGGGAATCACGCTTCATAAGGGAAAAAGCAGAAACGAACGCGGGGAAGTTGTCAGATTTAAAAAGCTTTGAAGCACCAGCGTCTGGGATACAAGGTCGCCGAAACGTGGGGAACGACAACTAGCCTCACCAAATCAAAGAAGGGGAAAAAAGAGATGGAGTGCAGAGTAGAACCTGAGGACATCTTTTACTTGAGGGCTGGGAGAGAACCGTGAAGCTGCCGTCCGGTTCAAAGGAAGGGAAGGGGGAGATAATAAAAACAAAACGGAGGATGGGGAAGGTAAAGACAACACGTCACAGTACGGGGAAAAAACCGCGGCAGTCAATGGTCTCGACCACGCAACGTCCGAGCTAAGAAGAAAGGGTAGATAGAAAAAAGGACCCGATGAGCAAGAAGAGGGGGGACCGGAATTAAGAGAAATTGCGTTTAAAGACGGCTGCAATAAGACCCACGCTCAGTGAGTCCTGCTCCCGAACGACAGGAAACGAGTCGTGTAGTAGAGGGGTCTTGAACGATCGGGACGACAGGGGAAGGTGGCAAGGGGAAAGAAGACCATAAAACGGAAAGAAGAAGAAAAAACGCCCTTTTTTACAAAAGAAGGGCGCCAGCTCATCCTGTGAAAAAAGGGATTCCTCTTTTTAGGCGACGGGGTCTTAAGAGAGGAGAGGCGTCTAACTCTGACCTCAAAAACAAGGGAAAAACCAGGGCCTCCGAGCATCGACAACCGGCTCTGAGGATACTGACAAAAAAAACTGGAAGAGCACGGGAAAATCCCGATCAATACTATAGTATTCATTAGAGACCGGAAAAATTTAAGAAACAAAAATAACGTGGAGACGACGCGGTTACTTGGGTGGAGAAGGGGGGGGGAAATCACGCATCTAGATTCTAAGGGATGGAAACTTCAAGCGGACTGCCAATAAAGATCAGTGGTCACTGGGGGCAAAGGAACGTCTAACAACGGAGGGAAGAAGGTCTGACCTGGGGAAAAGGTCTAAACGTGGGAGAAAAAGCATGCGAAAAGTGCACTAATCATTTAAACGGAGTCACAAGGAACAACTAAACACAGGAGGCATAGGTCTGTGCCAACTTTCATTATCGTCAACTAAAGAAAATCCGGTTCGACCGTGGAAGGGGGGGGACCCTAAAAGTGGAACTGAGTCACGAAAACTAGCGGAGGCCGTCGGGGAAAGAAACGAGCAAACAGGTTAAAGGAGCGCTCAAAAAGTTGAATCTTTTGAATAGAAGAGGGGGGGGACTACAAGAAAAAGGAAAACGGTACGAGTCCGCATACGGCCGAACGTGGGTTTCATATGTCGCCTAAGCGAGACCAAGTAGATACGGAATCACTATGGCGATCATCTGGAAGGCACGGGTTGTCCAGTTAGGTGGTTAGGAGCCTGTGAAGGAAAAGAAAAACTGGAAAAAAAATCAAACAGATCGGATTGCAAGAAATACTAAACCACGGGTATCAGAGGGGACCCCAAATTCATGGCCGGGAGGAAGTGGGAAAGGTAGATTCACCTTCTAAACGTGGACGGTAATGAGCGGCACTACACTTGCGGGTACCTAGAAAGGTTGGACCTACGACTAAAGGTCGCTGGGGGGTAAAGCGCTAAACATATCAGGGGGTGCAGGGGGCGCCACTACCGTAATAGCGTGGAAAGGGGGGCTGCGTTGAGCAAAGTTCATGGCGCCCAAGGGACCGTCATACTCCAACTATAATGCACTCAAGGGAAGGAGGATTACCTTCAAAGTTAGTGCTTGCGTCTGGAGCAAAAACAGGAACTCATACCGGGCCGGCCGATGTACGCCGTTCTGGGAAGGGAAATCCGATCATGGAAGAAACGGAGGTCGAGGGTTATCATTGGCCACGGGGGCAAGAGCTAAATCCTTTATGGGAATTTGTGGCATCAGAGAAGTTCACATGCAAGGTCAAACAGGTATTTCCGATGCGAAAACACTCTATTGGTCTTCTTCGGCTGAGCAAGCCTCAAACGCAGGCTCTCTAATATTCGGACGATCAGGGGCCGCCAAATAGAGGACAGGAGATACCTAACAGTTTCACGATTAAGAACCAACAAGAGACGTCAAGGAACCTCCATTCATTGGGGGCTAGAAACGACACAAAAGAAGCGACGTGGAGAGCGTCTCTGACAGCGACCCTGGGGAGAGCGAAGATTCGAGTGGCGATGGGAAACTTAAAGTGGAGGTTAGGCGTCAAAGGGGAACCATTCCTTACGTTCGGTAATCCTCAAAACGCGGGATGAAACAATATGGAATCCCTGTGTTGAGGTTGGTACATAGAAAAGGCAATTGGGCTCCGGCGAACAGGGGGTAATCTTTTGCAGACGAATACCATCGCACGCCGTCACCCCTGGTGCGGGTCCCTATTACTAAGCGCTGCGAAAACATAATACTTCACAACAACAGGGGGGGGGGAGAAGAAGGTTAAACTCAGAAAATAGGCGACCGAAACGACGACACTGTTCTCAAGGATTCTTGGGCTTAAGTCGGAAGGGGGGACCAAAGGAAAAACAAGGGGTGGCTTCACCATTTGAACTTGGGGTAAATAGTACCCTCTTGGGATAGGATGGGGGACGCTGTGGGCTTATTAAGAGCCCCTTGGTGGGGACCTTTGATCCGCCCACGGAGCTTCACAGAAGCCATAGAGGGCAAAAAGGGAAAGGAACCGCTCGCTGACGCGAGCCAACGTCGACAGGGGGTTGGGGGGGGGAGCTGGAGAACAGAAGGATTTCTACGTGAACTCGCGGAAGGCCGGGTGGGGAAGAGAGGTTGAACGTCAAAATGATCTTTGAGGCGATTGGAGCCGTAAAAGATCAGAATATTCTAGCGAAAAACCGATGGGGGATTCTGGGCCGAGCCGAACCTGAAGAACAACATGGGGAGCCGAGGAGAAGGTACTGGTGACCTTTACGAATGGTAAGCATCCTCACCGTAAGGTGGGAGAGCAGGCAGATGGACCAGGCAACTGCCGGAAGAGGTGGGTGAGCCCTGGATCTGTCCTGAACCGGAGAAAAAACCGAAAAAAATCGCGCGGGGGTAGTGGCAGTTGTGTCGCTAACGAAGGGAAAGGAAGGGAACGGCCAAATTTCAGTGGAACAAAAAAGACGGGAACGTTTCTCTCGGCGAAACAAGGCGTTGGGAGTACGAAAACACGTCTTAACAGGAAAGAGGAACCCCGAGAGGACGGGGAAACGAGCACAGAAGCGGAAATGTTAGAAGCTTATAAAAGATGACAAAGCTACCAGAACGGGTCGTAAAAAGCGGCGAGTTTCGAAAAAAGCGTAGGGTAGCATTCTCTTCCACGGGAAGAAGTGAGGAGTGTGCCCTCTAACTCGCCACGCAAAAAGGGAAGGGGGCGGCAATTGACGGGGGTACCTCTGAAACCTTGAACTGGTCTTAGGATTTAATCCATGAGGTCTGGGGATGTTCCAAAACGAATTCGGCAAGGAAACCAGGGAACAAACACACCGACACCCTGGACTCTCCTTACACAAAGCGGCCTTGCCGAAAAGGAGATGGGGTGGATAAGTGCTCCTCCAAGTAAAAAACATTGAGGGGACAGTGGCGTTTGTGGGGGTGGTGGGGGAGCTCTTATCGTCCCAGTCCCGCGCACCGCGCACGAACGGGGGGGGAGATTCGAGAGAGGAGACGTCGCAATTTTGTGGAGCCGAAGTCTTCCGAATGGCGCGCTTCGGGGAGACCGAGAAAAGTGGGCACGGGACACTCTTGCGACGGAGGGTAAAGGGAAAGCGAAGCGAAACCGTTTCATCTAAAAAAAAGATAACCCCTGATTATTGGCAGAGAAGGGGTGACATTGAAGGAGGGCAGAGGAAGATATTCGTTCAAAAACTTAACGGCCAAAAAGGGGTCCTACCGGGGGAGTCCGGGTAGAAATCGAGACCAACTTTAACTGTTAGGTTAAGGAAAAGACGGCCTCGGGTAAGGGAACTGCCTTAGTGGTGAGCCAGTAAACCACCCTCCGGGGGTCAAATGAGACCGTTCGTACGTTAAACGGTAGACGCCGGTATCAACGATGCTCAGTCTTTGGAGAGCAAAAAGAGGACCGGGCGCTACAGGGTGGGTTAAGGGAGAGAAGGGCCACAAGAGGTTTTCAGAAGTGAGAAAGAGGCTGCCTTGGGTGGGCGGGGACGCGGAATAGGAAGGAAGATCGGGGACATCCGTCGGAAACCCGAGTCCAAAGAGAAAAAGAGATAAGGCGCTGAAAACGGGGAGGAGGTTAGCGCGCAGGGAAGGTTAGGTTCGGACCAAATGCCCACGAGTTTACCAGTAAGAGGAGCAGGGGTTGCAGAAAACGCAGAACAGAAATCGGGGCAGGGGAAAGTTGATCATTGTGGAAGAGCTGGGTTCTCCAGTTCACAGAAAAAAGCAAGGAATCGAAAACCTCATCTCAACTCTGCTTGTCTAAGAGGCGTGGAGATCTCCCCGGATGGGCCTTATCATCGGGTACTGGGAAGTGGGGTCAGAAAAAAAAGTTCCAGCTGATACGGGGGCCAGGAGGGGGAAAAAAGTTCGT
>Ga0179591_1302404_pt1 | contig 13965 bp, 18 predicted proteins | sample CZOMad2_1_08_16f_FD_182891 | JGI IMG/M metagenome (GOLD analysis project Ga0179591, IMG submission 182891) | Vadose zone soil fungal communities from Angelo Coast Range Reserve, California, USA - CZOMad2_1_08_16fungal (PacBio error correction) | ecosystem: Environmental > Terrestrial > Soil >...
CGTAAAATCGGGGGGAGACACTTATTCAGCGAAAACAGCCGTCAACGTGAAGGCTCAGGGGACGATACGGCGCGATCCAGAAATGGGAAAAGACTCCCTTACCAACTCTCCTTCACAAGAAGAAAGAGGACGTAGACAGGCAAGGAAAAAGAGGGAGGACGGGAATTCAAAGAAGCGAAACGGCCTGCGAAGTGCTTCAAAATTCAGGTCGAAAGGTTCACAAAAAAGAACTCCAAAAACGCCTGAAAGAAAATAAGCAATTTTCAGGAGCCATAGGAAAAGAGTTTGAAAATGGAAAGGGTGGTTTCTAACCGATGGAACAATGCAATAAATGCGGAAGTGAGCTCCAGACTGATAAGGGCCTCGCGGGAGACTGTTAAACCCGACTACAGAGGGCCAGCGAAATTGGATTACCAGAGGCAGAAAAGAAAAACACGCAGGAGAGGGGGGTAAATAAGTTGGGGTGGTAATCAAAAAAAAAATCGTCGAGGGGGAGGAGACTAGCAGACGAAAGGGCGGCTAGACAGGTAAAAAAGCGCTTATCACATCGGGTCGGAGAAGGAATCGACTGGTGGTCACAAAGAGGGATGAAACAGGGGGATGAAGCAGACCAATGTCACAGGGCCCAACTCGGGTCAAGGGGATCAAGAATGAACTTCAAGATCAAAACTACGTGCAAAGGATAACATTGTACGATCACGAAATTAAGAAGGTGGGCCGCCGGGAGCTCGGCGTGGGACCGTCCGCGTATCAACTCAGGGACAGGTTCTCTGTCTCTGGGGAAGCAGACAGGTCAAACGCAGATAAAGGAGCGGGCTCGAAATGGGAAGGCGAAGGACGAAAAGGTGCTCTCTACTGGGAAGAAGACGAAAAGATGTATGGAGAAAGAGGAAGACTAAGACCCTGAAGAAAAAGGGGGGGGGGATAAAAGCTTCGAAGCAAGAGATTCAGGAAGAGGCGTGTGTTAACAAAAAATGCTGGCTCCTTCAGTATCCAACTCTTTAAAAAGACAAAATTCGTCAGGGAACAGGGGATCTCTCGCCAGCGTGGGTAAGAATGTGCTTTGCGAAGACCGAAGGAGATCATTAGAAAGGTCAGAAAGACTCATGCTGGAAAAGGAGCTGGGGGAAAGAGTGAAGGAAGAACCAAAAAAAAATCTATAACGTTCGCTTGGGACGAAGCGAAAGGACGGGTGCCGGCAGAATAGTTCCAGATATGAGTTCCTCAGAATTTGAACAGAAGGGAGTCCAAAATAGAGTGAATACGACAGACGGATATCCTCCACCATGGGCGAGTCCTTCAGAGAACGGATGCAACTGCTTCTTGGTAGTGGAGAATGACGGAGTGAGAGCGTCCGAGAAAAACAGGCCAAGGCCACCCGTGGGCCAGAGGGGGGTTAATGCGATCGTGGCCCAGAAGCAAATGCAGAGAGCAAAGAACAGTTGCAAGACGGGTATCGGGGGTGAAAATAAAAATCCATGGGTGGGGGGAATACTGTGGTAGGGATGCCGGAAAGAAGGAAGCATACATCCGGGTATGGAGCGAGGTGGCTGACCATCACACAAGAGCAGAATGAAAAGCAAGTCTAAGAGAGATACGGGGGTCGAGTCGAAGCGGGGGGAGTTCTGGGTTAGGGATGTAGACTCAAGGAGGAATTGGCAGAGGGGACCTCTTTGCGATGGACTCGTCCCCTATAAAAAGTGGTTTAGATCATTTAAAAGGAAAAAGGTACGAAGCTCATCTAGGAGGTTCAAAAATTGGGGACACATAGCGGCTCGTCGGCTATAAGATTGCATTAGTCATTACGGAGGAAAAGAGGTTTCAGGGCGCGGTCTATCTGACCGAAGAGAGAGAAGAATAGGGGTAAGAAAGAGTGGGCGGGAAAAGCTACACGGTGGGATAAGTAATCCGGCTGACACCGCAAGAAAGGGTACAACGACAGCGACTTCGGAGCTACAGGCTCGAGAAGCAAGTCTCTTTCCAAGTACCTTAGGCTCTGGGTAACTAGGAAGGAGAGGAGAAATGGGGATTGAGAAGTGGGAAATGAAAAAAACTGGCTCTTACCCGTCTGTCCAGAGGGTCGAACTTTGGGGAGAATATTGGGGCGTTAGGCAATTAGAACCAGGGTCTCACTGTACGCCAGCAAGGATTCTGGGGGGGTCAAGAAAAGCCCTTCCAGATTGAAAGTGTGGAGAGCCGGGTGAGGTCGAGAGATTTGGCAATTGAACCTCTGGGGTCAGCAACCGGCTAATTTCCTGTGTAGAGGAGACCCTAGGGGGAGATAATTCTGAACGAAGGGCGTCTCTCAAAAAACAATGTAAAAATAGAAAGATTCAAGCGTGCTAAAGGTGGACTCAATTATCAATACCACGGACATAGAAAAAGTCATGTAGGAAGGGGAGAAAACCGAGTGGAAACCTTCCACTCCCTTCGGAGGGAGGGAAGACTGAGAAAAGGGGAACCTGAACTAAAGTGGGGTTGAAGAAATAAAGAAAAGGAGGAGTCTTCCGCGGAAATTTGGTTGGGGAAAGTTTTGGGTGCAACGGGATCCAGCGGGGAAAAAGTCTAAGAGGTGGGCGCTATAAAATCTGGGAGGGAAAGACCAAAACACACCAGGTCGAGAAGGCCTAGTAAAACGCTCCTGAGCGAGAAGAAGGGAGATATCTTGGCACGAAGAGACCCTTGGGGGATGCAATTGGGCATAGGGAGACTGGCAGACGACGTCGCGGGAAAGTCGAAAGAATCTGGGAAAATGCAGGGGGAGAGCCAGACAACGCCGACGACAAAACCGATCCGCGAAAGAAACGTGAAGAAATCTATGGATCTACTGGAGGAGAGGAGAGGGGGTCAGTGTTTGAATTACTAAGAGAGAGGGGAGGACCGGAACGCCCGGGTAAGGGAAGGGCGTCACCAAGGTAGAACAGGAGATCTCCCGAGAAACATCTAGGGTCCAAAAGGCGAATCGGTCGGAAGGGAAGGGGAGCTTCTCATCGGAACAGCGTACTAAGATAAGTCTGACGTGGAGTTATTCATAGGAGGAAAAGGTTAAGCTGGGTCACGAAAAGAGGAGAACGGGGATGAGTAAGGTTCATTTAAGAAACCCCTGGAGTCCAGGTGAGCTTCGTCTTAACTATACAGTACACGATCGAAAGGGTAGCGAAATTCACTGATCTCTTGGGGCGCACATCTCGGGGGGCTTTCGTGTGCTAGGGACGACTCCTGCGGAAAAAAGGGGGCAGAAGGGGGGGGAAACAGACGGAACATAAGGCTGCGAGGAGACATCTTCCCAGTGGCTGGAGGATCTCAACGAGAAGGGACATCTTCCAAGGAAATCTTTTTGGGTCAAAAATTGTCTCTAATTAGGCATGAGGGGCATGACGAATCGGCGGGCAACTATCTCAAGGGACTATCATAGTCTCTCACGGAGCTTACTGGAAAATGGCCGGGGTTTCAGATCAACGCAATGCACTCAGTGTAAAAAAAATGAAAAAACACTACTCGCTGGAAAAGCATTCTCGCAGGATGGGTACACAATCTATAAAACCGAGGAGAGACAAGACACGGGCATCCAGAGGAAGACCGTCAACTGTTGCTCTTACTCGCCGTCCTTCTTGATAGTCAGAAAAAAGGAATTAAGAGGCATGTAAGGCGAGGGCATATCTATCGGCACGACAGAAGGGAGAGAGACTCTCGAAAGAGCCAGCCAGGGAACTTCTGATCCGATAGGGGGAGGAGAAACTAGGTATATCAGTAATAGAAGAGAAAGGGAGCGCACGCTCCCTAGACAGGGAAAGGTTGGTCTCTGCTATGAGGGAGAATTCAGAATGAATAGGAAGAATGTAGCTTATAAGGACTGTAACACTACCTCGAACCGAGGAGACTAAATATTGGAAGAAATTATACGTCTACACCAAATTAGGACGAGAGAACCTTTAAGATCGAATCGGGGGGACGCGGGGGGGGACTCCTTGCCTTGGACTAAATCAGAGGAGAAGAACGTTGAGAACTCCACCGTTTACTTCTCAAGACACCCGAATGCTGACGGAACGCAGCGCGTGACAAACCGGGGGGAAAACCTTCGATGTCCAGGCAGGGAATAATCGATCCAGCTCGCATCAAAAGAATAAGAGCTGCGAAAGCTTGGGGGTTAATGAGAAGAAGGCCTCTCGAGCCAGGAAAGGAAGTCTTCCTGTCCATCACGTGGGGGTAAAGTATAAAGGGGTATAACATGAGCAACGAAAGGGTAACGAAAGGAGGAGAGGAGATTCTCGATGATAGTGCAATGAGGGATCTTGAAATATGTCGGCCATACCCCAAAAAATAAATCCACAAAAAATCAATCCGAGTCAGAACTGGAAAACAGAAGTATCAAAAAAAAAAATTGTACGTGCTGAGGAGGGGAGAATGCTTGTTGGAAGAAAGACCTCCTCAGAAATGAGAGAATTTGAAAGCAGACCGGGGTCGAAGTCGCAGAAAGATCGGATTTAAGTTGAGAACGGAGTCGTCGTTGGTCCTGAGGGGACGGATGTGAGGATATTAGGAGGGGACCATGTTCGAAAATCTGGGGAAGAGGACGAACGATGGAAACGGGGAAGGGGTGTGAGAAAGATGGGAAATCAGAAACGGTGAAGGAGGCGAATTTCAGATGTGATGAAGATCATCACACACAGGAGAAGAGGGGAGATTAAAAAAAATCACGGGAAATATCGCAGGACATACGATAGGGGGTGATGATTCCGCTAAACAAAAAGAACGTTGCATCGCGAGGGTACCGAAGAAGGGGTCGACCAGATTGGGTCCGGAGGGGGAAAAAGAAAAAATACCGCAAAACTTCACGGCAACTAAAACGAGGGAAGGGGATCTCATTAACCAAAATATAAAAGGTGAGGGAGCGAAAGGAAAAGGCTTCAGAAAGGAAGTAGAAATTAGTTCCATTCTGAGGACGAGACCAAACTTCATGCCACGCCCCCCTGAATCTAAAGGAAAACCATGTTGCAATTGGTACGTGTTGGATCATATCTGAAACGAGGTGGATTGGGAGGTGAGGGGAGTGAAACCCGTGGGCAATGAAGTCCTTAGATTGGACTCGTCGAAAAAAAAGGGCCGGAGAGGTTATTTTCAAGAAATTTTACAGCGCAGACTAAGAGGAAATCCGAGGTAAGACAAGAGCCTATCTGCAGAGCATCAAACAGAACTCTGGAAGAGAGACAGAATAGAAGGATTGTTAAAAGAGCACCGGGGGGGGGGATATGTCACTTCTCTAGGAAAGAAGGTCAGTGAGAGAAGTGCCACGGATTCTCAGAAAAAGCGGCGACGGAGAAGCATAGCTTTAGTTTCAACGACGTGATATCAGGACGAGGGAGGACGGCCGAAAAAAACTTCAAACGCCAGCAGAAAGAGTGAATCTTCAAGGCTCTCGGCGGAATACATGACTGGGAGAAAGGCGTCACAGGACATCTAGGCCGCCAGTCAGAGAGGGGTCAACTTAAAGGGGTCGCATCGTACAGTCTATTTAAGAGGAAAAATGCCATCCGGGAAGGAAAAGAATGGGGGGGGGTAGGGGGGAGGACGTCGACCTGTTAGAAGTCGAAGAAGACAAAGAGAGGTTTAGAGAGTCGGGAACTCAAAGACCTGCGGGGGAGGGGGAGGAAGGAGAGCGAAGAAGGAGGATAGGGGAAGGATAAGCATCTTGAATCAAGGAAAGGGGAGCAGAGCGCGTGGTTGAGCTCAAGCGAGACGCAGTTAGGGAAGGATCCTACAAGAAAAAAGGGCGTCGGGATACGGGCTTTCTATCAGGCGAGGGTATAGATATCCACCATGAAAGAGAGAATCGAGCGGCGTGAAGGGGCTGAAGGTCAAAAGGGTGCATATTTTAAGAAAGTCCTGAACCACGTCCTAAAAGATGAAAGAGGGGAGCTAGCGAGAGACTCATACAGGATGAGGAATAGACTAAGGAAAAAGGAGGAGTTCCTGCAAAGTTAGGATTCACGAAATCACAGGGTCAGAATATAAAGAAAGGGGCGGGGAGGGGGGGGTAGCCGTCCAAGAAGGGGAGAGGTGAGACGACATCGTCTAACGAGGGTCAACTTAGAATGGTGGAGCGGAGAGGGCGCCCCTCCTCTTAAGACAACAGGACTAGTGAAAATAGTTCGGAATAGAGCAACAAGAGGAGGACCTTTCGAACAAAGAGCGGGAGGTCCTAACTAATGAGCCATGCAATCCCTATTTTTCAAGAAATAAACAGCTCACTCTGTTCATCTGAGGGTTCTTACCGGTCCCATACTGGAATATCTCTAGACAGACAGAAGAGGTCAATTCCGCGCGAATCGGGGGGATGGCTGTCCTGTACTCCCCGGCGCCGGTCGCTTGTGGACCTCGGTGGAGTGGGATAGTACACTGGAAGTTTTGACTATGAAGGGAAAGGGGTCGACTTTCAACGTCGAGGAAGGTATAGGGGGAAATTAACAAAGAGAGGAGAGCGAGATACAGAGTGTCTCTTCGAGGGCTGAGGGAACGCGGGTGTCAAGAGAGGAGATACTAAGCACCATCTAAGACTCGGTCCTGAAAAAGACTACTAACTTCGGAGAGATTGGTATAAAAGATTCAAGCAGAAATCAGACAGGAAGGAGGGTCTCGACCGAGAAATCTACTCTTCGGCGAGGGACCTCCTTCATCTAGGGGCTACTCTGGAAGAGACTGGGGATTGGCGAGGTGTTTCCCTCAGATCGCGTGTCACTTCCCCTCTTATCAATCGTGGAACTTTATGATATGGAAGTCGACCACGTAGAAAAAGCTCAGGACAGAACCGCCAGAAGTCTGGAGGAAGGGCCAATCGTGGAAAGGTAGGCGGAGAAGTTTGTCCGCGGAGGTGGGGGGTCCGTTGTTCGAGCACGCAGGGTAATGACTACAGGGTTGCCTGTGGTAAAGTCAAAAACTTTTGGGAGGCATAAATTCAGAACTTCTACATTCGTCGCTCATAAAAGAAACTTTATGAAAATAGAGAAGTCATGCCTTATCGAGGGTAAGCTCCTGGGGAAGAAAATAAAACCCGAATGTGGAAGGAATCTCAGAATGTAGGAACATTCTGCACAGGGGGCACAATGACGTTCAACTCCTTCGCAAAAAACCGGAAGAGAGACCTACGAAATCACTTGAAAGCCCTCCATACGAAGTGGGTAGGGGCCGAGAGGAAAAGACTTTGGTGGCTAGGGTCCCCGGGAGAAAACAAGTCGAAAAAAGAGGGGGAACGAGTTTGTCGGCAGAGACTCGGAACCCATCAAAAGGGGTCTATCCTTCCGGGAAAACCGCTCGCGAAGGGCAAAAGACCCCGAGTCGGGGTCTTTTCTGGACCTACCGCTCAGGAGGAACAGGTGTAAAGGAGAGGGAAGGTGCATAAGTGTATACTGAAAAAAGGGAGAAGGGGGTAGTAGGGAAGAAGAAGCGCTCACGGCGACGAGAGACTAGACTGACGCAAGTACAAACCGAGGCCGCAGGAAACGCAACTATCGACTATGATAACTCGTAGACGGGGTAATGTGGGAAGGGAAATCATCGAGATGAAAGTACCTGAGACAGGGCAAAGCGTTCACAAGTGTCTTACCTTGCGGGGGGGCACTCCCGAGCAAACACATATATTGAAAAAAGAGGAAATGAGAACGGAATTCCACGGCCAGCAAAAGCTTCGCTCTCTAAAACCTCGGAGGTGCGGTGGGCGTAAAAAAAACCATCGGGGACGGTTTACTTCAATAAAAAAGAGCAGCAAAAAGGGCATTCGTGTGGACGAACCACGAGTCCATGAAAAATCTTCTTACATCGCTCGAACCGCGAAAAAGGGGCGCTCAATGGGATCGGCTCTAGAAATAAAGCAAAATCGGCGGGGGGGGTTTATGGAGGGCTAGAATATACCTACGGGAGCAGGTTTCCAACTTAAGCGACGATGTCAGTTGAAGGGGAGGCATAGACTCCCATGCTTGGGAAGAGAAAATCGCGAAGGGAAGAGCGATTGGGCCTTAGTTTTCTAACGGCTTCGCAATAAGATGAGGGAGCTCGGAAGAGAGCGGAAAGCCGTAGAGAGAGGACGACAGAATCGCGCCAAAGCATAGCTGCTGTCGTCCGGGGGGTCATAATCAACCTAGAAAAGAGGGCCCAGCAGGCAAAGACTTCATATGAGAAGGCTCCAGAAGCATGTTGAGACTAGAGATAAAACGTGAGGTCAGAGGGAAAGCATACGCGAGGACCTCGACGACGGTGAAATCGTTCTTCTCAGGAAGGGAAAGGGGAGGCCTGCGTGGCTTTATAAGCAAACAAAAGTCGCGGATCTGAAGAAGAGGACACTAGTGAGAGACTGGAAAAAAAAAGGACACCTCTCTTCGCTTATCGCTGAGAGTTGGAGAAGGAAAAGGATGAATCCTCGGCGGTCGAGAGAGTCGAAGAACTCGTGGGAACGGATATCGGAAGACCAGTCAGGAACTCTCCCCTTAGACCGGGAAGGGGTGGTAAAAAAGGTAGAAGCAGGGCAGAGGGGAAGTACCGATGAAAAATACTACGTGACCACAGAGAACCTTCTCTCTACTAGGGCCTGATCGTTACTCCTTAGAAGAACTAAAATTCAACCAAAAGCCTATAGCAGTGAAGATCTAAATCTGACGTCGGAGGTAAGGCACGGCAAAAGGGTCTGGTCATCCCTCTCTCACGGGAGGGGGTACCCTCACCTGCGATTAATGAGAAGACCCCAGATGAACAGAGAGGGACATTTGAGAGAAGACATGCTGTAAGACTGAATCTACTATCTACGAGATTCAAAGCCTTGCAGAGAACTACGAGAAGACTTTTGGGGTTCTGATATGATGGCGCTCTCTGGGAGGACACAGGAGTCTGCGGCACAGAGGGGAAAGGAAGGGGATAAGCATCTAGGCAGAAAAGGGTAGCAGAAGGAGATGAAATTAGAAGCATTTATTCATTTAATCGTTTGAAATAACCCTAAAATTAAATCAATAAAATCGTTTCAAGGGGCTGAGAAATACCGCTTCCATCAACCTGGGGGAGTAAGCAGGTGGGGAACGGGGAGAAGCCGGTTGTTTTGGTCAGTTCGGGAGGTTCCTAAAAAAGGAAGGGACGAATTTCAGCAAGGCCTTTCAGAATCCGGTTGAAAAATCTAACGACAAAAATCATGGAAGGGGGGAGATCGCCGGAAAGGCGTCACGAGGGGGTAAGGGAGGGGACGGTGGGTTTCTTCGTCTACGGAAAAGTGCTGATCGCGCTGGGAGGGGGGAAAAAGGAAGTGAAGGAGGGTGGGATAGTATGCGAGGATGGAAGGTTGACAGCTTTTCTGAAGACGACTAGAAAACAACAAAAAAGGAAAAGGGGGAGAAAAAAAAGGAAGAAAGAAAAAGCTGAACTAAGAGCCATTACATCGCTGAACAGGGGAGGAGCACGGAGCAAAAGCTAAAGGGCATCATGTTCCTCACAGCGGAGGGAAAAAGAAATTGGCCTAATCTAGAACACACGTACACGGAAGCCGGAAAAGACGACCGGATTCCGTGGGAGCAATGAAAAGGAAATCGATAGAGTAGCAGAAGGGCAAAAGGCGAGGGAAAGGTACTGGGGAAAGTTGAGGTAATTCTTCATAAGAAAGACTCATTACCCCCGGAATGCAAAAACGAAACAAGGGGCTGGAGCGACATAAAGGTGAACAAGGGATTGGGGGAGAAGGGGCTGGGGCCTTGACAAACCTACAAAGACCATCGTTACTCATCTCTAGATCATGAAGCTACATTTGCGGGAGAGTGTTGAACAAGTCGTTCCACGGGACAGGGTATCAGGTTAAGGTGACAGAGTCCTTCGGAAGGAAGAAGAAACCAAAATTTCTCGTAAATATCTCACAGTAGGGGGAGAGAAGGGATCTGGTGACTTGAGAAGCCAGGACCTATCTTCAAAAACAGCTGAGAGCTCAGAGGGGTAGGGGATACTTCAATCCCGCGCGCGGATGTGCGCCATCTTTCGAAATGAAAGAGAGGGGGAGAAAGGGAAGGGGACGGGTAAAGAAGCTACCTACGAATGCTGAAAGAGCTCTCTTGCTGTGGAAAGGGGCTCGAACGGTTAACGAAATAAAGGGCATCTGATTACGCTCAAGAGACGGCGGGGAAACCTTCGAAACATGTAATAGGAAAGGACATCCGCTCTGCATCGCAAAACGCGGGTGATAAGGAGAGTGCTGACTGACCTGGGCTGCTGACAAGGATAATGCGAGGTGTCTAATCAGAGGGAGCGCTGAGCCAGAGGGAAGGGGGGGGGGGTCGCTAGAGAAGAGAGAAAAGGACGGTGAATGATCGATAGTCTTCCTCTCGAGAGCGGAGTCAGAGGGAGAGTGGGTGCATCGGAAAAAGTAATCCTTGCATCGGGGGGAGGCAAAGAGGTATGGGAGACTCTCTTTTCTCTCCTAACGAAGATTTATACTAGGCGGAGCTACTCCGGAGATCATGAGCGAGCTTCGTGTAAATGAGGAAATCAGGTTCATGGGAAGACGCCGCAAAATCAAAGGGGCGCGATCAAAAGCTCACGACGGAAAAAAAGAAAGTACCGAATGCTGTATTAATCATAAGCAAGAATGAAGACGGATCTTTCCATTCGAACGCGGGGAGAGGGGGAAAAAGTGAAAAAAAATAGATAGGGGACTGAGACGAGACGTCGCCGAGGGGGTTACCGAAAGGAACTTTGGAGAGAGGCAGGTCAAATCAGAGAATCCAACTTACGAATGGTCCGTCATCAGAGATATAGACGGGGGAACCATACTCCTACGAACGTGGGAGCAGTTAGAAGAGCCAAGGAAGATGGATTAAAGACGAAGAGGGTGCGGAAAAAACTAACTATACTCCGAAGTAAGTGAGCGGGGGGTGCGACAGCAAATGGGTACTATAAGAAGCAATCACTACCTAAAGGAGAAACGTCAGATCGGGCGGGGAAGGTAAACAAATAAGGAGAAGGGAAGAAGTTTCCAAGAGAAGTGGACGGTTATTCTTCTACGGGGGAAAGGGGTTACTCAGAAGAATTACTGGAGAAGGGGGAACTTCACATATATAACTTTAAAAAAAGGAAACAGAAGGATCTCTGAGAAAATCTTTCGATGTCTGACTGGGTTAAAATAGGTGGTAGTGGCGGAGGGACGACAGAGACTAATCTTCCTACCAACTTAAAAGACGACGGACTTCGTAATGCAAAGGAGAAACCAGGGACTTTACAAGTACGAGAGTGATGAGACGAAAATATAGACCGTAGCTGCCCTACCAGACTCTTTTTAAAAAGACCGAGACCTGGGTCTGGGGGGGACTTTTGAGTGGGGGGACCGACAACAGAGAAGTGAAGACGTCTCGCGGTCGACGGGGGTGAAGTCCTGTGGGAGGAGGGACAAAAGTAGCCCACCGAGTTTTCGACAAGGGGCCCGACCTCCTGACTGGGGACGGAACAGAGTGAGGGAGACGAGTTCTCGGGGTTGGAGGGCGCGAACCTGGTCCTTGGGGAAAAAAGGGAAGAATTAACAGACTGTCGGGAAAAGGCCCCTTCGGGGGGGCAGCAGGGAGAAACGGGGGGGAGAGCGGGAAGATCAGACGATCAACACAAAGAGAAAAAGTGAGTATATTAACGAAGAGGATACGGGTCCTGAGGAGAATCGCCGGGAGAAGAACAAAGTCCTCTACATGAAACCGGGGGCATTTGCTCACGAGGGGTAAACAACAGAAAAGAGGACGAAACTCTGATACGACAAGGGGAAAATTGAACTACTGGTCCGCCGAAACGGGAAGGAACTATAACTGGTGGCTATGTTGCGCACTTCAGAACCTGAACACGAGGAGACGGTAAAGCGCTTGGGTAGGGGGCAAGAACAATCGAACTCAAACATGTGGAAGAGGCGTCCCTTCGGGACCAGAAGCTACCTAGAAGAGAGGGAGAATGGTCTCAAGAAGGGAAGAGTAAGTGGGAAAGGAGCTGCAGGGTGCATAATGATCAGGCGGAGGGGACGGAGTGTCATGTCATAAAATTACAGATGCGGGGAGGAGACTGGACACAGAGAAGAAGGAAAGAGTACTAAGACCTGACGACGAGAACGATTCAAGGAGAATCACCGTCTCTTGTGAAACACGGTGTGAAGTATCAATCGAGGCTTGAAGTGACCTGACCTGGTCCAGGGAGGAAGCGGAAAAAACGGACACTGAACGGGAGAAACTGCTCCTGCAAAATAGGAAGTGTCCCCCTCAAAGAGAGGACCTGTGGGTTGAGGAAACACAGCAAAGAAAATTAGCGTGTACGAGAAGCTTCCGAAGTTCGGAGGAATTCTTTTATGGGGGGGACTAACTCAGCTCACGACGGATTAGGGCAGAGGTCAAGGAACTAAACCGAGATAGGACATTCTTCTGGCCGAAAGAGATAGAAGATCTAGTAGAGAAAGGATTTTCTCATCGCGAAAAAACGAGGGAACTCAAATCTGAAAAAAAGGAGAAAGATGTCAAAACTAAACACGCCCGTGAAAAGTTCCTCAGGTCCCAGCATAACGAAAGTCGACTCGCAGAGTCTCCATTAGGAGCTACCGACGACAAGGAAGCGGGAAATGCTCTAAGGAAGTGTTGCAAACGAAACGAAAGAGATTCGAATCTTCCGAAAGCTAAAGGAAAGGCGCAGAAAGGAGGGCTTCAAGAAACGTCGAGGTGGGGAAAGGGAAAAACTTGGACCCTTCAGCAGAGCAGAGCTCGAGGGGAAAAGCATAGCTAAACGTCATTTGGAAAGTCATCAAGCGGGTAACCTCTTCTATGACAATAAGGTCAATAAGGAGGCAAGAAAGAAGGTTGGAGGGGAGGAGAGATTTCTAGAAGTCTTGAGGCAAAACAAAGAATCGAGGGACTAGGGTCGGAGTCAGAAGGAGGAGAGATACGATGCGTCACCAGACAGAAGGAGTCGAGAACTCTATAAAAAAAACAAGATCGCGGGACTGCTGGCTAATAAAGATGTAGACAAACAAGTAATATGGCTTGCGTATCTATTCAAGAAGCGACCCTGTGAGCAGCAGAAAGGAGCAGGGCAATTACATATGACTGACTTAGACAGGGGGACGTTAACAAAGACTAAGGGGCGGAGCGCAGAAAGAGGGAAATTCTAGTGAGAGCCAAAACAACGCGCAACTAGCCTATCGACATGGAATATCGTACAAATCGGGGGGACTGCGTCGTGAACGCAAAAAGGCCCTGGGCGGTTGAGAATGGCGATGTAAGAGATCCATGTAAATAAATCGGATGGAAATTCTCAAGACAAACGATGACGACGCATCCGCGAGAAATGGTCTAAAAGGTCCTGCGGGGCCTAGGTCTTTAAGAGAAGTATAAAGGCGCGCATGAAAGAATGCGGAAGAGAGGACGAGAAAGCGGGGAGGCTCGCACGCAGCGGGAGGTGACACTTCACCTTGTCTTTGAACTCGGGTGTAGAATGGTCGGGGAAAAGAGGAAATAACTCTTGATCAAAAAAAAAAACCACAACACAAGCGAAAGTCTTAAGCGTTCAAGACGCATGATAGGAAATTGTTGGAAGAATTGGGTTGGAAAGGGAGCAAATATTACAAGCAAGAAATCTCAGAGATAGTCAAACGCTCCAGCACAGTGTGGTCGTTGGTGAGCGTCAGGGCGGGAGAGGAAGGGGGTGTTATTCGTGAGGTAACGCCTAAAGAGCGAAAATGATCATTCCTGGTAGAAGAAGTGTTGACCAGTAGAGAGCCGAAAGCAAGGGGTTTCCTGTTGATGAGTCCGAAAAGACTGAAGCGGGGGGTGGTATTTGTACTTATCAAGGGGTGACTGTATGGAAGGTTCTTCGGTAGAAAATTATGTATTATGTAAGAGAGCCGGAATCGTGACGAGAAGAAAAGAAAAAAACGTTTCTGCTGTGAGGAGGTAAGCAAGGGAAGAGATAGAAAGAGTTTAAAGCGTT
>Ga0179591_1269923_pt1 | contig 13964 bp, 14 predicted proteins | sample CZOMad2_1_08_16f_FD_182891 | JGI IMG/M metagenome (GOLD analysis project Ga0179591, IMG submission 182891) | Vadose zone soil fungal communities from Angelo Coast Range Reserve, California, USA - CZOMad2_1_08_16fungal (PacBio error correction) | ecosystem: Environmental > Terrestrial > Soil >...
CACCAGGGGGCGATAAGCAGAACTGGATCCCGGAGAAGCAAGCAATATTTTGGGGGGGGTCGGACACAACAAGGCGGCTTGGGGGAAAACGGATTTACAGAAGGAAAAATGTAGCGGAAGACAAGACCGCACGAAAGGTCAAAGGTGCGTCGAGAGCAAACAGGCATCGATGCTGGGCGGGAGGCATCGGGGGCGGCGGTTCAAAAACTGGGGAGGGCTATTCAAGCGACTTTAAGAGAGAAAGGCCGGTACGTTCGAAGACATGGGGATTCAACTTGCTTCAGTTGGGACGACAGGAAGAAGCGGGAAGGACTCGGGGAAGAGGGGGAAAACGGCGAGGAAAAGGGAAGAGAAAAACACAACCACGTGGTAACAGCCGCTCAACTACAGCTCAAAAGATGAGGGAAAAATCTGAAATCTAAGGTGAAGAGGGGGCGTGACACGTGGGGATAACCGCAAAGGTGAACCCTTTGGGGGGGACACACTGGACCAGTGGGGGCCTTAACTGAGGAAGGGAAGCGTAAAAAAATCAGAGGGACAGTCAATGATAAAAAAAAGTTTCACGTAAATCGGGATAAAAATATCGAGGGGAAACGACCCGAATACGGGAAGCCCCGATGCCGAACAACGAAGCAAGCGCCTCGAGTTGCAGAGAAAGCAACTGGAAGAAAGAAAAGGGAGTCAAAGTATACGCTACAAGCCGCAATTCCTGGAAATCCTTGGGGGGACAAAGCCGCATACGTGTTCCCAAAAGACACACCCCAACAACTCAAAACAAAAAGTGATGGCTAGGAGTCTATAAGCGGGGATCAGAGAATAGAGGAAAGAGATCTATAGGACGTAAATGGAGCCGGTGGAAAACGGGATGCCGCCGAGGTTACCATATCGCGGAACAAAAAACAAGAAAGGAAGAAAACCCCCCTGGGGTGGCGGGAAGGTTATGGAAGACATGACGTACTATTTAAGGGGGGGGGGATAAGGGGTCAGAAGAGGAACAGAAGAGGGAAAAGGGCTGCGTCTAGAGGGAATGAATTAACTGAAGAAACGCGCAACGGAATTGGGACCGGGGGTGGTTCAGACCGTGTAACTTATGCACAGAATGTTGGTAACAGGAAAAGAAACGGAGGGAGCCCGAAACAACGAAGGAAGCACGGGAATGGGGAGAGGGCGACGAAGCGGAAGGGAGACATTATGGCTTGCCTATTTTACTTAATTGAAGGGCTAAACGAGGGGGGATGGTTCGGGAGTGAGCCCACACAGCGTGGGTAAAGAAAGCGGGGGAGATACGTATGGACTTGCATTGGGGAAAAATCATAAAACGCTGGACAAGAGCCCAGCGAGGGTCTGGCGGGCGCGGCAAAAACGGATATCAGAGGCCGACAGTGATTTGATCAAATAGGTAGAGTTGAGAAGGGGGGCGGTCGTCGGGACCGGATAGGGATGCCCCAGCCATGGAAGTCAAACAACGCCGATGTGGGGCGGCTGCACGTAAGACATGATCTCTGTATTGAGGCAGGGACAAACTTCTCCGTGTCGCGAAAAAGGCGGGGGAGGGAATTCAGCAGATCGGGGCAAAGGAGCCAATGTCGAAAAAAGAAGATCAGAAAAAGGGTCGATCCCGCGATTAGATCTCGCGCTGGAATCCGGGGTCGGCGAAGGGTGTGGAGGGGGGTCCCGCCAGGAAGGTGGGGGGGAGGAGGAGAGGAAAATGCGGTGGGTCAACCGGAGTCACAGAGATCGTTACCATTGTCCATGGCGATCTGGCGAAAAGCAGTTACCTTCAGGGTCCTTTTCTAATCGAAAACGGGAGAAAAAGATGGGCGCTTAGCTGCCGTCCGCCCATCAGAACGGCGGGAGGGTTCACGAAGGGATCGCCATCTCGTGAGGGGCCTCGTCAATCTTATAGACGAGCTGATCCGGGCTTGCCTCAAAAATCTAAAAAGGGGGGGACCTGAGGACGAAAAAAGGGTAGAGGGGAAAACACGCAAGGCCATAATCTGTTAGTTCGGAACTGGAAAGGTTCCTGCCACGGACGAGGACTCGGGGATTAAATTTTCATGACACGATAACGGAAAAAAGGGGAAGAAGAGACCGCGGGGGGGGGTCGTCGAGCGGCACCGAGGAGCCGTGGTGCGTAAAAAAACGACGACGGGCATGATGGCGGATCATTCATCAGGGAGAAGGGGGGAACTTCATCAAGTACGTACAATCAAGCAGGGAAATGGTCGAGAATAGGATACGGAGCGAAAAGAGAACTGAAAACACCAAAAAGGGGGAAGAAAAAAAAGTGATGAGGGAAAGCCGACGCGAGTGGGGGAAGGAGTCAACAATCATTTCTTGCTAACAAAAGTGCCGCACATGGCCAGGAGCGAGCAAGGGAAGAGGGTGTGCGGAAAAAGCTGAGAACAGGGGGGGAAGTAGGGGAGCCCGTCAGGGGCGACGGATCGCATATTGGGGATGCTTGAAAGTCTCAGGAGGAGCAAGTACAGAAAAACCGGGGATCCTCTGCAAAAAAGGAGGAGACTCTTCTAGGGGGGGCAAAGGGGCCGGAAATTCCGGGAGACTGCTTCGAAAGTGTCTACCGCGCGGGAAACCGAAATCCTACGAACATTTCGAAAAAAAAACCTTCACCACACGGAGAGGAAGAACGCCCTTAAAGGCCGAGACCGAATTATCCGGCGCGATGGAAGGGTTACACTTCGCCCTATAAACAATCAACTCCCTTGGAGTCGGGAAAAAGAAACCGAAGGGGAGGGACGGGTCAAGAAGTAGTCCGGAACGAGGTCTCAGTGAGTGAGCCGAATCGACGAAACGTGGAACTAACTGAAAATTGGTTGGGAGGGGGATCGAAGGAGGGGCCTGGGAGAGAGATGGGCAGACCGAAGACCCCTGGCGCGAAAGCCGGTGGGCGATGCCGTACGTGAAGATGAGGTATAAGAATGGATGGTTCATAAACCCGGGAAAAAAGGGGGGTACGTAGAGAAAACTGCCGAGAATGCCGTGTACTTCTACGTTGGTGAGCATCTTGTCTCAGTCCAGGGGAAATCTACAGCTACCTTGGCCCTCTTGAAGCAGGAGGGTAGAAAGGGCGACTCGAGTTCACAGTTAGTCCTCTCTGTGCCTACTCGACCTGAGGGATTGTGGGTTCTCTTCTAGAAGCTTCTCGGGGAACTTAATTGTTGACGGGGGTACGTGTGAATATAAGCCAAAGGGACAGAATAGCAAATCTCGCTAAAAACAACGGATATTGGGAGATTAAAACTTGAGACAGTCCGGTGGGTTAGCGGCCCGACTGGGCGACAAAGGAAAAGGAGTCAGTTAGAGCAGGGGAGATAAAACGGTGACCTGGAGGGCACGGGGAGACCCTGGGCAGGCGCTGAAAAGGAGGAAGGTTCCCGACGCGGGAGGATTGGTTTCAAAAACTTTCACCGCTTCCGGTCTGGCCGCAGCTTGAAGGACAACGGGGGCAGAAACTTAGCTCACAGACAGAGGAAGTGGTGGTAGAAGGGCGAGAGGAAAGAGGGGTTGAACTTGGTAGAGCTTACATCGGAGACCTAATGGACGACGCATCCGCCAAGGTCGGGACGCCATGGTGGTGTGGTCTGCGGCTTGGGGAAGAGAGGGTAATCGCCGAGGAAAAGGGGGAGGGAAAAGCTTGGTCCGGTTACGCGCAGCGTCTAGATTGGAAAAGAAACGGTGAGTCAGGGTGGGGAAGTTAATGAAACGTGATAAGAAAAGTCGAGTGGGGTCAAAGCCTCTCAAAAATTGCGTCAGGTTTATCTCCTTTAAAAGGGGGGGAAAAAAGATTCTTGAGAGGAACGTCGCAAGGGGGGGGTCGAGGGAGGCGGGACGGGGATCTCAAGCAATTCGTTCGTCGAATTTCGTACGGCGTCGAGAAACTGAGTCCTATTTCTAGAAAAGAGGGACGGCAGGCTGAACCAGAGGAAAGAGAATCTCATCGAGATGAGACGCCTGTGAGAATCAGGAAGGACCAGGGGGAGGTCAAGGGTGGTTAAACAAAGAGAAACAGAAGTGCTCTCCGATCTTCGACGGGTTTCCGGATCAGTTTTATACGAGGGGCAACTAAATCGTCACGGAGGCTAGAGCCAGGCCCTGCGCACGACCGGAGCTGAACTCTTGGTTGGAGCCCGGCCTTACCGGACCGGGCGGCTGAAAGAAAATCAGGGGGATTCGAAGGGTAGAGGAGGAGACGGAGTGAGGAGGAGACCAGCTGCCGATCTGGGACGACCTGAGGGCACCTTCAAATACAGAGCGCCACAGTAGAAGAGATTCCTCAATAGGTAGGAAACCTGCGGCGGAGTTGAAGCGACGATTTTTCAACGTAGGAGATCAGTGGAACGAGGGTCAGGAGGGGGGGCATTGAAAAAGAAGAACCCTCTGGTACCGGGAAAGTGGAAAAAGAAACGTCGCACATAAAAAAGAGGTTACAGTTCTTTGACTCCGCGAAGAATAAATGCGTAGAATCCGGTCCAGCAGAGGGTGCGAATGTTCCTGGGGCGTCGTGTAGAGAGAGGATTACGATGAGAAGGGAAAAAGGGAAACGGGGGGGCCTTCTGCTTGAAGGACTAAAGAAAGATCGAAAACATTCTAAGGAATGCAAAAGTACGCTCGGAGGGCGATCTTGATCGGCGGGGGACGTGGTCTGTCCGGCATTCCAACTACAAAAGCAGGCGGGACCAGACGAAAGGGTAAATTCCGGAGCTAGAACATCGACAACTCCAAAAGAACCTGCCAGCCCAAACGTTCCTGGCCGGGCCAGCGGAACTATCTACTAAGTCTGAGGAAAGAGGATCTCGAGAGAGTACTGCGGTGAAAGAAAATTGTGGCATAGCCTTCGGCCAGTGCGAATTCTTTTTTCGGCCTGTAACGTAGGACGAAGAGACGCCTGAAATCTCGACTCGGAGACTCGTAAGAACGTAATAAAAAAAAAAGGAAACGCGAGCATTTCAACGGGGCAAAGACAGGGTGTCGTTAAGGTTTCATCAAGTGCGACGGCACACCTATCACTCACGCGCCGCAGTCGATCAAGGGTACGACTCTTCTTAAAAAAGAGTTATTGCAAAGAAAGAAGCGAAGACAAAAGCAAGGCTCTTGTCAGATGGGGGTACAAAAAGAGCGAAAAAGCCCATGGTTGCCGCATGGGAAGTAAAAGATGTTTGTTTGAGAAAGCCAAGACAAAGCACATATGTGTCGGCCCGCCCATGGGGGGACACCGGGGTTTGTGGGGGGGAAACACTTAAGCAAAGATGGACGGATTTCAAGAACGCGCCACAAGCAACATTCCAGGTAAGTCATTCCAGGAGAGGCCTGGTCTGGGATTCGGGAAGAAGGAAAAGAAAGACGAAAAAGAAAAGTGAAAAACGAGGCGAGGAGTTAGACATTACGAGGTCCTTTCCTACAAGCCTCGTCACGGTCTCGAACCGCAGCTCAGCTCGAAGAAAGAAAAAGACTCACTGCATGAACTGGGTGCAAAAACCGCCTCGATGGGGGGGACAAACGACCTCATGCAATAGAACGCGCAACACTAAAAAGTAACTCCAAAAAAGGGGTTTGAGGTACGTCGCGCCGATGTCATCGGGGGGGGAAAGAAGGAACAGGGGCGCATCCAGACCTTGTCAATCCAGCCAGTGGGATCTTCATTCGATCAAAAGGGGAGATGGGATCTCTAATGGGGATCCCTTCTGAGGACAATAAAATAAAAGGGGGTTTTGTGGAGCATGGGGGGGGTGAAAAAGGTTTGCCGGAAGCTTTCGGCGGTGGTATTCTGCTTCAAAAGGGAAGGAGGTAAAAGTGCGAAAAAAGGCAACCCGAGATGTGAGGGGCATCTTGGAGGTGGAGCGCGTCAAAACAAGGCTATTAACCGCTCGTTATATAATGGAAGAAGGTACGTTCGATCCTGTGTTGGGACTAGAGCAGTAAGAGGAAAAAAAAGAAACGAGAAGGGACTAGGGAAAAAAGGGCGGACGGGACCCGTTACACCCAACGTAAACAGCAAAATCACCTTTGTAGACTAAAAACAAAAAACTGAGGAGGGGTCAAAGAGAGGAAAAATGCAAGGGTAAGTCTAAGTAGACTGGGCACCGAAAAGGTGAACCCTGGACCTAGTCCAGGAAAGAAGTCGCTGGGAGAGAACAAGAGAACAAGTACATTAAAATACAAAAACAGGGAAGACTGGGCATCTTCTAAGGAACTAGGGAATAGCGCAGTGGTGTAGAACTCTTACGGACCAAAGATGACCGAAACACAGCTAGGGGGGGGGGGATAGGGGGCTCTAGGGAGACTTGGGACATCGTGCAGGAAGGAGGACGTAGAGAACCCGCCAGTGAAATCCTTGGTGAGACCAGCCGCATCGGTTTCAGACCTACAAACAAATGGAGATTGCTTCATCTTCAGAAGGAAATATAGAAGGGTGATCGGAAAGGAAAGGTCAAGGGGGATTAGGAAAAAGACGACTTGACGAGCAGCGACATCGGTCTCAAAAAAGATGAAAAACGCGCTGAAAACTGAGTCCAAACCTTGTGGGGGAGGAAAAGGAAGCACTGGGGAGGGCGGGGGTCAAGATTCATGAGGCTAGGGGAATCAGTGTCATCGAGGAAAGCAAAGAGCAGAATTCTTCAATCAGGAAGTGGTAAACTGGTAGGGGAGCTGTGAGAAAAAGAGGGCGATTGGACGAAAGGGAGAATCCTGCAAAAATCCTGTGGTCAAAGGGAAGGGCGGCTGCATATAGACCGACTCAATCTCAAGGATGAGAGGGAAGAATGAACGGGAAATTAGGGGTTCAGCGGGAGTTAAGGCAGATCATTGGGGAGGAGACTATTGGCGTAGGACGGTTGAAGTGGGTGTTCTGGGGGGAAAAGCGGGAGGGAACAAAAACAAGAAGGGTTAAAGGAGAGAGACACTGAGGAGGATATAGGAGAGCAGATTAATGACTCGACAAGACAAACGAGATGTCTTCGCGCGGTAAGTGATCTGGTAACTGGTAATGCTACCTAAAATGATACGTGGGGCATTGAAATGATCTGAGATTTGGAGTCAGGGGGGGGAAAAGGCTGAGGAAGAGCCCCATGAGTCCACAGCAGGGTCTGGATGTCAGGTCCGAGCGGATCGGCGGGGAATGATCTGGATTCACGCTAAGAAGGGGGGGAGGCAAAATGCGTCGGCCTGGAGACATCAAAAGGCGAGAAACTTAGGTCGCCCGGGCGCAAAGTGGACCTTCTCCACCGTTCGCTGCAACGCGACGTCGAATCTACTCTCACGTAGGAGAAGATCGAGAAGCGTGGAGTGGGTCCCTTCCAGGAACGTGGGGAGGAGGTCAGGGTTCCTAAAGTGTGCATATTCAGACGTAGAGCGTGACATGGTGGGAAGATTGGGTGACCTATTCGGGTCGTCGGGAGAATCCGTAGCGGAAAATCTCCGGAGGGGAAGGATAAAAGCGCTTCAGGGGGCGCGCGGCCTCCCATCAAGCACGATGCGGTTTCACGAGCTCATGGCTCGCCAAGCAAAATAGATCCTCGGTCTGGACGCTGCATCTTCAATAAAGAGGGAGGGAGAAAAAAGGCGGAAGGGAGTAAAGGAAACTTTTTGACCGTATCGACGAAGGGGGAAAAGCGGATACACATCTGGCCAAATCTCTGTGATGGGGCTAAAAGGCGGGCCAAAAGATGACGGGCTAAGGTTCTTGGAAAAAAAAAAAAAAGAAAGAGCAGTCTGTTTAAGTCTGGCGCAACGCGTCGAGGTGGAGTCTGAGGGGGGCCGTCTGGAGGCATCGTGGGGACTTTGGAAGGAGAGGCGCCGGTGAGGAGGTCGTACAAAGCCAGGAGATTTTGGCAGAAGGCTTGAAGGGGCAAGTCGAGGATCAGCGACTGGAGACATGAGATGTGGGAGTATGGGCGGGCCGGGGCGAGGGGGAAGCGGTGTTGGCTGGGGAATGGGCGGAAGGGTAGGAGGGGGGGGGTGTAGTGGGGGAGGAAAGGAGTGGAGAAAAGGATTAGGAGGATTGGAGGATTGGGGAGGGAGGGTAGGATGGTGGGGACAGGAGGGTGAGATATTGGGATAGAAGGGGGGGGCAACTGCGAGGTAAAGGGAACAAGAAAGAGGGAAAAAGAAAAGCGAACAGGAGGGGATTCGGGGGGCATAACAAAGAAAAAAAGAAAAACCGGTTTACCAGCCAAAGGCTGTGAACAGGGCCGAAACAAGCACTTACTGGACTTCGTGACCAAAGAAAAAAAGGCATGGGCCGTATCGAGAAATCGGGAGATTGTTTTCGGACTTGAGTCGGATCGGAAAAAGAGCTCAGGAGGGAAGCTGGTTGAGAGTGGAAAGAAACGGAGGGCCGGAAAAGAAGAAGAGACCCTATCAGCCATTTCTTCGACTAGGAGATGGGGATATTCAGTGGGCCGATTCCGCTCCGTGAGAGAAAAAGTAACGGACGAGGCGGGCGGAGAAGACTGAAGGGAGAAAGTCTACTAACTCGGCAAACGAGATCGAGAGTAAGTCACTACAACTCCTCGGGAAAACACCGATGCGAGAAAGGCGTCTTTTTAAGGGACAGGAGACACTATAACAGCGTGTGAGCTTTCTCACCAGCAACTAAAAACGTGAAGGATTTCAGGGGGATAAACTAGTTAAAGGCAACTATTCTGAAGATCGTAAGAGCCCAATCGAAGACCGCGAAGTCCCTTAACTGGCACCGGGTTTTCATCTGACATGAAGAAAATTGTCGCCGATTTTACCGGGGGAGCGCCTCAGCCGAAAAAGCACAAAGGGCGCTCCGCCTGTTGGGGGGAGGCCGTAAGTAAGAGACTAGGGGAGAGAGCATCACGCAAGGGAAAACAAAAGACTGTCATAGGATAGACGCGTCTCCACTGCGTAACGCGGGGTTCATTAATCTAAGCCTATCCTTTATCAGCCCGGGGGAACACGTGTGGGGAAAGCTGCCGAACGTAGTACACGGCAGCGTACACCGGATGCAGCGAGGCCATCGGTGGGGACACATACTTCACGAGGTTTTGTTTCGAGGAAAGAGAAAGCTGCTAGAAAGGACTGGGGAAGAATGGGTGTGAGGACCTTGGGGGGGGTCTCAATCCACAGGGGATTGATCGCGCGAGAGAAAAAAAACAACAACGGGGAGAGAACGATAAGAGATGAGGGGAGAACAGAGTGATGAGAGGAGAACAGGAACACAATGCCTTACAGTCAGTTACATGGAGAAAGGAGAGCGAGAACAAAATCTCAAGAAGTCCGGGGAGTGAGGCATACTCATGTCACGACGGGGATAACCGGGTCAAGGTGGAACTTGCGAAGGGGCAGCCGGAGGATGCCCTTGTTTCGACAATCGAACACGGCGTTACAGGACTTTACCGTAGGGAGGATGGTTCTCTCGAAGATTTGGGGGGACCGGGGCGGCCGAATCTATGCTTCGGAATCTATTGAAGACTCCCCAAAAGGGGCGGAGCGCCTGGGGTCGGATCTGGCTATCGTAAGCAGTGAGGACGGAAAAAGGGGTATATGTAAGACCGAAAAACAAGGGAAGGGTACGGAAGGACGCAAGGAGATATTATTCAGGAAATACAGGTAGTCGTGTGACTCAATGCGTGTCCGAATACCATGAGGGCGGCGTGTAGCAAGAATACAAAGAGGGAGGCTGGGAACGAGACCGCCGTACACCTATACCTGGCGATTTCAAAGCGAGGCTGCGTGCCGCTGATATTCTCGTTTGACCTTTCAGAGGAATTGCGGGGGGAGAGGCGGCGAAGAGAGCGTCCAGACCGTGGGTCAGGAAAGGGAGATCTTCACAAAATCGGTCTCATCGGGACAGCACTCACTGGGCGAAGCCGCATGCCGTGAGCGGAACTAGGCCTACTAGGTACATCAGTCAGACACCAAGCTGCTACTGAAAAGGAGGGCGAACTGGTTATCAGGCAAAGAGTGATCCAGCGGTAGGCCATCGCATATGGTCTCAGTAGGAGAAACCCTTGACTGAGGGAACCGCGCTCTACATGCCGAAGTTGTCATGGTGACCTGACATTACCTCAGGCTTTCCACATTCATTGAAAAGGGCGCTTCTCGGACGGTCTCGAACGAATATCTCCATGTAATATACTGAGAAAACAAGGAGCGAGGAGAGGGGGACACCTAGACAGGGACCGAAAGCATTCGAAAGGGGGCAGCCTGTTACCTACTAAAGGCAAAGATGAGGATGACGAAAGGGGCTGCGTCGCGGGGTCTTTAAAGATTGATAGGGACTATGAAATCCAGCTGCGCCCAGAAGAAAAGGGAAAGGGCGCTGGGTAAGCGATGGATTCGGACTCCGGACCACAATTGTTAAAGGAAAAGTTCCGCGCGGAGGGAGTTCTCTCTCACTGAGCTCAGTGAGTCGGACTAACTGGAGGGAGTTTCGAGTGAAGGGTAGAACAGCGCAGAAAAAAAGGGCTAATGGAGTTGACGAATCTCTCTTAAAGAACCTGGATTCGACTGAAAGGTGGGGACAGACCTGCAGTTACGACTAAACCTTGCTTTCCACAAAATTGAGAAATTTAAGGGAAATACGGGGGATACGGTCCGACAACGACCTACAGAAGAAGACCAAGACCGAAGCCTGAAAGCGGTAGGAGAACAGCTTCGCGCCTGATTTAGAAAAAGTCTAGGTGGAGAAGTCGCGGGTGGCGACAGTGGGGGAGAGGCAATGCAGGAAGCCTTCCCTGGAGGTCTCGCAGGGGACTGAAGGATCACGCCTGAGCAACTCATTGATAGCTACAACAATCATTCCCCGAGATCCAGCTCGAATTTCACAGACAAAGCGGAGTGACGAAGGTGGGGATCGTCACTGGCCGAAAGACCGCCCCCTCATACGATCAAAGCAAACGAAACTATCAGTGAGTGGTCTACCGAGGATGAATTTTATGACAAAATAACTGACGATCGAAAGAAGGAAGAGATGGGTCTTGGGCTAAGAGGAGAGTGGTGCACAAAAGCTCGGGGTCTGTCTCAAAATTCGGAGTTCCTGCTTTTTGCCGTAAACGATGTTAAAATCCTACCGGGAACAGAGGGGGGGAAATAAACCGGGAACCGAGCCATAGATGAAACGGAAGAGGGGAAATCGCTTTAGCCCAGCATCCATGAAAGGACCTTTCATGAAGAGAGTCTCGCGCGGGACAGTCGACTCTTAACTCTCTCAAGGAAAAGATTAATTCAAGGGGTAATGGCGAGTCGAAGGAACGGGAAGAAAAAAGCTTGACTCGACGCCGCAATCAGAACAATGATACTCTTAGCAAAATCTTCTGTACCTACTGGAGGAGCCTAGGGGAACATTGGAGACTAGGGAAGAGACAAATAGGGAAAACTCAATCATGCATAGTGCCAAAAGTGTGGATTGTAAGGAGGGCGACAGAGTTCATCGTTGCGAATTGAAGGGAAGCGCCGGATGACCGATTGGGAGAAAAACGCCAGGGGGATCCGGTCAGGGAGAGAAGAAATTTAGAGAAAGCAAGAAACAGTCTCAAACCATCGCATGGAACTGGGGGGTTGGGAAGTATAACACGAGGGTGTTGAAAAGAAAGGTATGGGGAAATGCTACAATTAAAAAAAGGCTGGGGAGCAGTCTAAGGCAGAAAGAGTGTCAAAGTCATGACACCAGGAGCATCGAGTAAAGGAGTGAGAACGGATTCACTGCAGAGGTAAGGGCTTCAAGATCAGCGAATTAAGATAAGACGGTAATTGAGAAGGACTGTTTGGTTAAAAGATTCATGGACTTGCGTCGATGGGCGAGCTGAATCGAAACATTTTGAGACCAGGGCATGGGCGTCTTTTTCATATATCACCACAACGTGGAAACCAGCCTCACCTTGCATGGGCAGAGCAAAAACAACAAATATTAAAATATAGGAAAAGATGAGAAAAGGGTAATTGCTGCCCGTTGGGGAAAAGTGTCAAAATTGGGCACCAGGAAAGAGGACCTCCCTGACGGCGCCGGCAGACGGACAGCCAACTGAAACAAAAAGAACGGCTGAGGACTATCTTCAACAGAGGGGGAATCGAGCATGGTTCTACCTCTACTGCAAACCCAGGGAATCACCGTCATCCGATGCCTCAGGTGGACGACGAAACGGTTACAGAGGGAGGACATTAAAAACTCTAATAGGGAGGCCGGGAAAGTGAGGAATTCAAACGTGGAGACACCGCGTGGTGTCTCCGACAAAAAACGGGAGTGATATCGTATTGCTTGCTCTAAGGGTACGGAGAATTGGGGAAAAGTGTGAAAACATGAATCAAGGGTAGGTGAAAAAAAAAATCGGTCATCACGATGCCAGCTCCGAGGGAAAAACTTCAGACACTTAACATCGGCGGGACGTCAACGCCCCAGTGGTTGGAGAAGTGTAAAAATGAGAGGTTTCAGTCGGCATTAGAAATCTAAGGGAATCGAGGAATCCAGAAGGTGCAGAAGGATGTTAGGCCAGTCAGAAAGAAAGGAGGGAGTGTTCTGTCACATCGTTGCGGAAAGTTTCGACAAAGAGACCGTCTAAAAATGCTGCCCTCCTGTGATTGGAGGTAAGATATAACCGAGAGGAGCAAGAGAAAAGAAAAGGACACGGTGGAAGGGCTGATTTGGGGCGAGAAAAAGGAGGGGAAAGTCCATTTCCTGAATTAAGTCGTGGCAAGGGGGAGAAAAACTAGGGTGCACTTGGTACGGGCTTGGAAGAAAAAAGTAAGAAAAGCGGCCAGTCTGAAGGTGAGAAGAAAAGGAGGCAAATGCGATTTGGGGGGGGAAAAAAGAAGGTCCAAAACCCATTCTTCGCGTCAAAGGATCGCGGAAAATAAAGTGAAGAATGCGGCCGAACTGGATTTAGAAGATTTGCTCCGGCTGGAGGGGCTCGACCTAGTTCTCCCCAATCACTAAGAAACGGAGGTGTCAGGGAGGCAAGGGGCTAGCGGTGAGCGGGGGGCAGTCGTCAGTGGTCCTGCGCGAAGCATGCGGCGCCTTCGTCAGAAGACCCTGCAACGCAAGATGGAGGGGTCGCCCCGGGCGATACTTGAAAAAAGGGTCCGGAGAACCGCGAAATGGATGAGGAGCTCTTGTTGGAGGGAACCTGAGGGTAGGTCTGACTGTTTCGGGTGGTAAGGACAGTAAACTGTTCTAAGCGTATTTTCTGTGGCCGAAACTTTCGCGAAAGTAGTGCGGGTAAAAGGGAAAAGTGGCTAGATGGGGGGAGCCCAGGGGCAGTGACAGAGGAAGCACGGGGAGCCCAAAAAAGCGACCGTGCGAATATCATGCGATGGAACGCGAGAGTCCCAGAGAAATTAAATGAGGGTGGGGAAAAGCTAGCGACACAGCAAGAGCGATTCTTGTGTCTTACGCTGCAAAAGAGAGAATAGCCGACTCCGAAGGAAGGAGGCTCAACCGTGTGGACGAGGGGATCGGGAAGACAGGCATGGTCACGGGAGAAAAGGAAATGGCAAAGAATTGAGTTAGCTTAGTTGCAAGAAACGAAGGACGAGCTCTTCTGGCAACACCGCGGAAGTATTCGGCCAGGAGGGGGAATCAGTAAGAGTAACAGGTAGCAAAAAAACCCCGTTTTGCCCCAGATCGCCAGGTCTGTAACATGGTTTTGGATAGGTCTCAGGGGGAAGCTTCGTAAAAACAGAAAGAAGGGCGAAGAGAACAAGAAGGCGGAGAAGCGCCCCTTGTGGGGAGGAGGAAACCCAAAGGAAACAGGGATATTTAAATCACTCCAGATATGAACTGTAAGGACACACCTGGAGGTAGAGCGAATTAAAGTCACATACTACTAAACATATTTGACGATTGGTTGACCAAGCAGATCACTCAACTTATAGGGCTAAAACCGAGGAGAAAAGAGCGCTTGGTTGAGGGAGTAACATGCTACTGAGAGGCTTAGACGAAGGAGTTCATTCGGGAGAGGCCCACGTGACGTCGATACTGGTAT
>Ga0179591_1307018_pt1 | contig 13964 bp, 12 predicted proteins | sample CZOMad2_1_08_16f_FD_182891 | JGI IMG/M metagenome (GOLD analysis project Ga0179591, IMG submission 182891) | Vadose zone soil fungal communities from Angelo Coast Range Reserve, California, USA - CZOMad2_1_08_16fungal (PacBio error correction) | ecosystem: Environmental > Terrestrial > Soil >...
TCTTAGGAGGAGGATACTCATAAGCGTTCATCGTTCAACCATAGCTCGGCGTTTACAGTCCTGAAACAGGCTGCAGCCTCGGACCATCTGGAGGGACTAAAAACCGCCACAGAGACTCCTCGGCTCCCGTAGGAGGTCTGCACTCTATCAATTTCTCAGTGAGTAGTTGGAAGTCCATTAGTATGAGAAAAGCTATCGTACGGCGGCTTGAACAGTCATGAAGGGGCAAACGCCTCATCGTCAGATCCGCGGCCGAATTAAACTCATAGAGCTGATAGAGTACTGCAACAATATATCCACTCTATCTCGGTTGGACTCAGAATATGAGAAGTTCAGCAGGCGCTCCAGGAAGGAAGGAGAATGTGAGGATGACAGGCTAGGGTACTACGCGGATGAAAGTTAATTCGAACGGGTAATATCAGTGGCTCGACGAAATCCAGGCTATCTCAGTAGGGTCTACGCGACGGGGGAGGTTCTCAATTATTACCCTTTGGGAGGCAGGAGTCCGGGACCAGGTCATTTCCCTCCGAACTACGAAACAAGAGGGGGCGAGAAGGGAAACTCTCCATACTTCACTGAAGCCAGGACTAAGACGATAAGGTAACCCAAGATGACGAGACATCCTTCTGTCTATGAGGAATACCTGTTGGGTTCAAGGGGAAAACTAACTCTAGCAACCTGTAGCTGAACTCGGGCCCCAGGCTCGCAAGGCGAAGGGAAGAGGTACATTCTGGAAGGGGGAGGCCGAAAAGGATATACAGGGGGCAGAGGGAGTTTTCTCCAGCCGAATAAACAAAGCTGCGAGAAAAGAGGAGACAGCCGTCGAGTCCGAAAGGAGGCCCTAATGGGAATGATGAGAGGTGTTGCCAGGGGAAAGGACGGTTTCTCGGCGAATCAGTCGGGATAGGGGAAATCGAAGAGGCACACGGCCGGGGAGCATGGGGAAAAACGGAACGTCTACTTTAAAAGAAAACTAGCTAGAAGAGAAGCTCGCACCTACGCCTTTACCGAGGAGGGAGTTAAACCGCTTGCTTCCCTTGCAGAATCGCCTATGAAACAGGGGACGATGAGATGCACTGGGAGAGAAGAACTTCTAGTTTTCGAGACGGACTCGAAGTGTGCATACCACCACAGTCAAGCAAGGAGGATCTTCGAAGTGGCCAGAGAGGAGGTTCGCGAAAGAAGGTTTTAGCCGACTATCAACGTAATTCAAGGAACATACTAACAAGGTGGCACGCCGGGGCTACTAAGTCAGAAGGTCGGGGGAATTTTCCACCAAAGGAGACAGAAGAGAATCCGAAATAAGGAGGGGATAGTCCGACATTTTCCAGGGATTCCGTAGAGCTCTACCTTTATGAACGATGTAATGAGAGAAATCTCAGGGAGGAGTGCAAGGAAAGTGGCGTGCGAAAGGAAAGAGTATGAGCGGAGGGAGAGGGAAGGGGAACCTAAATCCTCACCTAAAGAGACACCAGATACTTGAAAACCACAAACGAAAACCGTGTCCTCGCAGAAAAGACAGGGAAAAATCTCTTAGGAAGGGAAGGAGCACCGAATGAGAGGAGAGGATTGCTTGCCGTTCAAGGGCGGCTCCGGATGAGCGACAACGTTGCTCAGAATGCGAAAAACGCCTGAAAGACTCTTCTCTCAGACATAGCAAGTTAGCCCAAAGCGAGTTAGAGTCCCTCCAGGTGTAGAAGGAAAAGAAGGGGAAGCATGTCGCGATCGACAAAAAAATATCGAAGCCGCGCACACGGGCCTGAGAGTAGATAGGAAAGCGCCGCAAGCACGTAATATAGGGAGATCATGTGGGGAACTTCTTCTTCTTTGTAAAGAGGATAATAACTCAGGTCGAAGGAGAAGGAGAGTAACTTGAGCTGCGGGAAAGATTGGTGCGCAGGCCTCTATGCCTCGAAGATCTCCAGGTGCTTCAAAAGAGGCTACGTAGAAAGTCACATCAGCTCGCAAGCACCGACTAAAGACTATCAAATACGTTCCTGGAAGGGGTTTTCTAGCGCGAGTCTCTTCTCATGAACAATAGTAAAAAAAGTTTGATACAAAAGTAGAGAAGAGCGGAACGGTCTTAAGCAGGGCGAAGAAACCTCATGATCTTCAAGCAGGAGAATCTGATCCCGGCACTGCTGGCTTTTCTTCAGTGATCGGGAGGTGGCCGGAGAGGCGAGAAAAATCTGATCAGCTGGTGAAGGAGTACGACCTTCAAGGAGAACTTTGTGGGACGCGATCGTCGGACTACGGGAGGGAAGGTCCTCACACGGTGCTCGAGGCTAAAACAGTCGGAGCGGGAGAAAAAAGAGGTGCCCGATCTGCTGGATATTGCCAAAATAGCAGACCCCAGATTGACCCTACGTGACATGAAGAAATCCTCGTATCGCACGTCCTGTTCAGTGGTCCAGTAGTGATTGGTGATAGTGAACTTCTTGCTGGCCGGGGACCTATTCTGGGTGACTGCGAAGAGAAGCGTTTGGGGTTTCTGCGCCGCTGGCGAAGAGACAAACAAAAATATGACCTGGGGTCGCAAGGCATGGGGTGACTAGGTCTTTGCAGTCCGCAACTTAAAAAGAAAGGCGTACAGATTTCACGTGCTATTCGCTCCTGTCGTACGAGTTCTAAAACTTTAAGGAGAGAAGACGTTAAGGACTACTTCTTAAGCCGTGAAGGAAGAGGAGGGTGTAGGCCTTCAACCTGATAGATATAAGCTCAACTTGAGAATAGAGGATAGATAAAGAATTCTAAAGGAGGAACTGAAAGATCTTCGCCTTTAATCCCTAGGATGAGAAGAAAAGAAATCCAATTGCAGAAGTAAGAAGGGAAAAAAGAGAACTAAGCCTGTGCCGATCGGCCCAAAACAATTTTAAACTTCTCCTTGTCCTCACGGGACAAGAAACATAGTCTCCCTTTCTAGAAGGAAACCGATTTTCTTGGGGGGGGGAGAGAAAGCTCATCTCGACAAAAGAACTCATTCTCATACCCAGAAGAAGGCGGAAAGGAGGCTTCACGGTCACGGAACCCAGCACGAACGAAATACAGCATCCTGGCGAGTTATCAGCAAGGCTGGGGTGCGGCAAAGCGGGTTGGTAGTCGTCTTACGACCTCGCTCACTCGAGAAGATCGCGCAGAGCATCGTGAAGCAAGATCTAATCAAGAAGAGAAGCTTGGGGGTGCTCAGTGCAAGCTTGGAAATAAGAATCTTGAACTTTAGAGGCTGTGCGAGCCCTAACAAAAAAAACCCTATCAAAGAAGCACAGAAATCGCCTAAGACTTGTTGAATGATATGAAGGGAATTCTGAAGGAGAGTGAGGGGAAAAAAAAGACCTATCCTTTTTGAAGTGCGAGAACAAAGTTTTAAGGGATAGCGAAGACTCGGAGGGGGAATATCGAGCAGAAAGGTCGCATCATCTCATTTTGAGGGAACATGGAGGGTTCCTGCTGCCGGAGGTTCGACGGGAGCCCCCTACTCTGCAGGAAGCCACAATGGGGGAAAGGAGAGCGCAGCTATGAGGACCACTTACGGCCGCGCGCACAAGAATCTTGAAGCGTCAGATTCATGATCCAGGGAGAAGAGGGAGTTTCGTTCCTTCCCTCAGGGGAAGGAATCGACGGACGCGTTACGATGCACTACGTTTAGCGCTTGGCTGACAGGATAAAAGATCATATCCTTTCCAAGAGGTCATATGAAGGGGGAAGAAGGACTTGTCTCTGCTTCAATCGTAAATTAATTGTTGGAAAGCGCCCCTTGAGGTAGACCTACAAAAGCGCGGGGGGTTCTGCTCACTGTCATGAAGGAGTGCCCAAGTGAGTGCAGAGAGGTTCGGGGGCAGAACGTTGAAAAGGGCTGCTTTGAGGAGATCCTGAAGAAAAGAGCGTACAATCAATAGGTGATACGGAGATCAGGAGGGAGCGAGTTTTCCACTAGAGTCGATATAGACTTAGGAGAAGAGTCGGTTTGAGATGGGGCATCTCTTTAGACGTAGGTATTTAGGGGGGGACTCACAAGCGGGCGAAAGAGAAGAATGCTATCGCTAGGGGGGGGCGGGGGCAAAACGAGGAAAAGCTCTGCAAAAGACGCGAAGGAAGAGCACAGAATATCCGATCTCCTTAAGAGGGCGAAGAAGGTAGGTGGGAAAAGAGTGTCGTGGCGGGACGAAGAGGAAGCCCACAGCTCGGCGAAATTTGAGTTTACTTGAAAAATAAAGACAGTATCCGGAAAAGAGGCTCATGCGTTACGGAGGGGCGGTTTTGAGTTGTAGGGTTGCCGAGGGAGAAGTCTTCGAAGAACGAGGGACGAAAAAAAAAAGAGAGGAGGGACAATGCTAAGAGGGATGACTGGCCTCCGTTAGCCTGATCCGGAATTCGTTCATGTATAGGAACCTAAGGACGAAAGGGGGAGAGGACCTCTCGCCAAGTCGGATAAGAAAAGGCCTAAGGCAGACAAAGGAAGTGTCTCTTCTAGCTGCAATTGTAGGCTGAAAAGACGGAACGACGGTCAACGCGGGAGGTTTTATATCAGATCGTAGAGACTTACAGAGGGGAAGGGGAAAGGGGCAGAGTGAGCTATCAAAATTAAAGGGAGGGGAGGTATTCTAGAGTTCGTACGGGCCACGACCCTGGCAGACGCGAGGCGGACGAAGCTCTAAGATTCACATTGGAGCCCTCGCGAAGGATGAGATCATAATGCTCTATGGTCGGGAGAAAAGGGGGTACTTCGTGCGGCTGATAAATCACATTAAAGAGCAGTACTAGGTGAGGTACAGGACACGAAGTTAGAAGGAACGGAGAGCAAGGGTCTACATCCAAGTCCTCCCTAAGATAAAACAAAAAAAGGTATAAGAATGAAACCTTATCACTTCGAGGGCATAGGGGGGGTTACGGAAATAGAGGGAGGGTCCTGTGACTTCCTAGCTGAGATTTAGGGCGAGGGGAGATGGTATTGAGGAGGGCCGAGAACGATACGGGGGGATCTTCCTCTGATCCAAAAGCGTGAAAAAACGGGATCAGGATACTGCTACTGCGATTAAGACGAGAGGAATCTAATTACCAGATGTTAGAGAGGAGAAACTGTAAGAAGAGTATTACTCCACGAGAAGGTAAACACTGCTAGAATCGACAGATTCTACTCGCGGCAATTCTTTTCACGGGAAACCTCAGAGTGACGAGAAGGGGAGAGATCGTAGATACACTCTATTATTGCAATTAAGAAGGATCACGAGAGGGGCCCGTCCGGAATTATTGAAATAGGCAGAGCGACGCTTCTCCTATCGAATGAGAAAGGAATAGTAGGCCAAACGAGAGAACGTCTTCTCAACGTTAGAGTATAAAAGCTCAAGGACGGAGGAGAGTCAGATGGGAGACAGAAGCCAATGAGATTGCTCCTCATGTTTAATAGTACATCCAATATTACTTCTCCGTGTGGAAAGATCAGGAGCAGCAATCCGAGGCTCTTCTCCTCAACAACAACAAGGTATAAAATATGAGGACTGGTAGCTCAATACCCTTTAGGTTAAACTCAGCAGTCATAGGGGAGGGAAAGAAGGGAAGAAACACTCGCCTCTGGGAATGCATCGCAATGCGGAACACCGAGCTAGCCCTAAGAGGGGAGAAGTTTGGGATCATCGGGCGAAGTTTCTCTTTTTCACTGAAGGAGAGTTGCGTGATAAAGTGACGAATCGGAGAAGGAGGGGAGACATAGCCGACTTGACCATCCTCTGGTTTGGTGGGGGGGGTGGTTGACGGGAAAGTACGATACGTCGGGGATGAATCTAAGTGCGAACCTTATCCTCAGATGCCGACGGGAGCGAAAGAAAAGGGATAGATCTCTTCTCCCGGGGGGGCAAGCCGATCCCGCGAGGCGCACGGTAGGCGCAGGCTAGAATGCTGTTCCTAGAGGGAGTTATACCAGACAGAGGGGGGTGAACTGTTTCGGAAAAAGAAAAAAAAAAACCATCTAGGGAGAAAAAGGGATCTTAAAAGAATGCAGTGAGAAGAGCGAAGGGCGAAGTACTCGGACGACTTGTTAGGACCGGATTTCATAAGGAGACACAGCTGAGTAGTCAGACGGAAGAGGGAGAAGAAACGACGCAGCTCTTCAGGAGTGTGAGAAGCGGAATGGCCAAAAGACACACCAAAAGAATAAGAATCTGCATGAAAAAAAATGAATAGACGTAGTACGCTTTCATAAGGGAAGGGAAAGGAAAATGTTAATTCTCTTTCATCGGGCGGCTAATCTAGTAACACTGGAAGAATCCGGGAAAAATCTTAGAAGGAAGGCTTCGTTGACGGATGAAAACGGAACGGTGATTGAATCGACCTCCTAAAGTGATAGTAGAAAATAGTAGAGGAGAAGGATCAAGATTCCTGGAAGGAGGGAAAGAGAGTGGCTCCGTCAGAAGAAGTGATATAAGCGTGCCAGGCCGTGGGGACTTTTCGTCTATGAGGCCCCAAGATCAGGGATTCTTGAACTTCTGTCCTTGAGAGGACGAATAAGAAAGTACTCTACTGAAGAAAGAAAAAGTAGCTCTGACTATCTCGCTAGAACCAACACTGCGAGGTTTCTTAACACCCAACCTGCTGCTAGGTCTACTAGAAACATACGCTTTCTACGGGTCCAGGGAGAAGGAAAGGAGAGAGATTTTCGATCGGCTCGTAAGATAATTCGGGACAATCCGCGAAAGCCGCACGTAAACTCATCACTCCTTCAAAGAGCATTAGAGTTGAGGATGTTTTAGGGGGAGGAACGTCTCAGCAGGCTAGGAAAAGCGAGTCCAAAGTGAAATACAACGACGGCTCGCTGCGTAGAGTCCGAGTTCTAAAAGGTTGGAACCCCTATGCACAGCTCTCCTGAGCTAGCGCAATGAGGTCGAGTGGCGCATTCCCGAACATCACAGGCGGTCACCACCCGACGTCACGGCGTCCCTGATGGAATGGGATCTTAAAACTCTGCTCTTTCTGTCTCGTAGGAAGTCCAGAAAGTCTTCAGGCGTCAGACCTCCATAGAGAGCGAGGGCGTCGGAGCCTCTTTGAAGAAAAGGGGAAGGAAAAGAATCCTCACCGAGACGATAAAAAACGTACCGCAAAGCATCAAAAAAAGAACTCCGAAATTACTCAAGGGTATCTCGAAGACCGAGAAGCTCGGTCTGCGAAGAAAGCGGAAGCAGTAATGCCATATCACCGGGATGAGATTCGCGCGGGGTCCGGGGTGACCGGCTCGGACCTGAGCAGGGATCGTTCAAGACCTTCACTTTCGGGAAAACGAAAAACTCCTTAACGAGAAGTGCGAGCCCGCGGAGATGAAAGGGAGAGGGCGCTTCGATTCTTTGACCATTCCAGCAAAGATGTCCTCAATCGCGATCGAGACATCCTCGCGCCAAAAAAAGCTGGAATATAGACAGAAAGTCTATAAGGAGCGGAGCCCCCAAAGCTCTACAAGAGAGGTAGGAAGAGAAATTCTGCAGGCGGGCATTCAGTCAGGGCTCGAAGCGGCTCGAAAGTCCGACAGGCAGTATGAAGAAGGCTTTATAGAAAGAAGAGGAGGCTCTCTCGGGAGTGAATACAGAGAGAGGTCAGCTCAGAATAAGAAGGTCCTCGCTGTCGAAGTGAGAACGGAGACACGCTCAAGAAAAACCCGAACAACCTAGTCAGCGGACAGGGGACTAAGTTTTCTCGAAGACGTAAGGGTTCAATCCTCACAAGGGAGATAAAACATTAAGAAGACACGGGAGTTAGGGGAGAGGAAGCCGGTCCTCTGCAGGCAGATCAGGCAAGCAACGGTGGAGTCAAAATGCTGGGCAGTCGGCAACGGGAGGGGTCCTGGACAGCGGAGCTCAGGAGATGTTCACTCTTTTCGAGCAGAACCTGAAGAAAGAGGAACTGTTGATAAAAAAAGAGAGTCGGTCCCTTCGTCGTCGCGGTACAACGTGCTCGCCGTCCTTGGACGCAGCGGGCGCGCGCCCGCTGGCAGGAGGCGAAGGAGAGAGGGGGCTTAGATAAGACAAGAAAAAGAGGAAGGCGACGTTCCCTGAATAAGAAGTTAGAGCTAGGATGTGGGGGGTCATTGCATCGCGGCGGCGCATCAGGGATCCACTCCTGGGGTCTGCGAAGCGCTTCTTTTGAGAGGCTGAGCCGCGGATCCCTCTCAAAAAAAAAGATCGCCTGCTCTCGCCCGTGCTATCGGGTTCAAAGTGGAGGGGGAAAAAAAAGAGAAGCTCCACCCGGCGGACTATTGGACTGAGGGGCCAGAACGGGTCGTCCTCTTGGGTAGAGGGTAGTGGAAGTGATATCGCGGGGTGAAGGGAGAAGAAAGAGGTCTCTTAGCCTCTCTTTCTCCGGAAACCCTGAATAGGGGTCTCGCAAATGAAAAAGTAGGAAAATTTCATGGCCAAAGAAAAAGGCACTGACTTAGGAGAATGAACCTATCAATGGGGACAAGGAAAAAAAGGCGCAATTCGAGGAAAGAAAGGAAAGAGAACGACTTTTCCATTCTTCACGCCCGGCTGGAGGCATAGAGGGGGCGACCTTCAAAGGCAGTGGGATAAAATCAAACGGCACCCGATCGGCCAAAAAAATCTCAAGGATATAGTGGGGCGGAAGAGGATAAGAAAAGATAAAAGCGAGAGGAAAAAACACTCACTAGGATCGGAAAAATATTGAAGATAAAAAACAAAAAACCACTACAGGCCGAGAGGAGGATCTGGAGGGGTAAGTGCAAAGTTCGGGTCTTCAGGTGATTGATATACTCTGCGCATGAGGAAGATATCATTTGTTCACTCGGTGGCAGAGCACATAGAAGGTCCGATCACGTTGAGGAGCAGTTATCAGCATAAAGAAGATCTTCTTTTCTGCCACAAAAAAAAAGGGAAGCTTTGCAGGAATTGTCCCTGCTCCTGAAAATCTGTTACTGAGATATCGAATCCGTCTACACCCACACGGCGCCAGAACGGGAGAAAGGAGAAGAACACGGACTTAACGAATGTCTCGAGGAAAGAGGAAGGAAATCGAGCACGGCTAACTCCCTGGGGTGAGGATTCTCTCAGGTTGAGGGTTAATAAGGGGCAATACACTTCGACGTAGGGGCGAAAATAGCATTACTTCGCATTAAGAAGGGTGAATGTGAAACATCTCTGAAAGTGGGATTGGCGGATGGATTGTTTAGTCGTTCAGAAAGTAAACTTCTCATGAAGCACTGCGGCTATAGCGGGGATCGCACTGCGATGACCCTCCGGAGGAAACATTCTATAGAAAGAGGAACCCTTCTGAAAATGAGCAGGAAGACGACTGAGGTTAAAGAGAGAAGAAAGGTACGCCTCCCGTCTAACTTTGACGATGAAGGTGGAGGAGACCGGACTCGGCGAAATCATCTCTTGGCCCAGAAGGTTGAGGCAGGCTTTACGTCGAGAGAACTTCTGGGAAAGGAGGGGAGAAAAGGAAGTATGGACGAAAGAAAAGAGGATGGTTCTGCTCACTTCGGGAGGAAGGCGGAACAGGAGTAAGCTTTAATTGAGTGTCGAACGTTCCGGGAGTGAAAAGAGGGGATCCATTCTTCTAGGGGGGGCGACGAAGGGTCACGCTGCCTCTGACCGCGTCGGATAGAGGTCCACTCGCCTCTTGGTCGAGGCCACGGAGTAGGGACGACGGCTGCCCTGCGCGGGTCTGGTCCTGAAATTACTGGGGGGAAGTTTGGGGGAGGGAGTGCAAGGCCATCCCGAGAAGAGATGCTATCGAGAGCACGTGCTTCTAAACTGCGCTGCAATGAACGAAGAACAGAGCCCCGATAGACCGATGTCCCAATCATTTTAGAGACCTAGTGGGTACGGAAGGGAGGGGGAAAGATGAACTCTGGCAAAAAGATCGCGGCAGGAATTAGATTTGTAGTCTTGGGGTTACCAAGAAACCTTTGGACCGGGAACTCGTGCTGGCCGAAGACATGTATCACGGAGTAGGGGTCTTTGTCTGAGGTGGGCAAGGGGGGATGTCGAATAATGGGGGGGAGAAACAAGATCTCGGTTACCCTATGAGTTTTCCTGAGAGCTGAGCGGATCGGTGCTTCTACGGTAGCGGTACCTGACTGATCTACTACCGTCGGAACATGCGCTAATTGTTGCGCACAATCTATCTCAAAGAAAAGTATTTTAGTTCTTCTGGAAGTAACGATTTTAATTTATAAAAAGACGAAAAACTCGTTCACGGAGTAAGGGGGGGTGGAGAGCGTCGGGCTGCGTTATGAATTCGACACGCGGCGGCGAATGGGGTTCAGTTCACGAGGATGGGGACGTCTACTTTCCCTAACGAGGGGGTAATCTCAGAGAAAAAAACGATAGTTAAACTGCACGCTGGGGGACAGAATTCCGGAAGGGGGCGCTTCGCCGCGACTGCTGAGTCCGATGCAATCACGAGTGTCGATCCGTTCAGCGGACTGGATCAATTAGGAGGAAGTCGAGGAGACAGGTCGGCATCACGGAAAAGAAGGGAATCTCGCCCAGAGAACGCTTGGGGAGAGTCAAGCGAAGCACCTGGGGGTAGACAGGAAAACGAGACACCAGTCGGCCTCAGATGAGGTGAGAGGATCGGTCTTAGATGAAGTAAATGGACGAGAGATTAGTCTCCTTTCTCTCTCACGTTCGTCAGAAGAGGTAGCGATTTCTGACGCCTGGCAAAGTTTAGCCGGAGAATCCAAACTTAGAGGTGACAAAGAAAAGGCTAGGAAGAGAAAAAAACCCTCTCCTCACGCAGCTAGGAAGCGATCGTTCAGCTACTGGGGGACTCACCGGGAGGAAGTACCCACGGATTGAGAAGAGGAGAAGTTCGGTCCAGCAAGGAATACAGGCTCGTGCGCCAAACAAAAGGGGGCTTTGCGTGAAAAGGGCTCTCTACGAGGGGAGAGAGAAGAGTTTAGCTATAGGAAGGGAAGAAGCTCTGGGTTCCATGTTATCGGGAGGGACTCAAGGACTCGAGATGAGGTAATTTCAAAAACGCAAAAGTGGTTACAGCTGGAGCTTCTCCGGGCGAGTATAAAAAAATCGGATTTCTTGGAAAAACAGAGGGACCTTCGACACTTGAATCGGAAGGAGAGCTCAGTGAGGAGCTGCGTCGCGTTCGACGCCCAAAAGATTCAAGAAGGGCATTCATTCCTGGAGTAAGAAAGAAGGACTGTCCTGGGGTGAAACGGACACCGACTTTCAGCAACCAGAGAGCTACAGATCCGACTAAAGGGGAGGGGGTAATAAAGGGCGGCAGGATTGTTCTTATAAGAAAGTGAGGTGATAGGGAACCCGATCAAGGGAGAGTGAGGGACAGTCTTAACGTGCCCTGCTACCCAGTGGCAGGGTCTTGTCAAACACGGAGGAGGGGACGAAAAGATATCCGGTCCCAGCTAGACTTTGCGAGGGCGCGGAGGGGGACTAATAATATGGAATGGAGACAGCCTGAGTTCTCCGGCGGCGAAGAGATCTGCCTTTCTTGAGGAAAGACTCCCTCCATGTCGATTCCAAGAGTGGGGATTGCCAAGGGAACAGAGGACTAAGAAAAGAGCAAATCAAAATGATAGTCTGCAACTGACGAGAGAAGGGGCACTGCTATTTAACGAGAGGCGCAAGCGCGCTCTACTGGAGTACGGAATGCGCGAGTGGGTGTACAAGGGGAGCCTAACGAGTGAAGGAGAGTGAAATAGAGGACACCTTCCGGGAAGAAGAAGAGAAAGGTTTTGTCTATTACTCGAGATGAGTGCGCAAATGAGGAAGGGGGATTCAGTGGCCCCACTCCCCGGTAGCAGGACGACCCGCGACGACAAAGCTCTCCTCCTTTGCGCTGCGAAGGAAGAAGACCATTAGATGGAAGAAAGGAAGCCGAACCTCTTGCATGGAAAACGATTAGAATGACGATCTAAGGTCGGGCTAAAGACCTTTGGTGTAGGGGGCTCTTAGGAGGACGACGAGTGCGAGTTCCTACAGGAGATGAAAGAGCAAAGAGGATCTATGAGACGAATAGGAAACTTAGGTTCAGAACAAGTATACGAGAAGGCGAGGGTGGGGTATGGCGAAAGGTCAACGCGACGTACATGGTCCAGTTCGGAGAAGCGATTCTTAGGGACTGAGAAGAGGTCATTTTAAAGACTAGAGGTAGACGATATCATGGGAAAATAGTAGAGGAAATATACGATTATTCCCCATCTGGACCAGGGACTCCATCCTAAGCGGGTGCGACAATACAAACGTCGCATCGATCTCGGCCAAGTGACCAGCCTGATGTCGGGCTGAGGGATTGCATACCTGACAAAAGGATGATTTTTTCCCAAGACGGAAGAGAAACAAAAATACCTTAATCGATCCGGGCGCAAGCCTATTGGTCATAGCGTCTATACTTACGGAAGCAGCAAAGGGCTCCACCTGCAGGACGCGCTATCCTTCTCATCAGAACGATGACTGGGAAAGGCACGCTGTTTCAAGCCTGACACTGTTGTCAACGAGACTCTTCCAGACGGGAAAAGAAAAGGGGAAGTTCTAGAAGAGGAGCACCGTTCTTATTTTCTTTCAAATCGGAAAAGGGTCAACACGATGACACGGCAGCCTGAGTCTAAGAAAGCCTTAGGTTCTACTACCGCGGAGATCCGGCGGACGGGGGGGACAGCTCTCGATGATGAAAGGTAGATGAATAGAGGGAGCGGGATGACGCTCCTTCTTGCACGAAGGATTAAATTGAGGTACAGGCCTCAGAGGGGTCCGATCTTCTTTGGATGAAGGCCAATAAACAGAAGAAAAGAGAACAACCATTCCTTCTACGGCAGGAGTAAAAAGGGACGACGACTTCTCGAAATAGACGCTCTGGGCTTAAAAGCTCGCGCAGGGGGAAAGACCTATAGAAATGATAGAGAAGGGGATCCTTGAAAGGTGAAGAAGAGAAAAACATCTGATCTCACGCCCGGCAAGGTTCATAGAACCTAAAAGAAAAGAATACCTGCCGGCGCCCGCCTCCGCCAGTGACAAAGAGGAGAGCTTTCCTCTAGGAAAGGGCGCTTAAACAATACGTGAGAAAGGAGAGAGAGAAAAGAGAAAAGTCCCACTTCCTTAATATTAGCAGAAGATGAGTCGAAGCGAGCAACCAAGAAAGATACGACATCGTCAAGTTCAAAAGGCCTGATTCAGTAACGGGAAAAACAGAAGGCTCAGGAGAGTAGAGACCGGGAAGAGGGGATCTTTCTGACCAAGAGCGACTGGACGCGGGCTCTGATCACGACGCAGCGGCGAGAGAATCAATGCGGACGTCTAACTGGAGCACAGGAGAAAGAAAGTCAATACCCACATAAGAAAGGGAAAGCAATTACTTCCTTAGCACACGTCGCAAATTTCAGAAGGCGCTCTTTCTGGCTCCCCTTCATCAGCTGACCTTAGGGATCACAGTAGGCCAGTCTCACCCTTTTTAGGGCTGATGACGAAATCGCTACGAGGCGAAGGGTAAAGAAAAATCTCCTTCAGTATCGTAAGAGGGGGACTTCGGGAACTAAGGAGCTGGCTTCGAGGGCTCGCGAAAGATCGACTGTTACACTGTTTGCTCTCTAGTCAAGAAAAGAGGCAAGGGGGGTACAGCCAACGAGAGGGGGGGAGGACCTCTTCGTCATCTTCCGAAAGCCACTCCACTCATCTAGGCACCGAACGAATTGAGGGAGGGCAGTGGAGTATCCCACCCAGACTGAACTATTTCAACTTATCATACGGGCAGAGAAGTTAGTGGTGCGTCTGGGGGAGAGGGGTTCTTCAGGAGAATCGTCTCTGGGTATAGAAGAGAGATTGTTTTCTAGGAGAGAATCAGATAAAAACGAAAAAGAGAAGTAATATACCCATGGGTTCTGTCATTGGTCAGGGGAACACCGGAAACTCTTTCCGAAGAAAGAGTCACGGCGGCGGAGGGATCAAGGGCTGCCAGTTTGTGAGTTTTGCATTGCTCGCCGGGGACTGGGG
>Ga0179591_1392025_pt1 | contig 13963 bp, 22 predicted proteins | sample CZOMad2_1_08_16f_FD_182891 | JGI IMG/M metagenome (GOLD analysis project Ga0179591, IMG submission 182891) | Vadose zone soil fungal communities from Angelo Coast Range Reserve, California, USA - CZOMad2_1_08_16fungal (PacBio error correction) | ecosystem: Environmental > Terrestrial > Soil >...
AATTTCCGGACTGTTTTCGCCCGAAGCCCCCGCCCGCCCCCTGAAAGCCTGGCCCCCAGCCCTGGGGCGCGGAATTCCCCCCAATGACAGAAAAACCGCGCCGGCCCGGCTTGTCACATGTTAGTGTCCCCCCCACCCAATGCCCCGCACGGCTTTGGTTAGGGCCCTTGGGACGACGGTCCGATGGAAATTCGAAGCCCACGTTTGCTGTTGGGCCCCTCCGAAAGAGCTTCCCCTTGGAAAATCGAACCCCCGCCTCCCCGGTTTCGAACCGTTGGGGCCCGTCCCGCCCGTCGGCCGTGTTGCCAATTCACGTCGGCCCCTCCCCCGGAAAAAAAGACTGGGGAAACTCGGTGCGGGAATAATTGCTTGCCCCCGCGGCCAAATGATCCCAGCCGCGGGTTCCCGCGAGTTTTGTACGTTGGTTTTGGGGGCCCTCCTGGGTTTCCCCCCCCCTTGGTGTCCAGTCCGCCCTGGCCCGCCCCCGTTCCCGCGCAGGCCCCGTGGCCTGGACGATTCTCTGACCCCGGCCCGCCCCCTCTTTTTCCGCGGCCCCCGTCGATCCCAGCATCGTCCAGTAAAAGACCGCACGACCGCCCCGTGCTGGCTGTCGTGTTTGGCTCTTTTGGCCCCGTGGAGCGGTGGCCACCCGTCCCGGATCGTCGGGGCCCCCCTGGGGGCCGGGGCCGGGAACAGCCTTTTGGACCGCGAGCCCCAAGCCAACGAGCTTCCCGGGCGGCCCCCAGTCGCCTAGATCCAGAATCAAATTGCCGAGACAATCCGCCAAAACGCGAAATGCTCTGCCAGAAGTCACCGCCGCGGTCCCGGGGTGTTCCGGACGTGGGCCCCGCTCCGCGTTTGTTGTGCCAGCCGATGGCCGCCCAGCGGACGCCTGAGGCTGGTTGGCCGGGTTGCCGAACCCGCGTGCGGGCCGCGCGCCCCCCGTGCTTGGACCGAGACCCGTGAAAGAGGTCCAGACCTTTACGCGCCCGAGTTTCACGAGGAACGATCGCCCGGGCACCCCCCGCCCCCCCAACACGCCCCCCCCCGCGACATCGTCCCGTTTCGGCATCGATCGTACGGCCCCGGCAGGTCGCCACCCCCGTCCGCCTCCCCAGGAAATGCCAAAACTGAATGTTCGTCAACGAAACCACCCCCGCGAAGGAAAGTCGAAGGATTTTTTCCTCTCTTTCCTCTGAAAACGTCAACCTGCTGCACAACCCCGGCCCCGGGTCCTTGTGGAAATCCGCTCCCGGATGGTCCCCCCGCCCCTGGGTTGCATCATAGTTATTCCCTCGGGAAAACAAGGCCGCCCCGCCCCCCCTTGGGCCCCACGCCCGCAAACCGGTCCCCCCCGTTTTCGCACCGGGCCCACTCCCCAAGGACCCGTTTTTGACGAAGGCCGCAACGCCCCCCGGACCCGTCTCCCCCTTCCCCCCCGGCCCCACCCGAAAGTGCCGGGAAGCTGCTCCCCGCCCCGGGGGGTCGCCCCGTGTTTACTGTGGGGCCTCCACAAACAAGCTGCCAGGACCACGCTTGTTGGGCCCCCAGTAACCGCAAACACGATGGAGCGAAAAATGGCCCGAGCCCGTGTGAACGTTTCCAACTGATCGGCTCCGAGGAATCAACAACGCGGCTTTCCCAGACGAATCATCGTTCATTGCGGAAACTCTGCTGGAGGCGTTGGGGGTATCCGGAGCCCCAAAACCTGGGGCAACGGGACCTTCCCGCGAAACCCGTCCCGGTTGGCCACAAAGCAAAACGCCGGCCTCGGAAAGCTTTCGGGGCTTGGCTGTCGAAGAGAAAAAATGCCGAAACTCCCCTCCCCCCCCAAAGGGAGCCGTGTTTGTTGAAAGAAGTGGCAAGAACCCGCCGGCCAGGCCCAATCACCGTATGGTTCGATCCCCGGGAAAAGGCTTTTCGGGGCGCGGGGAGGGAAGCCCGGGGCCGGTGTAACGCCTTAGCCCCGAGCGCCCCCGCCCCACCGGCGCGGCCCCCAGTCCCCTGCGGGGCCTAACGCAGCGCGGGCGCCTGTTCGCCCGGCGCCGGTCCCCCCTGATATGCCAACGAGGGAGCGGACTGTTCAAAAACCGTCGGAACAAAGCTTCCCGACCCCGGAGCACGACTAACGGGTGTGGGGATCCGCCTGCGAAGAACCAATCCTTTTGGAATCCGCCCACGTTAAACAATTTCCCACCGGAACGGTACGACGGCCGAACGCGCCAAACCAATGGGTGTCGCCATCAGCACGAAGCGCTCAACCCGGGGGCGGTCGAAAGGTAGTTTCGCCTGCCGAGGTGCCCCATTTCGCCCAGTGGGCTCTGACCCCCCACAAAGAGCCCAATGCCCACCCCCCCGACCCCCCAAACTGGGGCCAAATCAAGGAGCGCGTCCTGACTCCCCCAGTCCCCCTGCCCGATTCAGCAGGACCGGCCCCGAAGCCCGGGATGTTTTTCCAGCAGATTGAGCGCGGCCCCTCCGGTCCTGCCCGTCCATAAAAGTTTTCCTTTCAAATGCACTCAAGTAGGGTTTTGGGGCAGCCCCGAGAAAAAAAAAAACAAAATCAACCGCCAGGAAGCAAACCGGGAGGCCCATCACAATCAGCTTTCCAACACGTCCCGAAAACGCGCCCACGTCCCGGTCCCCGCCCCCCCCCCGAGCCCCCCCCCAGAAGGGCCGTCCGCGTGTGAAACAAACCCCCCCCACGTAGGACACCAAACGGCACAGTCGAGCTGGGGCCCTCGCCCGCCCTGAGGGGGGCGGGTTGTTTTGACGGTACCCCCGTTCGCCGGTTACATGGAGTCGTCACCGGTCTGAAAAACCCCCGAAACCATCCCGTCCCCACGGCCCTGGAGTCGAGGTCATCAGCCGCCGCCCCTCCCCCCCTCCCCTCCCCCGTCCACCCCCCCGCGGGGCGCGCCTCGGGAAGGCCGCACCACGCCTTTCAACAAAACCTCAACTTTTTCCAGGATCCCCCCCTACCCAAGCCCAAAGGCCCCGCGCCGGAAGAGGGTGTCACCCTCGCCCCCCCACACGTGAAACGAAACGGCCCGAGGGCCGCGGGCCCGGCCAGAAACCCGTTTTGATGCGGATAACCACGACGGGTGTGGGCAGTTCCGCCCCTCCTGCTTCTGGTTTGCAATAGCAAGCCGTCCCCCCACACAACCCGGGGTCCCCGACCCCGCGTGCGTCGAGGATTCCAACGGTTGCCCTTCCGATCCAACGCCGGGGAGAGATTATCAGGCCCATCAGCGCGGCCTTTCACGAACCGCCGAAGCTCCGCTCGAAGCCGTGAAGAATCAAACCTAAGATGCGCAACCATCCGTCCGCCGGGCCGTGGCCAAGCCCCCGCCCCCCCCCGCCCCCGGCCCGCCCGAAAACGGCCAACATTCCAGCATCGCGCCGTGCCACCCCCCCCCCCGAAGAACGGACAGTTTTTGGACAAATTCAGAAGCCGTAACGAAGCCCCCCAGGTGCCGTTCGGCACCCGCGGCCGCGAACGTCGCGATCCCACCGTCACACAACTGCATGGCGGCGTGCGGACCCTTTGACATCTCGAGACGATTCGCGGGCCCATTCAGGAAGGAACGAGAAAAGACCCCCCGCCGGCCCCGAGGGCCCCAGGGAGTGGCCCCCCCCCACGCCCCAAAATCCCCGCAAGTGGCGCCCGTCTTCCGGCCCACGGAAACCCGGCCCGATTAGGGGGTCGTTCCCCGAAGATCCACTTTGAACTACTTTTCGGGCGCCCCCGGCCAACCCGGCTTTCAGCCACGCCCCGGTTTTTACACAACCGTCGCCGAAAACATGGATCGTGTGGGGGGCCCGGCCCGTCCCCCCCCCCCCCCCCCCCGCCCCCCGGCCCCCCCGCCCCCGCTTTCGGCCAGAAAAGAAACCGGTCCCTGCAGCGCCCCTCGACCCTACCGATCCGTCCCCTTCCCCCCCGGGGCGCGAGGTTCCCGAAATCAGCAGGGAGGGAATCCCGCCCATCGAGCCCCGGTGGGAAAAGAAAAAAAAATTCTTTTGTTTCTTTGCCGACTTATGCTGGAACATTCCCCCGGGGCCCCCACTCCCCGACCCCAAGCCACTTGCGGTAAGCCCCCCCCCCTCGGCGCCCGCCCCCGCCCCCCAGTCTGCCCGCCCTTTTCGGGATTCTCCCGGCACCCGCCCAGGAACGCGCGCGAAACATCTTGCGGGTCCCCGCCCCCAAGAAAAAAAATGCGTCAGGCCCGGAATCGGCAAGGCGACGCCGGTGCCAAAAACCGGGGGGAAAGCCCGGCCCACAGCCCCCCGACAACCACGAAAAGAAAACAACCGAACTTCCTTCCCAGAATTCCGGCCCAACGCGAGCCGTCCCTCTCACCGCCCCCCTCGGCCTGAATTTCCGGAACGCAGGCACCTCCAGACCCCGACAAGCGCCTTTGTCCCCTGGGGATCCAAGTGGGGTGGGCACGCCCCCGCCGTGACAGCCTCATGCTCCGGGGTCCAGCCGGCCTGCGGACAGACCCCTTTCGCCCCCGACCCACGAATGCGGGGCGGGGGGCGTTTCACCGGTCTCTTCCGAAAAAGTCACGCCAGGATCCTGACGCGCTCCGAATGTAAAAGTGCGTCCGCCGAAGTACCGGACCGTCCCCCCGTCCCGGCCGGCCAGATCTCCCCCCGTCCCGAACCGCGGTTCCCCGACGCCGTTCCTGGAGCGTCCAAGCCCAAACGACCACGAAAACACTCCCCGCCCGACCAAAGGGTCCACCACAAGTGGCCCAGCGCCCGTCGCGTTTGGTCGTAGGCCCTGGATTCCGCGACCACGTCCAACGTTCACCCCCCGAACCGGTCCGATTCTCCATCTCCTCCACCCCCCCCCCTCCCCTCAACAACCACGGAAAAAAACGGAGAAAATGAGAAAAAAAGAGAGAGATTGAGGAAAGGAGGGACCCGTTCCCCCCCCCGACAACGTGGAAAAAAAAACGGCCGGGTCGGCGAACTCAAGGCCCCCCTACGAACAACCGCCCCCGCACGTGAGTCCCGCTGGCCCCCCAATGCCATGGCTGCCTGCACCTGGTCCGTCCGTGAATGCTTTCCTTTCCCTGTAACGCCGTCCCAGCAAAACCTGCGGTGCCCAGACAAACGAGCCCGTCAAAGAGAATCACCGGGGGCCGCGGCGGGGGGGAGGGGGGGAACTCTGCGCCCCCGGTGTCAACTAGAACTCGTCCGGGCCCAAACCGACCCGGCACCAAGAGCATCTCGGCGGGCGCCTCCGGTGCTTGTTCCAGAAAGTCTGCGAAGGCGGACCCCGTAGCGTTCCCCCCTCCCTTTTCCCGGGGCCTCCTGGAAAATCGTGAGCAGAACCGGAACGTCACAACCCCGGCTCACCGCCAGCGTTTATTCGCGACAGTACGGCACAGCCGGCGCCGCCCTTGGGCCCCCCGCTGCCATCAGGGATAATAGCGAAAACGGGAGGTGTGCCCCAACTCGGAGCCAGGGGAGGCCCCCCGCGCTTTCGGGCGGGGGAACGGCCCCGGACATTCCCCAGGCCGAAGGAGTCCGAAGGGAACGCCTCGCGCTGGTGTCTTGGCCCCCCCCCCCGAATGGTCGTGGGAGAAAAAGTTTGTCCGGGTTTTTCCTCTGTTGGCGCCTATGGCCCCGGAATTTGCAAATTTCCCAAACCGGTGGCCGCCGAGCCGCCCCCGCCCTCGTCCCCCAAGCCTTAGCCCCGAAGCCTCAAGTGGGCCCCGATCCTTGCCCGGGGATCAACCCCTGCCCCCCAATATTTCGGCGGATGCCGCCGAGGGCCCATTCGTACCGGGTTGCCGGGGAGAATCGAGACACCGCCCCTTTGGGCGGGGCCGCCCGGGCCCCGCGAAGGGCCCTGTAGCACCCGCATTGGGCTGCCCACGGGAAATGTGGGGGTGGACCCGCATTTTCCCCACCTACCGGTGACGTGGTCCCGGGGTCAAAACAGATTTCCCAACGGCTCGATGCGATCCCACCTCCCCCCCTGCCCCCTGGAATCGGAACCCCCTATCGCGCACCCATGGGAAGCGGATCGAGGATTCCGAAGGGGGCCTCCCTGTTGCAGGGGGAATCGGTCCTGGTTTTTTTTTTTTTTTTTCCGCACCCGAGCGGCCCCGACGGGCGGGGGGTACTCCCCCCCGGGGCCCCAAAAACCGAATTTCCAGCAGAAGACTCGCGAATACCGTCTGGCGTTAAACTCGTTGCTGTGATGAACACCTGGGATGTCACCTGAAGCGCCCGTTTTGGGCCCTGGTGGGGCGCCCCATGATCCTCGAAAACACCCCCCGACTCCATCGAATCCAGCGTGCGTCGCAGTGGTGTATTGGTGCTGGGCCGGAAAGCCGGCGCCAATGATGGAGGCCCGGAGGCCCCCCTGGGGGGGCAACTCCACCTCCCTGGCCCTCGGCCCGGCGGGGTCTCCCCCCCCGCTTTTTTTCTTCTCCTCGTGTTCCCTTCTTCTGAAAATGTCGCCCCCGCCGTCCCGGCCCGTTCGATTTCAAGGGGGTTCCGGCCCCGTGCCCGCGCCCCGGTGCGGGCCAATCACAAAGTCCTTCCCGGAAGATTAAACGTGAAGCGCCCGACCCTCCCGAAGCCCCGGCTGGGGGGTGGCTTCCTGCCAAGGTCCCACGCTCCGGTAAGAAAGCCCGATCTGCTCAAAAAAAAGGCAAAAAGAGAACCTCCCGTCCCCTACGGCACATGGCTTTGGCCTTTGGGAAAGTGGCGTTCCGCCGGCGGGGGCGGGGGCCCGGGCCCCCCCCCCGCCACTTGCCTGGCGGACGGGCCGACGGATTTGTTATTTTTGCCGCCATCTATTCCTCCTCCGCGATCGCGGAAATCCTCACTCACTCTTCCGAGCGTAGCGTTCCGCGGGTTCCCCCCGGTTTTGAAAACGCTGCCACGTCCGGGCCCCTGATTGCCCCCCTGTAGGATTCAGTGCTTTCTTCCTTCGCCCCAACCCCTCGAACCCTCATCGAGTGCGCTCTCCTTTCTCATGCCCCTCTTCTCCCTCCCTTTCTTTCGTTCGTCTGTAAATCGTAGCAACGTGGATCCTTCCCATAACTGGCGCGCCGTGTCGAAACCCCTGTGTGCACCTGTTGGGAAACTCCCCTTTCCCTTTATTATGAAGAAGAGAGCCCGATTCTCCACGTTTATCCGTTGTAAAATCGCATACAAGCGTCCTTTTGGCCCGTCCCGCCCACCGCCAGACCCAGCCCCGTCCTATTCCGGCGCTTTGCGTAGGTGCTTCGGTAAACAATCCTTCCCCGGCGGGGCCCCTTGGCTTGGGTGGTGGGGATCCTGTGGAAAAGTGTGGCCGGTGTTGAACAACGCGGGAATTTGGTTTGGTCTGCCCCCGGCCCCCTGTCCGTCGGCGACCGAAAAACTGTCCGGGGCGTGCCGCTGCCCGGGCCGAACGTAGCTGCGCCCCAGCCCCCCCCCCGCCGAGAAATGAAAAGTCGGGCCGGGTTACACGGCCCTTGATTTTCCCCCCGCGTGATCTCCCGTTCCGACTTCAGGGCTTTAACGCGAAACTGCGTTACCGTCCCAACCGCCCTCCCCCCCCCTCGGCACGGACTGGGTGTGGCGCGCCCCCCCGGGCCCTGGGAGTGTTGGGTGGTCCCCTTCAGTTCCTTTGGGGGTTTCACGCCCCGGTAAGGGCCGCTGGGCCCTTTGGCCGCTTGGGTGGCCCTGGTGCGGCTTTCGGTCCCCCCGTAACGGTTTACCAGCGAACAACCGCCCCCGATCGTATTTTTTTTGCCCCGCTGGGCTGAAGCCTTTAATTGGACTTGGGGGGGCCCCCCCGCGGGTGGCCTTCCCGATGGCCTGCCGGCGCCGTTTTTTTTTTTCCCCGGCCTAGTGCGCCTTCCTCCACACCCGTTATTTTTTCCCCAAGTGAAAGCAATTCTATGACGGGCAAGACGAAGGGCCCCGCGCATCAATCTTCTGTGAAACATGGATCAGCCGTTTTCGGGCCGTGCGCCCCCTTGCTTGGAAATCCGCAGGAGCCCTGAGCCCTTGTTCAGAAAAAAAAAAAAAAAAGCCGGCCGTCCCCGCCCCCTCCCCCCATTATTCTGTCCTGGGGCCGTGTTGGCTTTTGTGTGGTGTCTTTTCGTCTTTTTCTTTCCCCCGGCCCCCGGTCGGCCTGTTCCCCCCTCGCATACATACTTACTCACGCGCTTGTGTTTTCGAGCGTCCGTTGCCTTTTATTTCCTCCCCCACCCCCCCACCCACATGGCTCGCGAGCTCCGGAGTCTTTCAGATGGTTGTGCTTTCTTCCTCCCCTTTTTTGTCGTATTCGGTTGGAAAATAACGCGGGTGCCGGGATCAAACGGATTGGGTTACTTCTTTTGTTCTTGCGCGGCGGATCCACCACCAGTTTTGGGAAATCGGTCGTGCTCCCGTCGACGCCCCTTCGCCCCGGTTGTACCGTCCCTCGGGCCATTCATAGACCCGGCCGGCCCCGTTTAGCCCTTTTTTTTCCGACTGGCCGCCGGGCGGGGGTCCGCCCCTCGGGCTTATGCGGTTTCCCGTGCCGGGCGTTTTTCCTTCGTCCCTTCCCCGAGCCCCCGAATTCCCTGGCCTGGGGCTCCGAACCCGTGCCTAAATTTTTGTGGCCTGAACGCCCGTACCCTGCCCCACTTCCTTCTTTGTTTTCCAAAAAAAAAACAAACCGCCTTTTCCCCCCCCTGGTCGGCGGCGTGTTCGGGCGATTCGTCCTTTCCCTCGGCAGCCCCCGATAAAAAAAAAATCGAAAACAAAAAAAATTGAAAAAAATCCCCTCCCCTGGGCCCCCCGTCCTTTTTCGCACGAAAAACCGTTCTGCCCTATTGGGTTTCCCCCCCCTTTTGAGTTTGGGGTTTGTTTGTCCGGATAAAACACCCACGCTCCAGCCAAATAAACTACGCCAACAATGTGCCACGATGCAACAAAAAAATCCGCTCTTGGCGAAGCCCCGGCGTGGCTTTGTGGCATCTGCGGCCCCCGCGTAATTCCTTGCCGCGGTCAAGCTTCCTTCCTCGATCCTTGCCCCTCCACCCATCCCGTGGCCGGTTTCAATAACTGGTCTGGGCAATACAAAGCCCGGGGGGCCTGGCCCCATGCGCCCCAGCCTTGTTGAGCCCACGTACGCCGATGGCGGAAAACCACCAAGCCCGATCACAGCTCCGCCACATCCGGCAAAGCATTAACTTTCCCGCACCCCGTGTGGCGCGTTTTTTTTTCTTTTGCAGAACTGCGCTATGTAATATAACTGTGACCTCCAACGACTTGCTTTTGTTTGCGCCGCGAAGAACGAGGAACGTTGAAAGGGAGTTGACGCCCCCCACACGCGCCGGGCCATTTTCCGAGGAACCCCAGCGGGAAACCCATCCAGGGGGGACGGGGATCCCCAAAGCCCCCGCGGGGTTGGTTGGGCCCCAGACGTTTTTGGACAAACGTCGGATGAAAAATCTCGTTGCTCCCCTTTCGCCCGGCGGGTTGTCCGTTGAATTTGACGTCAGTGGGCCCGTCCCTGGGAGCCGGGACCGACGCAGCCCCGTAGGGGCCCCTGTACCGAGACCGTCGAAGCAAATATCCGAAAGACCGATTTGTTCCTTGCGTGTGTGGGGGGGGCCGTTGTGCGGGCCCCGCCCTCGGTCCTCAGGTTGAACCCAAAATCGTCGGGGCCCTTGCTCGTCTCTCGCTCCCCTCTCGTTAACAGTGTCCCCCTGGACTCTCTTCCACAGGGGGTTTTCCTCCCTCTCGGGCCAAGCCCATAGCTCAGCCCCGCGATGCCCCTGAAACCCGCCGGCTCGCCCACGGGCCCCAAAAACGCAAGCTCCGCCTCCACGAACGAGCTCTCCTCCCCCACCTTTGGCGGCCCAAAACATTCGGGGGTGCCATGCCCCCCCGCCAGGGACACCGCCCGAAGCTGCGCACAAACCGTCCGAACCGTGGAACCCGCTCGATAATGAATCTATTGCGCCAAAATCCGCGTTGGCGGGAAGCCTGCCCCCCCAAAATTGAATCACATAAAATCACATCTCGGCCGGACGGGCTTTCCGCCCCCGACATTTGGCTCGTGTGCGTTCTCCCGTGCCCGGGTTCATCCCCGTTCCCGGCCCCCCCCATCCGCCCCCCCCAGCCCCCCACCCCCCCCCCCACACCCCGCCCGCCCCCAACGCCGCCCTCCCCCGAATCCCCTAAAACCCGGGGTTTGGGCCCCCCACCCCACAAAAAACGTGCTTCCCATTATCGCCACCTACTATGTCTTAAACCACTAGGGGGTCCACCCGTATTCCCCAGCACCACGTCTGTTCCCGCGTTTTTCCCCGCTGTACTACCGAAACTATCGCGGTGCCTCCGGAGTCGACCCCGGCGGTCCCCGCTGCACATCGTTTCCACTGCACAACGGCCCCCCTGCGCCGACGGCCCGCCAGGGCCGGCCCCCGGACCAGTGACCAATGCCCCACAGTACATCGCGACTTCGCCGGCCTGGGATCCCCATGCGGGCGACCTTATCGCAAAACCGGTTTTCCCCCCATCCCTTGTGTGTTTTTTTTTTTTTTTTCCTGTTTGGTTTTTTTTTTTGTTTGGTTCCCTTTTGTTTTTTTTTTCCTTTTGGTGTTTTTTTTTTGGTTTTTTTCTTTGCTTTTTTTTTTGTTTCTTTTTTTTATTTTTATTTGTTTTTTTTTTTTTTTTGCTTTTCTGCTGTTGTTTTTTTTTTTTTTCTCCTTTGTTTTCTTTTGTTCTTTTTTTTCTTTTTGTTTCTTTGTTTTTTTTTTTTTTTTTTTTCCGACGGCGGTGCCTGCCTGGAATTGGAACGCCGTCCGCCACCGCGGGGCCCGCGCCACTTCTATACGGCGACGTGGGTCATTGTGCGATACGTGCACGGGGTGTCGACCGTCAGGGGAAGCCCCATCTCTAGCCACAACGTGTGGCACCGTCCCGAAATTCCCCCCCCGGAGCAGGAGAACCCCATACATGCCCCACGTGCGGGCAAATTGGGCACGGGAAAAGCCCCCCGGGGCGCGCCCGGCTGGGGTGTTTTTTTGCGTGTCCCCATGGGGCTTCCCCCGAGCCCAGCCTGGGACGCCTCCCAGGCGCCGGACTTGCGGTGCGAACCAGGGGGGGTCCGCGCCCTGGAATTTCGCGGGGGGCTGGGCCCCCACAACTGGGCCCAACAAGGCAGCCTTTCCCCCCTAATGGATCGGCCGGATGGGTGACGTGGGCCATCTCGCCGCACGCCCCGTAAAAACCGGACCTGGTTTGTAGTGTGTCTCGGACGAAAATGCTTATTTGAAAACAATGTCCCTCCACAGGGGAAATGCTTGGACAAAAAGTCACGCCACTGAGCCATCCCTTTGGAGACAACCCGAACAGCGTTTGCGTGGTCCACGTCCCCCCCCCAAAAACCCTTTCCCCTTTTTCAAAGGCCGATGTAAGGGGGCGACACACCCCCCCTTTTGGTGGTCCCCGCCCTCTTGGGTTGTGGTTGGCCGGACGGAACGCGGTTTGGGGGGGGCCCAATCCAAAAAACCCGAAAAAACCAAAGACCTTGCCCCCACACCCCCCCAACCAAAGTGTGTGTCGCCCCCCCCCCCTCCAAAACAGCATGCAATGGATCGCGTCCTGATCACGGCCGTCCCAATGTTTCCTAGTTTTCCCCCGGCCCCGGCCCCGAACCCCGGGGCGGTCCCTAACATTGACCAGGATCGACTGTCTGCATGCGGCCCATGAAAGAACTCAGGGGATGGAGCGCCCACAAGTATGAAGCGCGAATCGTCCTTTAAAAGGGAAAAAAAAAAAGGCCCCATTCCGCCCTCCCAACTAAGCTGCCTCCGCCCCGGAATATCTTTGTGGGTCTTTTGTCTTTCCCCTCTGATCGGCCTTTTCGGTCAGGGGTAGCAAACCCCTGACCCAGGCTTTCTTTGATTAAGGTTTAATCTTAAAAAATCATTTTAAGCCATTTCGAAATTCATGATGGCGGTGAGCACCCAGGGGCGGCGACCCCTCGCGGACCCCGGATACATACGCCCGCGGGTCACCCCTTTGCGCCCCCGCCAACTCAAAGCGGCCCCTCGCCCCCCCTTCCCCGCGAATCGCCAACGCATACATCCTCGCGGCTCCCCCGGCGTTTGGTGGTTGGCGTTTTCGTGTTCGGATTTTGTTTTTTTTGTGTTTTCTCTTGTGGGTTTTGTTTTTTTTGGGTGTTGTTTTTTGGCTTTTTTGTTTTTTTCCCCCCAGGCACTTCCAAGTTCAATCGCACCTTTCTTTTTCTTTTTTTTTTTTTTTCCTCGTGTCCCCCCCATCCGGCCCTCCCCCCCCTGCTTTTAGTACCGGGAAAAGCTTTTCCGGGGTTTCTTAGTCGAAGCTTTCCCTTTGGCCCCGCACGGCCTGAGTCTCCCGCCATTTCGAATCTACTTGCTTTTTGGCGGGTGCGGGGCCCCCCCCTTTCCGTCTGTTGAATTTGAAAAAACCAAGGCGCCGCCGGCAACGAAGGGGTCCCTGGCACTGCCCCCTCCCTACCCGGTGCGTTTCCCCAACCGCCCCGCGGGGCGAGCTTTTTTTGGCGAAAAACACTTTTTGCCCCGCTTGTTTTGCCGCAAGAGCTTTGGCGCGGGCCCTTTTGGGGGCCCGTTTGGGGTGACTGGCGGCCCTCGCCCACCCTTTGGTTCCCCCCCCCCCCCCCCAATATTGTTCCCGATTCCCAAATTTGTTGCCGGAATGTTTTTGGGCGTTTTGAAGCAGCCATAATCCTCCAACCGAGCGGTTCGTGGGGCCGTGTTCCCCCCCGGGGCCCCGTAGGAGTGCCGCCGAAAAACAAAAAAAAAAAGCGGCGCCCTGGCCACGTCTTTGCGCCAGCCCGAAATTTTCACAACACTCGAGTGTGTGGCCCTGTTTCGCCCCGCAATCAGTGGCCCGGCCTCGGAACGAACCTGTGACGCCCAATTTCATGTCCGTAAAGGGCCTTTGAGCGCCAACCGGGCAACCCCGTGCCGGGTTTTTTGGTGGGTCCCCCGGGCCCCGAACCCGATCCTTGTGTTTTTGGCGGCCGGGGGTCCTGCCTTTTTGGTGTTCTCCCGCCCCATGGGGGTGGCTTCTTCCCCGACAATGTTCGTATGGGAGACATTGATCGGCACCAGGAACTCGTCCGGCAAACCGAACTTCGCCCCCAAACCGCGGAGCCGCCGCCATAGTTAGCAAGCCGCCCCCCCGCCCGGAAAGAGAAACAAGAGCCACGATCAGCGGGGCCTCCCGCCCCCGGGGGTCCCGGGCCCGCACGGGGCCCCAATTAATGTAGGAAATCTGTCATGCTGGGTAATTTCTTGTTCTAAACTGTAATCGGTGTTTCCCTTAAAATAAGTCGGTGAGATCCCCCCGAGTTTTTAAACCTAATTTTTCTAAGAGACGTAACAGGAATTGTCCCCCGTTTGACTTGGAAAGATTCGCACAGGATTTTGACGTGGCGGCCGTTTTTGGGTCGTGCGCTTCGCCCGACGTCTTTCGGGCCGAGGGCCCCCCCTCCTCTTTGTTGGGGGCAAGGGTGAGCCCGCAAGGGTCCCTTTTGTTCAGCCGGCGCCCCGCTGGGGGCACGGGTTTTTTTTAAAAAAAAAAAATTAATTTTAAAAAACACGTCCCGACAACCAAATCCGGCTTTCCCCGAAAAGAAAAAAGAAAAAACCCCCCCCTCACCACGGGGGGTGGGGCGCCCTTTGGCCGGCACTGAACAAATGTGACCGCAAACGTGCCGCTCAATCGGCCCGGCGCCTGGCCCACGGCCCCCCTCAGTGAACGAATTTCGGTAATGCGCGCCGAAAAAAATAAGTGCCAATGGCTGCGCCGTGCAAGGACGTTCGGCGGGTTTGTTCTGCATGACGCTGGGAGCGATGGAGCAGCGGAGTTCTTTCGCACATTCTCTCGAAGGTTCCAGCCTCCCCCAAGCCCAAAAGGGAACCCAACCCCCGGGTAATCGAGC
>Ga0179591_1252582_pt1 | contig 13962 bp, 22 predicted proteins | sample CZOMad2_1_08_16f_FD_182891 | JGI IMG/M metagenome (GOLD analysis project Ga0179591, IMG submission 182891) | Vadose zone soil fungal communities from Angelo Coast Range Reserve, California, USA - CZOMad2_1_08_16fungal (PacBio error correction) | ecosystem: Environmental > Terrestrial > Soil >...
CTACAACAGGGTTCTGAGTGGGAAAGCTGATCGTAATTTAGAAGATGAGGGTATCCGTGATTCCGGGGACCTCGGTCATAACGGGGACATAGTTCTTTACCTGTTTTCATCGGACAAAAGAGCCGAGTTCCGACTTTCGCGAAGACTGGACGATTTTCCCAAATAGGGGCTTCTTTCCCGACCTTCTGAGAGGCCAAGGAATGAGCGGACGTCGCGATGATAAAGCGTTTTGAAAAAAGCGAGCCAACCATCATTCGTAGATTCACAGAAAACGGACGCCACTTCTCGTTTAAGGAATTGACCGAGACAATCAGGGGGGGAGTGCAGCAGGTAGAGGGCAGTACGCAATGGAGCGATCGAAAGTAGTGCAAAAGCTGCCGCCCGGCCAGAGAAAATAATCGTGGTATAGGGGGGACCATTACAAGAAACCCATATCTAGCATCAGCCAAGAAACGGGGGGAAAGGGGCAGGGATAATCGATGACCCGTTCACCAGGGGACAGAAATGGTACAGTCCTGTCGGACCAAGTCTCAGAAAGAGAAAGCTGTAAACTATGCAGGAATCACCTTATCCAGCTACCAGCGAGGAGAAGAGAAAACAGCGTCTTAGATGTGCATCGAACGAGGAGTCATCAGGGTCGGGCACTGAAGTAATATCGAAAACTAAAAAAGGGGAGTGACCAGAAAGAGGTATTGATGGATGTACCCACGTTGAATCCCGTAAGGGGCAAGTACCACAAATACCGAGGAGCTTTAGCCCAGCTTCGGAGGGTGACGGTTCTCGAGAGGGACCTTCAAAGTGGGGCTCCCCCTCTTTACAAAAACTTCGCACACGGAGGGCACTTGAGGAGGAAGCTTGTGTACAATTCATCTGGAAGGAAGCCGGAGTTGGGGAAACGACCGAGGTGGGAGAGCTTGGGGAAGGCAAACACCATTTTTACGGTTTGGAAGGACACAGCCCAACAGCGGATCAGGGAAAGGTCTGGTGCTTGGGGGGACATAATGAATCTCCTAAAAAAACTTAAGGAGAAGCGGAGAGGGACTAAGAATCGTTGGCAGTGAATGGCGAGAAAGGTCAATTGAGTCAATTATGGCAGGGGGTCCGGCAAAACTGCTTGTAGCCGCCCCCACGGAGCAGGAAACGTTCATAACAGAGCTGGGACGAGTCAAACGGACCACAAAAGGGTTGATCGTTTCCCAAAAAGGGGAAATGAGGTTCACACTCGGGGGGCCAAGGCCGGGAACCGCCTTGACGAAGAACGCTGGTAGCTTCAGCGATAAGCGGAGTGGGCGGAACGTAGATATTACCACCAGAATAACGTCACGGGGTAAAACTTGTGGGACACCGAAGAGTGGTGGAGAGACGATCTCATATTGGGGCCTATTATTCTGAATTTGGCCACCAAAAAAGAAACAATGTATCCATATAGAACAGGAAAATCATGAGAGCTTTGGGACACCAAGTCTCATCCCTACTATCTCGCGAGGGCGCATAGAAATGGAAGCGCGGGTTAGCCTGTGATGGGGATAAAGTGCAAACAAAAGGTTCATTCCTGGTTAAAATCTCGTCCAAAACGTGGAGCGTCGTTGTTGTGGACGTGGCATGGGGAATTCGTGGGTGAATCCCCCCTGGCTCTGAAAGGTGCACAGCGTCACCCTGGGGAAAAAAGGCCGACCACGCCCCGGCTTAAGAAGGGTAACCAAGAGGACGCCCGTTCCAGCACCTCACGGGAAGACCAAGTAACCCAAATCATCAAGCGTTATTGCTCAATGCCGCTTAAAAAAACACACCTTGCAATGGGTTATCCGCACGACAAGTTTTCTATTGCATCGAATCGGAGAGAAGACAGAGAGTTACAATCCAAAAAGGATCATTCAGCGGGAACCATCCGAAAACCAGCGACCTGTTGAATTCGAATGATTTGAGGAAGCCAAAACATAAAAGCCGCGGGCTTTTGCTCGGGTGAGGAAGAAACGGAACAATCCGGGGGGGAGGGGCGGTTAGCGAGGCAAAACTATAAAGCAAGGGGGGGTTGACGAATAGTAAGCGAGAAAGGGGGGGAAACTTTCTTCAGGGGGGGGGGGGCACAGCCCGCTTTAGTAAATCCAGGTACCGAGATTCCAACGAGGTAAAGGTGAAAAGAAGGGTCAAACTCTAACTGTGTATTTAAGGCAGGGTGACAGTACTCGGATGGGAGCAAAACTCTCAGAGAGCGTGTCTACAAAAGGGCTTTTTCTTTCGGGGCGTGAGGGCAGGGAGAAATGGGTACGCAGAAAAAGGGGGGAAACTGCTCAGGAGGGCTACGCGCTGGACCAATTTGTACTTTGGAAAAAGATTGAAAACAACCTGACCGGGACGATGTTAGTGCCATGGGGAGCCGAATGGCCAATTATAAAATCAAGAGCACCTACAAGGGGGGTTTGACCAGGGGGAAAGAATACAGACTAACCAGGATGTCTCTCAAGGGGGTTGACGAAAAAAAAAGTACATCGCAGGGGGGACGTGTGAGGCAGAAAAACGTCAAGCAAGGCTCGCCGCCGCAAAAAGATGAAGGGTTGAGTAATGCACGGGACAGGTGAGTTTTTTATACCTTGAAAAATCAGAATGGCGGGGGAAGGGGAGGATACGCACCGATAATGCCAGCAACGAAAAAAGGGGAGAATGGACAGAGGAAAGTCAAGACAGCTCACAGTTCGCCACAACGCTGAAGAGGGGAAAACAAATTAAAAACGCGAATGACCCAACGATCTCAGAAACCCAACACACGGGGGAAATGCCCGTTTTTGCATATGGGAGGAGGGAAGAGGCAGACGTTGTTGACGGAGGTTCAGGCTGGCCGTTAGAGTTGGGGATCACCGGGTCGCATTTTGAATCCAAATTGAAAACCGGAGTCAGGGTGCCGAAAATGACTCTTAACCCTGCGTCCCCTGCCCAGTAGAAAACTGAATAGTGGAGAAAAGAGGGGCGGAGCTGTGAAAATCAAGAGGGGTACGAGTAGTGAAATTTTTTGAAGTAAAAGGGGGGGGGGAGAAGTAGCCAAAGGAAAAAAAAAGGTAACTGGCTAGATCAAAAAAGGGAGGAGTGGATAGCCTGGAGAAAAAGGTGACAGAAATAATCGTTCAGGGAAGGGCGGTGGGTGACGTAATTTGACACTTAAAAGGCAGGGGTTTTGTCGGACAGCAGGAAGATCGAGCAATTTTTCGGCCTCGCTTTGAAGAAATTAGGACTGGAAGATTCAGAAACCGCCCTAAGCATCCCAGGCTTGGGGAAAGCGTATTTGAAGGGGGGGAAGGGTTGGTCTCCGAGGAGCATGCAAAAAAGGCCATCATGCCAATCCTGGATGGTTTAAAGAGTAGGGCAGACCGGAGAGGACTAAAAAAGCGCAATCGTCGTGAGGGGGAAAGACAAAATTGGAGAAAGGGGAAGAAGGTTGAGCTTACCATGCAGAGGGGGGAAGAGTTGGAAAAGGAACGAAACTCCGCAAAGGATAGGGCGGAGAACACAAAAAAAGAAAAACAACCCGATGGGCTGACTTTGGTTGGTGTTGAGGGGCAGAAAAGAGACGGCGACGGAAAAGGAGTCATGTTTGGGGGCGAAAAAGAATACAGTTAAACACGAGCGTATTAGGAGGACTGGATCAGACAGGAAAGGAGAGATAGTACATCAAAAGGACACGGCAGTATCCCATTCCTTTGGGGTTAAAAGGGTGGCAAAAAATTTGCTGGGACGAAAGCGGAGACAGTGGGGGTGGCGGGTCGTAAGGGGGAGGGGGTTGCTGGAACGGGGAAGTGACTTTTTGGGGGTTTTTACGAATGTTCGGTTGGCGGCAGTGGTCAGGGGATTAAGCGGAAAATTTAAGAGCCCAGGTGTATGCAAAAACGAACTAGCCGTCAAAACCGAGGGAACGAGACGATAGGGTTAAAACCGACCTCGATTAGAGGGGAGAAGGCCCTAGAAATCAGACGCAGAGAGAGGACAGAGGAAGCACTGTTAGTAAGAAAGAGTGGGCAACGAAGACGTTCCGGGTTTTTGATTTTTGGAAAGAGGGAGCTATTTGGGGGGGCCTCATAGGTAGACAAAGGGGGGGGGGAAAAAAATAACAAGTGACCGAGTATCGAAAGAAGGCGAGGGGAAATACAAGGTTCACGCAGGGACGCTTAGGGAATACTCAGTCGAGAGAGTCCCGGTAGAAACCTTCGGCGTCGGCTTTAGGCTCGAGAAATGCTTTTTGAGTGGAAGAAGCATTTGAATCGACATGTAGGGTTCTGAATCGAGAAAAGCGGTGATCTATAGTTATCAACTACCGAGTTGAGGAAAGGGGAATGCTCAGTTTTGGGTGTTCTTCCGTGCCGGAGTATAATACTATACGTCAAAATGAAGTGGAAGGGGACCCTCAGAGAAAAAAGATATGGAGGCTAGAGCTGACAAGTACGAATGAGCATGTCCAATATGCAAAAGAACAATGAAACGATTACAAAATCAGCAAAAACTCGGTGCTTGGGGGATGGCTCAAAGCGGGTGAGTGCTGCAAGGCAATGCGCTGGGGACAAAGAAGCAGAATTGGGGGGGAGTAAGGGGGAAATCAACGGGAATCACCAGGCAGAATGCCGGACCGGTTGAAAAAAGAAAAAAGTGTTCGAAAAAGAGTTGAACGCAAGGAGGAGAAAGATTCAGCAGACGGAGGACTAGCGACAGGCTTGCGTTGGTACGGCAACACGGAAAAAAGGGAATGAAACAACCAGAACTGATATCACGGATGGGACAGACATGGAATCTAGAGGTATGAGAACTAAAAAATCTACGTCGATTGAGTGAACATAGGGGAAAAGACGTATTTGACTGTCTAGGACTTCGGCGCTGCTCAAGATGGTACTCAATCGTCTGTCGATGGCACGGAGCGGTACTCCCAAGACAAGGGGAAGGGATGAATCGGCTTCTCAGCCGGTTCATCTAGAGGTACCGTAGAAAACATTTCTGGAGGAAAGACGAGAAGGGGGAGAAATGGGGTTTTGGGGTACTGTTTTCCATCCAAACTTTTTGCGGACGAGACGGGCAATGAACGATTCATGGGCTTCCAGGGGGAAAGGGCGTACTGCTAGTCAAAGGGAGGGCAACGTCACGCCGTTAAGTAATAACACCGAGAGTGAAAACCGGAGGAAAACTGCAGAGGCAATTTTAGCTAAAAACCAGATCAAAAGGGGGGGTAAAAAAACTTCGGTAAGTCCTACAATCATGGAGCTCAGAAAAGGGAGAGAATCAGTGCGATGCGGAAAAGAAGCAAGAATGCGCGAATCGTCGTGGAAAGATGGGCTGGAGAAACTTACAACCTCCCTAGTCATTACCGGGCGATCAAAGGGAAGGAAGAACAACAAAAGGGGAGTCCTCATTCCAAAAGTGTCGACAGTTCTAATTATAGAAAAAAAAAAACGGAGGATTATGAAAGAGGGGGGATGGACCACTGGGGAGCACATTTGCAGCAAAAAGGGGGAGCGCACCGAGAAATTCAGTTGGTCTGTATGCCGCATCGAAGCAAAGACGTGGGCGAGTGAGTAGGGAGGTGTTCAAACAATAAGGAAGGGGGTCACGAAGAAAGGTGTCGGCTGGCCTAAAGGAAACGTAAGGAGGACCAGGAGAAAGGCCAATGATAGACCTCTCGGGTTCAGGGAGGTGGGGAGCGAGCCACACGGAGTCTGGTGAGTCACACAAAAGGGGGAAACTTCCGTGGGAATGCAATGGGCAGCGACATGTCCCTCCTGGAAGAAGAAGTACAAATAATCGCATCATACAGGAGGGACAAGACGGTCACGCCTGCGCAAAAGTAAAAGAGGTGCTTGCAACAGAAAAAGAAATCTGAATTGTTAACGTTGGTTCACATTACGGGCATGATCGATGAACAGGGCTTCCCGGCAGAACTTGGAGCTGCCTGTCTGAAAAGCATCAGCAATCAGAAAAGACTTAGATGCGGGATCAAAAAAAGAGTGAAATCAAACAGCGCCCGCGCGCAAACCAAGAGAAAAAGAAAGATGAGAGGGGTCATCGTACAAGTACTCGCTTTCAGGTACCTCGCATACCCGGAAAAATATGGGCCAGGAAAAAGGGAGTGAAAATAAGTTATCTTGGATTTCGGGTAAAATTGTTCCGGTGGCCGTAGCAAACGTATAAATCGAGGTAGCCCCTCGTCGGCTGGGGCCTGAAAAGCAAATCTCAAGGCTGCAGACCAACGAATTTGTAAAGAGCAACAGACGCATCTTTCCGTTTATTACCCTCTTTTACCAAGTAATAGAAGCGAGGACTTGGCGAGAAGGGGTTGATCCGGACCAAAATTTATAGCATCCCAACGAAAAACAGGGGGAAGCCAGGTTGGAATGGCGGGGGCCATTTGACAATTCGAAGGAGAAAAAGCTTGAAGGTCGAAAAAGATCTGAGAAGAAGAATCTTTGAGGCGATCAACTACATTGGGGGAAAGGAAGAGGCAAGTGTGAGCACGTAGCGGACAAAAAAACTTGGGACAGAAGAATGTCTGTGACGGGTCTTAAAGATATCATCACGAACAAGAATACCATCCCCATGGCAATTCCCGAAACGGGCAGTCTGTCCCGGGAATCCGAAGTGAAAAGAATAGAATTTAAGGAGTAAGGAATCTAGAGGGGGGTCCGTCAACGCCTGAAAAAGGAGGGAAACCATATACAATTTAATGGGGGAAAAAGTTCACAGAGACAAAGCTTTTTTCGCTCGGAATCCGGGAAGTGGGGGGGCCGAAATTTTGCCAGTCAGAATTAGGCAAATATATACAATATGCTAAAAAAAAGGAAAGGGCAGAAAAGCGGTTCAAAAGTCTGCACTGTGGAAGGACCCCTCCTATCAGGCTAATTACCCTTACGCTAGAAGGACGCGCGATTTAGGAAATTGTATTGGAGGTAATGGAAGGGGCACGCTTCTGAAGGGTTACACATGAGGGGAGGGAAAATAGTCTTTGTTGTGACGGCAGGGGGAGGGAGGTTTTGTCATTGAGATAATTTGCAGCTGGTGTCACAAACAAAAAAAGGGGGGAAATACAAAAAAAACCCAAGGTGAAAAACCCAACCCCCACAACCCAAAAAACCCCAAAAAATCTCAACCGTCTCCCCGAGAACACGCTTCCGAGGGTAAAACCACCAAAATCCTCAAAGTTCCCCGCACAGCACTCAAACAAACCCCCCGGGGGGGGGGGGGGGGTGCGAAACAACAAAGACAGGCAGCGTAGTGCCAAAACCGGCGACCAAGTGCCGTCGAAGAAACTTAAAGGGATGGCCTGAGCAGGATCATATTTGGGCTGGCTGGGGTGGCCTCGACCTAAGGGGGAGGGAAGGAAAGGCGAAGGAAGTACCGAGAAAAGAAGGGAATTTGCAGGCCGAATGGAACCCGATCAGACAAAAAAAGAACCATGTTTCCATGCAGCTCGGGGATTTAGGAGAACAAAGACACACACCTAAAGCCGCATCAATAGGCGTGGGAAGGGTGGTGGGAAAAAGGATCCAAAGCCCAGTTTGCTTCCTTGGAGTGAGAGGAATATGGGTTGCCGCATTCAAAAAGGAGGCAAGGGTCTTTGTGTCAAACAGCCATTTGGGGTAAAACCGTACCAAAAGGAAAAAAGAAACTGAGGTCACGATGAAAATATCCGAGATGGGGATGATATTGTATGATGAAGGCTTTTTGCCAGGGCAGGATGAGAAAAAGGAGAAAATATTCCAGCTTAACACAAAGCGGGGGAGGGACGACGGGCAGAGGACGGCAGGCAAGGGAAAAGGGGAGGGTACTCGAAAAAGTGCAGGGAGTATTTACAGCAAAAACCATGGGGGTGGAATTGTTTGAAAAAGTCAAAACCTGACAAGTGGTTTATTTGGGACGCATGCAAAAAACGGGGAAAGATAGATTAAAGAAAATGAAAAGGGAGACAGAATTACCTGCTAAGATAAATCTCACTACTCAAAAAATTTTTTTTCAGAAAAAAAAAATGAACGGAGAAGGAGCTGGTAACAAAAACTCAAAATGCCGGAAAGAAGAAGGAAACTATAAGGGGAGAAAAAAGTCGGGGACGGGTCTAGGAAATAAAAGGGGAGGGGACCTTTACGAAGGCAGGGCGTAAAATTTCAGAAGCCAATCGCGAAACGTTGAGAAACGTCTAAACCAAAGTCCAAGCAGAAGGTGTACTCCCCCAACGCTGAATACTGGGACGCAGTAAAGGAAGGGGGCCAAAAGGGGCAGCTCTGAGAAAAAAACACGGGGGAAAGAAGAATGGGAAAGGGGTGGGAATGAAAGGGGGTAATGAGGGAGCGAAACAGAGTTGGGCGAGAAACTGGAGGACCGTATTGACTTTGCGTTATATACGGAGACATGGAAAAAAAATGTGGGGTTCGGAAGGACAGGAAGTGAAAGGGGAAAAAGACCAGCCTAGTCATGATCAGCAAGAAAAAACCCGGGAACCTTGACATTAGAACCGAAGACTCGCTCGGCGGGAAAGGGCTGCAGGGTGTAAGAAAACAAAAGTTCCACTTCACTGGAGTAGGGGGGGGACGAAAAAAAGGGAAAGAACAGAAAAAAGGAGCAAAACATCCATGGGAATGCGGGTCACGGGAGTCTCAGGCTGATTGAAGAATTGACTTTATCAAGGGTGGGGCGTAGAACGCCAAGAGATGGTCAGGTACTCGGTTTGAAAGGAGCGGGGACAAATTCCAAAGGAGTTTTGGAGGGAAAAAGCGCTAGACCAGCACTGGGGTTCTCGTAACCGATTTTTGAAGAAAGGAGTGCTGGCCGGATCGCGAAAAGTCAGAAAAGGCGTTTGTGGAGGAAGAGCTCATATTTGATGCAGGGGGTGGGAGCATCAGAAAAATCTGCAACGAGGGAAGAAATCAAAGCCATATCCCATCGGGATAAGTATAAAACGTGAAGAAGGGTCGGGTCAGAAAACTTGATCGCCTAAAACCGATCAAAGAATTCTTTCTTGGAACAATTGATGGAAGGGAAGGGGGGGAGCGGAACCATGGTGGTAAATCATCTAAAGGCCAGATCCACCTATAGGAAAGTTGGTAGCAACCAAAACAAGAAAAAGATCTTTAATGATTTAGTGGGGGGGTTGTAGGGGGGACTATAAATAAGATAATTGCAACATTGAGAGGGGTTGGGGTAGGGGAGGTTCAACATGACCATCGTAATCGGGAAAGCGTCAATGTCTAGAAAAGGGCCGCTGAAAAAGAAAAGAGAACATCAGCAAAGAAATCAGGTGACACTGGCCGGATCATCCTCGTAAGGTGGTCGGAGGGATTCCGACTAAAGGGGGATATGGGCCTCCACGGTCAGACTGCAATAGGGTGGGGTTGCGCAAGGGGGTCTGAAGTTCTGTGCGGATTTTTGTTTTTACACTATTAATCTGGAGGGGGAGAGGGGGAAAAAAGGGTGGATGACCGCGTAGTACTAAGGTATGCAAAAAACGCAGTCAACCGTCAAAAAACAAAGAATCCGAACGATCTTTTAACCGAAGGAACCCGCTCAAGAAATTCTCTCCAAGACGAAGAAAAAGAGGCGCACCATGGTGAGAAGAGCGAAAAAGCCGGAGGGGCGTGGGAAGAAAGAGCGACTTGTGGAAAAGCGTCCTTTAGCTTAATTTGGATGGAGGTTGGCATCAAGGGACAAGGGAAAGAAAAATAGAAATACGTACGAAAAAATTCAGGGAGAGGTAATACAAGTGTTCAAAGCATTAGGGGTGGGTTCAGAAAAGACAGCTTTCGGTTAGACCTGAAATCCTGAAAGGCCAAAGGTCAGTGGGAGCATCAACGGGAAGATCCTCGATCAAGAAAAGGGGGATGATCGATAAAAATCTGGGGGGGGGGATGAATCTTCTGAAGAGGACTTACAGGCACATGGGGGGGGGTAAGTTCAAAGAAAGGGTGTCTTAAAAAGAACATCATATATTCAAGAGTGATCGCAAAACATATCGCGTAATCTACGCTGCGAAAGGGATAGCAGTAGAAAAATACATTAAATTCAAAAAAACACACACGTTCCAACTGTCGATCACGTTGGGGAAGGGGGTGGGGCGGGCTCAACGACCTGGGGGGCGTAAAAAGCCAAAATGCTCCTGGAGGCCAAAAAAAAAAAAAAAAAATTCTAGACGGGGAAAATTATCCACCTGCAGATGGCAGGCCGGTGCGCATGGGGCAATAAATCAGGGGGGTAATGCCAAATCTTGGAAAAGGAGGACAATATCGAGAAGAGTAGCAAGAAGCCGAGGGAAAAGAAAACATAAGAGTTTGAGACAAAGACAAGGTCCCTCAAATGAAAGAAGAATATCACAAGAGGATGGGAAAGATATCGAAGTATTACTCTGTACGACAGCGGATTAAAACCAGGTGTAGGGGGGGCGAGGAAGGATGACAAACGACTTGGGGGTTCAATAGGGAGCGTCTGAAATCGCTGTCGCAGATTGAGAGAAGAGAAAACGTATTTGATGATGAGCAGTGGTCCCAGAGGGACATAAGGAAATTCGGAGGCCATGCGTGCAGCCGAAAATTCTCGGCAAAGTGAAACCCAGGTGGTTTATACGATTGGGGTGAGGGTGTAAGGGGGGGAAAAGAGAAAAAAAGATGAACTTTGGGAGGCGAAAAGGAAAATAGTGAACTAAAGGGGCATGAGGAAGGAGGGGTCTGGGTCCAGAAGGACCGATTGGCAAAAAAGGGTACAGTCACCGAAGAGGAAAAAGTTCTTACTGTAGTTCGAAAGAGACTGTGGGGGTGCGCGAGAACACGAAACGCGAAAAATAAAGAAACTCGACCTCTAAGAAAAGTAATGGCTTATCATGTGAGCTTTTCTCATAAAGCTTAAAATCTTCATGATGAAAGAGGAGTTTGAAAATCTGAAAGGGAAAAAACAACGTGACACTCTGGACCGCTTGCCACTGAACCGAGGGTAAGAACGGATCAAAGGAAAAAAAGTGCGATACGAGAGGGGAGACAAATATATGGAGAAGGGAGAAGATCTAGAAAAAACAAAAAAAAAGATTCAAAGGAGATTAAGCACTGCTAACAACAGGTCCAGAAGTTTGAGCGACACATGGAGTAGCCAAGTCGTTATCCGTGATTCACGCGCCTCATTAAAATAAAAAGGACGGATGATGGGGGGACTTAGGGTAATAGTCAAAATAGCCTATCAACGACGAGGGGGAATCGAAGAATGCGATTGGGGTCACTCCTTTCTTTAAGACAGAAAAAAACGCACTGGAGTAACAATGAACGTAGCGTCCGTCGCGAGGATAGGAGGGGTGGAGACGACAAAGGCCTTAGGGAGATGCATCAGCCGGGTGAACTAACGGACTGTGAATGCCTGGAAAGCGGGAAGAACTTGACGTTCCTCGAAAGCAGAGGATCAATTATGTAAGCTAACATAAGGGAAAAAAAGTTCGGGGCATCAAAATACCAAAAAAGAGCCAATATCTATTGCATGGAACCCAAACACACCACAGAAGGAAACCCCACCACACCAAAAGTCAAGTGGCCGGGCATTAGACGAGGGTATTTTAAATTACGAATTTCATCGATGACTTGTCCGAGGCAACTGAAAAAATCTTTGCGAAACGAAAAAGCACACAAGAAAAAGCGCTCCAAGAAGAAAAATAAGCGAGATAATGTTCATACCTCGATAGGTACAGAAGGGTCTAAGGAAGATATAAAATCCAATTTCTTGAACACAGCAAGTGTGATATTCAATTTGGGTTTAAGGCAAAGTAACGGTTTGCCTTACCAAATCGGTGCCCCGGGCGCTTCGGAAGATGAGAGGGAGGGCGCAGGGAAGAAAAAAGGAAGGCTGGGGTCTAAAAGGGGAATCATGGAAGTGGGAAGTCACTTTGAAAAAGGTCATCGATTAACGCAGGGGATGGGTAATGGTTGAGCGCTTGCAGCATCATCAAAAGGTCGGGTTGGAATACAAGAAAAAAGGGCGTGTCGAGTGTGAAAAAAAAAAACAACCACAAAACTCCCCAAAAAACAAACCCAAGAAAAAGAAAACCAGAACAACCCCCCAAAAAAACAAACCCCCCAACCCCAAAACCCCAAAAAAAAAAAAAAAAAACCAAAAAACCCCCACAACCACCACCCACCAAAAACCACCCAACCCGACCCCCACCCCCAACCCCAACAAAAAACCCCCCCCACCCAACGGGGGGTGTCGGGGGGGGTGAAATATTTGATGCGAGAAATATTCCGTCATTCAGAAGAAGAAAAATCTCAGGAAGAAAAATCAGAAAAGGAAGTTCACATATTATGGCTGGGGTCCTGAAAGGATATCGACCACAAAAGGGAAAGAGTCAATTGCATCATTGGAGACTCTTCAAATGGCCAGCTTTTAGAGAGCCCTTTGAATTCACCTAGAAGGGCGTTCGTCCCGCCAAAGTGGAAAACCGGGGTGTCCACAGAAAAGTGAGGGGGGGTCCGACATTTACCCTGCAAACAAAGGTCTTCAGGATCTCAGAACGGGGAACACACGACGGAAAAAGTCTGGACACCAAGAATACGTCAGCTGGGAAAGTAGGGTCACGATCAATCTTGGGGTTTATACGGGGAATCTGAATATTTTTTTTTATTTGCAAATGGTCTAACAGAGGGGGATGTCAACACGAAAAAGGAAGTCAGAGAGAGGGGAAAAATCATCAAGTGGGACCGACAGACAGCTCACTTTTTCGGACTTATTGATAATGATCGTCGATTTTGTAAAGGTATTGATAGTGAGAGGAGGGTTTAGGGGAAAACTGAGAGGGATTCACTCGTCGTTTTGGTTGGGAACGGCCTTGCACGGCGGTTAGGGTGGGCAGACACAATGGCTCAGTAATTTGCGCGGAATTTGCAAAACCGTAAAAACTAAGGGGAAAACCGAAGCTGGAATAGGGAAAAAAATCGAAAAGTTCCAACAAAAAGACCAAGAACACAGAATAGCATCAGGGAAAAATAAGTAAGGATCACGCCGACAAAGTAAAAGAAAAAAAAAACAATGCCGAAAAAATGTCATTGATGAGGGCAGCGGGATCCTAGGTCGGAAGAACGAAAGGACCGGAGACGATGATTAATCGCGGCCCTCCAACAAACCTGGTCCATGCGCGAGGGATATGTAAAAGAGGAAACCCCCAAAATAAACAGACAGCATCAATCGGCGTTTGACGATTTGTTTAAACATAAACTAGCCCGGGGGGGCGGTGCTTTAGTCAAATAGAAAAAAGGAAGGGGGGGTTTCCAGAAAAAGGATGCAAGGAAATGGGGTGGGCGGAAAGAAAGAAATTGAGGCGGTAGGTGACCTCGGTCGCGATACGAAGGCATGTGAGGAGAAATATACCGCAATCACGTGGGTTTAAAAAGTTGCACAGGAGAAAAAAAAAAGGGAGTCAAAAGGGAGGGAGGGGGTCCGCAAGGGGGGAAAGGAGGTTCTGGGTCGGCGAGGCGGCAGCAGAATAAGCAAAGCGCGAAGTGCTGCTCTCGTGGTCTACTAACAAATAATAAAAAATAAAGTTGATGGGTTGTCAAAAGGGAAAAAAAACAGACCTGAAAAAAAGGAAAAAGTTTTTGATGGGGGAGGAGACTGAAAACGGGGAAAGATGCAACTAATCAAATCCAAGGGGGGGGAAAAAGAAGAGAAGAGAATACCTCATACGATAATCGCCCTGAGCTAAAAACATTTTTTCGCCGCAAAATACTAAAAGGAAAAAAATTGACGATGGTGGGCACAAAGGTCAAGGGAACAGCCAGGAAGCCGAAGGAGAAAGGGATTGTGAAATGGCACGGGAAGCTATTGAAAAGGAAGGGGGCGGATACATTGACAAAACAGGGGCTGGGGTTGACTGGAATGGCAACGATAATGGCCGAAGGAGAAACTTTTAAGGATCGAGAAACGCGAGGTTACTCGCCATACTGGACAGCAAGCAGACATGAAAACGATGGGACAGGC
>Ga0179591_1333325_pt1 | contig 13962 bp, 25 predicted proteins | sample CZOMad2_1_08_16f_FD_182891 | JGI IMG/M metagenome (GOLD analysis project Ga0179591, IMG submission 182891) | Vadose zone soil fungal communities from Angelo Coast Range Reserve, California, USA - CZOMad2_1_08_16fungal (PacBio error correction) | ecosystem: Environmental > Terrestrial > Soil >...
GGAGGGGGAAAACCCTGAACCGCGCGAAAAAAAAAAAAGAAGACTTTCTGCTAAAGCTTTGTGAGGGGATCACGGGGGTGGGGGGGTAGCAAAAACCTTACACAATGTGTCTAGCTCAAGCCCGCCATTCGGAGGGTGACTTCAGGAAAAGATGCGTGTTGAAAACGACACGGGACGAGGCAGCGGGGACCCTATCAAGAGCGACCGTGAGGGCCTGGCGATGGGGGGGAGAAAAGAGTATTTGGGAACCGAAAGGGGTCCGGAAAGTGACAGAGGGCTCAACAAACTCGATCGTGGAATGTATTAAAATTCGGGAACTGTCAAACGACTGAACACAAAAGCAAATGGCAAGCTCATTTGAAAAAACGGTGGGTGTTCCGACAAACCAAGACATGGCCACGATTCACGGGGGGAAAACACTCAAAGCAACCAACGATTGGGCGGACAATGACAAAAAAAGGACTGAAATGGGGAAAAATGAACTAGGATGGGGGGCCGTATAAAGCCCAGGACTGGGGAAAAATGAGTTGGTGAGGGAGAAAAGACACAAACAGGTGGGGGGCAGGGGGTTGTGGTGACCAGTTTTGGAAACAACGTGCCAAAAGAAACAAAAGGGAAAGGGGGGAAGTTGAGGGGAAAAAAAGGAAAAAGTCAGGGGATAAAAAAAGCGAACCAGTCGAGTAAAAAGTAGGGACTACCAGCTGAAAAAACTACGCACACGGGTTTGGGGTTGGGGGGGGGGGCAGGGGAGCAGGGGAACATTTGTGAGGGGCGACAAAACAAAGAAAAAAAAAAACTAATCAGGGGGAAAGATAAAGTACAACAAGTTGCCCACCAGGTAAAAAGCCTCTAAAAGTGGGGGATGCGGGGGAAACGATAGGTGGGGGTGATGTGGGGGGATCACAAAAAAAGCCGGTTCTAGGGGTACGATCAGCTACAAATGAAACAATTGGGAAGATTTGCATTCATCGGGGGTGAAGAAAATCAGCTCACATGAGTAGAGAAAAATCTGGGGTGCGGTGCGAAAAGTTGGAGCGAGTGGGGGAGGACGCGGTCAGGAACACCATAAAGAGTTTGCGGGAGCGGGTGATCTGGGAACGTCCCAAGCGGGGGGTTAGTGCGCTCTTGAGTAAATGGCCGGAAGCGTGTGGGGAGCGGGGTCGAGGGGGAGCGAGCGAAACCAATGGGACGTATGGACGATGGGAATCTTGGGGGGTAATGCTGACTGGAGAGGGGACGAAAACATGCGTGGGGGGGTGGGGGGGGGGACGGAGGGGGTTCAACCCAGGAGAGCAAACGGAGTGAGGGTTTCCGGTGGGCACCAGGCAAGAAGGAAGGAGAAAAAAACGGTCGCAACCAAACCACTTCAGGAGGGTCGAGCAGAAAGGTGGATGAAAGCCGGCTGGGATAAGGTGAGAATTGGCCTTGGGGGAATGATGAGGGGGGCAAAATGAGTGAACGGCGCGCGAATCGGGGGATCTTGGGTCAGAAGGGGAAAAATGGTTCAGATTGGGGGGAGTGTGATGAAGAGGGAGTGGTGAAGGGTCACGTTGGGAGGGGGGCGGTGAAAAAGAATAGCTTTTGACAAGGAGGCAGGGGAAAAGCAATTGAAGGGCGGAGAAGAAAGAAATGGCCACGGAAGCAATAAAACACGACTGCCGACTAAAAGCATAAGTACGTCAACAAGGGGGGAGGGAAAGTGAGAAGGCGGTGAACTGAAGAAGAGGGTCGTGGGGAAAAAATAGGGGGTGGTTAAAGGACCAACTCGATAAAGAGGGGTAGGGTGTGGGTGGAAAGGGACGGGGGGGAAACGAAAGAAATTTTTTGCGAGGCCACTAGAAAGAAATGCGTAACGACGGAAATAGGGGGGGGGGGGAGGTGGGGGTAGTTTGATGGCTCTTGGAAATGGGCGGTGGAGGTTGGGCAGGTGAATGAAGAAACAATCAATGGCTGGAGGTGAAAGAGTGGGAGATGCAACAAACGGGTGAGTTCAGAAAAAAATCAGGAAGGAAGGCTTTAAGAGGAATGGGGGGGGGAAACGTAGGGGGCCTGGGGTAAGCAGGTGAGGGGAGCTAAGAATGGCCGGCTAGGGGGCCGGGCTTGGAAAAAGATGGACAAATAAAAATGGAAAAAGGGGGGGGGGAAAGACACGGCAGAAAAAAAAAAAAAAAAGGGCCTGGGTGGTAGGCTAACCATCTGCCCCGAGAAAAATGGGGGAGGGAAGGGGGGGCGAGGTGGAGGGAGTGGAGGACTATTGCGCGTCTGTGGGGGAAAAAAGGGCAGCGATAAAAACAACGACGGGTTGAAACAACGCTGCCGGGAAAAAAGGGGGGGTAAGAGAAAAGGAAGCAGAAATTGAGGTCCACACTAGAAAAGACGCCAATAAAGGGAAAACGCCCGCTCGGGGGTAGAAACGGAAAAAGGGTAACGAGGACAGCCTCAGAGAAGGGTAGAGTAAACAAGAACTCGGAGAAAACAATTGGGGGGGTCTCAAAGGCAAATGAAATGACTTAGTGGGAAAATTGCTTTGGGGAGATTGGGGGGGGAATCTTAATGGGGAAAGGGAAAAGGGGAAGGGTGGAGGGAATGTTGGCACGACAGGAGTGCGAAAAGGAAGGAGTTGTTGCAAACGAGGGTGAGTGGAAAAGGGAAAACCGAGGGAATGGGCAAAAGTGAAGAGAAGAAGGGGGAAAACGGGGGAGGGGAATGCAAGTGGGAAAGTTGATGGGTCGTAGGGGCATGAAAAAGAAACTGGTTAACCAAAATAAAACGCTTGGGGAAAAGTTGGGTGATGGACAGGGGGGTGGTAAGGAACAGGGGGGGGGGGAAAACAAAAAGCGATTTTGACACAGCTCAGGGTATAAGGCAACAGAAAACCTTGGGGTATGGGAAAATGGGCGTGGAATGGGGGGTGGGACGCGGTGTGCGAAAGGAGGCATGAGAGTGTGAGCTGAAAGACGAAGTTAGAAAACAGTGGGGGGGGCGTTGCAAACGGAAAAAAACAGGCAACGGAGGCAGAAAACGTGCGAAATTCAGAAGGAGGGAACGGACGAGGGATAAAAAGCATAAGATAGGGAGATGTGGGGGGGCAATAGAGGAGTAAGGAATAACAAGTGGCGTTGGGGGGGGGGGGGGTTGCGCGCATCTTAGACGTCACTGGAAAAGAAAGTGGGGGGATGGATTGATGGACGGAAGGAAATGGACTGAGCGAAAGGAGGCCCGCAGGAGGAAAGTACGCTCTTGGACAAAAAAGGGGGGTGGGGGGTTAACAGTGAAAAAGGGAAGGTGGGGAAAACCCGGGGGGGGGATGGTACTTGGAGGGGTCAAGTAGATATCAGGAAAAAAAACGACTCAAAACTCAACAAAAAAACAACGAAAGAGGAAGAGGATGCACGAAAAAGAGTCAGGAAATAAGTGCAAGACAAACGTTACAACAAAACCGGCAAAGTGGAAAACGTGAAGGCGAGAAACAACGCCTGACGAGGGGGAGGGGGGGTTCCATCAAAGAGGCGAAGGGGCATTCGAGGTAGGGAAAAAAAATCCAGACAAAGAGGGGCATGGTTTTGATGATGAATAAAAAAAAAAAAAAAACAGCGACACAAATGCAAAGGTTTGTTGATCCGTCAGAAGGGGGGGGGGGGGGGCGGAAGTTGGATAATCAAAAAACTTGCAATCATGGGGGGAAAAAAAACTCGGTGGGGGTCGCAAGAGTGACTCAAAGGGAGGACAGAAAAAGAAAAGCGCCCGTCATGGTTTCACGACGCCGTCGGTTATACGACGGGGAAAACGAAAAAAAACTGGACTTTGAAAACTGAGCATCACAAATTGGGCAGCAGCCGCCAAAGAGAAGGGGGGAAAAAAAACGACGCAAACAAGAACCGCAACAGGAAGAAAGGGGGACTTTTGTTGCGACTCGAAAAAAGAAACCGTGCGCCAACACCAAACTGGCCAGAAACAACGGGAATCAAGTTAAGAAAAAGAGGGAAGGAGACGAGGACTGGAGAGTAGGAAATCGCAAAAAAAAAAGAAAGCATCCGAGTCCAGGCAATCACCTGTACCTGAGGGAAGGGGAACAGTTCAAAAATCGCCGTCAGAAACTCCTGAGGGTCGGAGGGCTACCAGAACTTAGTACTCGACAGGCGCCACACGGGACAAAAAAAAAGGAAAAAAAAAAAACTCCCCTTCACTCAACCAACCAGCAAAACTGGCACAAGCTCGCAACTGGAGACACGTCAAAAGGAGGGGGGTCGGGGGTCGCTAGGCAACATCGCAAGGTTTTCAAGATGGTGGGGAGGGGAGGGAAAGAAAACTACAAAAACCCGAAGGAACCGGTCTCAAAACCATCAAGGGAGCCAAGACGGCAGGGGGGGGGGGGGGAGAAGTGGGGAAAACACTATGAAATGACGGGAGGCTTCAAACTTTTCACAAACACGCCGAAAAGAACCAGCCGGGTGGGGGGGTGGCAGCCATGCAGACCATCCACGGGGGGGCACAAAATAAACGGAAAGAGGAACATCCGGAAGGACACCGAGACCCTGCAATCTTTCGGCAAACAAGGGGGTGGGGAAAAAAAAAGAGACTCACAAGAACGCAGTCATGAGAACAAGTGCGGCGCTGGGCAAACAGTAGCTGAAGGTGATCAGAGAAAAGCAAGATAAAGCCGGACACCGCAGAGTACAAAAAACAAAGGTCACAAAAAAAGGGCGGCACTTGACTAACCAGTCAAAACTAACGATGGAGGGGTCGATCCAAAAGAGAAACCAGGACATGAACTCCAGGGGAGTAACAAATCTTCACATCCGCAAGGGACGAAAGCGGGGCAGCCAGAAAAGGCAAAACATTCAGAAAAAGGCAGAGCCCACACCCCGACGGAAAAAAAACGACGACGCCTGGCAATGGCTACGAGAACCAAAGGGGGGATCGAGTCCCGGACTTCAAAGGGAAAGCCAAAACCTACCGAAGGCGACCCTCCAAAAGCGCAAAAAGCAAAGGGCGGTAGTAGAGGAACAACGCCAGACTCCTTTACAAGAAAACTACACCTTACACGGGGGGGAGGTACAAACGGGGGAAAAAAAGTGGGGACGGCGCAGGGTCGGGCAAAGAAGGCTACTTAAATTAGGGGGACTCGCAAGAAGCTTACACATTGCAGACAGTCAAAAAAAACCGCTCGAACGTCCTCCACCAACAACCGCCTAATCAACAAAGAAAACTGGACAAAGGCACACCCGACATGAAACAGCGGGGGGAAATGACAACGAAAGGGGAAGAAAATTGAACAGCCCCGAAAAAAAAGGGTGCAGGTAGGAGACGAGGTCCTTCATCAAAAAAGCAAGCAACGAAAACTACGCCACGACGGCCACATCAGAGGCCAATCAGGGACTGACGGAAGGGGAGCAAGAAAAAAACGGCTGGGGCCTCAAAAGTCCGCTCGTCGAAAACGAAAAATGTCTCAGGGGGAAAAAAAAAGAGAAACAAACGGACCACAAAAAAACACGGCGCGAAGACAGGCACGAAAGAGAACGAAAAAAAAAAGAAAGGCCCTCGACGACGCAATGGGGCAGTCAAAATAGACAAAAAAACTGGATAGCCAACAGAGTTTGAGGGAAAAGGCAAACATTTACGGAAACACGGGGAGAACCCGACAACTAGAGGATAAAAAAAAGGGGGGAAACGAATATCCGAAAAACTCGAGACATGCGGCTAAACTGGGCGAGAAAAGTTCAAAAAAAGAGGGACCGGAGGAATGGGAGTCGAACATAAAGCACAAGATTTGACAGACTTGAAGTATCTTCAAGTAAGTGGAGGAAAAAGCAGGGAAGTGGGGCAGGACAAAAAGAAGCGAAGACAAAGCATTTGAGTCGAGGACACACGAAAAGGAAAGGGGAGAAAAAAAACCCACAGACTTGCAGCCAAAAGTTGTTACGCTGCAAGCGGGGGTAGGGTTGAAATAGTCACAAGGAAATGTTGCAGTGGGGCTGCCTGGTGGTTTGGGGAGCACGCTCAACAAAGGCGGGAAAGAAGAAACTCCCAGTCAAAGGGGGGTGGGGGAAAGGGAAGGGAACCAAAGGGGGTAATGTTGAAAAAAAAAACGGGGGGAAGTGTGAAGGAACAAAAAACAAACCACAGGTGGGGAAATGAACAAGGGGGGTGTGGGGGGGGGGGAAAAAACAATGGGGGTCTGGAAACAACCCCCAATGAAAGCGTATCAAAAAGCTGGGTAAAGGGCTGAAATTAATCGAGTCGATGGTTCAAGACCCGAAACGTCCAAAAACAAAAAAGCAAAACATAAACGAGGTAAGTAAAAGGACCTGTTAACCCCGTTGGGTGGCCCACAGGTTGCGTTGAAAAAACACTGAAAAAAAAAAAAAATGAAAACAAAAGTTGGTATCGGTGGGAAAAGCTGGGGGGATCGCAACCAAGTGTGGGGTGGTTTGCCAGTCTGTGTGGCGGAAAGGTAAAGGCGAATCGAAATTCAAATGGAAAGAGGTGAACACGTGTACTTGATGTACTGCACAGGCATGGCAAGAGCAACGGGGGGGGGGGGGGCACATCATGGGAGGTGGGGGGACCAGTAGGTGGGGGTTGTGGGGCAAGGGACAAAATAAAAAGGCCATGAACTGGGGGGGGGGGGGGGGGTGCAGGAACCCTGGCCCAGCAATAGAAAGGGGACTACTTTTGAAAGTGCAAAGTAATTGACCTGGGACGGACCGGGGAAAAAGGGGGGAAGTAAACGGAAATGGGGGGGGTGGATTGGAACTGTACCTGGAGGTACGAGGGGGGGGGGGGGGGGGTTCAATACAACCAGGAGTATGGACCGGCCATCAAAACCGGGGGGAACCTCAAGGAAAAGTCCAGGGAAAAAAAAATCTACGATGTAGGTGCACACAAGTGACTCGTAATCAAAACACAAAAAAGGCTCTGAGAAAGCTGAAACCAGGCAACCGCTGGAAGTCCGGGGCGGATGGGAAAAAAAAAAAGGGAGGAACGGCACTTGAAGGAAAACAAGCTACCGACACTACGTAACCAGGATTGTAGGAAAGAAGAAAGGAGCGCGTCAAAAACAACAAGGGGTCCCCGCCTACAAGCGGTCGAGAAAGCAAGTTTGGGGGGGAAAAGGGAGGGTAAAGGAAACTTGGGGAACAATATCCGGGTCGCGGGCATGAAGACACAAAACGCACCCGAAAGCGAAGGCGGTATAAGAAGATTACAGGCGGGCATCAAGTCAAGACAAGAGAGACAATGGGGAAGGCGGGTGTAAAGTAATAACCGGGGGGATTTGCAAGGGGCACCGAGGGGAAGGCTGTATCGTCGGAGGGGGGAGATCGAAATGACAGGAAAGCCTATATAGTTTGCAGCAAAAGTATCCTGAGAGAAACAAATCATCGAGCGAGGAGGGACAGACAACTCTCTTAGGGGAGGACATGTGTGCGAGGGGGTCAAGGGCTCGGTAATGAAAAATAGGGGGGGGTATCGGCTACGGGATCTCCTCACTCGGGGGGGGTGTGGCTCTCCAGTGCAGATAGGAAAGAGGGAACGACCTGGAATCGATGGGAAAAAGACAAGCACTAAAAAAACACAAAAGAGGAAAGGAGGAAAAAGAAAATAAGAAAAAGGGGACATATTGAACCTAGATTAGGGGAAAAATTGGGGCACGGAAAGCTGAACACACACGACAGGGGGCACAACAATACAAGAAGAAATACCACAGGTCAAAGAGAAGAAAACATGGGGGCCAAATCAAAGAATATAGGGGGGTCTAATTAGATAAGAGCGCAATTTCTCTCGGTAGGGATGCAAAACGGGAACCCAGGGGAGGTGAACGTAAGGACTAGGAAGGTAGCTTCAGACCGACGCCCACCTGAAGATACTTGGGAACGGGCAACCGGACGTGTGTGGACCCCCTTGTCACGCTGTCCCAGGGAGAAGATTGTCGAAGGGGGGGGGGGGGACACAGTTTAAAACGAGGCGGCTGAACAAAGAAAAGAAACGCGATACTAGTTCATCTACAGGCAGCGCAAGATGGGGGGGGGGTTAACTAACTGAAAAAAAAAAAAAACACAGTGTTCCTAGATACCAGGAGCATCCAAACGGGGGGGCGAGAAGGGGAGGCGGACAGGGGACTAAAGAGGAGTCGAGGTGTCTGAGATAGGGGGGTGTGTGACAGCAGACTGGTTAAAAGAAAGGTAGGAGGGAAAACGGGGACAATGGAAAAAAACGACCGAGGGGGGGAACGGGAGGGTTTCATCAACGACTTCACGGGAAAAGGGAAAAGAACAAGGGGGTGGGGAATTGCTGGACAGGGGTACGTTGGCAAGCAGGTTGGACCTAAAGGGGGGATCGGGGGACCTGAACTGCCTGCGATGGCATATCCGAAGGGTATTGGTGAGAAAAACCGGGAATACTTAAGGAATCATGTAAAAGGCCGGCAAAGGATGGATGACGGGTGAATCCCTTTAAAAAAAAAAAATCATCAATAAGTAAGAAATATTAAAAAGAAAAAAAGGGGCAGAATCTCATGGGGACACGGGGTTCCGCACAACCCAAAAAGGCATGGCCGAGGCACAAACGCACGCAAGAAACTACAAAAGAGGAGATGCAATGCCTTTGGGGGAGGGAACAACAAGTCCAGCACAAGGCTGAAACAAGGGAAAAGGGGAGGGGGAAAGGGAGAACGTAATCAGCAACATTAAATGGGAAAACTCTGATGTGACAAAAACACAACAATAACAGACGAAAAGGTGGGGGTGGAGGGTGTTGTGGGGGGGCAAGTTGGGGGGGGAAACTCAAAACGAAAAGGGGGCAAGAAACGGAACATTTTTAAGAAAGGGGTGGGGGGGAAGGAGTTGGGTGTGGAAAACGAAAAAGGAGGGGAAGCAGAAAAGATACAAAGGACGATTAAGAGTCGTGCAGCTAAACAACATCTGAAACAGCAAAAGTAAGGTGGGGGGGGTGTGGAGCAATGGGGGAGGGGAAGGGGGTCAGTGAGACTTTGGGGGGTGGGATCAAAACAAAAAATACGGGGGCAATCCATGAAAGGGTTAAGATAAAAACAATGGCAGAGTAAAAAAAACCTAGGAAAAGGTGGGGGGGGGTTAGCATTGGAATGATGGGGGTGGTGTGTGGGGAGCACTCGAAATGCAGGTGTAATCAAGGGATAAAGAAAGAATGACAATGCCAGGTTGAGAAACGAATCGGTCAACTACAAGAAAGCAATGGGTGGGCTGTGGGGGGTGGTTGGCCGACAGAAAGAGACGGGGACGAGAAGTGGTAAGGTATTACATCGTGAAACAAGGCAAATGTCCTAGGAGTTTGGATGCAAAAAACTCTAAAAAAACGAAGGAGCCTGAGTTGGGGAAGGTGGGAAGAGGTGTGACGTACAAAGAGAGGTAAGCTTTGGGCAGACGTTGGGGGGGGTCGAGGACAGGAGAACCGGCGGTGAGGGGGCAGAGACTCACTTCGCTTGGGGGGTCTAGCAGCGTGCTGGGTACACGCAAACAGTTGTGGGTCCGAGGGGGGGGGAGAGTTGAACGAAAGAGAAAACCCAAGAGAAGAAGGCGTTGCAGAAGATATGATAGGCAGGACTGTTGTGGTTTAAAAGCCCACCACTGGCCCTGGGCGAAGGAAAAACTGTATGAGGGAAGGGGGGTGGGGGGGCGGGGCAAACCTTGCATGATTAGGAGGAAGGGATGGAGAAAAGAGTACAGAAAAAAACTTGTGAAAAAAAGAGGTGTCGGGGACGACGGGCAGGTTCAACTGGAGGGGGTGCACGAAAGGGGGGGTGAAAAGGGTGATGTAGGGAGGGTGGGTTGATGGGGTGCGAAAAGATGAAAAAGGTAAAGCGGGCAAGGCTGGGAGACGAGGAATTGGGGAAAAAAGGGGGGACGTCGGGGGACCAGACGAGCTTCCGAGGACAAATAAGGGGTGTGGGAAAAACAGCCTGCAATGTTAAGGGGAGAGTGAAAGAAGGTCGTGACGTCGGGAGAAACGCTGGGTTGATGGGGGGAGGTGGGGGGGGGGGGGGGTTGGTGACTCGATAGGTGGGGGTGAAAAAGGGGGGGCCGGGATCGACGGACCCTTGTGGTGGCGAGCAGGGTAAAAAACAGGAAAAGGGGGGCGTCACTGGAGGGTTGCTGGGGTGGTGTGGGGAATGCGGATCACGACTGGAGGTGACTGGCAAACGGAAAAAGACGCGGGAAAAGGAATTACTTTAGGGAAAGATGGGTGGAAAGCGCTTAGTGGTAAGGCAGGACGGGAAGCTGCTTGAGAGAAAATGCAAGCGAAGGTTTGGCTGGGGTTAGAACGGGGTAACGGCCAGACTGGATAAAACAGGGAGAATCACCGGCTGAGACGGTGGGGGAAGACGGTGAAGAGTTTCGCGCCCTGATAAAGGGAGGAGAAACGGAGACGAAAAAAAAAGTGCACGCAAGTGGTAGCTAGGGGGGGGGGGGGGGAAATCACAGGAAAGTTCTAAACACCTACAGTGGACCCTGGATCAAGAAAGATGTTAAAATTTGGTGAGCGAAATCCGAAGGTCTGGGAAAGGAATGGGGGGGTGGAATGGAAACTGTGCAAGGGGAACACGTACGCAAACAACCCAAACCGCGGGTCAAAGTCTGTAGTGGGGGGGACATAAAAAAGGGGTATGGGAACCTAGCAGAAAACATCCAGCGGGGGCCGCCCCTACGTGGGTGGGAAAAAAAAAGACACGGGATCAAGAGGAGAATCGCTGATTTATATGAAAATCGATTGATAAACACTGTAGTCCTATCAAAAAAAACCTAGTGAAGGGATTGCGGTTCTTTATGAGCGGGAAAATGGGGAAGAGGTGGGGGACGAGTGGGGGTGAGCATGGAGTGAATACTAGAGGAAGCCTATAACTAGGGATGATGCCGGGGGGCTATGTGGATTCCTAAGAGAAAAGGGAAAAAAGGTAGTTAAGGTAAGGGTTTAAGGGATGGGGGGAATGTGATCCGGAGCAGAAAACAAAAAACCTTGCGCGTAGATAGGCAGGGATTGGGGGGGAAAGGGAAATTGGGGGGATGGGAAAGGACGGTGGAGGGGACGGGGGGGGTTCAAGCCAACAGTTCCAGCTAAAAACAGGGGGTTTGAAGGACATAGGGTCAAAAAAGGGGTTTCTGCAGGGGTAAGGTTGTGCGATAGTGAGAGGAGGGGTGGCAGATAAAAAAAAAGAGATCAGCAGTAGGGGTTGAAACATTGGACGAGTACCGAACAAAATGCAAAGTGGGAAGGTCAGACTGCAGCGAAGGCCAAGGGGGGGAAAAAAAAAAGAAAAAAAAAATCAATGCAATGGCAATTATGAAGTCAGAGCCCAGTAAAAGAAGGGATAAAAGGTGGGCTATTCGAGGAAACTTGGATTCGTAAATAAAAACGGGAGGGCAGGAGGGGGGGCGGATGGGGGGGACCGGGAAACCTCTGAAGGCCGTAGCGATGGGTGGGGGGGAACCGCGGGGGCGGTAGTGAAAAATAGGTTACGCCTACGTGAGCGAAAGGGTTTGGGGTAACAAAATTGAAAAGGGGGGGGGGGGGGGGGGTAGTGGAGTTTTGGGGGGACGTTAGGTCTATGTAGTGACGCGGGCAACTGGAGAACAAAAAAAAACACTAGGGAGTAGGAAAAAGATAGTTCGACGAGTGGGCATATAAACAGGGTAAAAACAGAAAAGGTTAACCAAACGGACAAGGGGGAAAAAAAAACCACTGAAGACGAAGTAGCAGAAACGGCCCGACGCGGGGAGTTCACACATCAGAACGAGAAAGTGAATTCAAAACCGGGGGAAGGGGGGCAGAAAAATATAAAACAGCAAAAGGGAGGGCAATGTATCTGGACGCATGGCCATTGACATGGGGGTATCACGAGTACGGGGCTAATTAGACAGAAGGCCAGATCGATTAGAGCTTTTGGAAACGGGGGTTTCATCCTCACGGTGCTCAGTGCAAGTTACACAAAGACGAAACGGAATGTCCAAAAAACGAAGCAGGTGGCAGCCGCACGACAAGACGGGGGGGGGGGAATGAGGCATGGATCGGCAAGCAAAACCAGACAGATGAGGAATACGCGAAAAAAAAACCGCAGCAAATAACCGCAACAGAAAACAAGGGGACAGGGTAGGTGGGGGCGATAGAGCGGCAAAAAGAAAAAAAAAAAATCGGGAAACCGGGGGACGCCAAAAAAGGGGGTCAATCAAGGTGTCAGCACGCCGAGAGAAACTAAGGGGAAAGGGCAGACTATAAATACCGGAAATCCCCATCGCGAAAAAAAGGGGACACAAAAACGATCGCTAAAGGGAGGAAACCTCAGCAACGTCAAAAAAAGAAGCAGGGAGGGAGAAAAAAACGGGAAAAAGTCGCCGGGGGAACCTGGAGACCACATCGGAGCTACCCCCTGGCACAATACAAGTCCCGCTCAGTTCCAGAAAAATGCGGAAGGTCCGGGTTGGGGGGGGCAAAGGGGGAGGGAGGCAAAAAGAGGGGAACGGTTGTGGCGAAAGGCAGGAGGGTCAGCTAACCAGGGCAAAAAAGGGAAAAAACCTCTTGCACCCCGAAGAAAAACGCCCCCCGCCGGTACAGGGCAGAAATGGGGGACAGAGGGAAAAGACGGCGGGACACTGGGACAAAGCGTACCCAATAGACACAGGCGACCGGGGGTTGTAAAAAAAAAAAAATGACAGCAAAACCCATAAAACAAGGTTTCAGAAAAAAAACGGCAAAAAAGACATTCGCAAAAGAAACAGGAGAACCTACCCTCGGGGGTGGGGGCTCGGGGAAAAAAAAGGCGGGTAAAAGACGACACAACAAGCAAAAGCCAACTGAGGGAAGGGGCAGGATCGACAAACGAAGCTCCCTTGATACAAGGGAGTAAAAAAAGAACGGCAAAAGGAACATCGCAGCCGAATAGTGAAAGAGAAATACAGGACACGCAAGTTAAAAAAACCAAGACGCGGGGAATTCGGAAGCACCCCACGCCAGAGTCCGCGACATGAAAAAGACAAAATGAGATTAAACTCAAGCAAGGACGGGAAGAGGGAATCATGACAAGGGCAAGCAAAACATATAAAACGCCCACATCAACCAGAAGAAAAGGGACGAACTGACATGTTCTGAAAACGGGAAGACAGGCCACAAAAAAAAAGGGGGTCACGAAGGAAAAGGGGACTGGAAAGTCAACCAAAAGCCCCACAGATGGAACACAGCGGCAAGGGACAACGAAGTAATTTCTACGGACTCACCGGCCTCTAAAACTTGTCAAAAGAACTAAAAGACCTGCAGGGGAGGGGGGGACCAAGGAGGGGGTGGACAAGGCGAAACAAGGAGTCTGCGAAGGGACTACGATACGGAAAAGGGCAAACCACAGCTTAACGTCCTCAGGGGGGGGGGGGGTGGGGGGGGGGGAAATGACAACCCAGAGCCAGTCAAGAACCCACCACCACCTATAACTAACAGCAAAATATGGAGCACAACGAATAAGAAACCGAAGTAGTCCCTTCCGACAGAGGCAGCAAAAGAAGGGAACGGCGTGACTAGGGGAGTAACAGCCTATAGTACACGAAGGCCGAGAAACGAAAAAAACTACTGCCGAATAAGGAGAGAACCGAAACCCGTGGGGGGGGTGTCAGGACAAAAAACCGTACAACTGAAGATTCCTAAAGAAAAGGGAGGCACGGACAGACCGCCGCTCTCAAAAGCGGGGTCCAGAAAAACGCAAACAAAGACCACGAAAAAGAAAAAAAACAGATCCGCACTCGAACGAAGAGGCAAATACGACTACGCCATGACAGGGGGAGAGATGAAAGAAAACTACGGAAAACGATCAAAACCGTGAGTCAGGGGCATGGGGTACGGAAACGACGAACACAACTCAACTCGGGAGAAAACGTCAAGGGAGCAATACGAAAAAAACTAAAAAAAAAAAAAGACATGGGCATGAAAGCCGCGGCAGGGGGCTTG
>Ga0179591_1261645_pt1 | contig 13960 bp, 17 predicted proteins | sample CZOMad2_1_08_16f_FD_182891 | JGI IMG/M metagenome (GOLD analysis project Ga0179591, IMG submission 182891) | Vadose zone soil fungal communities from Angelo Coast Range Reserve, California, USA - CZOMad2_1_08_16fungal (PacBio error correction) | ecosystem: Environmental > Terrestrial > Soil >...
GAAAATCACAGGAGGAAGAAGGCGGACAAACTCGGCGAAAGTCTCGTTAAAGGTAGACCACTCGCGGAGCAGGTCTTCCGAGCCATTCAAAAAGGACACCTCCGATAGTCAAAGAGTGCGGGCATCGCTGCCCCGTCAGGGATAAGGAAACCTATATAGGGAAAGGAACAATCGAGAAAGGGAAAAGGTTTGCAAAAAAAAATAAACAGGGGGGAAAACCAAGGAAGAAAATGACTAGGGAAAGGGTGACGGGGAACACGGGGTGTTCAACGGCCCCGGGGGATTCACAACCGGAAGGGCCAGGATGTCGACGCAGTTAGGCTAAACGTCGGAGAACCTGATCCACGAGGAAAAAGACAGTGGAAGATCAAGTGGGCGGAAGGTTACTGGGCAAAATGCGGTCTCATGAGAGGAGAGGGGCAAGTTGAAAGTGGAAGAAGTCATCAGCACCCAACCGAGGAAGACACCCCAAGAACGAGACCGGGAGGACGGGTTCCAGCTTGGACCGCCAGATCCGTCCCAGACAAGAAAGGTCTTCACACCTCCTGAGCGCAGTTGGGGAGTTGGTGTTCCAAAAGAATCTGCGTCCTCAAGAAGGTAAGGGGCCACTGTAGGCCAAAGGGACGGTTGAACCCTTCTTGCAGTTCCCCAAAACGTCGGAAACGGAGGTCGGAGCTAAGATGGGGTACAACGGCGCAACACCAATAAGATCCAAAGGAGCGCTGCGGGTGGAGGGATGTGGTGTGGGGGGTAAACGACACCTTCGGTGAAAAACCATGAATCCGCTGTTCAAGGGTCTGAATTAACGGGGAACAGAACTAGGATAAAAAGCAGTGTAGGTACAAAGGCATTTGTTCTGGGGTCGAATTGGGGCTACGGAGTTGGCATCAGATGGAGGATGAAAATCTTCGTAGAGTAGATTTAGAGATGATATAACAAGTAGAGGGGAAAAGAAGGGCCCTTGGCAACTCGAGACTCCCTTAGAAATTGAAATCATCAAAAGAGCTCCGTGGATACTTTATCGGGGTGACAGTCTTAGATCAAGAAAGAAAGATGGCCGGTACGGTACAGGGTTCGGTTATGGTAAGAACTCTAAAAAAATTAAAGATGTGTTTGAAAGATTGAGGGTGCAGCGCGGGAAGCGCGCTTATATGGGAGGGGGACACTCGTCCGGAGCGAGATTTCTTTCTTTGGGTCGGACGGTAAGAACCTAACGGAACGGGTGAATCCATCTATCCTAAGCTAGAAAAAGGGAACTGGGAGAAGGAACATGGACTGCTGGAGGATGATGGGCGGTCCAAAGAAGAAAGCACAACAATCTTATGAGAGAAAAACAAGTAGGTCAGCAGTATCTACTCTTTCTTTATCACTAATGCGTGAGACTACGTGCAGCGGGTCTGCGGCATCGGAGAAAGGTATTATGCTCGGGCACTAGGAGGGTACATTCTCATGGAATGGTTATGGCGCTGGAGGAGAAATAAAGCCCAGAATGAACTTTTTTTGGGGGGTGCTGCCTTATGAAAAAAATACTACTATTTGGGTTGGAAAAATAGTGGTCCCTACCGTAGAGTTAATCAGGGACAGGGCAAAGGTGCGGGGGAGTTCTTCGCAAGGTGGGGAACGTAACGAGGTAGGGGGGACAACACGCTACGTGTCACAAATTCTTGTTACAGGGTTTTCACAGGGAGGGAACGTCAGCAGGAAATAGAATTACAGGGGGGTGGAACCTACCGTTCTGACGGGGGGGGCAGCAAAAAGCAAAAAAAGTATGAAGGGTCTGTTGGCCAGGGTCAACAGGGAACAATGCTTTTCAAAAGTGCCCTTCGGGCCAAACAGACTTCCCTAGAAGGACTAGTAAGGGGGGTCTAAAGGCGAGCGGTTTCGGAGGCACGGCCTAGAAAGATAGGACACTACACTTTGACAGGGGGAGGGGGCGGCGTTACAGATAAGGCCGCACACTATAAAACTCAAATTCATCAGAAGGGGAGCTGGGTGTGCTCGCTGCCGAGTTTCCACACAGAAATCTCTGCAATGACTACTCAGGGAAACTCATAAGGGAACAGCTATGGTGGGGGGGGAAAAAGGACGGCGCTACTAGGCGATGTGGGGAGATGACGGCGGAGGTATCTCCCGATAGTGTCCGCCGCTCCTACAGAGGAGGAAGGTGGTCGTCTTGGAAAAGGGAAACAATAACGAAGTCGGAAAAAATCCGCACGATCTTCGGGCTAGAACCAGGAAGACAAGCTGTCGGCGTGGGACCCCTGCCAAGGGAGAAAAGCAATGCTGAGCGCTCGAGGTCCCCCGCATGGCTTCTCGAGGGGGTGTCTCCGACTTGCATTAAAGTTGTCTGTGGGGGGAAGCAATGACTGCTCAGGTTGCAGAGAAGGAAATCGAGAGTGATACTTTTACTCAAAAAAGATGGGGGGAAGACGCTCTCAAGGCCGCAGAGGCTCGACTGACGTCTTCTAAGCTGCCGCGTTCTCCGGGAGGGGACCATCGAAGTCCATAAAAGGCGCGGCATTGATCACAGACCGCGCCCATCAGCGGAAAACCATAAGAGAAGGATCAAAAAGCTTCCGACGGGAAGGTTGGGACGACTAAAATAAGCCCAGCTGGGGCTAAGCCGAAGGCATTGAACAGCCCTTACTTGAACTGTGAATCGCGAACTTTAAAGGAGAGCCGGTGAAAACGGATGGTCGACGCAAAAATTAAGGAGGACACGCTTGCCCAAAAGCAGACGACAGTTTGCAGCTGCACCGGCTATCCACTCTACAAAAGGGGGTCCTGGCGCTCAACCGCTGCGAAAAAAAGGCCTCCTCGCGGAAAAAAAGAGTAAGAATATTGCGCACGGGGGCTAAGGCTAGTTGATGGTGAGCGAATTGAGAGGGGAAGAGGGGGGGGGGGGTGGGGGGTTGGGGGGTGGTTTGTCCAAATAAGTCAACACGGGCCGAGGTTTTAATTCGGGAAGACCTGAATGCTGTGGGGGGGGGGGGGGGGGGGGGGAATCTAAGAAGAGGAAAGCTCTAACAAGTCGGACACGCAGCTATCTATTAGGTGACAATCCGTCGCGGGCTGGGGGGGCGAGTCGGTAGAGCAAAGCAAGAACTCAAGAAAATTGATTCAATCTGTTATAGATGGCGAAAAGAAAAGAGGGGCGTCTTCAGGGACGGAGGTCCCGAAGGAGAGAAAAGAAGGTCGGGAGATTCATCCCAACGGCAAAAAAAGGCATTGGGTGATAGACCGGAAACAGGTAGCAGCCACGCTGAAGAGCTCTAAGGGCAAGGACAACACACACATTCAACTTACAAGGGGTCAGCCGACATGTGAGGCGATGGCCTCATCTCCGGCCATCCCTGAAGCAGAGGGTCAGGAACACCTAACAGAAAGCCGCAAAGTAGGGGGAAAACACTGGCCGCGTTTTATAAAGGAGTGACTGATGGGGGGGCGAAACTCCAATATGAAAAAAGAATCGCAGGTGCCCATACGACAAGAGGGCACTGTGCGAATCGGAAGATGGAGTTTCGAGAAGGGAAGGGGAATAGTCGGGAAGACGAAACCTCTCTCTATATGAGCGCGGAATGACGGGAGGGCAACCTCTAACAAGGATAAATCACCAACTAAGGGGGACGTATCAGGGAAGGATCAAAAGCGAGTTACAGGTCGGGGAAACGATTATCTGGGTACCGATATACGAAAATCTCTGCGGGAGCATGAATTTCCCCCTGAACTCGTAGATAAGTGTGTGGGCGGGCTTCTTCTGTTAAACCGCTATTCCCACGAGAGAAGGGTCAGACCTCGCATAGTAATGGAATACTGGTATATAGAGGCCCGCAGGAAACCCTGCAGATCACTGAGAGGTCGAAAAGGGTTGATTGCGAAAGAGGAAAGTGAGGCAGGTTTCCGGGATCCCCGACCAAGCCACGAGTTTGGGCAATGAAAGACGTCCGACAAAAAGGGGGAAGGCAAAATATAGGCAGCTCTTCCCTAACCGAGGGAGGAGTCCCCACAGAAAGGCGAGGCCACCTCCAGGCGTGGTGTTGTGCGCAGGATCCGAGAAAGAGGGGCAAGAAACAAAAACTTGTTCCCGCCAGAAAAGGGCGGCGGACAAGCCCTGAATACCTGCACGAAACTCGCTGTGTGCGGGGACGAGTGTAAAAAAAATCGCAAAAAAGGCGCTTGGAGGCCACCCGGCGAATCCGCCAAGCCGAAAAAAAGCCACACCAAAATCGTGCAACAGCACGGAAAAAAGCCCGACGACTTCCGCACAAAGGGAAAAGCCTGGGAAACGAGAGTAACACCAATTAAAGGAATCCGAGGACGCCGGAATCAAGCGTGGTGAAATATGAAGGGAAAAACGAAGAAAAAAAGCAGATCCGATATGAGACAGGGGGAGGTGGGGTACTCGGACGCGCTGGGCCTTCTAAACTCCGTTGATCAAGGGAACTACAACGGCCACTATTCGAAACGGCCGAAATAACATAAAGCAAGAGCAGCTTCAACGGAAAGATAAAACTCTTAGCAATAGAAACCTGAGGACGTAAAAGACCACACCTACAACAAACCAGAAAGTAAAAAAGACAAAGGCCCGGAGGGCCTCTTTGTACTCCGAACATACGCCCCGCGCTTCTGCGGGATGGGGGTACATCTCAGGCGCTTCCAAAGTCATAAAGGTCATACCAGAGAAGGCGTAGGGAAGAAGAATCGTTCAGAGTGAGGACTAAGGAAGGGGGTAGAGCTAGCAGGAAACTCAGTCCGGAACGACGAAAGGAAAGGAACTGAACCTTTCAAGCTGCTGTTACCCAATTTGCTGAGGGGGGGAAACCAGGATCAAGGCACCTGGGAAGAGGGAATTGGAAGGGGACCATTTCAGGGGTACGATGTACTGAACGGGCTCTTTTCACACAACAAGCAAAAGGAAACTTCACGGGGAAAAAAAGCACTACTCCGGGTGGTTATTGGTGGGGTGCAGAAAGTGACCCTCTCGAGATTGAGAAAAGGAGTTGTAGAAGGGGGCCAGCAGACTGTGTCCCCAAAGGGACAAAGGCCCCATTCTACGATGAATCCCCAACTCGGGCTAAAGAAGGGGGGTCTTTTTGTAGGAAGGTGAGGGTGGGGATATGTGAGGAGGGGGGATTTTGATACACGTCGATCTCTGTCTAGAACGGGGAACTTCTCTTCGGCGGGGTTGCTGATTGGTCCTTGGACGGGCATACACTCAAAGCGACGCCTCCAGGGAACTACTTGTAAACAAAGTCATAAGGGGAAAAGACAGGCAAAGGAACTCAGTCCTTTTTTCCGCCGTTTCGGGGTGCCCCGGAAGAAAGGGCAAATTCTTACCTGGGACTCTACACACTGGGGAATCCTGAAGTTTGGAACAACCCAGGGGGGCGCTGCACAAGATTTAAATAGACTATACCAGGTTTCCAATAGGGACAAAGGCGCAAATAAGTATCTCCCATGGTTCTCTAGGGCGAGCTTTGGTTCAGGAAAAAGGAGGGGCAAGAATACAACGAAGAGGGACTCAGGTAAATGCGAGAGACCACTCGCGCGGCTGTGAGGCTTATCAAAAGGGTTAGAAGGCCAAAGGAAAAAGAGTCCTCAATTGGCAGGGGGGATTGTCTATCTCATCAGCACAAGAAACAAAACGGAAAGGAAAGATCGAAAATCAACATCAAGGGGACGAAGGAAAAAGCGGCCTCTTGCTCGAGCAAAATCGGGAGGGAGGTGATCGATCAAGGAACCGCCGACGTCAGTCGCAGTCGTCGCCTCAAAAGAGTGGGGAAGGGAAACCAAAGCGAATAGAAAAAAAAAGAATCTTATTGGGGGCGCGACTGTTGAAAGGGGGGAAAACCGGGCATCGTCCTGTGATTTTTTGGAGGCACAAGAGGGACAAAAACACCCTCGCAGGTGGGGACCACGCTAACTCATTGATAACTAGAACGGTTGACACCGCTCCAACGAAAAAAAGAACCGTTTAACAGGTACACGCGGCCGTCAAAGACAGGAGGGGAATGTGGCCACGGCTGCCTAGCGGCTATGGACGGGGCAAAAAGTGCCCATCAGCACCAGGGAAGAGCGCGTCCCAAGAACAAAACGGGCGGGGCGTGAAAGCACCCCGCATAACTCCGTAAAAACTAAAAGAAAACGTGGTTTAGGCACCAAAAGACATGGGAGGGTACGGGTGATGGCATAAGACGGGTCAATCAAAGGAAGTTCGGGGAAGGTCTTACACATGGGGGGGCACTTGGACCCCCTTCTTCCCCGGGCAACTTACTAAACGTGGGAGGAACGCTAGGAACAGGCTGAAAGCAACATTCAGCGACGTCTTCGTGTAGTGTTTATTGGGATTTGGGGGGGAAAGCAAGGACAGGAAGCGGGCGCTTAATTTACCCGCGTTGGGTTTCCAGTCGTGCCAGCGCTCAGGCATGTGATCCCTGGAGCAAACAGGACCCGGGAGGGCCAAATCGAGCACATCAGGGGGAAGTTCAGTAGTGGCCTGACGTTCGAGGACTGCAATGAAATCAAAAGGGACAAAGGTACTGTATTAAATAAAAGGAGGATCTGGGTAGCCCTCCCGACGCTTATGATTGCACACAAGTGCACGAAATCAACCGGGGGAAGCGAAAGGATAGAGAAATCCCTCATTGACTCAAAGAACGGGTAGAGGAGAAGGGGGGCGGATTAAATAAGAAGGAGGCCTTTGTTCGTAAAAAAGACAGCTGGGGGGATAAGGAAGGGAAAGAAAACATGTTTAGGTGCGGGAAAGAAAGGGGTGAAGCAGGATCGGACGGCGCTATGGGAAAGAAAACACAGGAGGAGGGCGGGGAAAGGCAATGGCGGTTATGCATACCGGAACCGAGGCGGCCGCAAAGAAGTCCGAACTCTCCAATCAACGGAGGGGAAATAGCTGGTCTGAAGGAGAGGGGCCAATAAAGGCACAAAAAGGAGAGGGAGATAGAACGCGTCGTCGACTAGACGTAATCCTAGGCGGATCACGGATCTTTAAATTAAGGAGGATGATGGGGGAAGAGGAGGGAGGCAGTTCCAGCTGCGCAGCGCAGCTGCATTGGGTTGGGGGGAGGGGAATAGGGAGAGGAGGTCTTGACCTACATTCCTCTGTTGGGTTGGACGGACTGGACCGAAAAGGAGCTCAAAGAAAAACGTGTGTTCGTGCCCTTGGAGAGAGGGGGAAGGCCACGAGCTTGCGTGTACTTTTGTCCCCCTCGTTTGAGGTTCAAAAAATGGGAAAAGGGGGGAAACTCTCGTCCGGTAGGAAAAAAACCACGAGGCGGTGGGGAGAGAAGTTGGGGGGAAAAGGGTTCTAAGCGAAGGGCTGTCTTCAAAAGAGCGGCAATCGAACTGTTGGTTGACGACCGGTGCGGAAAGTCGGCCATGGAAGAAAAGACAAAGAAGAAAAAAGGGGGGGGGAGGGTCTACCAGGCCGGTCCATTTCCTGGACGGCAAGTGTACGCATAAACAAGAGAACGCGAGTGGGGCGCGACCGGCTCGGGGAAGAAGCGTTGAAGAGGTCATGACGAGAGCGGCGGAACGGGGTCTCTGGGCTGGCTAGGTGAAAATTGCCGCCACAAAAACACGCAAGCGCAAATAGGCAGGCCGGGGTGTCCAATCGCATCGGGCTCCTTTCACCGACGACTTCAAAGAGAAGATCACGGATATGGGGGCCTAGGCTACGCCACAGGGGGGGGAAGAGGGGGGGTAGTTTTATCTACCTTCATCCTAGATAATATATAAAGAAATCGTAAAGGAAGAAACTCTGCGGATTGTAAAAAGAAAGCAAAGAAAGCGCGCGATCGAAAAAAAGAAACCCTCGAGGCTGGACATGCCAGAGGAAATGAGCAAGAGATAGAATGATCGATTAAGAAGGGGGGCGAAAAGCTAAAGAGGCGTTTTGTGGTCCAGAAGTTGAGCGGCTGTATGGGGTGTTCAAAGGTCCTTGAAACCTATGACTGCTGGCCGGTGTCAAAGTCCATCGGAAGGAGCGGAGGTCTTTGGAGGAAAATCACTTGACTGGGTGGCAGGTTAAGAACCCTGGCCGCGGCGAGAAAGGTCTACCTAAAAAAGGGGATGGCGGAAGGTAAAAGACAACAAAGAGCAGCGAAAGGAAGTAGGACTTTTACAAAGGCAATTAATCGACACGCCCCAAAGGAACTTCTGCAACACAAAGCCTCAAGGAGGATCCAAGCGCAGACTAATGGTCTTATCAAAGACAGACAAGCTCTCCTCCTGGACCGGGACAATTCCTTTTAAAACATCGAAGCTAAAGTAGGGCTGAAAGAAAGCGAAGGTATACTGGAGGGGTCGAAAAAAAAATGCAGGGGAAAGGAAAAAACGCTGAAACGAAGGTCAATCCCCGGTTGCGACCCGCTGGCCTTCGATCAAAAGGTACAGGATTAATACAGACGGGGCGAATAACGAGAAAAAAAAAAAACGTTGCTTGAAAGAGAGGGAGTCTCATTCTTGAAAGCTCAAGAAAAAATGAGTTTTTCCGGGAACTTTATAGGTACTGGCATCGCCCGGAGGAGGGGATGGGACTAGGGCGGTGCAAGACTTAACTCGTACACAGAATTACGGGGACTGATAGGGAAGTTCGGAATAACGCAGAAGGAGGGATAATTGTCAAGGATCAGGCGGTCAGTTCTGGTCTGCTTGTGAGAAAAACAATTCCTTCATGGGGAGGCTCCTGATATAGGGGGGAGAGCATAATTGGGGAGGGGGAGGAGATGGAAGGCACTAAAGGATAGATATTCCATTGGAGGATCAGACAAAAAAGAACCTAAAAATCCACTTAGTATAAAGCGGTGTAGAGCCCAGACTTCTCTCTACAAACACAGGGAAAAATGCTTGGAAAAGCGTCAAAAATCAAGGAGCGAGGGGGGGCAGTAGGCACACGCCAGCAAGTCTATATGGCTTAAACCAAAATAAACACAGCCCAATCATGGACAAAAACATCTCAGGGGGCCTCTTGGCGCTCGTCAAGGCAGATAAGAGGGTGGAAATAACCGTGCAGTTACAAGCCGAAAGAGGGAGCCTGGTCAAGAGGAAGAGAGTGCTTCAAAAGAAAAATTCAGGGCGGGTAGAAACGAAGAATCGGCACGTAGATCTAGAGCCAGGAGAGCAAGCCCCTCAGCAGAGGACAACCCCATCGGGGGAACTTGAACTATCAAACCCATGAGGGTGCCATTCGTGGGGCAAGAGTGATTCCATATCGGCCCACGACTCGCGAGCTGAACGCTCACAAAGGAAACTCGGAGCAGGCTTCTTATGGGTTCTGAGAAAGGCGGTAAGGATCCAGAGACCGATCTAAAAAATGGAAGCCAGAGTATAGTTCATTCCACACTATCTAAGATCCGTGAGACCGACAGAAAGACGAGCGGATTCTCGTTCATGGAGTAAGGCCGGAAAGAGGCACGTCAGGAACAAAAAAAAGAAACAAAAAAGTCCGTCGGATACCGAAATCAAACGAATGGCAACGGGGTGTCTTTGAACATGGAAAAAAAATCGAAAGGACAGAAACGAATCGATTGGAGGCGACGCGAAAAAAATGGGCAAAAAGTCTCACCCAGACCCAAGAAGAAAGAGGGGGGGTTTGTGTAGACAGGATCGCGCACCGGGAAGTCGAAGGGCAAAGAAAAAGTTTGTTTCAGTAGCAGAACGAATCATGCTCGAGAAGAGGCCTCACGAAACTCGTCGATGGGAGGATTCCATGGAAGGCGCTGGGAGGTTCCAGCCGAGATAAAAAGTCCGCCAAAAAGCCTCACCAAGAGTACCACCTGACTAGGGGGAGCAGATAGGGCCAGACTTCAAACCGCTTGACGATCAGCAAAGGAGCAAACAGAAAGTAGTCCAAATGACCTGTGACCCTCCAGAGTAGGAAGTTCTACCAAGAAGGAGAGAAATAATCCGAGGGGGAAGATTCCGGGGGGAAACTTAATCCGCAAACCGTAGGGAGCAACGTGAATGAGAAGATGGTAACGAATGAAAAATTGTAATCAGCATGTCACCATTAACCGGAAAACCCAATCTCAGGAGAAACAGAGGGGTCAATCCATAACGGCCGCCAAAATTCAGAAGATCACCCCTCAATAGACCAAGAGAAAAGCGGAAGAACACACCCTTCACACCACAAAAGAAGCTTTCCGACAAGGCCAGAGGGGGGGGAAGTAGACCGGAGAAACCAGAGCTAAGTTGATGGAATTTCGATCAGGCCTGGCTTGATGGATCGGCACGCTGTCAATAAAAAACCTGTCTATCAAAAAAAAGAGTCAACGGGAGAAAGGGGGGGGAGAGGTGCGACTCCTACCAATGAGGAAAATCGAGAACCTCCCCTCCAAAAATTGGAAGGCGCAACCGACTTCGTCCAGAAAAAAGGGACGCTTTTTAGCGAGGAAAGGGGGCCCTATAGGAAGCGACTCTTTGGGCGGACCGCGAAGGGGGGCATGGGACGCTCAGGGGACACAACTGCAAAGAAAGGAACCTTCCAGGGAAAACCCCTCTCGAAAAAGGGGGCGAATTGTTGGGAAAAATGTGGGAACAACTCCGAGGAGATTCGAACCTTTTTGGGTGGGGGAGAGGGGCCAGGAATCCTTTCGACAATGTGGAAGACCCTAGCCAATACTAGGTGCACCTCCACTTAAACACCAACTCTCGAAAGGGGGCATCCTAAAGGAGGGGGGAAAGGGCGAAGGACGTGAGAATCACAGCCATTGGGCTCTTTCTCTGGTGACGAAAAGGCGGCTAAGGGCGGGATTTTCGCAGGGGAATCCTCAAGATAAGGAAATATTCACAGTTGGCAAAATTCACCTATGGGGAACGGACAACCGTAAAACAAGGCAAAGTTTTGGCCAGCCTGAATCCACAGAGAAAGCGGAAATGTAAAGGGGAGGTCCATACAGAGAAAACTTCCGCCGTTTGAACCCAAGGTGACCGAAAACAAACCCTTTCACTATACAAAAACCCCCACCCATCCAAAGAGGAAAAGCAAACAAAATAAAAAAGAAGGGGGGGAGAAAGGCGAATTGGGGGGGACAGACTGGGGAAAGGCGACGACCCACGAGGGGACGGGAGGAGGGTAAAAGACCAGCAGCAAGGGGAAAGAGCACCTTTCGATCGGGCGGGGTCAGCATCATCATTGGCTGAGGGGAGGGAAGCCAAACAAAACAGGAGGGGGAGTAAATAAAATCAGCAAAAAGAGGGACGGGAGGGACCAACGCGCCTAGAACCGGTGCCTGACCTCAAAAGCACAAAAGGTGTCTTCAAAATTACCCCTCCAAGAGCCACTGCAGACTTCGCAGAAAGTCAGTGGGAGGACGAACCCAAAGAAAAGGAAAAAAAGAGAATACTGTTGGCACAGGAAAAAATTGGACATATTGGAAAACCCAGGTCGAGGGGGAAAAGAAAGTAGGGGGACCACCGCACAACGTGGGAAAAAATCCCCAGGCATTGCCACGCCGCCTTCGGAGGAAGCAGGGGGAATCCTCCAAGTGGGGGGGAAAGAGACTAAAAAGAGAAAAGGAAGTCTTGCGGGAAGTCACCAGGTATGCAAGTCGGCGCCATTATGAGGAAAGTTTCAAAAAAGAGGAGCCGCACTTCCCAGCAGTACAAGGAGAAGAACACGCAAGAAGGAAAGAAAGTTATAGGAAAGCTATAACGGAGGAACGTCCAAAACGAACGAGGCGTCAAAGCTTGTCAAAACGGAAAAAAAAACCCGAAGGGAGGGAACGTACTTGGGGGGGGTGATAGTCGGCCTGACACCTCGTAGGAACGGTAGAATGGGGCAAAAAAAACGAACCTGGACCAGACTAAGGTGGGAAGACTCCGCTGAGGGTCCTGGGTAGGGTGAAAAAAAAGACACCATTTCCGAAACGGGGTTGGAATTGATGGGTAGACTATTTGGGGGGGGGGCACGATCCGGGAAAAGTATTCGTAAAGGAAAAAGGTAAAGCTGGGTAAGTGGGGACCAATGCTACATGCATTGGATCTGGTAATCAGGGCCAAAAGTGTAGGGGAACCCATTCGGGAGCAGTAAGGCCAAAGGAGGGGGAGGGTTTCAGGATGGGGGTTGGAGGCCGTAAGGATCGAACATATGTCCTGTAAAAGAAAATCTTGAATGATTAACCGACGGACCGTTATGGGGAGTAAAAGCGTGACACTAAACGATATAAAGAAACGAGAGACCCTCAATGACACAAAAAAAACCCGTTTCGGAACCTGTAGCGCCGGATAAAAAATAAAAAGGGCAGATGGTCGCGGACGGAAAAGGGCAGGGAGGTAAGTGTGGAGCTGTTACGCTCGGGGCGTTATGGTTCAGATGTGAGGAGGATGAGCGTGCGCGAGTGGTGGATTGACCCCTTAAGGGAGAAGTGGAGGGGTTGCCTACCCTGGGAAGGCGGAGCCGGCATCCAAGGAGTAAAAAGACTAAAAAAAAAAAAAAATACACCGGTCTCCTCGCGGAGCCTGCAGGGAGTAAGAGGGGGTGGGACTAAGTAAGCAGAGGACACAAGCGACGGATCTAGGGCGGGAAAAAACTACTCTTGACTCTGGAGAAGCACTACAGTGAAAAGTTAAAACTTGCTGGGCAGCGGCTGAGGAGGAAGGGCGGCTGGGGAAGGATGAGGCCTAATCGCGGGTGGATTGGTGAGTCACTAAAAGAGCGACGTGTCAAGGGAAAATGATGGGGGATGGAGAGCGGAAGATCGTTGAGCAATTGCCTATCACGGAGGTAAAGAAGAGCGGGTCTTCACTGGCACAACGTTGCTTCTTGCTTTCACTGGAGGCAATTTGGTCGGAGACGAGGTAATGACAAAAACATGCGGGGGGGGGAGCACGCATTCTGGAGAAAAATTGGTTACGGAACATGGTAAGAATTCAGAGAGGACAATCGTTAAGGGGGGGGAACCCCTACGGGAGGGATGGGGAAAAGGAAAATTCAACGGAAAAAGTGCCCATGTATAAGGGGGGGCTGGACGGGCTTTATAGGCCGGAACCTTGCAGGTCAAAGAGGAAAGCGTTACAGCCGAACGAAGCTGCAGTCGAGGGTTCCGAAGAAGGGGGGGGGGAGGAATAATGCTCGGGTCAGAGAGCATAACGGTAGAGGCGGTTCGCCAAGCAGGGCACGCCAGCACCACGAACCTCGAGAAAGAGGCAACCGAACAAAGCTTCAGCTGTTGACAGATGCGGGAAAAGGGGGATAGAAGAGTGAAACAATAAGGGAACCCTCGGTTGGCCTCGCTACGTACAGTGAAAAGACTGACTGCAAGAAATGGATCACGTCACCGCGCATACTGAAACAAGGCTGAAGACGTTCGGAAAACACGAGGGAAAAAGTGGGGGAGAAACAACAAGATTTCGCGCAGAGAGGGGAAATGAAAACAGCGGTTATGGGAAAAGTCACCGAGGAATTTCAAAGAGAGGGAGGGCAACGTATGACCCAGCGAACGAAGGGCGGCAAGCATCTCGGGGGGGGGCTAGATGCTGGAGCTGGAGGTTTACGCCGCGACGGATGGCAGGGTAACTCAATAGCCACCAATGGGGGATAGGGAGGGACTCGGTTCAAGATCTGGTGATGAGGGAAGTTCTATCGGGCAGGTCCAGAGAGAGAAAAAATGCCAGGTCTAGCCACGGAGAGTGCCAGTGGTAGGAGAAACTATCGAGAAACTGGAGAGCCGTCCCATCGACGCAAAAAAGTCTTCGAGCGACGCACACGCATCAGCAGGGCAACAAAGAGGCCGATTGTGACTGAGAATAAGAAAAGAAAGAGGGCAGCAAGTCTTAGGAGCAATAGCGGTCAGGTCCGAACTGACGGATCGTACCGTGAAACGAAGATGGCGATCAGTAAGGAGGAAAGACTTCCCGGGGCCGGTCAGACATAGAAAAGGGGTCAAAGAGAATCCCCGGGAGCAAAAACAAACATTGGACACTGCTCAACCCGGAGAGGGGAAAA
>Ga0179591_1325776_pt1 | contig 13960 bp, 18 predicted proteins | sample CZOMad2_1_08_16f_FD_182891 | JGI IMG/M metagenome (GOLD analysis project Ga0179591, IMG submission 182891) | Vadose zone soil fungal communities from Angelo Coast Range Reserve, California, USA - CZOMad2_1_08_16fungal (PacBio error correction) | ecosystem: Environmental > Terrestrial > Soil >...
TGAGACACCTAAAAAAAAAGAACGCACTAAAAGCGCCTCTAACTCGCCTTTAGCAAAACCGAAAAAAAAAACTCTCCGCAGAGGGAATAAAACCCTCCTGAATCCCCCCCCCACACAACCTCCGCGAATAATCGAGACAACAAATGAGAATCGGGAAGGAGGATCTCGAAGTCCCTTCCCCATCATCCAAAAGTCAAAACCTCCTCGGTCTCTCCTGGAGGGGTATTTCAGAAGGAGAGGGGATCAAAGGGATCTCTCACGCTTGCAAGAGCATGACCAGCGTATTGCAGCGTTGACCCAGACGTAGAAGAGAGAACGCAGATAAAAGCGACTAGCCGGGTTCCCTCGGCCTTGGACTACTAAGGCGAATCAGAAAGCCGGGGGTGATGGAAAAGCAGAGTGCCGACAATGACACTGAAAGCCTCTTAAGAGGGGGGCTTCTCTTCAATTGAAACCATGCCCCCTGAGGGTACCGACGTAAGAGGGAAAAAAGCTGGGCGGGGAAGAGGCGGTATATCTCCCACAACCACAATTAGGGGAGAAATATGATACCTCGGCCCTAGACAAGCCAGAGGAAGAAACAGAAGGGCGGGCAAGCATGGGTGCCGGGCAGAGCGCTCAAATATTTCTGGTCCGAACCTCTAATCAGAGGGAAAGGACTGGGGATAGGGGGGGGAGGGACATGTCGGGTCAAGAGGCAACGAATCTGTACACAGCGTCTTCTTGATATCAGTCTCTACGAGTCTTTTAAAAGAAAGCATGGAGGTAAGCGGAAAAGGAAAATAGGGGGGGGGGGATCAGCGGACGGGAGCGCTACCATGCTATAAAAGTCGACATCACCACTCCAATTCCAAAACGCGGACGTGGGCTGAAAAGCGGCAACGGGAAATCACAGAAAGGTACGCAGAGCGAGGGAATAGGAAGAGGCCGGAGGCGGGGCGGATTACCGCGGGATTTCCATATGCGTTAAAAGACTCTTCTTCTCACTAAGATGGAGGGGCGCGGGGCGAGAAAGGGGCAAAAGATTTATCATGGGGAGGGAGCCGGACAACTCACGTCTGAGGGTGTGAAAGGCCCCGGCATCATCTGTAGGGAGGGGAGTATGACCAGTCGAAACTCCGGGGCACATGGAGAAGGGGGTGGCGGAAGCCACTTTTTGGGGAGGGAAGCTCTCCATCAGCATAATTATGACACTCGCACTAAAATGTACGCCGGGGGAGGAAGTTGAGCAGAGCCGAGAAGTCCAGGCGCAACTTTATTTGGGGGACTCAGACTATGAGAGGGAAAAAGTCTTCAATGGTAATTAAAGACGGGGAACGGGGGGAATATGGAGCACACTCGACTAAAGAGGAGGCGCTCTGCAGGACAACTTTGAAAATGCTTCCAGTCTCACCCGATCACGGGGAGGAAAACCGGAAGCTAAGGGGAAAAAAAAGATCAGGGGAAGAAGCGTTCTCTATTGGGGAAACAACAATTATCAAAAAAAACATCCCCTTGATCCTCTCGAAGAGGCGAATAAGCTACGGGCAGGGGAGAGGGGGCGGGTTAAAAACCAAGAGGAAAGAGGTGTGATACAAAAATACTCCAGGGGCAGGGCCTCTTAGGCTAAGTAAGTTAGGAGGACTAACAGGCAGAGGATCAATTTGCCTAAAGTAGAACTTCTTCCCAGGAGAGACTGGTGGTCAAGAGTGAAGGGGAGAACGGTTCCCTATCTGGACTCTTGGGGGGAGGAGTACCGATGATATAAGACATAGGGTGACGGGGGGGGGGAATGTAAAATCGGTGAGAGGGAGGGCCGCTTTTTGTTGCTCAATCTCAAAGGAAAGGGTTAGTCTGTATTACGTGTCACGAGGTCCTACTTAAAAGCGGGGAGCCAAAGAAAGGGAAGATTGCCAGGGAGGGGGGACAGTTTGTTGAGTTATATTATTTGAATCGGTCATCAAAAAGCAAAGGCCAGCTTAACTCGGAGATCTAGCGGGAAAGCACGGGGAAAGAAAGATGAAAAGGAGGAAAAGTAACACGGCGGGAAAGAGCGAGAAGCCGGCACAGATTAGGAGGTCTGGAGAGTCGCCTGGACGAGTCATTGGCTATTCAAATCCCGCCATTAGGATAACGGGCAGACGTCGAAAAAGAAGGGGAGGAACTGGTGGCTTTGTCACCTGTATGCATGTGAGAAAAAACTTCTCTCAAAAATGGGGAAGCAAAAAAACAAACAAATCAACTTTCTCCACTTCTCTTCGCTAAAAAGGGAGGAAGGCTGAGATTGCGGGGAATAAGGGTATCCGTGGATAGCCAAGATAGGGGTACCACATAGTGCCGTAAATATGCCAAGCGGGGGATGGCAACCTGTCCTAACTTCTTCTTAAAGGGCTCTTAGATTGGGGGGTAGCCAGAAAGAGAAGGAACGGAGAAGGAAGCTGTCTGAATGCCTCTGAAATGGGGACGCTGTTTCGGCTTGGTTTGATATCGATGAAACCTGCATTAAACTGCTGATCGGGTGATGTAGAGGGAGAGGGGAAGCATCGTAACCGGGAATGCCGTCGGAGGCCTCGAGCTCGACGAAAGACCGTAGACGTGACATTGGTGTTTCCAAAGTTTCTGCAGCTTTATGGTTGGAGGGGGCCCAGGGAGGAGGAGGAAAGACTCGCGGGAAACGAAAGGAAATCTCAGCTCGAAGGGGTGAAGCAGACAAGGAGATCCTTCGCCTAGCTGACGGAATGCGCGGGTAAAAATCTCTTAGACAGTTAGGCCGCACCTCGGACTCAACTCTCGAAAAAAAAAAAAAAAGGAGGAGGGAGGAAGGAAAGAGTCGTTCAGGGAGATCGAGGAGGCGGAGAATGCCTAGACCATGGAGAAGGGGGCTGAAGGGGACCAAGAGGTGCATCGAGAAATGTCCAGGAGAAGTGGTTGAATGACAAGGGATTGGAAGCAGGAGGGAAAGAGGGAAACTCAAGAGGAAGCGAATCAAAAAAACCGAAGCGATAGAGGTCAAAGAACAAGTCGGACGCCAGTATCATTAACCTTCATCTCAATGTCAGAGGAAAACAGAGTATATTCAATCATAGTAAAAGGGGCCAGAAGAAGATGGGGGACAAGAATAAAGAAAAAAGATCGAAATCTTGAAGAAGCTACGAAAAAAGAAGAGGAAAAGCTTCGTGGAAAACACCTCAACCATTCATGAAGCATCTTAGAGAAGAGTGGAAGAGAGACAGGGGAGAGGACAGAAAAAAAACCCTCCCGAGTGAAGGGGTCTCCGAAAGGATGCTGCCCCTGACCTTTGCCAGGGTCCGGCCAAACAAAGAGAAGATCAACCAACCTGTAGAAAGAAGGAACGTCCTCAAGGTCGTCAAGAATCAAACGCGCGTGAGAAGTTCAAAAGCAAGCACCTACTACACAATCACTGCCCTAGAAAGAAAGAATGGTTCTGATCTCGGAGGAGGCCGGCAAATAGACTGGTCCGGACCTCGGAAGGTACATTGGCCAGAACAGTAAGAAAAGATCACTGCTGATCACCAGTTTCAGGGAGGATTGAGTCCTCCTCGGTCAAAAGGATAGGAAAGGAAAGATTCCTCAGGAGGAAACATCGTAAGGGGGGTGGTAAGGGGAAAAGCGGAGGAGAAAGCAAAATAATATCAACTACATTCCCAAAGCACCTCCTGTTCAAAAAACAACTTCTTCCTTCAAGTAGCCAAAGGACAATCATCCGGATGGGAAAGGACAGGATCAAGAAAAGAGAGGGCACCTGGGAGATGGGAGCAAAAAAAAGCTGAAGAAGTCTCCATTGCGGGAAAAGAACTTACATCCAATTGGAGGTCGGGCGTGGATGGCGAGCAGGCAGAGGGCCGGCGAAAAGTCGACCGAGTGCCAAACTCACCGCTAATGAGGACCACTGAGCACTACGCTTCGGGAAAAACTAAAGGGCATATTAAAAAACAAGAGGTGGGAAACGGAACGGGAAAGGAGGGGTTGTGTAGACAGGCTTGCCTAGTGAAGTTCGTCAAAAGCACAACGACCTAGAAAAGATCCGGAGGAAAAACCAAAGACAAAACCTGGCACGCAGGAGAAATGTTATCCTTGCGCGCGGGGGCCAAACCTCGCTCAAAACGCTGGAAATCTGTTATCATGTTTAAGTTCGGCTGGAGATCGAACAAAGTAGGGGAAAGCACTTGATTGCCGTCAAAGTTGTCCTTCCCGCAGCTCCTCTTCAGACTCGGGGCCAGCGGCCGCCCAAGTCGGGAGTCAAGCCACCCGGGAAGGTTGAAGCGGTGCAGATGATCTCGAGGCGATCCGAGCCCGGATAGCCCTAGACTCTCTTCAAAAGTTCTCAATAACTTGGGTCGAAGGGGTCCTGTCACACTTCAAAGAATGCAACGGATGCGCGAGCGTCCGCAAGAAAACTCAGAAATTCCACTTGAAAAGCAGAGCCGGCATGGGGGGAAAAGGAGAGCCAGTGCAGGTCATGCTCTTTTATGCCTATGCTCATATTCTCCTCCATGAGGGGGAATCTAAGTTAAAAAAAAGAGTCCAGATGAAAAAAAAAAAAAACTTGGAGTCCCGGATCCCGGGAAAAAAATTTTATTACACCAGCGTCCAAAATACGCATCAAAGAGCTAACGCACGCCAGTGCGGCAAAGCCGCATGGGAAGACAAAACGGCGAGTAATCAAAAACCCGCTCCGCCCCGGAGAAGCTCTACCGCGCAACTGAAGTCTTCTCAGGCCTGTGCCAAAAAGCCAAAAATCACCCCCAAAAATCCGCGTCGGGAAAGTTTGGGAAGTTCAAAGAAATTGATCGAAGCGCTCCAAGAATGAGACGCTTGAAGAAGAGGCGGGCCAAAATGCGGCGATGCACAAACACGCATCGCGTCCATCGCGCAGCCTCCCCAAAAGAAACGTTCCGCGATCTAGGGACGGAAACTACGCCGGATCGCCGGGGCCTGATGGCAAAAAGGAGTCGGACATAAATCACGCTGCAGTGCACGGACTGAAACGACCTGGCGGGTAAAGACGTAAAGCGAAGGTCGTAAATGCGGTGATCACACAGGGAAAGTAAAAGATAAAGACCGCCCCGACCGAAAGAATAATCAAGCAAACCCGAATGACGGGCGCAAGTGGTGCCGGAGTTGGAAACGATGATCAGGGGGGTGGCCTGATAGTGACCAGGATCAGCAAAGGCTGAGGAGCGTAGGGCCATGAGCGACCATCTCGGAGAACAAGGGAACACGGGATCAGTCCGTCCTCTCCACCTATGAGTTCAGAGAAAAATCACCGAGAAGATCGATGCACGGAGGCGTGAGCAAGGAGATCACGCGGAGGAATCAACAACTGCATCGGAGCCCGTTTGTAATCGTGGAAATGATCAGTCTAGAGAAAACCGATAGAAGGTCGCACGGCTTGGAGCGGGAATCGTCGCCGTCGGTATCGTGGCTTGTGGAGAGAGTTTCACTGATCTTCTATGGCTTGCAAGAAAAGCATGGATTGAGTCGAGGCAAAAGGCCTGGTCGGGCGGAGGACGCTGGACTCTATGCATGGGGGGGGGGAGGATTCGAAGACAGTTGGGGAATGAACACGCAAAAAGAAAAAATGGAGTCGCGGAAGCTGATTAAAACAGGCACCACGCCCGGGTGGACCTATTAAGAAACGGACCTTTGAAGGGGAAATCGGTTGGGCACGGCTCAGGCCCGGCCTGATTGGAACAGGCGGCCGAGGACCAGTTAAGGGGAGCCCCTTACTTCCTGGGCGGGATCACCATCTACTTAATCCGAGAATTTAAAAAAAAAAATAAGAGATCAAAATTCACACCGCGCACATGGATTGTGGTTGGAATGACCGCCTGTTTCGCTTATTGTGGTGAAGGGGCCAGTCTCCTACATCCGGAGAGAAAGGGGAAATCAAGCTTCACAATCGCCCGGTAAAATCAGCGTCGAAAATGGAACACAGGACAGAGGAGGTCTCCTATCCCGCCGCGTGTGCAGGCGGTTGGTCTGATCAAAGATCTTCCAGGAAGGGCAACTGCTCAGAGAAAAGCCGAGAGGATGGCATTTCTTGCTTGGGGAGGGGGAAGAACCGCAAGATTGCAATGGGGAAGGGAAACAAAGCCGAACGTCCGGTCCGGAGCTGGGGGGGGTAGAACTGGGTAGTTCGTAAACTTCAAAGCCTGTCCCGGAAAGGGACCAAGTTGAGAGATCAAAAGAGACTGTTGGGGGGGGGAAACATGTTATCGAGCAAAACCTTGCTAAACGGAACGGGTTCTTCCAGGCTGTCGCGTAGCATCGTCCAGGGTGGAAGGCGACCGCACGGGGCGGAAAATGAGGGAAAGGAAGGGGGTGTCACGGAATCCGGTCTGGATCCTTGTCTCAGGAGAGGATAGAACGAGCGTGCCGAACCGCCTTTGTCTGGTGAAAAGGGAAGAGGGTTTTGAAGTTATAGATTGGGAATCGGCAGCCGCGCTTCACCTCTGGAAAAAAAAAGGAAGCGCGAGCTTTCATCACGGATGAAGAAAGAGGAAAAAGACGAGAGAGTACAAAAGGAGGTAAGGATTCTTAAAAAAGGTGCTCTTCCTGGCCAAAAGACAAATGCCGGAGCGGACGACCATTCTTCGAAACGAAACCAATCGAACGCAGCCGCGAAGGAATTTGTTGAGCAGGGAAGAGAAGGACGGATATGTGCCACAGGGGCCGCAGCCCGGGCGGGGCACGGAAGGAGGATCTTGGCGATTCTTACGGGGAAAGATTGCGAGGACTTGGTCAGGAAAATAAAAAAAGGACTTGGCATCTTGAGAGAAAATTCCCTGAGAGGGTCGACGGATGGTAGCGACCGAGACTCTGGAAAAGGATCCCGTCGAGCTGGAGAGGGGACCTCTGAGCACGGCTGTCGATTACGAAAACGGGCTACAGTCAGGTCTGCAAAGATTTAGAGAGGTGATTGTTCGGCGTACAAAGGATCAAAAGGTGAGGAACAGTGGACCATGCCGGTCTAGGACGGGAAAAAGCGGAAAGCTCCGGGGAAGGGAGGTCGTCGCTTGATCGAAAGTGATGAAAATCGGTCCCAGGATTCGGGACCATCTGAAAGACCGGGGAGGAACAAGGGGAGAAGAAGGGTTCAAGCAGGAAGAAACGCCGAGGAGGAAAAAAATGGCAGACAGCACGAAGGGGGGGACGCAATGCCCAAGGAGAATGATGACCGCGAAAACCCCACTAAACTAGTCCTCACGTAGGAGAGAGAGAGATCGTGAGGATATCGGCGGCGAAGCCTCAAACTGCATCAAGGGGGAATGTCGTGGACCAAAGAAGGGGCAGCCCACGTTTGACGCGAGCCATAAGTGACGGAGGATGAGGGGAGAGACTGCGCAAGGGAAGATACCAAAACTCGATCGAGGGAAGCACAGAGAGGCAAGAAGAGCACCTTCGCAAAAGAAAGGTCCTTCTCTGTAACCTAGAAAAAAAAAAAAAGGCCACCAAAGTCAAATCATCACTAAAAAACTCGAAAAGACGGAAGAGGACAGCTGCCGGGGCTCGATATCGAAAAAAAGGTACCCAAGAAGAAAGAAATGACGGTCTCGACGAAAACTAGATCGGGGTCAAAACCACATAGTCATGAAAAACTATCCCACTTCTGCATTCTTGGAAACGAGAGGGGGAACTAGAGGACGGGGGGGAAAAGATCCAGCAAAGGATCCAAGAAAATTCGGTATAAGGAAGCAGGGAAAAAAAAGAGAACGAAGCGTACTAGACGCTCAGGCCGAGCAGAAGAGGAAAAAAAGAGCTGCGGAGAAAAAGGCTGAGTACCGAGTCTGCCTCAAGGGGCCCGGCCACAGCTAACAGGAAGAGAAGAAGGTATACAGGCCGGGAGGAGGGGGGCGCTGCAAGACTCCCGTTTGCTCTCTTCATTAAGAGGAGATTCAAAGCCAGGTGAGAAAAGAGAATTGAAGTTTCAGGAATTCATTCAAAAACAAAACTATCAAACACTCATGGGGGGGGAGAAAGAACAATGGCAAAGCGCAGAAAGCCGTGTTTCCAAAAGGGGAAAAATACTTCGGACCAAGGAAGAAGAAATAACAAATTTTAGCTGTAGAAAGAAAAAAGGCTCCCAGGTGACAAGTCTGAATTCAAACGTCGGAGGGGAAGATAATAACGGAGAAAGAAACTAAGCAGTAGAGAGACAGACTCGGGGGGGAAAAAGGTCGGAAATTTGGATCAAAAAACAAAAAAAAATCTACATTACAGAACCTCACAGACAGGTGAAAGTAGACGAAGAGCCGGGAAGGGAATTCAAACAGCAATTTCACGGACACGGACGCGGCTTGGGGGGGAACCAGCATGCACTTGAAATCAAAAAAAATCCCAAACGGAGGCCCACTCGAGGCGGAGAGAATCTAAGAGGACGAGCTAACCGAGGCCACAAAGCATAGAGTCAGGGGGAAAGGGGCGCTTGCCCAATCGCAAATCAAGGAGAGAGAGAATCGGCCGGGTGGCCTGGAGAAGATGCTTCTCGAAGGTCTCATGGACGTTCCCGGGAGGGAAAGTCGAAAGAAAAAAAAAAATTGACTCCTTCACACAAACAGCTCAAACATTGCTGGGTCATGAAAAAAAAAAAAAAACGGGAGGTTGGAACTCGGTGGTTAACGCTTAAACTCAGAAAGAAAAATATCGCAGTAAAAACTCTGAGCACGCCGACCGGTGAAAAAAGCGGTGGGGGCACCGCAGTGTGCCAGGAACACTGCGAGTAAAAGAGCGACCAAGCTACCCCCTTCAGGGAAGGCGGCCCTCCGACCCGAGGAAAGCAGGAAAAAAAGTGATGCCCTGGTTCATCAGCGGGCAGGGCCGCATCGAGCGCGGCGGGGGACTGGAAAATAAAGAAAACGGGCGAGGAAAAAAGCGACGCCAAAATATAGAGAAAAAGCCAAGCCCGAAGACGGAAGAGGAAAACCCTTGATCAACGCACTCCGCGCAGAAGAATCATAGGGGGGAACCAAAAGAGAGGAAGAAATCCAAGTCCAAAAGTAGAAAGGGCCGAAGCTAACCTCGAGAGGGACTGTCTATCATAGAAAGAAGCAAGAAATGCCAAAACGGCAAATCAGCATTTTTGCAGGCAGCCGTGAGGGGGGGGGCGGTGATGGAAGACGGGAGGAGGATAACCTTAAGAAGAACCGATTGTCGGGCGGGCCTCAAAGGATTCGCTTCCTCGGCAGGCCATCGCGACCGGCTCTCAATAGACCCGGGAAGTTTTGGGAAGGCTGGGCTAAGCGAAAACTACGGGGCAGGAGGGGGTTCGATTATGGCGGAATCCGGTTTGAGGGAGGAGAAGAAAGCTTCTAACTACGTGTCGCACAAACTTGGAGAAAAACCGAAAGCTGGCCTACTTAAAAAAAAGGGGGCGGAAAGGGTGTATCTAAAAAAAAAAAAACACACAAAAGGATAGGAGGAATAGGAAAAAGATCGGCAGACCGGATCAAGAAACGTCAGAAAAGAATGCCGGCGGGAAAAAAAGGGGTCCGAGGGCAGAAGGATCAAAGTAGTGTCACTCAGGGCTCTATCGCAAATTATCGAGGGGGATCAAATTGCTTCTGCCACACGGAGGGGAGGACCAGGGAACAGGGGAGAGTCGTTAATATAGGACGCTGGCAGGGGGAAGAAGCCTTGCGAAGTCGGAAGGAAATACGCTCGGCTTAAGAGTTATCTGAGCCAGCTAAGACCGCGGTCTAAAAAACAAGCACTGTCATAAAATCAAGATGAGTGTGCCTGTGTGTAAGCGTGAATGCAGGGAGTCTATAAGCAGATCTAATGGGGAGGGTCGATGTTAGAACGCTGAGTAGTGGCGGGTGATGAAAACGCTCTGTTGGGAGTCAAAAGACGCGCGGAAGCTGCTTAATCTAAAGAAAACATCGGGGAAGCCCTTGTAGGGGCGGGCTGGACTCGGTGACGCAGGGGATCAGGTTGGGGAGGACCCGTCGGACAAAAATAATTGGGGAACATCGGCTCATTGCGGCGGGGCTAGTTGATGAAAAGGGCATCAAAAAGAAGGGGGGGCCTGGCTGGCAATGAGCACGGGAAAAAAATCGCAAAGTTGTTCGGTGGGGGCTCTAGGGGACATCCCTGAAGAGGAGGGCGGGACAAAAGGAACAGCCACGAAAAGGGTTCTAAACCCTGTCGTACGCGATAATACCGGGATCGGGGGGATTTGCACAGACTAGGGAAAAGAATCATGCAAAAAGAAAATTTGTGGTGGCTCCGGGTCTGGGAGTGGTTTCCGAGAAGAAGAAAGGCGAAAAGAGGAGCGGAGCACGCAAAACATCCAGGGCGTCCATAGAACCGAGACTGAAGAGAGAGAAAGACAAACTGCGACTCGAAAAGAGCTAGAAGGGGAAGGTTGCGCGAGGGAAGAAACAGCCAAAAAAAAACGAAACAAGGACGGGCTTAACTAACATAGGCGACAAAGGGGCAAACTCAGGATGGGGAAGTCTGATGGGGGGAGGGTTAAAACCGCAAGAAGGCCAAGAGGGGGACAAAAAAGAAGAGTGAAATTTCATAAAAAGCCTTTTTGGACGTAACGGAGTTGGCTGGGACTGGAAGGCCTGGAAGAGGAAGCCCTCTGATCGGCTCAAAGCAAAGAAGGGGGGGAAACACATCGTTGGAGAGTTGGGAAAAAAATCGGACGTCAAAAATGGGGGGAAAAAGAAAAATCAAGTCGATATCGGAAGTCAAGTTGAGCGCCAGAACAGGGAAATGAAGACTTGCGCTTTTTTGCTCCAGAAAACGGAAAGCCGGGTTTGAGGATGTCCTTGGAAGAGAAAGCGAGTTGAAAAGGTCACAAGATAAAAACTCCCAGCCGAGTGCAATCGGGGGGTTGGAGGAGAAGAATGAGTAAGAACAAACGGACCAGAGAAAACCGAATAGAGAGGCATTTAAACCGAAACTGTAGGAAGAAAAGACGGAGAGGAGAAAGAAAGAAGCCAAGAGCAAAACCCTGAGTCAACCGTTGCAGACTCAGGAAGGACTGCTCACAGGCTCGGGCAAAAATGGATTAGGCCAAAGGACAGCGCGTCGACAAAGAACTTAACCTTCTTGAGGGAGGAATCAGAGGTAGGAAAAAAAGGAGAGCGATGCAAATTAAAAAAAGCGAACCTCCTTCGAGGGACCTGGCCGACTGATGAAAGCGGGAGGAGCGGCTGGAGGAAAGAGCTAGGCGAGGGGAAGTCGAAGGAGGAAAATCGGAGTTTCCAAGAAGACTCGGGCATAAGTTCAGGACGGTCGTGGGAACCGTCGATCCCTGAAAGATTAGGAGGCTGACTGAAAAGACGGGAGGCGTCAAGCTGGTCGCTTGTAAGAGAGTCGGACAAAAAAGGAAAAATCAGCTTAAAAAAACAGATCCGGTGATCTTTCCAAAAAGCGCCTGTGTTACAGGGGCATCAAAGGCATCCTCAGCTAGGGGACAAAAGCTCCTTAGGAGGTAAAGGGCGGACGTGGGGAAAAAACCTTGGATCTGGCGGGCCGACGGATGTGGGGACAAAAACCAGTAAAAAGAAAAAAACCGAAGAGGGATCTTCTGAAACCTCAATGTTCAAAACGACCAAAAGAGAAGGAATGGGAAGATCATATGACGCGGGTACGCCAAGAAGGGTCCAAAAGAGAAAAACGATGAGGGCCATTCGACGCAAGGCCAATCCCAAAAAATCCAAAAGACGGAGGATAAAGGAGAGAGATCGGAGAACGCTGGGATCAGAAAGAGAAAAGGACCAGGATAGGGGACCAATCGCAGTGGAAATCTGAACCGACTTCTGACCCTCCGGAAAAGAAGGAAAGTTTTCCTAGAAACAAGGGGATCAGAAGAAAGGACAAATCAGAAGCAGCCAAACTAGAAAACTGGACAAATCAGGTTAAAAAAAGAAGGTCGGCCGCAATACAAAAGGGAAAAGGAAAAACCTGAAGCATAAGGCCGGGAGTCAAAGCTAAAGGGAGCGGACTGCGAAAATACTAGCTTGAAGTCACACAGAGCGAAATCGGTAAGAAGAAGAGGCCGGGGGATGATCAGACAAGAAAAGCTCATCACCCGGCATGAAAAGCGAAACGGAACGAAGATACAAGGTCAAAAAGTCGCAAAAGCAGGGACACTCAGAAGACGCAGTGTCGGACATGACGTTAAAAATCGTTGCTACAGCGACGAACTCGTCCACCTCGACCAACGAAGAACGAGAGAACAGACAAAGAAGAATTCGCCAAAGGTAAAACTTGATCAAGGGACCCACCCGCATCGTGGACGCAAGGGAAAGGGCCGGCCAAGAAGAAACAGAACCTAAGGAAATCTGCGGTTCGTACGCAGAACGTCCCGGGAGAAGAAAGGGAAAGGAAGGCGAGAGGCCTTGTAAGGGGAACCAGGGAAATAGAGCCCTGACGCTCAGGGGAGGAGGAAAGTAATCAAGGTGCGGGCAAACGGAAAGGGTGGAGGTGCTGAGGAAAAAAGGGAGGACCGTCAGGGGGAAGAGTGAGCCAGTGAGGAAGAAAAGATTCAGTAAAAATGCTGGATGAAAAATAGGAAAACACAAAGGAGCACCTCCTGCTCAAAGACGAAGAACGGGCTGAGGAAGAGGCGCCCGTGTTCCAAATATAAAAATCGAGAAGGAAGGAAAGAAAAACCCACTTTGCCGCTGATGAGTCCAAAAAGCGCACGGGGGCGCAGACGTGCGTCAAGGAAAAGGCACGATGGCAAACCGAACGATCAGAAGAGGAAGAAGGAAGAGCAGTGGATGCCCTACAGAAACGGAATCGTAAAGAAAAGGGAAGTGGCCAAACAGAGAGAGTCGGACTACAACGAAGGAAGGGGGAAACGCGGTCCAAAGCAAACTAAAGAGAAGTCAAAAGCAAAAGTACTGAAACTACTTTGGCGCACCAAAGATGTCAAAGTTCGGTTCATTCACAGCACAACAAACTGGACAAAAAGTCTAGGAGAGAAGGAGGCACGCCTGTAATTGTCAGATCCAGGCATTAGAGGGAAAGAAGCTCACGCGATCGAGATCGGGAGGAAAAAGGCTGGTGGGAAAGACCGCCGAGGAAAGCTCGGGCTGGCCGAACTGGGGCAAAACGAGAGGGCAAACGAAAAGCTCCTCTGCTGTCGAAGGGACTGCGCAGGAAACAAAAAGCGCACAAAAGGACATCTCAAAAAACTTCCGCGTCATGATAAGACTATGGCACAAGAAGAAACTGCAGGGGGAAGAAAAAAAAAGAGAAGCCAAAAACTCAGCGTGGGCGACTGTTGAACCCCCCTATTCCGCGAGAGAAAAAAAAAGCTGCAAAGTCCCGGAGGCATTCAGAGAAAAACTGAAACCATGGGCCTGGGTCAAAAGGGGGATAAGCCTCCATCAAGTAGGGGGGGGGGGTAAGGGAATTCTACTACGTTGGGGAAGAAACGAGAACCAGCCAAGTGGTGAATATCTGAAAAAGGAAAAAAACCAAAAACCTTCCACTCCCATCGCATGCTTTATCTAGGGGGCACTCCTCTTCCTAGAACGGCATCGGGAGAAAACAGAGTAATCCCCTCAACTCTCAAAAAACCGAGACATAGGCGAGCAACTCCATCTAACGTCTGAGGAGAACACGGGGGACTTCACCCTCGGGCCAGCAAAACTGCAACAAACAAAAGCCAAAGAAACGAGAGGGTCTTCTTCTTCAGAATAGTCATCTGATTAGGGGAGCAGAGGGCCAAAGGAAGGATCTGAGGCAGCCATGGGCGTCTGCCAAAAAAAAAAATCCGTCAAACAAAAAATACCATCGACGAAGTTTGGAGATCGTCGACAGAATTTCCTCCAAAATGGAACCTCCGCGAATCAGAATTCGATGATTGAAAGAAGCCGAAGTTCGGACAGCCTAAAAATCCGCTGGACTCAGCGCAATCGGGGGGGGGAAATAAAGGCAAACCCACTGGGAAGGAAAGATTAGAAAGACGGACTAGTCTTCAAGAAAAAAGGTT
>Ga0179591_1273776_pt1 | contig 13959 bp, 18 predicted proteins | sample CZOMad2_1_08_16f_FD_182891 | JGI IMG/M metagenome (GOLD analysis project Ga0179591, IMG submission 182891) | Vadose zone soil fungal communities from Angelo Coast Range Reserve, California, USA - CZOMad2_1_08_16fungal (PacBio error correction) | ecosystem: Environmental > Terrestrial > Soil >...
GTCCAAGAAGGGTTGAGAAGACGCCGAGATGCCAGGAGAGCGTGAACAGGAATAGAGGGGGGGAAGGGGTATAAAGTGTTGGGGGGGGGGGAGAAAGTAATGGGAGGGAATCGAGGGGGATCATGGGGACTAGATAGGCTCTCATCCCGGTTCCAGCAAAAGCCAGGCTGGTAGATCGCGAGGGGGTAATCATCCAGCCTAATACCAGAAAGGAAGAGGGGGTAACACTGAGGGGGGGGTTCTGTCCTAGATTGCGAATGGGAAGAAGGAAAGAAAAAGGGTGGGAACAAGGGTCATGTGTCTGAAAAAAAAATGCGTTGAAAAAAGAAAAGCAGAAAGAAACAATAGAGGGGGGTATTGCTCAAAGGGTGGTGGAGAAAATGTTGGGAGGGGTGGGAAATGAAAGAGGGCGGAGTACTGTTTTTTTCCCTGGAGGGGAAGGTAGGAAAGGAAAAGCCAAAAGATGGCTCAAAAGCGAACGTGCAGCACCAAAGAAGGAAGGAGAACAGGGGGGGCGGTAGGATCCTAAGAAAGAAAGGGTTTAAAAGACTAAAGCCTTCTGGATGAGGCTTCAACAGGATCCACACAAGGAAAAAAACTGGTCTTAGGAAAAATTTTCCTTTGCGGGTGGAAGAGAAAAGTGGGCAGACGGTGTAGCAAGTCCGAGTGTACTTGAGGATGCACCGACCGAGGTGCCGGTGTTAAAATTGGGGTTGATTCAGGGGAAATCTTGGCCGGGTCGATCAGAGCGGGACCCCGGGGGAGCGGACCCCAAGTGATCCGTGGACTCTGGGGAAGGAGGAAGGGACCGGGGAGGGGAAAGGAGAGTTTTGCCAACCTCCTACGAAAAATGTGCGGAAGGGGGGCGTGGATTAGTCGGAACAGAAAAAAAAAGGAATGATAATCCATCCATTGTAAGGAACTGGCAAAAGGGGGAAGTGGAGAGAGTGTACCCGATGTACTCCTTAATTGAGGGGGGGTGGAAGGTAATTTTTCAAACCGAAGGTCAGAAGCAATTCGTACGAAAGGGGGTGGGGTGGAAACCATTTTGTGCTGAAGGAGGAAAGAAGGAGGGGAGAGAAAATAGAGAGTGGAGAATAAGACTTTTCCTCGAGAGCTTAGGGGGAGGAGGGGACGAAGACGGAAGGGGGGGTTAAAGAAAGGTACGTTGACTCGTGATCAAAGGGGGGAATAGTACAGACGGAGGGGGAGCCGGAGTACGGAAGGGGGGGGGGAGGGGGGACCCAGAGTGGACGATGGGAAGGACAGAAGATGGATGATCACGGTTGTAAAAGAAAAAAAAGAGGTAAGGGGGGGGGGGGCTGCCTTCCCGGTTCTTTGGTCTGCTAGTGAGGTACAAAACTTTGCGTATTACTGAGGGGGGAATTGGGAGTTGGTCAAAATGTCATGGGGGCGGGAAAGGACGGGGAAGAAAATATGCAAAATCCCCCATGTCGCTTGCAGGCAAGGAGGGAAGGGGGGGGGTGAGGTGGACTGTGGGGATTGGTTCAAGAAGGAAAGAGGGGGGCGTCGTCTTCCGGTTTCATTGCTCAGGTGTCGAGGACGTGGATGGTCATGATAAGGTCCGGCGGGGCCGACTTTTCATGAGCAGGGGAGGGGGAATTCGGGCGGGGAGAAAGGAGGATGGTTAGCCACCTTTGAAGGGAGCGGAGGGACCAGGATCCTCACCGGGGGAGTTAGGGAAGGGGGAGAGGGGGTTGAAGGCACTACAAAGGGGGGAAAAAAGGAATATCTTGCCCAGAAAAATTGGGGGGGGGTATGAGAAGGAGATCGGCTACGTGGGTTGTTCCTGAATGAGATATATAGAGTCTGGGGTTTTAGGTTTCCTTACAGGGGAAAAAGAGAACATAAATAGGTTCCAACCAATTGGTTTGAAGGTTGGGGGGCCCGGCAGGGGTCAGGAAAAAAGTAACATACGCAGCCGAACACTTTTTTTTGTGACAAGCAGGGGTCCTGACAAAATCTCCTTTGGTGAACAGTCCGCCCCTGAAGCAAACGGGGGGGAAAAAATCCTGTCAAACTAAACGACGCGGGTACCCGGGATCTAAACAAGACCCTCTCAAAGGTAAGAACAGTGGGAACCTACGCAGAGGGGTCACTCCGAGATAAAACAAGAAGCCCCCCAAAAACTCAAACACATCCCCAGGGGGAAAGCCATCGCAAAGATGATAGATTCAGAAAGAGAAGAGGGGAACTGCTCTCGGCGGAGGCTTGGGGTCTGACACGGGGAGAAGGAACCATGGAAAAGCTCGTGCATTGATGGAAAAAAAAAGAAATAAGATAAAAACGGGACACGATCTACGGCAACCGACGTATGCGCAAAGACTTAATTATTGCGCATCGGTCCAAAAGAGTGATCAAGAGCTTCACGCTACTAGTAGCCCTAACACACCTGGAGAAACAGGGAGTAGCGGAGGAAAAACCACGACGTGGCCGGTTAATTACCCGGGTGTCTTTCAAGAGGGGTCTCTAATACCCTGTGACAGAGGGGAGGGAACAAAAGGAGAGGGGAACGAGCAATTGGTAATCACAGCCCACTTCTTGGAGAACCGTTCGAAATGCTTTACTGACTACTTGAGGGGTCATTTGTGGACCACCCTCGTAAGGTGCCTCTAAGAATGAACGGGAAGGCGACTCCAATGAGAATATAAAGACGCGGGGGGGAGGGGGGGGCGAAAAAGGGAAACGGGTACTGACAACTTAGCTAAAAGAAAACCTCAGGGGCGGAAGTTTTCAGAAAGACCCGTGGGAAGAAAGAGTATTCAGAACCCTCTAGCCAACGGGGAGGGCCTGAAAAGAAAACCCATAGGAAGTGTTCAAACGAAAAAGGATAACAAAAAAGCAAAAACACATACAGTCTTCTTTGGGACACTCAAAAGAATTCAAACGAAACCGCAAACGGGCTGGGGGAAAGGAGCCGACAACCTCCCCCCAAAACCTTTAACTGAAAGCAGCAGTGGCAGAACCGCTACACCGGGTCGGGGTTAACAGTCGAAGAGAAACCTTCACCGGGGCAGGGACGACATTAACTCATTCACCCTCCTACGTCAAGAGGCAAGGAAAGACAAGAGAAAGGGAATAGGGTGACACCTCACCATGGCAAGAAGAAATTACGATAGAAAGACAAAAGAAAAGGGAGGATTAGAAAGAAAGAAAAGAAACCTCTAAAGCAGGGCGATGGAGGGAACAAAGATTAACGGGATGCGTAAGGGGGTCTTAATTAGACGTAAGGATAGGGACGCGGGAGGGGGGACGAGGGTTTTTGGAGGCAACAAAGAAAAGGGGAGGGGGGAAGAGGAAACTCAGAAGGGAGTATGGAAATGGGGTGGGGATTCGTCTGAGAAAAACAAGGCGACGGGGGGGTCAGAAGTGATCGGGAAACAAGACGACCGGAGGCGGAAACAGCTTGGCTGTGTGGGTGAAAATTGAAAATGTACACGGGGGCCACCCCCAGGGGAAGGGGGGGAAAACGGGGGGCGAGAGTAGACGCTTGAAATTCAAGGGGACTGTCCCGGGATGAGGTTTTTTATTCCAAGGTTGGGGAAGGGGAATTCTTGGCCGAGAAAAAAACTAAGTCCGACGTATCGTTTAGCAGGGATTACGATCAGGATAAATACTATCGGGAGAGGTATGCGACTGGCTTTAATGGTAGGGGTTTAAAAAACTCACGGCACAAAGGAGGGCGGAATGGGAAAGAGAGGTAAACTGTTTACAGAAGAAGGGGGAGGTTAACCTTGCGACGGAAGTCCAAGTTTATCACCTAAAGTAACTTGAAAGAAAAAATTTCATAAACTAATACTGGGGGGAGATGAAAGGAGAAAAGGTTTCTCCTCCAGTCCCGCGGCTTCACAAAAGGGCGAACGGAGTCCGTCGTCTTCAAACATGAAACTCGGAGCGAAAGAAAAAGACGGGGACCGGAAAACCGGGTAAAAGGTTGCTGTAAGAGTGGACTAAAAAGGGTTGGGTAAAAAGGAACAAATGTCAGTGCATCAAGCAAGAAGAGGAAAGAAGGGGGGGAATGGCTCTGGGACACGAGAAGTACTTAGGAGGGGGGGGATAATCCTCTTTGAAAGTCTTGCTATAAATATTCTGTGATAAAGCGGGAGGGAATCATGGGAAGGTGTGTACTCTCTGTGGGGGGGGGGAAAGACTTCTTACACTTTTCAAAAACTAGGGGGAATAACGAAAGGTATAATGGTTTTATCCTTTCTATACGAGGTAGGGGGACCGGAGTTTTTCACGTGGGTCTCTTAGGTGTAGGGACCGAAATTGTGACTCAGACCTAACGGGAGGGGGGAAGAGGAAAAAGTTGTCCCCCAATCTCTTACACAAAAAAGGGAAAAAAAAAAATTAGTGAGGAAAAAGGGGGAGGGTTTAAATTAGACAACATATAAAATGATTCAGAAAAGAAAGAGTCTCAGATTGAACAATGGAATGCAGGAAAGGGTGTACCTACCCAAACTGTAGAACGGAAAGAGTCAGGGGAGGGTACCCCTGGTGGTCGTGGCGTTCAAAAAGGCGGAGAGCCCCGACCAGGAGAATGAACCTCTGTCACGCGATAAAACGGGAGGGAAAGGGGTCGATCGCAAATGAATTCCTCCTTCTAATAAACGAATCCGCCATGAAATGCGCCGAAAAGAAAGAGGGGAGACGACTTAACAATGCCAACCCGTAGAAGCAAAGTCAAAACTAAAGAATAAAAATAAGAAAGATTCGCGAAGAGATCTCTTACAACAAACCAAGCTAAAAAAGGAGAAACAAAACCCGGCCCTTCTTCTGATTTATGGGGGGGAGAGATGGAGACGAAGGGTCACCAAATCAGAATTGGGAAAAGGAAAAAAGAAATCCTACCCCCAACCCTACTTCGAACAAAGGGTAAAAGAGACAAACAACCCCCTAATAAAGGGAAATCCCCGAGGACAAGTCAAACCGTGAAATTAGCTGACAATCTCGTTTAATCCCGTCGGCCCCGGCGAGTGCGAACCCGAGCCCCCTTCAACTTTTCGGAAAGGATGACTGACCAAAGAAATAAAAGTAAATTTGGCCTCAAAATTCAATCCCAGGGGAGGGCACCACACCGAAAGTATCAGGCGCTTATACTGCAGCGAAAGTCTTATGCAGTGCAATGCAAAGGGACGAGCGATATCCAATAACACGAAAACCTTGGCGTCAGTTTGACAGTACTGGACAATGTTGTTCCCGGCGCACAACTAGGGGGGTAGTTACCCTGTGTTAAGGCCCTTAATGTGTACGGGTGTTACAGACCGGCAAAGTCCTTTCATGTCGCAGGTGAGAAAATGTCAAGTCTTCCATCTACGACAAGACCGACAACAGAAAACACAAGCCCGGCAAGTGGCGGAGCGAAATATGCGTATAAAGAATGAAAGGGGGTTACACGTGGACTAACACCAAATGAAAAGAAAGGGGGAGACACATGGGGGGTTGGGGGGCATCTGGCAACAAAGTCAAAAGGTGAAGAAACCAAACGCAATGTGAGATCAACAGGGAAGTCGAACTGGGGGGGCATCAAGCGTACAACGGTGAGACGTTGCATTCGCCAGTCCTCATGAAAATCACAAGAAGGGAAGCACCAGAAAAAAGGGGGGAACTTCCGACTGAGTAACGAGTAAACCACCACGGGACCTTGAGGGCAAACACTTTCCCGTCCACCCGAGGTGAATACTTGGACAAACAGCTCACCTGGACCTGTGAGAAAGGGTAGGGGTGAGGTTGTGGACAGTGGGGGGAAGACCACATCCGAAGCGTCGAATCGACTGGTGGGACATCCGGAAAAACCACGTATGCAAAATCCTCGAAAATTTCGACTCTAGGGGGTCTTCCACCATTGGCTCCTGGGACAGAGTGTGGAAACGAAGAAAAACGTTCCCGCAACGGGAACCCACTACTAAGGAAAAAAACTGTTAGGCCCTCCCATAAGGTCAAAAAAAAAAGACACCACAACCACATTGTACTCTTTTGGAAAATTTTCCTGGCCAAATGTCCATGTGGAAACGAAACGGGCGAAAAATTAATCTTAGAACGAACACCGGGAGGGGCATGCTGGCAAAAAAAAGGCTGAACGGTCCGCGGGACTTGGCCCCTTATGTTTTTAGCAAAAAAAGGAAACGGCTATGTCGCTGAAACAGGGGCCTTAACTCGCGCTAAAAAAAAACAAGAATAACAACGGGGATCTTCGCTCATAGGAGGGAGACCCTGCCTGCCCGGACCCCCCCCTTGCCGGTCGTACCCGCGAGACTGATAAAATTTGTGTCACCCCACGCCCCTTTTTAAGAGGAAGGACCCCGAAACACAGGACGCGCGAAAACTCTTGCATGACAGATTTTTCCAACTCAGCACCAAAACTCCTGATCCGTGCGGAAAACACGGGGAAAAAAGTTGGAAAGCCAACTCCCTAGAAATCTCACCAGCAACGAAGGGGAAGGGAAAAAGAAGAGAAGAGCTGGTGTGGCTTTCCCAGTATGGAAGAGAAGGGGGCCGGGGGCCGAGTCGACTCGGACAATCGTCAAGGGGACAAATTCAAAGTGGGGGGTCCGGGGGATTAACAAGTTTGGTTGCCAAGTGAGTGGCGTACGTGGGTCAGAAGTAGGCGCCGCGAATGAGAGCCCCGTTAAAGCACGGAGATCCATTGTGCCTGAGAGGAAGGGGGTGAAATAATTCCCCGACAGAGACTTTGACCTCAGGTCAAACCCTTCTGTTCCCGTGATACTGGTGCTTCGAAAAGGGGGGTAGGAAGGAAAATGAGAGGCGAGTCAGGGGTCCGGGGGGACCCAACAGATCAAGAATAGAAAAAAGTGGTGGATGTGGTCTCGGGTGGAAAAAGTCTTGTGGTTCCTCATGCTACTTAGTGGGGTTTCCCTGGGGCCTTTCTGTCCTTCTGGGCCTTATTGGCCTGGAAGATTGCGCCCCTAGAACGTGAAGCATCAAAGAGGATAAAAATTTCGGGGTTCGTCAGAGGGGGGGCCCTCAGCATGTCTAAGGGTCATGACATAATCCGCGATGGAGGATTCGCAAAAACTGATCAACCTCACCAAAACCGAAGCTTCAATGCGTAGTGCTGGGCTTCTCAACTGTTTTTACCTGGGATTTATCCGAGAGAGATGGTACTTAGACTGATGACAGTCAGGGGGGGGGAGGGGCCAGTTGGGGGATTCCTGCATCGTTAAATGAGAGAATAAAACATGGAACCAGATGTAGCCAATAGGCCCATGGAAGGGAGGAAGAATTCCGTCACTTACGAGGTTTAGGGAAAGGTGGGTACAATATCGTAAAATTGGCTGGATTCGTGGGCGTCTTCCCAAAAACCAGCAGAGGAGCGTTCCATTGATGACGGAGGAAAGGGGACTTGGGATTCTTGGCAGACAAGGTTGAAACGGGTGGTGAGCGGTCTTCTGAAAAAGCAGTAAGATCCAATTAACGCCCTTTTGTGGGGGGGGGGGGAACGTTTTGAAGGTCTTCCGACAATCGGAAGGGGTATTGGGGATGCGGCACGGATGTCGTATTGGGGGGAAGACTGGAACGAGATCGGTCAGTAAGAAACGGGAGGGGGGAACATCCAGTAAAGTTATTAAAAGGGTAGAAAAATTGTATCATGGAAATGAGACGAGGTGTCCTTTCGGACCGGGTAAGGGGGGTGTTGTTAACATGGGCGATGGCGAATGATGCAAAGTCCCGACCTCAGCGGTCGGAGGGGGAAGGGGAAGGGAGGTGTGCGTTGGTTACACTTAAGTTTTACGTGAAGAAAAGGTGTTGATAGGGGGTGACCGGGGGGGCGGAACGGCCGTACGCCGAATAATGAAAATAAAATCAAAGGGTCATTGATTCCCTGGTTTGGTCAATGTTGAGAGAGGAGGGGGGGAAAACTCGGCCCATCTTTGGTGGCGGCGGAGGGAAGGAAATGGTTGAGGGCTAGGGGTCATCCGTCTTAGGCATACTCGTGCGCATCAGGCCTGCGGAGAGGGAGACTTCCTGGTCGAGGAATTCCTGGCAAAAGAAACCCTTGGACAGAAGAGGAGGAGGGAATAAAGTCCACCCGTATCGGGCAACAGGGGATCGGAGGTGAACGCACCAAACAATTGGGACCCGCAAGATCGGGACCGGCACGGGTGGGGTGGTAAAAGCCCCACGTGTGGGGGGGTTCGGAAGGACGAGAATAGGATGACAGCAGTGGAAAGGGATCACCGGGGCATCAGGGTTAGAAGATGTTGGTTGTTCAAGTTTTGTGTCCCGCCGGAGGAGGGGAAACACTTAACGCAATCCACAGCGGGTGTCCCCTCCTGAACTGCCGCATCCCCTGAAAACCCAATAACACATCTGGTCCGATGGGTAAGAGGGGCAAGAGAGACCACGGGCGAACAAGATTCTCGTCCGAACGTGACCCAGGGTTAAACAAGCTACCGAAGACTCTGAGCCCCGAGGAAAAAAACTGAACAACCCGTTGATCAACTTCAACCAGTACCGCGGAAAATCATCTAACCGACCGCATACTGACTGCGGGCTCAAGAGAGACAGATGGTCCAATTAATGGACAAAATCATTTGCCCCAACCAATGCAAAAAATTACCAGGGGGGGAAAGGACGACAGAAAACGGTTAGATCAAGACCACTTGGGATGCAGCGAGGTGACTCGCGACATCTTACGAGCTGCGTAATGCGTAAAACGTATGAACTAACGTAATATTATAACATGGATAGGCGCAGGAAAAAACAATCAGACGGGAAAAACTTAGGACTCTAAGGTCGCTAGTCTATAAGTGAGGAAAAAGGGGTAAACCTTTCTAAAAAAGCACTATCACAGAAGGGGGAGAGACAACCTTCGAACTCGTGACCATAAACGCCTTCGGCTTTGTGCCCCGAAAGGTTCCAAAAGAGAGGGGGCACGGGATCTTCTTCTCGCGTCACGTCAGTCGTAAATGCCCCTTGTGTAAGGGGAGGGCAGGCGACGCAGGTGTACCGCAGTTTCCGTCCACCTTCCATTCAATCAAAGACAAACGAGGGTCGGGGAGGGGAGAGAAGTATTCTCTGGCGTACTTGATCTTCGATCTTGACCTACTTTCGCATGGAATCGGGGGATGGCTGGGAGAGTTGCTTCCACCATCCGTTCGGGTACTGGCGACGCGGCGAGGGTTGTGGACTGGTGGAAGGTTTACCGGGTCGCGCGAAGGGCTTGCAGCGACTGGTTAATTTTGTGCGGGCGGAAGGAGATGTACCGCGGCGAGAGGGACCCATGCGTTACCCCACGCCCGACGTCGAACGTAGTCATGTATACTAAACTGAGCGCAACCTCCTTACTTAAGAAGCAGAACCCTCACCCCTTTGCTATCCCCTTGAATCGCGCATTATAAAAACTAAAATCTCCAACTGGACACTCTCTAAAAAAACGAAATCCTGAAAAGATAATGAATCCAAGGACGCTGAACTTTGGGGGGTCACCCCATCGCAAGTTTCTACCTCCACAAAAAACACACTTTTTTTACATAGATGAAGAGAATAAACTTGCAAAGGGGATGGGTGTGGAAGAAAAAAATTCCGGTGACCCTCGTTCTTACTGGGAAGGCAGGAGTAAGCAAGGGAATATTGGAAACGGGTTGCGTAGGGTCGGGTTGTTTGGAAAACCGGGGCTGGCTATGGCCAAACTCGCTGATCCTTTAAAGGGGTGGGTGTAGGGCGAGAGGGGTCGACGGTGTGTCTACAGTCTAGGGACAAGACGGACTGGGGCGGCAGCTTTCTTGGTTTGAAAGGACTGAATTAAGTTAACTGACTACCGTTAAAAAGGGTTAAGGCGATGTTACAGGGAATCCAAAGATTGGATAGTAAAGAAAGCGCTATTTTTCTTTCAAATGGGCGGTCCTCTTTGGTCCGATGGAGGAAAAGGTCACAGTATGGGTTCGTCAAAAAGAGAAGACATATGAGAAGTCTTCAAAGGAAAAATACGAGGGTTCACCAGAAGTACGCTGTAACATTTATACAGTGGGGGGGGCTCGGAGAAAAAGGTGCGTGACTGTCTTAGTCATAGCTTTAGGGGGGTCAATGGGATCACCAGGTGATAGAGAAGAATAGACCTGAGGATGAAAATAGTCCATAACCTAGTGACCCTGAAAGCTACGCCTTGGTGGTATATACAGTATAAGACTGTAAGGGGAAAGCTAGGTAATGTAGTCTTATTAAGAAGAAAGGAAACGAGCTAGAAAAAGAAGGTACGTGAGAAAAAAGAAACCGGTCTGGGAGGGGGGAGATCATGAACAAAAAAAACGCAGTCGCGTTGGTTGGGGGGTAACAATGCAAGAGATGTCCATCAAATACCATGACGGGAAAGGCAATAAGGGAGCCCTATAGAAGGCCGGGGGGGGGGGGAGGAGAGGGAAGAGAACTCGGTTATAGATAGTTATCCTGCTATCGGTCGGACAGATCGCTCATCTGAGAACTGTTGTACTCGGGGGACGCTCCGGAGGAGGGAAATAAGGGGGCCTAACATGGGGTCACGATGCAAGTCGCCTACTATCCATTGGTCAAACGTGCGAGAAGTGGGGTAAGGTTCCCAGCTGTGGGGGTGGGGGCGAAGGCGGCAGGAAAAAAAGTGTCGAGGCTTGGGGTTACTTATTGGTAACTTGGAAGTCACCTAGTAAAGAAATGGAACAAAACTGGGAAAAAAATTCGTGGGCGGAAGAGGACTTGTTAAACAAAAGACCGAGAAAAATGCTGCGCCGCCTGAATCCGCAGTAAACAGAAAAAGCGGCCCTGGGAACATACCAAGTTTCCCAAAAGTGTGCCTGGGAACGGACCAGGTTAGTGGCTTCACCCGCGAGCAAGGTCCCGAACACAGACCGGGTTTGCCAAATCAGGAAAACGTTAGGAAAAAGTGGGTCGTCACGGCAATGCAATGAGGGACAACCAGAAGGGAAGACATCTCTCTCGAAGAAAGGCGAAAAATGAGAAGGGCACACGTAGCTACCTGACCTTACCGCGAGGACGCTCGCCCAAAATATGGCAACGAGAAGTATACCGACGAAGCGTCAAAAAGTCAAACACCACTAGTTAATCGCTTCCCAAGAGATTTGAGGTAGTCCTGAATTATGCCATACCGGCCCCATCGAAATTGGGGACCACAGATCTAAAAACCCACCAAACGAACGCAAGAACACAAAGTGGTACCACAGCCCAAGAACAGAAGAAAGAAAGACTCAAAAGGAAAAAAGAACGGGGAGGCATGTCGCATAGATCCCGGGGGATGTGTCAGAATGTCAACGCCCGTCCCCCACCCACACAAACACCCCTTAAGGTTTTTTTGGGAAGAGAAGGACGAAAAATCAGGATCGACTGATTACCTGGGGGGAAATAATTGTCACCTTCCATGGAGGTCCACCAAATAACCCGTTCAGAAAAACTCGTAACAGAAAGTACAATCTTATTACCAGCAAAAATTCGCTACAGGAAGGATAATAACATACCGATTCGCAGGAAAACAATAAACAACTGTCATAAAAAAACAAGGAGGTAAGAATGGAGAGGGCTCCCTTAATTCGGGCACAAAAATCACAATCACTAGATGAGTTCCATCGGCCCCTAAAAAAAAGGTAACCACCACCCGGGGCCTGTGCGACCGTTACGTTCACATGTATTCAGAAGAGGGTACAAGGTGAAGCCAACTCCACAAAGATGGCAGTTTTCGATCGTGGGAACATTAAAGGGGAAGAAAAACAAAAAGGCTATGACAGGGATGGGCCACCAGACAAAGGGGACGGAAGTGCTCCGCGGAGCGAAATGAGGATCGAAAGTCAAATGATGGCATGAATCAAAAACTTAAAATACCAAAGGAATAAGACAAGAAGCCTAAGTGACACGACCTGGCTACAAAGGCCCTGGAGCCCAACTGGGGGGGAAAGAAGGAGGCAAACAACTCTAAGAAATTTGCAAAAAGGATGCCTTGCTTGGGGGGGGAGCAGTGTTCACAGAAGACGCCCACGGATAGGGCATTGGTCAAGTCCAAACACGGAAAAAACGGTTGCAACCAAGGACTAAAACTCCATCATCCGGGAGCGTCACATCACACTGTTAGGAAACTGGAAAAAAAGAAGACAATACGGACCCCAGGGACCCAATACTAAAACAATTGAGTTCACTCAAACGTGGCAAAAAAAAAACCCCAGTGCGATGGGAGGGGGGGGAATGGGAAAGCGCAAGGGCTCCCAAATTCCCATGAAGTAATAAACCAGAGTGGCTCCCCGGCAATAGAAGTAGGACCTTGGCCAACCAAAAATTTGGTCCCCCCTAACTGGAACTTTCTTCTTGAACCAACCTAGGGAGGAGTACAACTCAGGGCATAAAGCACTGTCAGCGGAAGGGCCTTCTGAGCTCTAGGGAGGGAATGACTGGGGGAAGCAAACTTACAGACGCATCAACGGTATAAAAAACAAACTTGTTCCTAAAGAACCCAAGAGAACGTCTTGGTAAAAAAAAACTAATGGCGATTACGTCTGGAAAATCTTGCACAAACTGCAATCACACGAACTCATATCTCACCAAAAACGGGAAGGGGGGGGTAGGAAAAGATATAGTTCGGTGGCGGTAAATTGGGCCAAGAAGTTAATGGGTTGTGAGTCGAAGGGAACGCCATTAGTCCGGTGGGGAAAATTAAAGAGGGAGGTTTCTGTGGAGGAACCGGGTGGGGCCAAAACAGTAATGCTTCCGCTAAAGGTGTTGTGCGGGAAAAGTCTTATCATACCCTCAACACAAGGGGTTCCCAGAATCACCTTCTGGCGAGGAAACGAGGGGTTTTCCTCAATCAGTTCACTCAGAACAGCCGTTGAAGGGAGGGGCAACAACGTTTACTTGGGGTACATTGCTCTGGGAATGGTCATCAGGTCAGTATCCAAAAGTGACAGGGTCCGAGGTAAGTGTCTCAATGGTGAAGACACGATACAGCGCAGACCATGTAATTGTTGGTGCTCAGGTTTGAAAGGGGAGGGAGGGTTTTAAAACCCGAGTAGTTTGGTGGGACCGTCGACCGTGAGTTCCGGTTCGTCCTGGGCAGGGGGATCCGATGTAACTTGTGAGAACACAAGGAGTAAAGTGTTCGTTAGTATAAAAAAGGGCACGAAGGTCGGAGGGTGCCGCTTCGGATGCGTCTGAGGGGCAAAACTAGAACAAGCCAGCACGACCTACAGGTCCGCCGTTTCTATTGTAGTGCGAGGGTTTGGTTCTCATTCATGGTAGAACAGGAGATGGGAAGAGGGCCGCCGGAATACTTTACAAGTTCATGGGGGATTCGACAATTTGGGGGTGGGAACTCCAAGGGTTCCTCTAGTACCTTTTATACGGTTGTACGAGGGAAGAACACCGTGACAAATTATTTAAGAGGCGAAGGGCCTTTGATACCAGTTTTGGTTACAAACAGACGAACACTGTGGAGCAATTTCAGGGGGAAATTTTATGACTTACATAAACCTGGACCTTCAATTAATACAGAAGAAAGGGAGTGGAAGAGGGAAAAAAATTTCAGGGTACTGGTGTTCTTGTGATGGGGGAGAGACTGACGCGTAGTCCAGCGGGATGGGACGGCTTTTCCAGACAGAGGTTCCGTGAGAAAGGAAATTCAGACAGCAAGTTTGTTGAACAGTGGGGGGTGGTGGAAGTAACGAGAGAGCACGGATTTCTGACGGAAATCGATTGAGGGAATCAGACTTTGCCATAATCGGGAGCTTAGAGAAAGGGGACTAGAAGACGTTAGGTGAAAACAGAAAAAAAAGATGGCGAGCCAATGAGGGGGGACTCATGATTGTGTGGTCTTAAAAAGATTGGGGACGTAACTTACGAAATTAAGTGTGGGGTGATATCTCTTGAGTAAATGAAAGTAGCTCGAAAGGTTTTCTGCCATTTCTCGAGGACTGATGGGAAGGGGGAGGACCGGTCTTTGGTTTTGGA
>Ga0179591_1282090_pt1 | contig 13958 bp, 16 predicted proteins | sample CZOMad2_1_08_16f_FD_182891 | JGI IMG/M metagenome (GOLD analysis project Ga0179591, IMG submission 182891) | Vadose zone soil fungal communities from Angelo Coast Range Reserve, California, USA - CZOMad2_1_08_16fungal (PacBio error correction) | ecosystem: Environmental > Terrestrial > Soil >...
TCACACACTAAGACAGAAAGGGGTACATCGTGGGAAAAAATGACTGGTTTGGGACGAAGCCAGTAAGGGGGGGAGGGGGGGGGCGCTATTCCAAGCTAGAGAGCACTCTATTCTGAGAAACCGGCCGAGATCAAGCATGCTAGGGGGTAAAAAAAGGCCTTACAGAAGGGGAGTGTTCGGTTCCCTTGAGTCGTGAACAGGGGTTTTGATTGTCTGGGCAGTGGGGACGTCGTCAGGACTGACAGAAAATCACAACGAAGTCTAATTGGTCTAGCTCGCGTCATAGTAATCGAACCTCCAAATTGGGTCAAAGAACATATGGGGGAAAACCGCTCTGACGGATTGGCCCCGGGAGTGAGGAGGGGTGGGGTGAGGGCATGCAAAAGGGGAGAAGTGGACTTTCTACACCAAATAGGAACGTGCAAGTCCGCACAGCCGGGGTAAGAAAGGACATGCTGTGCGTTGTTAACCTTAGCGAGGAAATCCGAGGTTTCAAGGGAAAGAAGAGACGAAAAAGGATATCGCAATTTACCCCTTCTTGAAAAGGCGCGTAGTGCAGGAGAGGTAAAGATCAAAACAGGGGAAAAAGGAAGATTGGTCCTCAAGAGAAAACAGTCTCGGGGGGGGGGGGGGGGGGGAAAAGATACAAGAATGCGGTGAGAGGTAGGGTGGACCATGTCTGGGTTCTCTAAATTGGAAAACCTAACTCCGAACAAAGGTATTGGAGGGAGGTTAAGCGAGGAACTTGGTGATACACAGAGGGTTGGGTGGAGTCTCTCAAATTGATTGGACGAAACGCGCAATTAGTTTTAAGAGGTTAAATGTCAACGGGGAGGACCATGTGAGAATTGTAAAAAAGGAATGGTTGGAAAAAGGAACGTTGTAAGGGTCTTAAGTGGGGGAGGAGGGAGACTTGAAATAGAGCGAAAAAGAAAACTCAGTCAATTCCCTGGAAAGATCTCAATCGACATCAATAACCGAGGCATTCCCTTAAAAGAACCAAAAAAACGTAATCACTTTAATTGGTGTGAAGTTGTAGGGGAAAGACTCAAAAGTAAGCAAAAAGGTGGTTCTATGAAACCCTACTTATATAGAGGCGTGAGGCCAAAGGACTGATGGAGGAGGAAAACTCATTTCTATCAGGAACGAAAACTCGATGTTGAAAAAAAACTTTTAGAGGGAAAGGGGAGGGGAAGAACGGAGTATGCTAGTTGCAGAACCGGAGTCATTGGGGGAGAATGTACGTTGTTACCCGTTGACTTGAAAATGGAGAGAGGGTTAGCATAGAATCGCGGCAGACAGGCCTGAATGCAAGCCAGAAGAGGAATAAGTGTAAAGAACGGTCGGAATCAGCCGAGTCTAAAGAGCGGGAGCTGAACATGGTAGAGAAGATCAGCATCGGAAACCCTCTCAAAATGAACGAAACAGTATAAAACGACCGTAGGGGGACGCTATTTATTGAGGAGACAGGCAAGTGGGGTTCTCCCTCAACAGCATCAGAAGTATGAGGCAGTGGCATATTGCCAAGTAGGGGAAAAGGCCATTGGGTATATAAGCTGCCCCAAGAAGTCGAGCTAAGATGTATAAATTGTGCCTAGGACTAAGAAAGAGGTGTGAGGGGATCGGGGGGGATTGATAAGAACAAAAAGGAAAGAGGGGAAGGTTTGGAGGATAAAAGACTTTGACGAAAGTTGGGGGGGGACTGCATGAAAAAGAAGATAGTGTACTTGACATAGAATGAGAGTCATCTGGGACCCGAGCGTGGTTCCGCTAGTACATCAGCTGAAGGAGAAGGACCAGGGTGGGGGAACCTAGTCATTGAAAAGGCAAACATGACGAAAGGGTTCTCTTCCTGGAAATAATCTCTCCATGAAATGAAAAAAGGATATACCGATTGGGAGGAGGGGTGGGGGGCAAATAAAAAACCGATCTCTTGGATAAGAGAATGAATTCTACAAGAGAAGGGAGGGAGATTGGGGGTTTGAAGTCGGAGGAGAAGGCCCGAGGACTACTGTCAAAAGAGGGAACAATTCCAACCATCTCAATTGGGCGAAAGGGGAGAAACCACTCTTCTCTCCCTGCGGAATCAGCCCACAGTAAAGAGTCAGCGGAAAGCTGGAAATACCCAGTGATTTGTGAATTGACTCGAGCAAAGGGGGCCGCCCTGAGAAGGGGGTCCTGTATCCGGGCATTCCTCAGGTAGTTGATAGCTCTCGCAAAACAAAAACTGTATGAGTAGAAAGACGATTCAACTGGCAGAAATACAGGAGCATGCACCTGCGTCCGAAAAATGTAAAATTGAAAGAGTCAAGTTGAATGGGGAAGGAACAATAAAGGGGGGTTTGGCCTCTGCAGCACAACTGTAAAGGGGCGGGTTCGCCACAAACAGGAGATCATCGGGGTAAGCGAGCCCAAGGGGTATAAAAGGCTGGTGAGATAATTTGGGAATGGGGGGGGGGGGGGAATCGTCCTAGCGCGATCCTAGACCGACAGTTCTCATGCTAAGGAATACTAAAATCCGGCTGACTGTTCATAACATCGAAACACCTCTGTAGCGATTCTCAGTTCACTGGAAGAAGGGAAAAAGAGAATTGAAGGAACGAAAAGGTAGTGGGTGTAACATCATTAATTATATGCAATTTACTTTACTTAAATTGTTCCTGATCCTCAACTGGGGGGGGGGGGGATTTATCTATGCACTGAAAAACAGGGAAGGGAAAAGCAAAGATCAGAGAAAGAGCCAAAAAGTTTTGTAAAAAAAAGAGGCCGTGATAGAAGTCCCACTTGTCAAGGGAACTCAGAAAAAAAGAAAGTAGGTTAGTGTTGGCGAATAATCCAAGAGAGAAAAAGAAACCTATATTCTCCGGGAGACATCGATAGGAACAAGACGGGGCTGATCGTAAGTCAGGGGAGATAACGGGTTCAGAGAAACCATTGGCGGGTAAATTGGCACTCGAAGATCAAATGATTGATTGGTTGAGGGCCAATTTGGCCCTGAAGACATATAGACTGGACAAAAAAGGGGGGGGAGGGAGGCAGGTTGTTGTGGTAGATATGTGAGTTCGAGGAGAATCTTACTAAGTTCAATTAGCTCGATGGTATGAGAAGAGGCGGGGATAGGACAGCAAGTGAAGGGGGTAAAAGTTAAGACCAATTAGAGGTCCTTGGAAGCGGTCCGATAGAAAAGGTATGGCTCAAAATATTAAAAGTTGATAAACAGGAAACAACTTCTGACTCTTTCAGAATCGTAAAAGGTGGGGGTCGGAAAAGAGAACTGGGACGCCATAAAAAAAGGCAGGGCACTACGGTTTACAATATAAACATGAGTGGGACAACCATCGATGGAGGGCATGGGAGAAATGAAGGACAGAAACAGAAGCCTTTGGCATCAAGAAAAGAGAGTCAACTAAGTAGGCAGTCCTCAAAAAGAGAAACTGACACAAAATGAAAAATAAATCTGGAAATTATTTCAATAACACAATGAAAAAAACTCAAGGTAACTTGCGTAAAGTTGGAAAGAGGTTACGGATGGGTTAAGGATTTGATTTAGGGGGATTGGCAGAGGCCTGGAGGTGGGGGGGATGGCGGGGCCGCGCAGACACGGCCTCAAGCCACGGAAGAATCAACTGAAAAGCCAGCAAGGAAAACAGGGAGTTTTTCAAAATCGGGATCATGGGGGGGGGGGGGAAGTGGGGTCAAAAAGGCCCAACAATCCGTTATAGGGGGAGAGGGGAAAAGAAGTCAAGGTGGGAGAGACCTCACCCCACATTGAGGTGGCCCACAACAATTTAGAGGTCCAAGAGAAAATACTAATTTGTTTAGGTAAGTTCTTTAAGGGTATGGAAAACATATCAATGTTACAAAATCAAAACAAGATCACAGACAAATTGAGGAAGATGGGGACCGGAGAGTTTGGCCCTCCGTTCTGGAGGTGACTTTCTTATTGTAGAGGGTCGACCCATGCAAAGGCATCAGGACTGGACACCGAATGGGGGGAAGGGGAGGTGCGTATAGAAGTTGGGAACCTCAGTAACTCTTAAGGGTGACAACAACCCGATGGGAATAATTCAGGTTCGAATTGGAAAAGTACGAAAATGGGTTTGTACGTAGAACATAAAAGGGGCGACACAGGAGAAAAAACATGGGGGGGTGAATGACTCAAACACTTCTGATCAGTTTACCGGAAAAGAAGTCATAGGATTTTGGGTCAAGGGGAGAACAAGGTGGGGAGTGAGAGAATAGGTCCGAGAAGAATCCGCATGAAGACAGGCCATAGACTGTTGCACTTGGGTCGCTTAAGGACTTGGTAACAACCTCAAGTGGGTAAATCCTCAATTAAATTACGAAGAAACGACAAAGATGGTTGGGAATGTAATGGGGGGGGCCATCGGCATGGATATCGAAAAGGAAATTTCTACCGGGGTCGAAATCTAAGGCGAATAAGCACAAAAACAAACTATAAGGGCAAAACTGATTACCATGTTGAAGAAAAACCAGCCTTTCATAAATAGGGGGAAGGGGGGGAAAGCCTAAGGTAGGGGAGGGTGGTGAAGAGAGACGAAAAAACCACCCCTGGATTAGGGACAAGAAGAAGGATCTTACACAAAACTACGAACGCCCTAAAGGATTGCCATCTCGGGGGCGTGGTTGGGGGAGAAGGGGTAGAGAGATGGGGGGTGTTTTTAGTTAGTCCAGATCTCTAGGACTCAGTCATTCGGAAAAAAGACAGGGGGGAAGATATCAAATGCGATTGTGCACACCAATGGACTTCAAAAAAGAGGTGGGGGATGGGGAGGAAAAGGGTTCGGGGGTGAGTATGACAACATGGATTTGATTGGTCTTCCGGTGGGCTCAGAATAAATTCAGCCGACAGAACAACTGAACAGGGACTGAACTGTAGAAAAGTGGAGTCAGGAGGAGGGAGGGACATATTCGTCAAAGCCCAAGTGCGCCGAATTGCCAACCTAAAGAACCGGATGGGGCCTTACAGGTCTCTGAGTGGAGGCAGGTCAAAATTTTCCGAGGGGAGCGTGGTGTCGAGAAAAAACACGGTTGCGTCACAAGTCCGAACGGCCGTTTCAGCTAAAAATACGGGCTTTTGTAACCCAAAGAGCGTTCCGGAGGTTCGGGGGGCAAGTTATCAGGAAGAAAGACGCATCTGGACAAATTCGGGGGAGGAGGGGGGATCGAAGGGGAAGGGTAGAACTAAACAGGAGGAAAGTACTCCGGAAAGGAGTCAACAGAGGAAACAAAGCCATTATTGGGCTGGTGGACGGTTTATTGTGTCCATGGAGTGTTCTCTACCTTTACCAAGAACGGCAGACCAAAAAAGGAGTGGAGGTATCTTAAAGAGTGGACAAAAGGGGGGCAAACGAATTTGGGGGGGGGATTCTAAACATTTGGGACGATACAACGATCAGGGATTGGGTTTTCCTCGTTTAGGCATTCACCAAGTATAAAGCAGGGGAAATGAAGTGGAACAAAGGAAAAGTTTTAAAGGGGGGGGAAGATTCCTGGATGAGGCAGGGGCCAAGAAAACACACAGAGATTCAATGGCGGGGGGGGAAAAAAAAACATCGACAGCAATAGGCACCCGAGGCATTCCTTAAAAAATAGAAAACTTCAAGTTCGTGTGGGGGTGAAAAAGTTTTCTTGACAACTACGACATCTTTATGAAGAAGGGTGGGGTCGGAAAGTCTGAGGACCCTAAACTGAGTGATATATTTAAAGGTCCCAATTGGATTATGAGCTCAGTGGAGAGACAAATTTAACCGCAACTCGATGTTGAACAAGGAAAATGTATCTTGTCAAAACGGGCGAAAGAAGGTATGGGGGCAAGTTCCTGAGGGTCAACAAAACGAAAGTCAGAAAAATGTATTATTCAGGGGTACCGGGTTCTTCACCGGGGCTAATAGTGGGGGAAGATCACGCGGCCGGCTCTGACTGAATGCAGAAAAAAAAAAAAAAAAAAAGAAAAAAATAGACTACGTTTCTCTTTACCGTAAATGCTTTCAGAAGAAGCCGATCTCCGATAGTCGCAACGAACGGGGGGTTAAAGAAGGGGGAGAAGCGAAAAAAAAACTTCGCTCCCACACCCCAGGTCAAACCTCCTACTTTGGAAAAGCATCGGAGAGTTCGAAGGGAGTTTGTGGGCGCATCAACAATCAGCCAGAATTATGATGGCTTGCGAGAGGAAAAGGAGGGGGAAAAAGGACCATGGGGAGGAAGAGCAAGGGACTAGAAGAAGAAGGACCTATAAAACCAAGGAGGTCAAATGTCAGCTGCGGGATATCGTGTCTATTGAGCGGGATTTGATTACGACAAGTCCAAGGCCATGGGGGCGTCTGGTCTAATTCACAAGGTGATGTACTGCAGATCAGACTCTAGTTTTAACAATATTGGTTGGGCTCTTGCTCATACAATCGGAAAGAAAGATCTTGTTAGGACAGCAATCGATGATAGGTCCAGGGGGGGCCTGACTTTAAATAAACTACCAGACTGCATGGAACCAACATGACGACCTTGTTCAGTGAATTGAAAAGGGAGAGTAAATCTCTCCAGAACTGAAAAAATCACGGGAAAGCCTGACTGGTTGGGGGGGGGCGGCCACATGGGAGAGGATGTGTGAAGGACGGGACTTCAGGATCTGACGAAATTAGCTATTTTTTGAAAAAAGCGGAGAGAAAGAAGCAGGGACCGAACTTTACCAAGCGGAACACTTAAGAGTGAAAAACACAGCAAATGGTAGTTAAGGGGGAAAAAAGGGTGTCAGGGCTTGGTTGGCGAGAAATCACAAGGAGGAGCTGAAAAAAGAGTGAAATACCCATGGGTTCCGTGATAAGCAAAGTTGACGGACGATAACTTTTAGGCGGGGAGGGGGACATGTGATGCCAGCAGGATGAAGAGAGCCACTCAAAAAAAAACTCATTTGCGTCCCCCTCTCTAGGACTTGCATGAGAATGCCACCACTTCAGGGAAGAAAAGTCCCCAGTTATAGTGATCCGAGTCAACTTTGAGAGAACGGAACAAAGAAAGGGGGAGGGAAACGGACCGTCTCACCTCTTGAGGGGCTTGTCAGGAGACTGACCAATTATATCATCGGGTCACATCAGGGAAAAAACCCGTCGATGCGGTTGGGATTTTTGTAAGATGTTTTCCCTGGCTCGTGAAGAAAAGAGGCATTTATAGACGACTTCCAAACATCTGCGAAGGGAGGGACATGCTAAAGGTCCTCCATGTCAAAGAAAAGCGACAAGGGCTGGTGGGAGAAAAACCACAAACTCTGTATCAAAATATTCAGAGTCAGTAAAGGGGTGACGAGGGACATTTGAAAAAAGAGAAACAAAAGGGCGTAATGTTTGCCAGCAGGAAGTGAGAAGGTAAGGAAGGAGGAAACAAAGTTGGGCCGGAAAAGACTCCTAGGGGTCGGTCCTGCCGGCAAAAAGCAATTTTCTTACACTAGTAGCGTGTGAAAAAAATAGAGTTCCGGTGATAATCCATCAATGTGGGGGACGTAAAAAGTCGAATCCAAAAAAAAAAGTGAACTAAACTGTTGACTTGTGGGGGGAGCAATAAACGATATAAAAATGAAGGCCAGAGGACAGGGGGGACAGCTTTGGATGTCGTACTTCGTGTAGAGCTCATGCCTCTTCAGGAACCAAGGGGGGGCATGGGAACTCTGGGGCACTCTCGCAATCCTAAGTCCTAACAAATGGAGGCTTGTGGAGGTCACACAACTGTGCACAGTCAGAAGGGAAGAATAGCTGCAAAGGTTCTGGGGAAGGTGTTGGGGGGCGATCAGGGGGAAAAAGCTTGGATGTCTTCGCATGACACAAAATTTCAATGGAATCGAGAGGTAGATAGGCGGATAGAAAAAGCCTGGAAAAAGGTACAGGAGAACATCGTGGATCACGGGTTGAAGGAAAACCAGCGACGGAAGACCTACAAAGGGAGAAAGTTGAAAGAATGGAAAATTACCGAAATAAGCTGAACACGGGGTGGTAGGTTTGTAAAACGAGAAACGGGAAAAGAACGAACCGGCGGGCGACGTGGTGCAAGAGAGAAAGGCTGGGGGGGGGGGAGAAACATCTCTTTTCTTTCATGAATAGACCTGAGAATCCGTTGGGGGGGGCTAACTCAATATCTTCACTAAGTGGTCGAGGGGAAATCACGAACTTTCCGACAAAAAAAATGGGAGAAAGAAGAGGACAGAGGATAAATTCAAAATCAAAGGGGGGGGGAAAAATTGGTTACTTGGGTTGGTACTGGAAAAAGGGAAGAATCGGGGGGGGGATATTGCTGTCATTAAGGAGAGGGGCCATGGCATTTGAATCCGACGGTGGGGGAGGGGCGGCCGCTTACAGAAAAAGACCATAAGGGGGAACCGGTAATGTTTGAGTAATGTAACGCTGGAATTTTTAATGTTGCCCATACAAAGGGAAAAAAATTAACGGGGCCCTCTAAAAGAACAGGGAAAAAGGCCAAACAACAGTTGGCCAAAATCAAATTACCCGTGACATATACTCAATAAATTTGGGTGAGGAAGTTCTGGGGGAAAGGTCGAGGAAACAAAGAATGGGAGAAAAACCGAATCACAAAAGGGATTCTCGGGGCAAGAAATTTTTTGCAATCACGTGAGAAATGCGTGACGGGCTCAGGGTTGTGAGTGTAAAGAGACGGAAGAGATAAGGGGAAAGGGTTGGAACATTCCAAAATGGGGCGACTGGAATATCTTTAAGGGAGAACATCCTGGGATCCTCGCTAAGGTGGGAAAAAAAGACCAGAGGTAAGATAATGGGAACGGGGAGGAAGGGTAAGATACCGCAAAGGGTTTTTCAGAAAACTCGACACCGTCGAAACTGAAGGAGAAACCATCGGAAAAAAATTGTACACTTGCCAAAACGTCCGAGTAGGTTGGGGAAGCTGGATGACAATGTAGTGGAATAAGATAATTGAGGGAGAGAAGCAGGGAAAGAAATGACCATAGAAATGTGAGTGGTGATTCGGCGAGGAATGAAAAAAAAGAGAAACGCAGCCAGAAAACAATTGTGAAGAAACTCAAGTGAAAGGAAGAATAAAACACCTATGGTGGAGAGGGGTGGTGCACAAGGAAATGTCTGACATAATGGACTCACGATTGAAGAGATGGAATATCGAACAAAAACCCTCAAACATAATGTGCGTAAGGAACCAGTTGTCCGCAAACCCAAAAGCAGAAAAAGAGATTTTAAAGAAGGGCTGTGTCGTGTGGTTAAACAAAACCCAGAGGGAGGATGACCCTCTCTCATTCAAAAAACTACGACCGCCCTAGGAGTGCCAATAGTGCGTGAAAGGGGCTGGGGTGGGAGAAGAAAAGGGTAATCAGCATGTTGGGGGGGGATTGGTTTTGCTAGTAGCACTCTCTATGGAAGAATTAGGAAGAATGGGGGGGGTGAGCATGCGATTGTGCAAACGCAAGGGAAGGACAACCAAGATTGAGGAAGTATTGGAATTGAGATTGGGTTTCAAAAAAAGGGGGGATCGTAAAAATAAACTTCCTCCCGACTAACACAACAGAGAGGGAAGGTATCATGAGCAGGCGCGTCAATTCGTAAGAAAAAAGTCAAAAGGGGGGGATCAACATTGAAACAAAGAAAAGGAATTATTGGGACCTTTAAGGAGAGGGAGGTGGTAAAAGGAAAGTAAAAAAGGGATAAGTGGGTATTGCTACTTACAAACAATTTGCGTACTGACAATTAGAAAGGGAACAGGAATGGAAGAGAATCGGGTTGGGGGAAAGAAAGATTGAAACATTAAGGGTGGGAAAAAATAGGGGGACAGAAAACTCTCCTTGGGGAATTCGGGAAGTCGATCGCAGGGTCATTGAGGGAACGAGCAACTGAAATTCCAAAAGGGGAAAAAAATCAAATTCTGGGGGGGGGGTAACAAAAGCGAAAACCAATCCGGTCTTTCTGTTCGGTTTTTCAGTTGGAAATGAGCAGGGTTCTCTTGAAGCATCCCGAAAAAATAAAAGGTTGATGGGTATCAGGGCAAGCTAGGAACGGGGTTTGACAAAGACATTTGTGGTGTTCACGACTGATGTGGGGGGGACGCGACAACGATCAAGGATTGGGTTTGGGACAATGGGTGGCACTTCCCATGGAGCTTGGGTGGGAAGAACATTGAAACAGGTTGATTTTAGGACGGAAGGGGCGGGAATACTAGTGTCCATATCTTAAGCCAAGACCCGCAGGATGCAAAAAATGCCGCCAAGATAGAACAGAGGGGGAAGGGAAAGAGAAAACCGAGGCATTAATTAAGATACCAAAGGACAAAGTGTGGGGGGAATTGTGGGTGGTATTCATAACTGGTCCAGTTTGAAAAGGGGGGGTGAGGAGTTCTGTGAGGCAAAGTAGACCCAGAGTGGCATATAGTGGGGGGGCGAGCAAAGGGAGGAGGTGAGGATGAGCTCATTGGGAGAAAAAAGAATACTGAAACGAAAATTGGGTGAAAACAAGGAGGGGGAGTTAAATTAGAAACGTTGAAGGGCTCCATTTTCTCGGCCCCACACCGGGGGGGGAGGAAGATGGATTGATCAGGTCAGACGTTGTTCAAGGGTGAGAAAAAGTGGGGGTCTAGGTTTGAGCAGGATACCGCGGGAAGAGCGACCTGACTATGGAATACTATGTAACGTGAAAGTAAAGGCGGTAAAGTCCTCCTAGAGAACCTATACTCATGGACTTTAGAGAAGAAGCCTCTCGCGCCCTCTCAAGGAATGCAAAAAAAAACGTCACGCATTCAGGGGAATAGCTGCTGCTTAGGAGGGCAAAGGTTGGTGGGCGAAAAGAAAAAGAGAAAAATTATGAAACCTGGAGAAGTGTGACCAATGCCACTTAAAGTTGTTGAATACATGGGGGGTGTTGTTTTTTTTTTGGGGTGGGGGGGGGGGGGGGGGGTTTGGTGGGGGGGGGGGGGGGGGGGGGGGGTTGTTGGGGGGGTGGGTTGGTTCTTAAATCAGAAAATACTCCTCCACGGCGAATCAATGTCCTCGTCAAGAAAAGAGATTGGCTAAAGGGGAAGAGTGGATTTAAATGACGAAAAAAATTCACAAAGGGTCCTTTTTTCTTCGAAGGGGGGGAGAAGGACCAGTGGTTACTTCATCAATTAAGAGACTGGGTACACAAATAGTTTGCTCTTCTCTCAGAGGAAGCACCTCGTTGGTTGCGGAAGACTATACATCAAGCATGAAAGGGTAGCAAAAACTTTGCCGAATCATGAAATCTCCAGAATTCTGTCAAAAAAAAACGTGGACGCTTCCTTCAAGGTGCAGCTTATAAAAGGAACGGGAGAATCTCTAAAAAATTGAGGTTGGAGGGAGCCGATCGCTTGATGGAACCGGAGAATGAATTAGCAATGAAACGAACGCGAAGAATGGGGGGGAAAGGAGGAGAAATGCCGCGACTAGCTTTAAAAAAGCTTAACAGGGACTGACAAAATCAATCTCACAAGGTACTCGGGAACAAGTCGATATAAGTGGGGCGATAATCAATCCCCCGCAGGAGCTCGTAAAGCTGGAAATACCCAGGAGTGGGGCCGTCTATCTCAAAGGTACGCAAGATAAGGGGAAAGGGGGGAGGACGGAGAAGGTGCATAAACATGTATTTTAAAGAAAAATCTCGATTCAAAAAAACAACACGTGGAGGGGGGGGAAAGAAATCTGAAAGGAAAGCATGCAAAAGTCTTGACTCCCCTTTGAACAAAAGTTTCGCGTCAACTTTTGAGGAGAAAAAGGAACAACTAACTGGTATTGCAATCAGGTTAGGAAGGCTGACAGGGGGGGGATTGATTGGGAAAAAAAGATATAAGCGTTTACATGCGGTTAGATGGTTCGGTATATTACTTTTGAAGCTTGTAAGCTCGTCCGCGGTAGAAATTCGCTCCGAAGGAAAAAAAAGCGGGAGACGTTCGTCAGAGAGAAACAATTGTCAGACTCTATATGATAACTCCACGCGGCTCATTCCTGGGAAGGATTTACGAGCCATTTGAAGAAGGCGGGAAAAAAAAGGGGGAGGGAAGGTGGTGGCAAAAAGTGGAGATTGTTAAAAAGGGGGAAGGTGCGGCAAAGTGGGTCATCAATCCTCGCTTTGTGTAAGGGGAGGCAGAACTCTGGGTCAGAAGAGAAGAGCAAAAGATGGGTGTACCAGAGTCCTTGATCTGCACAGTCCAGCAAGGGGAAGGAGAAATTCGACTCCACGGAATTCAATGGAATTTTGGGCGGGATCAGTACCTATCAGAACCCAAAGAATGCTCGACAGGACAGTTGAAAGAGCCCAGCGTGTGCTGATAGGAAATCTGAGGGGGAGATCGTCAGTGCAAAGAGAAAAAGGTAAACCTTTCTGGCAATTTGAAAAAAGAATCATAATCTTGGGATTTGGAGTGGATGCCCACAACAACGGTGCACTTTCTCAGCACGAAGATCAGGGGGAAAAATAAGGAGGGAGCAGGTTTGGTTGTCGGAGGAAGGGGGGAAAGAGCCTCGAATGATTTCTAGAAACATTTGAGGGAAAAGTAGGGAGATCGCGGATAGGGAATGCGGGAACGGATACCTCGGGGAGGGATCTGTTCATGCAGGCAGAGGAAAATCGAGGGAAAAGCAGAGACAAAAAAGATGAGAACTGCAGGGAAAAAGGTATGCCCTTCAATCAGCTGAAGGTGTTAGGGGGAAAACTAGAACTTGAGCCCAGAATACTTCTTTCGACGTGGCACAAGATAAAAAGGGCGTGTTGTTTGAAACAAGTAGAGGAGTGGGCATGATAGCAGGGAAGAATCAGAAAGACTTTGGGGATAGCAATATGCTAAGTAGGTTCCTCACGCTTTCACAACCCACTGGCGAATAGCTGGACAAGGGCCAAATAAACAACTTTCAAAAGCAAAAATGGAAGGTGCTAGGGGGGTCTAGGGAAGGATAAAGGAAAGGTTCAGAGGATGTCTACTTGTATCGGGCCAAGGGAAGGGTAGGGTGGGGAGGGGGGGGTGAGGGCGCGCTCCTGGAAAGACAGAAAGACAAGAAGATCACCGTCAAAAAAGTGCTTTTGGAAAGGGGACAATCTTATGGGGGCAGTTTCCCATAAACAGAGGTCACAAGCCCTTGATCGGGGGATAGTCACATCATGTAATAAAAGGAAAAAAAAAAATTGTGTCCACAAAGTGGACCTCAGAAAGAATAATAAATTTGGCGGACCTTGAGGGGGTGAGGTAGGACACATAAAAACGAGTCACCTAAAAGAATGAAAGGGTCAACTTGGCCGAGAGTTGGGGGCAAGAAGAGAGCTGGTACGGGGAGCGGGGGGTTGAACTAGCACCGGCAAGTGCGCAGCAAGACGGTCCCCGAATATTGGGGGGAAGTGACGGTGGCGGCCGGGGTAGTGTAAAAAGGAAAGAAGGATAATCCTTAAAAACCACTCGGAATAAGGAAGCCTGGTTAGTAATTGTAAGGAGGGGGGGGAAATTCTCCCCTCACGCTCACCCTTCGAACGTTGGGGGAATGACTCAAAAACAAATAGGAGGAAGCAGGTTAACAGGGGAAGGAAGTCTGGGGGGGGGATTTGTGGTTTTTGGGAAAGATTTATTACATTGAGGTTCTGACGAAAGTAGGGGACGCGAAGCACGGAGACGGACCCGGGCAATCGAAAGGGGGAAATGTTGGTGGATCTGCTTAAGGGAGGAACTAGCCATTCAGCCAGAAAACTCGTGGAAATACTCAAAACATGGACGGAAGAAAGAAAAAGAAAATCTGGTTGAAGAAGGGGGGTGGAAAAAGATCGGGGAAAGGAGGGAGCCAGGGCTCATACTTCTCTAGTGAGATATAATGAAGGGTAACTCCACCAAGAAAAAAAAAAAATAGAAGGGTAACTGATTAACCGGGTTGAAAACCCATCATCCTTTCAATATTGACCTCCTGTTAGGTCTTATTGTGGTGA
>Ga0179591_1331421_pt1 | contig 13958 bp, 14 predicted proteins | sample CZOMad2_1_08_16f_FD_182891 | JGI IMG/M metagenome (GOLD analysis project Ga0179591, IMG submission 182891) | Vadose zone soil fungal communities from Angelo Coast Range Reserve, California, USA - CZOMad2_1_08_16fungal (PacBio error correction) | ecosystem: Environmental > Terrestrial > Soil >...
AGACAAGCAACATATGGGGGAAAGAATGGAAGAATTTGAAAAAGAAAAAAAGCGGAAGCTTAAAGAAGCCATCCCGCAGGAAAAAAAGGAAGAAGCAGGAGATGAGTGAAATAGGGGGGGATGCAAAGATCCTACGGCATCAAGTGGGGAGGGAGAAGACGGGAACAAGATCACTTCGGGTCAGAAAAAAGAGAAAAAACGCAGTAGCGGGGACCTTACCCACGTGCCCGTCATCCTTGCCATTTCCCCAGATTGTGATAAAGAAAAGGGAAGGTTCGGAATGCAAAGCCGAGGGAGAAGGGAGCTGTCGGAACATGTCGGGGAAAAAAAAAAAAAACCCAACGGAACTGCCCCCTCGAAAAGTTCCGTGCACAGGAAAGCGAAAGCCGTCTCGAAAATTCATTCGAAATGGCGGACAACCAACCGAGAGAATTGCAGTCGACGGTCACCCAGGACGGCTTCCATCTAAAGAAACCCAACAAAAAGCCAAAGGACTCCGGGGGAAAAAAAATCCTACTGCACCACAAGCGCATAACCTAACGGTCTTCCTTGTCGGAAGCCTGGAGACACAGGGACCGGAAGAAAAACGCCAACTGGGGAGAAGCCCGCTAAGTTTCAACTCCCACTTGACCTCCAGTAAAAACCGCCAAAACTCATAAAACGCGAGAAAAGAGCCCACGTCAATGAACGAAGAGGGCGGAAGTCCCAATGCGAAGGCCGAACATACTAACTTCCAAACGAAGACCGCTGGAGGATGGGCACCGGCACGCCGAGTGAAAGCGGTCCCAGAGAGAATCACTTCGCACACTCCGAACGAACGGCTGCAAGAATCAACTCTTTCCATCACTACGACAACACTCTTTCGACCAACTTGGAAGAAGATGATTTGAGTGGGGGGGAGTACTCCAAAAAAAAAAAACGGTCAACAAAGGACGGGAGCAAAAAAGAAGCGACGGGAGAAGGATTGGTCTTTGGCCGGGTTTTAATGTCGCAGAAAAATTTCAAAACTCTCAGGAAAAAACAAGCGGGGGGACGAGGGGGGAAGAAGGGAGCGGTTTTAAAGTGGTCCTATACCCCCGAAATCACGCGGGGAAGGCGAAGGGAGGGAAAACGCGAAAGCGCTGTCTGTAGGTTGGGCTCTGCTGGAAAGGAGTCCAAGAAGAGTAACAAGAGAAGACAATTGAAGAAAGCAGGGACAGTGTCCAACTTTGGGGTCGATACTCAAACAGATGCAGCAGGGGACGCCGAAGACCGGTGGCAGGAGAGGAAACCGCGGTGCGGAGTTCTTCTATTTAGGTTGCTCGTCTTCTGGGGTAGCTACAAGGGGGAAAACGTGTGGCCGGTCGGTCGACTTTCCTTTGGGAAACCGCCAGCTAAATGCCACGGGTGAGAAATATGAGTCGTCGAGACACAGCTGTTACGGAAAGAAAACTGCGGGGAATAGAGGGGGAAAAGACGCGCAACGCCTCGAGCAAGGAAAGCCTCAACGGTTCACAGAAGAGTTTAATAAGGGGGAGGCCGTAGAATTTCAGGTGAACTAAGAACGTAAAAATCTGCGACCTGGGGAACAACTTTCCACCCAAAAACACATTTCGTGGTAAACAAACAGTCAAATATCTTGAAAAGAGAACCGACGGGACCAAAAGAGCAACCACAAGGGAGGGAACAATTATCACCCCCACAATTTCCTCCAAATTTCCCAAAAACTCACATGAAAGGGGTCAAAAAAACATGGTCCGGAAAGAATCCCGCCTAACCAAGACGGATGCACTGTTTTACGGCAAGAAAAGGGCCCGGGGGACGAGGGATAGACAGCTTCCCTGTTAAGGTCGGCAAGTTCACGTAAAAGGAGGCAGTCGGTTGTTCAGAGGCCAACCCCTATGGAACCCCTAAACACACTAGTCCGGGAGGCCTCTTCAGGAAGAACATAGTATTTTCCTGGGAAAGGCTTAGACATCATATCCCTGATGGGGTGGCGGCCGGCGCGACGGCGGGGACGACCGGGAGTCCTCGTGGGAAAAATGAGACTCGCGAACAAAGCCGAAGTACGTTAACAGGACCGCGCATCCCAGGAAGGGGATGTCCGACAACCACGAAAGGTTGTGCGGTCCCATGACCCTGGGGGGGCACGATGGGAAAGAAAATAAGGGAGACAAGAAGAAGGCGGGCCGGGAGAAGTTTTTGCGCAAGCGTGGTAATTGGCCGTGGAGACACGACACGACCATGGGACCACTTTAAGGGGGTAGCCTCCCCTTCACGGATTGTGCCATTCGCGTCGTCCTCAATTTTAGGGTTTAAGTCGATCAAAAATGGGCCGAAGAGAAAGACAAGTCATCACCTTGAGACGGAATCGGTCCTTTTAATAGAGAACAAACGAGGGAGTAAAAGATGGGCTATCGAGAAGGGGGGCTGAAGGGAGGAGGTCGCGACGAAACGTTGGAAGACCAAGAGGGATCGTGAACGGTATTAAGCGAAAGTCCATGGGGGAGAAAACCAAAACAGAGTACAGGACACGCTGAAGTTACGGTGGTTTAGAACTGAAAAAAACTCTCGTCTAAAAACTCAAAAGAAGCACAGTTCGGCGAAAAGGAGGATGAATTTTTAAGGAATCCGGAACGAGATCAGGGGGAAAGAGCCGCGTATCTGAACTGCAAAGGAAAAATGGGGATGGGGGAACGTTTTCAAGGTTCCCCTCATGAAACTCCACTCAACAACGCCCCCAGGCTAAACTAAACCCGTCCAAAAACGGCGCTATGGGATCCGAGACCGGGGATTAGCATTGACTCTCATTATTGGGGTTTCCATCAGGTGGGGGGGGACAGAAGGGGGGAAAAGAAACGACGTTGAGAGGTCTATTACATGGCAAGACTCCAATGTCAAAAAAGATACTAGATCCGTCATCAGCATACACAAGCCTACGGCCTGTTGGGGGAGCCGGGGGAACTCGGTAATGGACTGTGCCCTTGGATAGATGGGTCTTCCGGCTGGGCAGGGGGTACGGAAAAGGATTGGGCGGATCCGTGGGGGTGAAAAATCTTCAAGTGTGGGCCTTTCCTTGGAGAGGACGGGTCAGAGGCGGTTTAGAGTGAGTAAAGCAAAAGGGGGGGTGTGGTGCACGGAGAAGAGGCCTTAAAGAAACGGAGACAAGAGAAAAGGGCCAATAAACCTTCCATACTCGAGGGAACAAGGGGGGAAACATGGGGGAGCGCTGGAGTACCTAGCCTTTACAAACCTCCTGACTTCATCACTAAATCTGTGCCCAGCACTGACGGACTCAAATAGATAGCGGGAGATCAGAACAGAAAGCCTGACCGCCCGGAAGTAACCGTTTACCACTGGACCTACGCAAGGGAGAGAAAGACCTAAGAACACCAAGACGTCAACATAAAAAGAAAGAGGGGGTCAAATAGACTCCCCACCTTGACATACGAGGACTCCAGGCTGTCCTCTGTCACTGAGGTGACAAGGGACTAGATTGGGGGCTAAAAAGGGGGGGAGGCAAGGCCAGAGATCGCATAAAAAGGCAGAAATGTGATCTCTCACCTACGCCTCATCTGGACTACTGAGGGGGGAAAAAGCGCAAAGCGATATAGAACCAAAGAAACCGTCCCCTATAAAGATTTTTCTGAGTAGGGGGGGGAAAAATAAAAATCTACTTCAACACGAAGGGTGATCCAAGGGAAGAGGGGGGGGAAGGACGGGAACGTGACCAGGGGGGAGAGAAGAAATAAAAAAAAATCTCCGAAGGTTTTTATATTGCTGTGTTGTTTCGTTCAAACGAAAATAAGGTGCCCCTGTTGGAGGGCGGGTGGGGAGGGATGATAATTGAAGAGTAGCTGGGAAAAAAAATTTTCGGCGGGCTTTGAAGTTGCAAAACCCCAGCTTTTCCAGTAGACAAAATCTTGAATCCTTGCAGAGGCAACGTGGGGGTAAGAACCTCCAAAACGATGGCCGTTTTCAAGAAGCGGGCGAGCGGGATGTAAGGGGGGGTTTAATCACCTTGTGTACGGAAAAAAAACAGCCGGACGGGCAATGCAAAGGGGAGGGGAGAAGGACAGGCCTGACGCAGCCACGGGTGAGGCTTCTTGCACCAGGAAGTCTAATTGTACCAGTCAACGATAGGGGGAGGGGGAGAGGTATAGAAGATCCGGGCATACCGAGATAATTGTACCCGCGAATAAGAACAGGGAGAGATGGAAAACTGAGAATGAGGCGTTGCGCGGACGTGGGAAAAGTGGACAGGAGGAGCGAAAAACAGTGGGGGGTGCGGTGGACGTAACAGTAGCAAAGACCAAACTCCAGTAGGATGCCAGGGTAAGGCAAAAACGTCCAGGGACGATTACCCGTTGTTAACCTGTGGCCAAAAAATTTTGGTTCCGGGTGGAAACGACGACAGCAGGTGCAGGAGCTTGTAAAAGTAAAAGAGTGGGGAAACGTGCATCAGCTGAGAAGGCCGGAGGGGTGCAGAAAAGGAAAACTTGTGAAAGAGACTTCGCAAGCACGGGCTCCTACTCGTTCAGGTTCCGCAAAGGAGTTTGGTAAGCCAACTTGAGGGTAAAAAAGAAAAAATGGAAGGTCGCTCAAGAATTCCCTTGCACTTATTCTTGAAAAAAATACGACGGGGGGAGAACCTGTATCTGGAGTCCAAAAATGCACCTAAAAAACCGTTGGGCATGGAATGTAAAAAAGAGCGTAGATAAGGGTCAGGACAATGTAGAGAAGGTGTAGAAAAACCCCGGAACTTCGATGAGGTTCCGGGAAAAAGATCACGACTCAATCCTGTCGGAACTCAAGCCACACAAGAGAAAAACAAAAAAAAAAAAAAAAAAAAGAAAAAAACTTAAACTGGCCGAAGCAGGTAAAAACCCACCTCTAAAGTGACGACGAACAAAGGGGACAATTGACAAGTTCACCGAAGAGACCGAGAGGAAACCAGCCTGGTCGTTGACGAGAACAAAGGTCGAAGGAAGGGGGGTTTAGGGCCAGCCGCCCGCCCTGCTCGCGTTCCAAAGTGAAAAAGGAAAAAAAAAAAAAAAAAAAAAAAAAAAAAAAAAAAAAAGAAGGAAAGAAGAAAAGAAAAAAAAAACCATCCTCTACCCCCACGAAAGGACAAAAAGGACCAAATGAACCCTGTCATTCCCGTGATGGAAAACATACAAAAATTAAAGGGAAGAAAAAGAACAATGACCAGGAGGACGGCCAGGAGAAAAGAAAGAAGATCGAACACAACAAAACCACAGGTTATTGAAGGAGAAGAAGTTCCTGAAGGAGTGGCTTGCTACTTCCGTTTGTCAGTGGTAATGGGGCAGGAACGAAGAAAAAGGAGAAAAGTTGGGAGCTGCTGGGGTTGGTAGCGTCGGGGTCCTTTCACTTTGCACCGCACTTGAAATCAGTCGTCAGGCCGGGTGGAAGAAAAACAAAAGTTTACGCCGGATTCCCGAACAAGCACATACCCAGTGGTTTCAGCCGGGCTCAAAAAAGCCCGAACTTCAAAAACTTTGTGAAAAAAAAAAGAAAAGTGGATAGCACCGGGGGAAAGGATGGGTGTTAACAGTCGACGGTGTGCCAACGTCTTCTGGGCCATCGCAACTGCAAAATCTGGCTGGGGTACTTCACAAGAACGAGTTATACAAACGTTTGGAAAAGTGAAGCCATACTGAACTCTGTAAGCAGCACGGACCGTAGTGCCAAGGGGATCCAATAAAGGGATTGGCACGACGGTGGTTTTGGCATCCAGGGGGGGGGGGAAACCTGAGAAGTGGGAAGGGAAGGGAGTGTACAGAAGAAGAAGCACCTTGGGGTCGTGAACAAACGGTTTGGAGAAAGAAGAACCTGAGATCAGACAGCCCGCAGCGTCAAACGAGCTAACAAAAAGAAGTAGACCGTGTCAGTCTGCCACAGACTCAAGGTACCTGAACGATCGAAAAAGGGGCGGTGGAAGGGACAGGAAAAAATCGCTTGCAAGCAAGGACTGGAGTGGGGGTCACAACCCGGTCCAAGAAGCCGGGTCGAGAAATGGAAGGGGGAAGGTAAAAGGACAACACCTCGGTTCGGGATACAGGGGCACAAAGGGGGGGAAAAAAAGGACCGGACCACTACACATTGCGGGGGGGGTAACGACCGCAGGGAAATCACGTAGCCAGGAAAAAAAAGATGGGGGGAAAGGGGTGAGGAGCACTTCTACGCTTTAGGGGGGGGGTAGGGTACCAGGCAACCAAGTTGCATACTAAAAGGACGAACAAGACAAGGATTCCGTAGCCCTGTCAACAAAACAGAACAGAAGTTAAAGGACAGACGGAGATCTCCCGGCAAGTCAATCCCGGGACGAACCCCAACTTCCCAACCGGACGCGAAGATTTTGAAAGACTGAAAACTAACGGTTGGGCCACGTGAGAACCAAAAGTGAACAGACATAAAAAGAAAAAGGTTCGTACGATCCGTCGACATTCCTTCCCTGTTGAAAAGGCAAGAAAAAACGGGGCGTAAAACGAGGGTCTAGGAAAAAACATCAAACAAAACGGAAAGGGGGGCTGGAAAAGCTGGACGCAGGGTTCACCCAACAGGGTCAGGAGAACTGTATCGGGGACAGACGAAACGCAAGGTCACTTGAGAAAGACAAGCAAACAAGAAACTCACACGGCGGCAAAAGGGTCACGGCCTCAAACAGAGAAAAGGCTACGCACCAATGGACGATGAGGTCGGAGACAACATTTAACGACTGGGAAAGACCAAGAATTCTCTCCAGTAGGGGGAAAAAGAAGGGGGGGTAGGGAGGGGAAGGGTTACCTACTAGGGAAACATTTCTAGCAGGGAAGCGGGTATGAGGGGTCAAGAAGAGAGAACCCGAGGACGGGCGCGCAACTCACCCGAGTTTTCTGCTGTCTGGTCGGGGGGCCGCGGGGCGAAAAGTGCCTGAGCCAGGAAGTCTCACTCGGAGAAAATCAACCAAAATAAGCGCCAACGGGGGTAGAGAAAGAGACAATCCGTCGCATAATCGAGACTTTGTGGATTCGGGGTTACCCGAGGTTTGGAGGGAGGTAGTAGGTAGGGGGAAAAAGAAAAAGGGAGGTAACAGGTTCTCGAGTACACGTGAATGTTTGACCCTTTTAACGGACATGAGCGGGTGCCGGGGAACGATGACGAAAGAAAAATGCGGGGGGGTCGGGAAATGCGTAGTGAGAGCACCACTTTGGAAGCTGAAGCGCGTGACCAGCGGTCGAGCAACAGGACACGGGGCCCACGGAGTTCAAAAACGAGGCAAAGAGGTCCCACAATGCTTAAGTCCTATTGAAAAAAACACATGTCCCTGGCCTCGGGAAAAAAAGGAACAACAAAACACCAGTGGGGAGGGACATAAACGATCAAAGCCAGGAGGCATAAAATAGGCCAGAAGACCCAAAACATAACCAAAGGATGAAGCCAAAACAGGCACCAACCAAGGGAATGCAAAGCTGGCAAGTCAACTAAATGTGGTCACACGGTATCATTACCGAAAAGAAGACAAAACACCAAACATACGTAGCCGGGTCTTCGGTAAAAAAACCTCCAAATAAGGTAAATGAAACTGGGGGCAATGTTCGGCCGGGGACTCGCACGATAAAGGGAACAGAACCCATCGGAAAAACAATAGACCTCGGGGGGGGGAATCCAGGAAAAGCCGCGTTCAAAAACAGAGTCGGTCCCTTCTCTTGCCCTAAAAAAGAGCCCGGCTTGAAGGAGGACAGGGGATAGGGGGGGGGGTGGAGGGCGCCTGGGAGTCCTCCTTCGTAGTAGCGGCACCTCAACTGGACTCGGTGGAAAAGAATGGAAGCGCTCCGAGGACGTACCCTGGAAGGTTGAATGTCATCAATGCAAACTGGGTCACAACCCTGAGAAAGAAGGGGGAGAACTACTGGGCGGCCCCGGCAAAGGGGGGGGTTTGGGCGCACGTGGTCCAATGTGGGCAAAAAAACTTGCAGAAAAGAACACCTCAACGCAGACCGCATCGGGGGGGAAAAGGGGGTAATGTACGTGGTGATCGGACACAGTAAAAACAATCGGCCAAATTCTCTGATATTGTTCGTCAAAAAACAGAAGAAAGGTCAAACCCTGCGCAGGAAAAGCGGCCTTGGAAGGGAGAACCAAAAACGGAGGAGAGTGAAATAGATAAAATGACAAAAAAAAAAGGAGCAAATGGTCTGGTGAGGCCTAGAGCACGTGGCAACGGAAAAGAAACATGCCGGATAAGAATTAATCTGGATTGGAAGGTTCCAATGTAAAGAAGGGGGGGACGGGCGGGGTCTGGGGCTAAACGGGAACTCAGGAGTTATTCTACCCCACTCGCCTGTCAACCTTAGCGGGGCCTTCGGGGAAAAAGGTGCAACAGGGCATGCTGGGACATAAAAATCACGAGATCAAGAGAGTAGCTTAAAACGTAAGAAATCAGTCTGAGACTGGGCCTACAAAGCTTCAATCCAAGGATCCGGACCAGTCAAACCTGCATCATGCCACCACGGACTGAGATTAGGGAAACCGCGCCGAGGCACCAGATCAGTGTACTCACGTCCCAGATTATTTTTTTTCATCAATTGGGTTCCGGCTGACGAAAGGGGGAAAGAGGCGATGGAACCAGGCAGAAGTGCAAAAAAGTCATAGATTATCCACTATACTACCATCAGGACACCAAAGAACGTCGGGGGCTGGCGAATACACGGGGGAAAGGAAAAAAGTGGCCACCGGGTACAGGGAGGGGGTCAGCCCATGGGCTTGCTGTAAGTAAAACTTTGAGGCGGAAAGAATGGGAGACATTTGCTGTCGGAGAGAAGAGCCGCAATAGGGACTGGTGGATATGACGTCACGACCACTGGGGGGGGGGGTGCTCGGCGTATAGTTCCTGAAAATCACGTGAAGTTCAGCCGCGGGAAACTCCTAGGGCAACGGAACGCAGGACTTGAATTTCTCTTGGGAGTTCAGGCCCGCTCCTTGTGGGGGAAGACTAGAAGCCTTGGAATTCGAAGAACGAAAGAAGGCACGCATAGAAGCGCGTTCCCTAAAAAAAGGCTTAAAACACCTGCACACTTTTCAACCACACAGACCTAAAAAATAACCAGAGCAAAATAAAGACGACGGGAAACCCCTCCGATGGCTAGCCTCACACTTCAGTTCGGGGACTACTGCGAGGTGATAGGGAAAAAAGGGGCCCGGAATAAGGGGGGCTGAGCAATGGGCAGGGCCGCCACCTAGACCTCCATTAAAAAAGGACGTCATCACATTTAAACTCGCACAACTAAAAAATCCAGCACAACGAGGGGGAAAGAAAAGGGGGAGAAAAAGCGCAGCGCGATTTCCTCACCCCACAAGAAACAGGGAAGACCCGAGGCACAAGAAAGGGGGCGAGTGAGCTTAACAGACCCTCGGAGCGACCAAGACTACTGTGTTGAGACTTAAAAAAGATGAGACTAAGAAATCACTATCAGATAAGTGGGGCAGTGGGAAGAGGTTTGGGGTCTTCCAGACGAATTCGGGCAACATATAGGGGGGCCAAAGTTCTTGATAATTTCTATTGGGAAGAGAAAGCTAAGGACAACTGTTAATGGGACCGAGGAAAAAAAGATTGGGGGGGAAGGAAAAAACAGGGGTCTGATGTTCGCGATCCGAGCTGTACTCGCATCTTTTCGGGGGTTCACCAAAGACTGCGTACACAAACAACGGGTCCCGGGGGGGAAGCGGGGGGTAAAAGCGGTGTCAGGAAAAAAACACGCGGAGACATTCAGGGAAAGACTCGACGACTGCGCCCGGGGGGATTCAGGCGCTACCGAGTGGGTGACGAAAAAAGGGGGAAAATCTCCCCCTGGGGGTGAAGAGAGCACCTTCAAGTCCTAAAAGGCAGGAAATGCCTTAGCACCGCCCAGTGAAGTGATCCGAAAGAACGGAGGGAGGGAATCGGTTCGGTAAAACGGCCGTGAGCTGAAAACGTGGGGTTGGTGGCTGTGGGGACTCAGGTAGCCAAAGAGACAGATGAGAAGACCAAGGGCAAAGACAAACCTTCCTGTCAGAACAAGATGACCTTTTGGACCTGTAACATTATTGGGGGCCCGTTTTTCACCAGGTTAAAAACAGCGCGCCGGATGCAGGGGAGAAGTAGAGAGGGACCGTCAGGACCGGCAACGGGCAAATTACCTTCTGAGTATATTTGGAAGAGAAAAGGAAAACAACGTCAGCGCCGGGAGCAAAAGAGGCAGACGGGCGGGAACGCGATCAAACAACAGAATCTTTCAAAACCGCGGACGGAAACGAAAAAAGGCTGTGAGGGAACTGACAAACGGTCCAATAAAGGCAAAAAAAAAAGGAAAAAGTCGCCTCCCCTAGGGCAACGGTGGCGTGGCAACCAGGAAATACGGTAAAAACAAAAGGGGTATAACAACGGGGATACCTTGACATTTCGGCTTGGGGAAGGTCAACAGGGAACGTCGAGGTAAAAGGGGAAGGAAATGTCAAAGGGTTGAGAAATCCCAACACACATAAAAAAAGAGATAGCCCGGGAAAACGGCCCACGGGCCCTCGCCCGCGGTCAAACACAAAAACGACCACCGGGACCGTCGCAGCGGTACAACCAGCCGGAGACAGGATCCACGAAAAAATTGAGGGGTCAACGGGGCGAAAACGTAGGGAAATGGGTAGGGGTGGGGGGTTTTTCGGAAAAAAAAAAAAAAGTCACAAGGGGACGGGGGCGTGGGGAAAAACGTTTGGTGGAAAGTGCAACTCTCCACTACTGCCAAACGGGGGAAAGACGTGAGAAAAACCCCCCAAGAACAAAGCGACCAACGACCCAATAAAAAACAGCACAAAAGCAAGTCTCTCGGACAAAAAGGGACCAAAAGCGCCTTGAAGGAAGAAGGAAAAGGGTTGACGTCACGAAAAAACACGGCCCCATATACCGAGAAAAACCAAACAAATCAATCTCAAAACACAAAAAACAAAAAAAAAAACAACAACAACGAGAAATTATTACCAAAGAAATATATTTTCGGTTACATCGAAAGGGAAGATAAGGGGCGTGTGGGTCTTTGGTCAATTGGAAGACGAGGAATGCTGGACGTTGGTCGCATGGGGGGCTTTTGTCCGTGTGGGGTGTCTTCTTGTCCGGGGCAATCAAGGTGGACGAAAGTGAGGAAGGGGCATTTCTGAGTGCCGACCACAATATCGACAATTCGCGGAACCAAAACGTCGGTCGAGCGTTAATCCGGGGAAAAAAAAGCGAAACGGCAGAAACAGGGTGGGGGTAGCAATTAATGACGTGGAAAAAGTAAAGGGGTTTGTTTGTCCTGCCTTTCGAAGGTCCGGGCGGAGTGGGGCTTCGAAGGACCGTATGAGAAATTGAGGACCAACAATATAAAAGACCAGTGAAACGGGTTGTCAAAAACCAGACACATTTTGGGGCACGGGTAAAGATCCACGGGTAGGCACCCCACAACGACCGTGAGTGACAAGTGGGTCCAGATAACAGGGAAAGGGACAAAAAAAGGACAAGGAAGGGGGTGCCACCGGCATAACCTGGAAAAGGGTGCTATGGACGGAAAGGTTTTACCAACAGCCTGGGAAGGTAAAGAAGCAAAGAGGGTGGCAGAAAATATCCTGACCGGGGATACAGACCGCGGGGGGAAAAGGGGGGTGCCGCCCGAGAAAGTCAGCGGGCTTTAACGGGGGAAGGACAATAAACGGAAGGGGGTCAAAAGAAAGACCGGTCTGAATAAATATACGAGGTATCGAACCCGAAGCCAATCAAAGAAAAGAAAGAAGGGGGGGAACACCGACCAAATTGAAGCAAAAATGAACTTCCAGGGAAAAATGATTCTACCTTACCTTTGCCCGGGAATCCAGAATAGGGGAGCTTGGGGAGAAAAAGGGGGGTCGGGTTGAAACGCACAAAAATCGACCTAAAATGGACTCACGGGGACGGAAGAACTGGGGCATCTTCAAGAAGTATCTTATCACGACTGGAGAGTCAGCAGAAGGAAAAGCCCGGGGGAAGGGTCTGCAAGCTACAACGCGGACAACATACCTATGACCGTGCACCCCACCAGGTCAACAATATATTGTGACACTTCACTAAAATTCAAAAGAAACTGAAGCCGGATGAAACATCCCGCGCAGAACGAAGATGGAATGCCTCTAGGATTCGGGGGTTAGCAGAAAGGATACAACCATATAAAGTTATCTTTGAGAGCGACCAAGGTCACGAACTGGGTCCTTCTCCTTCGGACTTGCTTTCATACTTCAAGTCTTTAAAAAAAAACGGCCAAGCCGGGGAGCGTAAACCAGAGGCTCTGGAGGAAGATAAATACCTGGACTAACAAGCTTACGAAGGGGACACCATTCCAACTTCACTGGGGGCGGGAAGGGTCTGGGTCACACAGCTACTATGAGAACGGGAAAGGGGGGGAACGCTCCATCATCAAACGCTACCATAACTGATGAGATGAGATGTAGAGGGGAAACGCAAAAATGAAAGAACCCTCTCGAACTTGGGGAAGGGGATTCATGGGAACCACCGGGCAAGAAAAAAAGAACGAAACAAAGTGGCGAAGTTCAGGGTTGAGGTCCGCGGGGAAAACGAAAAGACAAGATGGGGAGTCGAGCAGGGAAGCGTGTTGGGCTTTTTGTAAGTCTCCCCTCGACGCTGCTCGGGGTCTGAAACGGAAGGACTCTGCTGGTAAACGTGCGCAAGCTGAAAACAAGGTCTCCTCAGTTAGGCGCTCGGCAGTGTGGACCGAACCATGTTATAAGCGAGAGTCCAAAAGTGGTCGAGGCGCGCAAAACGGACCTTCAACTCGAAGGGTGGGCAAAGCAGGCGATGACCTACGGAACGGAGGGGGGGCTGTCGTCCCGGGGAGTAACCCAAAGTTCAGGGGAGAAGTAGACGAGGAGAAAGGGAAAAACGGGTGGCAGGCAAAAGGTAAAAAAAGGACGGGCATTGGGTAACTCTCCTCGATATGGGGACGATGGTAAACTAGGCGGAAGTCCGGGGAAGAAAAAACGCTTGGGGTAGAGCTAAAATACGTGGGTACGAAATGCAACAAATCAGACGGGGGGCCTCAGAGAAAAATGGGGAACCCTCCAAATTCGTTCCTCAATATCTCGGCCTGGGGAGGCCGTACGGGGGGAGGCAAACAGGGGGGGGAGGAAAAGGCGACTTCAAAACCCGCACGACTGGGGGAACTAAGGAAAAAAGACAAGGATTTGCTTCCGAGAGTCAAGCCAAGACAAATCGAAAAAGGAGTGGAAAAAGGGTATCAAGCCAAAAAAATACAGCAAAAGTGCCTCACACCAGGTTGGGATGTATAGGAAAACGGAAAGAAAAAATCCCCCACCAAAAGAAGGTGGTGAACCGTGTTTGTGCCGGGCGCGGGGAGGAGAGGCCCAGTTCTTCTGAGGTAGTCCCGCCTCCTGCAAAAGTTCAAAGGGAGGGCGTCCCTCGCCAACCCATCCCGTCCGGGGCGGCGTCCACCTAAATGATAAAAAAGGCGAACTTCCACCTCTGCTCACCCAAAGAAAAAACTGGTCACTGGAGCGTGCAGAAACTATCAGCAAATGGCGCGCCCGTGAGGGGATTAAAGGGCGGGAACCCCGCTTTTGATACAAACTCAAAAGTCAACTCCATTTGGGCAAGCAGACGAAGGATCTCGGCGTTCACACGCGGTCGGGGGTTAAGGTCAGACGAAGGAACGTGTTGCCACGCTAAAGGAAAATAAGCCGAAAGTTGCAGCAGGCGAGGGTGGGGGGGAAAGAGCTCCCTGTGGGTTATTGCAGGCGGAGAGTCTTCATAAAAAACGAAACACTAAAAAACCGCAGCGTTTAAATGTAAATTTTCCTAACAAGGGAGGACCTCGCTGGACATGGAAACGCTGAAGAACTGATGTCGAAAAATCAAGTGTCTAAACGAAATAAGGAAAAAAACCATGGGGAGCAAGACGACCATA
>Ga0179591_1274892_pt1 | contig 13957 bp, 14 predicted proteins | sample CZOMad2_1_08_16f_FD_182891 | JGI IMG/M metagenome (GOLD analysis project Ga0179591, IMG submission 182891) | Vadose zone soil fungal communities from Angelo Coast Range Reserve, California, USA - CZOMad2_1_08_16fungal (PacBio error correction) | ecosystem: Environmental > Terrestrial > Soil >...
CCGTTTGGGCAGAAAAAAAGAACGGAAGGGAGGGTGGGGGGCACTTGGGGATGTGGGGCAGGGACATCGACAGTAACTGAAAAAGCAGTAGAGTCAGGTTTCAAAGCAGTAAAATACCCGGATCGAAGAACGCGGATCGAAATCGGGACAAAAAAAAGTGCTGATAAGGCATAACGGAAAAGTGCTACTGTTTTCCGACGTGGCGACGCTGCCCTACACGAAGACAGAAGGGAAAAGGAAAAGATTGCCATTGCCAATCATTCTGCTTCGCACCAGCCGATAAGAGGAAGAGATTGCCGGAAAGGACTCAATGGAGGGAGGGGTAAATTGGTGGAACTGAGCCCATTGAGGATGCCTGAAAGTCGGGGAAAATCAGTCCAAAAGAGGGGAGAAAAAAAAGTTTGAAGTTCAAGAAAAACTGTTGGGTTCTCGGAAAGAAGCAGGAAAAAAAGGGGAATCTCGCTGTTTAGAAGAGCAAAAAAAAAATTTCACCGGTAGGAAGGAAACGCCTTCGGGCAAGATGGAACAAAAAAGAGGGATCCTCGTAAACGCATGTTTAAGAGCGTCGCCAGTAAGAGCCCGCGAACGGCAAGAGTGCAAAAAGACTGTGGATTAGGGAAAGCACAGAAAGAAGAATTTGCCTCTTTTTGGGTGAAAAAAAACCTAAGATGCGGTGAAACAGACGAAAGCACCGGTGTGCGCTTATATCAAGGGAAGCGGGGATGAGGCGAAATGGTTCAAATTAGAGGAAACTAATACAAAAAGGCCACGCAGCAAAGCAAGAAAAAAACTAAACTGTGCGGAGCCACGTGTTCACAACGGGAAAAGGAACATTGGGGGGGAGTTCACCCAGGATTCCAGCTCGGGGGGGGGTAGGGGAACAGAGCGGGCGGGGGAAAGGGGGTGTTTGAAAAATCTGAATTAAAACCCAATGGGAAAGTGGGACCCAACCAAAGCCGCTCAACCTCAGCTCTCCTCTTACACGAAAAAAACGCGTAAGAAAAACCAGCAAACCACAAAAAACCAAAAAAAACCCCCCCCCAAAAGAGAAAAGGCCAAGAAGGTGCTAACGGGGACAGAAGTGGCATGGTTGGCCTCTATCCAGCCTAATTCCGACCAGCAAAAAAAAGACTAATTAGTTCGAGGGGAGGGGAGGGAAAAAAATGATCTTCAGCTGCGCTGGGCATCTAGCCCTAAGAAGCATGCCTTGAAGGGAAGACAGAGGACCAGGGGGGACTAGGGAGAAAGAAGATAAGCCGTAAGGGAAGGAAACAGGGCGGAAAAGCAAAAAGCATCCGCAAAGGCATTCAGGAAAGCGACACAAAAAAAAGACGGTGCGTTGGGAGGAAGGTGACTTCACTTGCTACGTAAGAAGAGAAGGAGGGCGGAAGATAGAAGCAAATTGGCTTCAAGACGGACTGGAGCACGAGTACGCGGAAGCTTTTCCGCGAGGTCGGCCAGAGGAAAGGGGGGGGGAAAATCGGGAAAAGACTGATCGTCGGCAAAATTCCCATCGTGAAACAAGCGAGGAGCAGGAAACCCAACAACTAAGGGTTGGAAAAAAAACCAAGAACGCGCTGGGGAATTCAAGAGAAAAACTGAGAGATGGAGAGGCTCTCTCCACGAGGGGTAGAGCCTGGGCGCATTTGCACCGCAAAAAGCTCATAGGGGGCCAAAGGGGGGGGGAAAACAAAAAAAACGCGCTCAAGAAAATGGGAAGGCTCCTTCTCAGAAAAGATTTCTGAAGGCAAGGAAAGTAGGGGGAATCAAGAGGGGGGAGGAGAGGTTACATCCTGCCCCTCTGATATTCACCTGCGTGCTCGTAGGGGTGGAGGGCAACACTCAAAGGAGAGCAAGAGGGAGGGGGGGTCAGCGGGGGGAAGACCGTTGCCGGGGCATCCCAGCCAAAATGGGTTGTAATCGAGAGGGAAAGAAAGGGACAAGGAGAATGTCTAAAATGGGACTATGGAAAAGCATAGGGGGGTGAGGTGTTCTCGAAAAACCTACTATCTCTTGCCAGGCGATTCACAGAAGAACCACAAAGGGGGAAAAAAAGAAACATATGAGGGCTTCAGGATTATGATTCAGGCAAATCTCTAAGATGGAGACGGGATAACGCCAACAGACGAAGGAAAAAGGCATCCACAGTGGGAAAAAAATATGAGGGGAGAGAAGAGAAATGGGATTTTAAAGATCGAATATGATTCAGGGATCTACCCCAGAAAAAGAAGGGGGGAAAAAAAAAAAAAAAAAAAGAGAGAATGAGATAAGGGGAACTAAAGGACGACAAATCATACAGGGGATGCGGAATGGTCTCGCTCGAGGCAACGCCTAAGGGGAAAAACGCCCGTCACTTCAATGAAAAAAAGTAGGATGGGGGGGGAGAAAGAAGATTCGAAAAAAGGTTTCGGGGGGAAGGAGAACTTAAAAGACAACGCATTAGAAAAGCAGCTCTAAAAAAAGCTGAAACGGAAAAAAAGCTACGCGGGCAGAGGGGGGTTACGTGGCTGTCAACTACTAAATAGGCACCTACACGATCCTCGAAGGGACGAAAGAAAATGTATTTAGTAAGGCGCCTGAAAGGGAAGGGTGCCACGGGGGGAACATAAGGGAGTGATGAGTCAGTCTGTATCGGAAGTGACCAGGCTATGGGTCTGGAGGCTGGGAAACTTGAACAGGAATAGGCAAGGCGGGCGGGAGAGGAATCAGGCAAAAGGGCCGGCGCGGCTAGGTGGGAGAGAAAGACGGAGTGCTTTTAGTTGGGTCAGTGGGGTTATCGCTATGCGCTTGGGTACCAGGAACTCGAAAAACGACGGGATGAAACCGCAAACTTAGTCAGAGTGAAAAACAGCACATCGGGCTGAGGAAAGAGCTCTGCGGTGGAGTGATTGGAAAGCAACGTACGAGGAGGGGGCAAGCAATAACAGAAAGGCTTATGCATGGGAGCACTAAGTAGGTAAAACCAACTCAAGAAAAATAATGGTAAAAAGAAAGAAGGAAAACAAGTTAAGTGAATAACGAGCTCAAACACGCAGTCAAAAAACGTTCAAGACGCTCTCCGGAGTGTCAAGTAAAAAAGGACTAAAGAGAAGAGTGAGGACACTGCAGGCAGCTCGATTTGGCGTGGCGGGTAAGGAGGGGAAAACTGGAAAAGGGGGGAAAAATGAGTTCTCAAAGGGACGGAAACGAGAGAGGGGAAACGGCAAGAAAAGGAAGAGACACTGGGGGAAAAAATAAAAAGAAGGGGGGAGACGAGGTGAAACTTCGTCAATGCGGACGAGATCCCCTTATACCTAACCGATTTGATCGTCTTGGAAAAGAAAAAGGGCAAGACAAAAGAAAAATGGAAAAGGGGGTGGCAAGGTTGTGGGGAGACGGTCGTGGGACAGGTCTGCCGCTCGACGGCCTCAGCAAAGGGGGAAGGGAGGGTAAGCGAGCGGGGACTGGGAAACCGGAAAGTGTTCCTGTCGGCTGCGAGTGCTAGGTCGAATCGAACTCAACAAAGAGGGGGGAAAATCTTCAATGTAGAGGGGTGGCATGGCAGGCAGTTAAACAGGTTTGCCAACGCCCAAACCCGCCTAACCCGCCCCGGGGCATGTAGGATGAACGGGGGTCCTGGAGGGATTCCATGACAGCGGCCCAAAAAAATTGGGTAGAACTAATCCAGGAAAAGAAATCTGGTTCCTCGCCTTGGACCACCTGTTGGGGAGGGGGGACGTAAAGTTAAGAAAGGGTTTTGCGATTTAAGGGAAAATCAGAGAACAGGGGCCGATGCCGTGCTGACACAAGGGCGGCGGGAGATATTAAGGAAAACTTGGGGGGGGAAAAACTACGGGGGGAAAAGGGGGGGTTGTGGGTTTTCTCTCTGAAACAAAAACGGGGAAAAAGAGAGATAAAAAAAAAAAAAACAACTCTTACGGAAGTCACGGCTGCAAATAAAGAGGGCAAGAGAGCCGGTATCGCTATCGGAAATCTCTCATCGCGAACCAGAGAAAAGGGCGGTAAAGACGGCCCCACCAGGTTCCCAATAAGAACAATCATCGTTGCTGCAGATTACGGGATAAAAAAGCAGGTGGAGACAGCTACGCTTTGTCCGCACAATCGAAAGGATAAGCCAAAGCAAAACCCCCCAACCGAAAATCTTCGCGAGTAAAAAAGTTCTTACCTAAAAGAAGAAAAGAACATTAAAACATCCACAAAGACTGGGGTGCGGCGCTTTCTAAAAAGGGGGAAACAATAGGGCCGCTGGGTAAAAAAAAGACAGGCCGAACGCTACAGAGCCTATAAGGGCCTAAGGAAGCCATGGAAGCTCCCTGGGCCCAATCTCTTCTCTATTGTCAAAGGGAAAAATCAACTCAACGGGGGACCGGTGGTGGAAGGACGTGCAGGGTCTGTCCTCAACAGATTCTTCGGAGATCACATTTTTTTCGTGATAATCATTGACAGAAGACAAGAGAGACCACCTAGAGCGAATGAATCCGCTACAAACAGAAAAAAAAGGTTCAAATCCAACTGGTGGGGAACAGAAATAACCTAGTCTAGATGTGGGAAGGGAAGTTAACGTAACGCAGATGCGTGTGGGTGGTGACACGCTTCTAGGCACTTGACAAGGAAAGGGCCGGAATTAAAAAAAAAGAAAAAAGTTAACTGGGGGGGAAAAAAAGAAGAAGGCCCGAAGGAGTTTCGGGAAAGCTTGTGAGGGGGAAATAAAAAAAAGTGTTACAGAGGGAAAACGAGATGGGGGGCGGCATCACGATAGTGAAAAAGTTGGGAGCCAAAGAGGGACTATCAGTGTACCCTCGAGCGGGAACAATCGGGGGAAAACGGCACAGGAAAGCTGTAGGCGCTTGAAAGCCCGGAAAGGGCAAAGGAGGGAGGAAGTTTCACAAAAAGAAAGCCCCGCCGGAAATCTTTTAGAGACTCGCAAAAATTACCGCCCTGGTGGGAACTGTCAAACACGGCGCCAAAAGACAGGGGAAAGGAAGACTATCGTCCTGGAAACTCACAGAAAAGGGGAGGGAAGACAGCTATTCTCTTTGACTTTTTGGTAGTAGGGCCCTAAGGGAAAAAGAGAAGAACGAAAGGAGGGATGACCGGAAGCCGCCTGCCTACGGTCAATTGAAGATGAGAGGAAAGATGGACCATGTCTCAAGGGGACTAATCCAAAGAAGTAACAAGCATCTCGATTACTGGACACCAGCTCTAGGGGTGGAACTGGTGACGGGGGGGGGGGGGCCAAGATAGCGCTGCCTCGACTGCACCAAAACCTCGGTCGGGGAAAAAAACGTTATTTGTCCGAAAAAGCTGATATCATGAGTGAGAGGGGGTGAGGGGGCGCTTCTTGTCTGAGTCGCCGAACTTAAAGAAAAGAAGATTTCGTAAGACACGTACCAGAAGAGGCTCCGGGGGGGGAAAAGAAGGCTGACCACTTCACAAAGCGATCGACCTTGAAAAAAAGTTTAAGGATAAAAAAAGAAAGAAATAGAGGGGAATGTCAGCGTCAGCACAAGAAGCACGGGGGTTGCAAAGGTTAACCTGCTGGAAGCCGAAAGTACGGAATCGGGATCAAAAATAGGAGGGGGGCTCAGAGAAAACACAAAAGAACCCTATGCGTGTACAGTACGCATAAGAAGATGACCAGGGAAGAATCTCTCTCCAGAATCAAAACACCACACAATTTTTTCAAAAGTGTCAAACGGAAAAAAACGGACTGGAGAGAAATTCGAACTAGAGATCAAAATACAAAAAAAAATTTCTGAGATTGTAGAAGGGTCAGGAGAAACAACTCTACGATACAGGCGATATCACACCCACCGAAAAAGCTATGCAAGGGGGGGTCGAACCATAGGGGGGGAACACTATCCGCTTCCAGGAAAAAAAGGCAGAGGGAAGGGAAGGATAAGGACGGGAGGCCTCGTTGTCCTCAGAAGACGCAAAGGAAAACGTGGAGCGGGGGAACATCTCTGAAAAAGCCGCTTGGGATTGAGAACCAAACGCGTTAGGGGTGGTCAAAATGAGCTTGGGGGCTCGTCGAGAGGTCTCGTGAAAAAAAAGCGACGGGAAGAAAGAGATTCCGGGATCAGGCCAGGGTCAAAGGGAAGAAGGAGAGGGATCGAGGGATTTTCAGTTGTACTGGTCCTCCGGAGCCAGGAAAGGAGAAGAACCAAAGGAGAAAGGGGGATCGGGCAAGGCGCGAGATGATATTATCGAGAAGCACAAAAAAGGAGAAGAGGGTGGGGGTCGACCTGCAGGAATTCGTCTGAGACGGCGACAAAAAAGAGGAAAGGCGATCGCTTGACGATCCCGTGACTCAAGGACTGTGAACAGGGGAGGCGGGCGTATTCGAGGCAGGGGGGAAAAAGGGAACCAAAGGAGGAGGATCACGATCAGTGGGAAAGATCGGGAGAAAAGGAGCCGGGGGAAGGGGGGAGAATAGGATCCGATTTGATACAACTCTAGGGAAATCTGGAAGAAAATCCCAACAAGGCGGGGGGGCTTTTCCTCTGGGGGCTAAATAAGCGTTGGGAGGGGTGAGAGAGGAGACGATGGTCGCTAGCGTTAGGTGGTTGGAAAAAAATAAATTGGTGGTGTGCAGAACGAGGGGAACAGCAAACAACCGAACTAGGCGGAGAAAAAAAAGAAAAAGTTTGCATCCTTGGGTCACCACAAAGGGGTAGGGAATGATAGAACGCCGGCAGAAGAAGAGGGGGGGATGGTATGGGATCGTCAATGTCGCAAGTAAAAGCAGGGAGAAAGCTTCTAATCGAACTTGAGAAAAAGAATCAAAAAAACAACAAAGAGCGGAGGGAGGGGAACCAAATCCTCCGATGGGCTCTGACAAACAATGGGAATGGCTTAGGGAGAGAAAAGAGGAGGCCACATCTGTGTCAACTATTGCTCGCGGCGACTGGAAAGGGAGGAAAAGAACAAAAAAAAACAATGCGAGCGAAGCGAATATAATCGGGTGGAAAGAATCGGGGCCTAAGCGTTAATAATCAAAAAAGAAGATTGGAAAAGTTCTCAAACATCAGGGAGAACTCTCGGTGCTGAAGAAGAAAAACTGGTGGCTTAAAATAAAAATACAACGGGTGGTGAGAAGTTTGGGGGGAAAAGCGATGAGAATCGACTTTGGGTTTCTATCCCTGAAGCAAGCGAGGGGGGGATCACAGGGTCATCTAACAAATAGCTGCCGTTCGCGGGGATCGTCCTAAGCTTAAAGAACAGGCTGGAGAGAAGACCGAAAAAAGCCTCTTGGAAAACTAAGACAGAGAAGAATCCCTGATGGGTATCTTTACCTTGACTACGCGATACAATGAGAAAAGGAGAAAGACCCTCCTTGCAGAAACTGGAACTGCGAGGAGGTTGCGATAACGGAAGTATTGCCAGCCTGTGGCAGGGGCGCCAACAGAAAGACTAGGGGAATTCGCCGAGACCGCAACAAAGGAAGGGCACACTACGGGGGTAAGGGAGTGTAAACCAATAACAAGGGGGCTAGAGAAAAAAAAAAGATATGACAAATAGTAGGGATTATTTCAGAGGGCGTCGGGCCAAAGGAGCATCTCGCGTGTTTTTCAATTGGAAGGGGGTTGCGGATAGTGACCTCCAAGCGGAATTCCTTTAGAGTCCTTTTGCAAACAGAGTACCAGGGGAAGAAATAGTCGGAGGTGGGAAATCTCGCAGCTCAGGATTGCCGTCCAGGCGGTAGGACTCGGTTCGACAGGGGGGGGCGCGCGGCGGGGAAGGTAAAAAAGAACCAAAGACAGCAGAAGAGGGGGAGTTCCCGCAAGGCAGGGGCAAAGCTTGAAACTGGGGTAACAGCCGCTACCGCTAAGAGGATAAATCGAAAAAAAGCCGGTGAATTTGTAGGATGGGGGTATGCAAAGGAAGATGCTTCAAGGGAAAAATGCGAAGGAAGAAGAAGTCAAAATAATCTACACCTGATTTAGGGACAAAAATAAAAGGGGGGTGCAGTCAGGTCAAGGAGATGAGGGGAACAGAAAGTTGAGAACAATTTTACGGAGAGAGACAGAGGAGGATTCAGCTAGAGGACAACATGGAGCGACGGATCTCTCAGGGGGTTCGGCGAGTAAACTGGAAGGAAAGCGCGCGCAAGAAAGTAGATTGACCGCTGTTGCGCGCATGGTGAGTAGGACCATAAAAGCAAGGACAGGGGCATTTGTCCTCCCCCTCTGAGGAGGAGGGAAGGGATAGGCGCACCGGTGTGCGGCTGATGTTTAGTAAAAAAAAAGGCGACAGAGGGGGGGGGGGGGGCTTCTAGGAAGGGGGGGCGCCGGATCGACTTGCAGGAAAACCAAATGACCTAAAACAAAAAGAAACTGAAACCCGCTGCGGATGCAATGCGGAGAAAAGAAGCGGCCCGAAACATTGGTCTGGGCCTCACAGGACAAACGGGAGATGGGGGGTGTACGGGCCACTGGAGGGATGAGGGGGAGAAGGGGGGAAAAAACAAGTCCGACGGGGGGGGGAACAAATCACTAGGAGAAAAAAAAGACGTCGTCTCTCACTCAAAACTAGTTCAAGGGACCCAAAGATAAATCCAAAGTCTAGAGTCAAGCGGCTGGCGAAATCGAGGAAAAAATCGTTTAGCTCAAATCCAAGAGAGGGGGAAGAATGCTACCAATTAAACGCCTAAGGGGAAGGGAGGGGCTCTTTCGGATGTCACCCCCATGATCGGCACTCGTAAGCTCATGCAACAGAAAAAGATCTAACAGAAGTAAGGGGGAAGGGCAGAAACTCAATTTGAACATGGGCATATTCACTCTCCTCGTGTGCCTCCCCAAGTGAAGAAACCATCAGCCTCCGGAATACTGCAGTCACGAACAAACAAAAAAAAGATGGGAGGGGAGGAAGGGCCGATTTGCTCGATAAGATCGCTCTCGGGAAGGAGAGGCAGAATGGGGGAATAAAAAAAGCGTCCAGGCCGCGCGGGACCCTAAAGGCGGGAGAAAGTTTGACGAAGGAAAATGACGTGGTTAAATTAATTAAACAGAAAAAGGAAGTAGGGGCCACTGAAGAATTGACACTCTCTAACTAGCCAGCCAGCAAGCTCATGGGTGGTGGACAAAAAATACAAAAAGGGGGGAGGAAGAAAGCACTTTCTAGGGGAGGGGGAATGATCTCGAAAAGAGGGGTTGGGAGCGACGGCGAAATTTCCAGAAGGGGACGAGAAAACAAAGAAACGCGCGCATGACCATACGCTCGATCAAGGGATGCAGCCTGCGAACACTTAATGTCCATTCCGAAAAAAAATCGTTCGTGACGAGGAGGTGGGGGAGAGAGGGGAAAGAAGAGGGAGTGACTAAAGGGTACCTCCTCCTCTCTACAGATATGCATAACGTCATCTCAGTATGTGGGGAGGATAAGGGCAACAAAATGACGCCGGGACGGGTAAAAAAAGTAGTTGCCGTCAGGCGCAGCAAATGGTTGTAATGGGTATCGAGATGTCGGAAGGGAAGGAGAGAATCGACAGGTTAAACCCTTTGTCCACTAGTCGTTTTTGTGTTGGGGGGGGGGGGGGGGGGTGGTGGGGAGAGGATCAAAACCTAAAAACGGTTTGGCCTTCCTAAAAAAAGGGCGAAGGACTCAATCACTCCCGGAAAGGGAAGGGGGGTCATGAGCACATGAGGAAAATTCAACTCGAGAAGAAGGGCAGAAGGAACAAACAGAGAGTCAACGCTCAGCCGCAGGGGCAAAGAGGCGGGGAGAGGATCGAAAGAGTTGACGTTCTAAATCTTATCATTTCCAAAGAGGGGGAAACGCAGAAAAGAAGTGGACACAAGGACTCCCCTCATCTCATGATATAGAGGGGGCTAAATTCAAAAATAAACCGTATTAGCCATGTTTCAAAGGAAAGTGCGAAAGAGGGAAAACACCCATGGGATTCAAGTCAAAAACTCTGGGCGAAGTGGAAAAAATCTCAGGAGATGGGGTGGACCCCGCGGATTCGAAATCTCGAGAACTTTAAAACGATCTGCTTCGTCAGCACCGCATCCAAAATTGGAGACGACGGGGGTCGGGAACGAAAGATAAAGTTAAGAGAATATCAGGGGTCGGGAAAAAGGGGGGGATGGAGACATTGACGATGAAGGATTCCAACGTGTGTCATAAGTCGGTCTTATGAAACGAAAAAAAAGGAAACTGAATAGGGGGGAGGTTGGGAGTACATACTCCACGAGTGGGAAAGGGAAACCGGCAAGAAGCGAGAGGAGGGAAAAGAGCAAGATGTAACAGGTCGAATGGGGAGATTCGAGTCCAGATAGATTCCTCTCTTGGCTAATTCAACGGAAACAGAAATCGAGAAAGCATCTGGCGGCCTGATCTTACCTTTCATCGGCTGGGGGGAATCATCAAATGATCGCTGCAGTCATACTGCGAGCTTGCCGAAGAGGAGCGGGGACAGTCAGCAAGAAAGGGGGGACTAAGAACGGGTCAAGCTGTGAACCGAGAGAGGAGTCACAACCCACAAAACGTGTTAAAACAAATCCTTGGAAAAGCACAAAAGACGTAGGTTTTTCAGCCTGGGTCCAGTGAGTAAAAGGCATAGTCCGCGGGAAGGGACGCTAGCTCGGCAAAGAGATCCGAGAACCCCGAAGACCGATAGAAGAAACTGAAGACCTCAGACGAGAAACACACTTTGAGGGGGAGAAGAGTCAAAATTACCGCGCCAGCTGGCAATGTGCTTCGGGAGCGGAGGTGTGGGGAAAAGAGTAACGGTGTCCTGCCGATTCTCTCGGTATAGTCCCAGAACCAGGACCTCGGTAGGATGCGCCCTGGCGGGGTAAAAAGCGTGAGAAAGTGCCATCGTCTGCGTCGGAATTTTTAGTCACTTTAACTTCGAGGGCCCTCTTATGTGGGAAAAATCAAAATTGGAGGAAACTTTGCGGCGCATCCGCCTTGTTGCTGAAGCTTCAGAGAGAGAGCAAGACTGCGACCAAAGAAAGTGCCGATTGCAACCGGGGGGGAAGGTAGAGAGGTGGGGGGGGTTGGGGGGATCTCGACAACACAACGGGGAGAAAACGCAAAGGGATATAAAACAAAAAAAAACGGAGGAAGGAAAAACAAAGAAAGCATACGCGCCCGTAGCCTCTTCACAGAGAGCTATGCTCACCAGAATCAAAAAGATTACAGCAACCCCTCACCAAGGGAAGTAATTATTAAAAGAAGAAGAGGGCTAGCAGAAGGAAAAAGACAAACCTATTGACCGAACTAAGGAGGGAAATAGGAGAATCAAAATCCATGAACCCAGACCCGGCTCCTGAAACAACGGGAAAATTTACAAGAGAAAAGAAAAAGAAAGACAAGAAACAACCTACTCGGCTACAACAACCTAAGAGGCGCAAAGTTGAAAAAGGAGTCCCGAAGTCAGGGCAGAGGAGGCCGAAAGTGTCCATTGGGTTCGGGTTCGTTGGGATCTCAAAAAGTCAGGGATCGGAGGGTTAAAAACAAACTTGGGGGGAACAGGAAAAGGGAATAAAAGACTATCGAGCAAGTCTGGAAGAGACTACGACAAGAAAAAAAGGTGCCGAGAGGGACGTAAGCTGTGTATTGGGACTGGACCCAGCTTATTCGTGGGGGTGGTAATAAGAGAAGGAAAAGAACAGAGGAACGATTACCCGACTACGGGGGGAAAAAGGTGGTTGAAGGAATCGCAGATAGAGAGTATGCTGTCAACGAATTTTGATATAACGGTCAAGTACTAGAAGGTAGCATATGCCGTAAGAAGGGGCTATGGTTCTCCTCATACCTAGGTGGGGGCAGGAGCCAAAAAAGTTGAAAACCCCCGAGCAGCGAACCAGACAAACCCACGCCCTCGGAAGGAGGAAATTGCTCGAAGAATCGGCCAGGGAGTTCGAAGGAACCCTACCTAGAGGAGGGGAACGTCTGGAGCGCAAAGAATATAGTGACCACCGTTTGTTGAGGAGGAGAAAGCGGACGAAAAAAAGAACGAAATGTTTTTAAATTAAACGTCTAAATATCGTCAAGGAAAAGCAACGCAAAAGAAAACGGACCATGGCGGGCTTTTTACTGGGAAGTTGAAGGGAGGGGGCCCGAAAGGGAACAAGAGGCCAGGGAGTCTTTCTTCCTCTTCGCCTGAGGATCAGGCGGCTGAGAGGGGGGGAATTACACAGGCTGGAGGAAAGCCAAAAAATCCTAAAAACGACAAAGAGTAAAATGACTTTATCACCAGCCGATGGGGGGGAACTGGGGGAAAGGGGGTTGGGATCTTTACGTCACGGAGAGAACCACCAGCGGTCAAAAGGGAAAAAACCCCAAAAGCCGGATTTTGTCTGCTGGAGCAAGATCATTCAAGTGAGATTCTCGGTTAAAAGGTTGAGGCCGGGTCGACGGATAAGAGGGAGGAGGAAAAAGGGATACTGAGATCTCGCAAAGCCATATGTTTTGGGGCTACCACGGACGCCGACGCGAGGGAAAGATATCCGGTGTGGGCGGATCCGCTCCATAGGAGATTGGGCAGGAGAAATAGAAGCCATAGCCAAAAGTTTTATAGGGGGAGAGAAAAAGGGTTGCAGAAAGCATTTACGTCTCCAGGGGAGAAAAAAAGAGAGAGAAAGGAGGAAGACCGAGAACAAAAAACGAAACCCCCGAGAGTGGATGGTAAAAAAGGGAGGATAGCGAAAATTTAACAGGAGGAGAAAAACACCACCGGGGGTGTTCTGCAGGGAACAACTTTCCGAAGACGAAAAGAATAACTTTTCGGCGGTGTAAGAAATACTGGGACGGAAAAAAGGATGGCAAAATAGAACCGCACGGGAAAACGCGAACCGAGGGAGGAGATCAAAAAAAGCTCGACGCCTTCGTCGTCAGGAAGGAAGAAGGGTCGACAGGAAACGAAGGAGCGAGCACGCAAAGCCGGTCTGCGGTCGGGACTTGGGCGCAGCCTCCTCAAACAAAAACGAGAAAGAAAAGAACATACGCGGGAGGAGGCAAACGCGTTCTTTGTTTTCAATAAGGGAATGGAGGAGCGTCGAGAGAGGAGCGTGGCCAATGACGGCATACCAACGAATTAGGGGATCAGGCATATGTTAAAAAAAGGGGAAAAAATGGACAGTCGCAAAAAAGGAAACTGCAGGACGAATTCCCATACCTTTTCGCTGGAAAGGGCCAATCGGGAAAGAGGAACCCTAGAGCTGAGAGTTAGACTGCTCGAGCCAATTGAGTCACCTAAAAAAAAACGGGGTTTTGGGTCGACAGGAGGAAAGGAGGACGGGAGGGAGGCTCTCGTTCCTGCAAGGAGGGGCACCGATCGAAATCACGCTGATAGGGAGCGGAAACTTGATCTGGAACCAAGGGGACATGAATGGATGTGCGGTGAAATATAAAAGCGCTGGAGGAAGATAGAAGGAAAAAAGAGGCGTGGTGCCATAATACTCAAGCATTTCGTCGTCTGTGAGGGGTCGGGGCTGGAAAACCTCCTTGTATCGCGGAAAGGTATGGCAGGCGGGGAAACCGCGCCCTGAGTTGGGAGTTTTCTCTGAGAGAAAGGGACTCTTGGGGGGCTGCAGCGAAGTAGTTGTTAGGAGAAGCATTGTAGTGGGAAACTGGCGAAGTGGGGGAGAAACAATTTCCATCATACCTGGTTAAACGAATAACAAAACAAATACGCGTGGGAAGAAGGGGGACCCGAACATTTTGTAAGTGAACTCTGAGGGGAACCGAAGGGCCTAAAGTAAAGTTTGGAAAAAAGGGGGAGGTCGGGCGGGGCTTTGGGAAAAAAGTTAGAACGGAGAAAAGAGGATAAGCCTATTCGAAAGTTTAAACATCATGAAGAAGGGGGGGACCGAGGCAAAATTTTCATTCTCACAGAAGACTTCCCTATCTGAAAGACACGCAAAGCGAAGGGGGGGAGGAAAATGGACTCTACCCCGGAATTTCAGAGGGGGTCAACTATATTAAACTGCTAGGATCAGAGAATCAC
>Ga0179591_1262051_pt1 | contig 13956 bp, 22 predicted proteins | sample CZOMad2_1_08_16f_FD_182891 | JGI IMG/M metagenome (GOLD analysis project Ga0179591, IMG submission 182891) | Vadose zone soil fungal communities from Angelo Coast Range Reserve, California, USA - CZOMad2_1_08_16fungal (PacBio error correction) | ecosystem: Environmental > Terrestrial > Soil >...
GGAAACGGAAACTCGGTTGGGGGGTAAGGGGGGGGGAATAGGTAAAAAAGATGCCAAGGAAGGAGAAAGGGCACTTTCGCTCGGGGGACGTTCAACGTGTAAAAACACCAGTCGAGTATTTTTTCGAATATATTTTGGATTTAAAGTGTACGACGGAGGGGGGTGTTATCGGGAGTGGGGAACCACAAGGCGATAACAAAAAAGGTTTTTGACAAGGACCAAGTCCCCGAACCAAAAGAAAAAAAGGATGGGGATGGAGGAAAGTGAATACCTTTACATAGAGGTAAGAGGGGGGGCACCTAGGGTCTTCCGGCGGGAGAAAAGTCAACGAAAAAAAAAAAAGTGTGGGAGTGGGTCATTCATCACTGGGCGTAAGGGGGTCAAAAGTTCCAATGGACCACAGAAAGTAAGCAATGTTGGTAGGGGGAGGAGGGCGGAGGAAGATTTAAGTCCAGTGATAGGGGACAGGACTTCGAAAAGGAAGATTACTAAAAGGGAGATTTAAAATTGGGTACCACCAGGTCCTGGTGGCCAGAAGGTGGTGGGGGTCAGCATCCACAATGTGTTGAGCACCCCAGTAGAAATCGGTAGTTTTTGAAGAGGAGATATCTCACAGCTTGGCTAATCTGAAGGGGGGCACATATGTTTCGTGGAAAAGGTTCACTCATAAGTTTAAGAAGTATTGAGCTGTGGTCTGATTGTAGGACTTTGAAAAAGGACGGTGAAACTGTAAAAAGGCAAGGAACAACGGAAGTTGTTTGTACTCCATGAAGAGTTGCAAACTGGGTGCCGATTTAGAGGTTTCATGTGGGGAAAAAACTACCGCAGTGAGGTTCAAAAAGAAGCACAGGAACTTGTTCATACGAGGCTCACGTACGTGGTTAAAAAAAAATCAAAAATCCATCTAATTAATGAGAAACCAGCAAGGAGACGAGGTACACACTTAGGGGGACAAACAGTGCCTATACAAACAGCCGGATTCATCAGGCTTTAAAAAAAAAAACTTGCCAGGTGTCCGGGCATAACTAACCAGCAGGTACCACATCCAGAAGAAGGCTGATAGCACCTCGAGAAAAGGTTTGATCGATGGGACAATAAAAAAGAATTCATTATTAGGTGGCGAATCCAGGCAAGGGTGTGGAAATCAAAAGTAGCGAACAAATGAGAAGACGGACATGTATCCCTTTAAAACCAAAATTCCCAGGTGGGTAAAAAAACTGTAGGGGGGGTAAAAGAAGAAGTGGGCAGCAAACTGTGTTAATGGGAATGGTGGAACAGTCAGGGGTTTCCGGCTGAGGCAAGAAATATTGGGATGTGAAAACAAAGAGGGGTGGATGGGAGTCGTCCCTCTACATTCCTCTCGAGTCTAGACAAGAAAAGGAACGTCAACAAAAAACGTGAAAGAAACCAAGGGAAAGAAATGAAGGGGACCTAACGCAGGAGTATCTCAAAAGCAGAATCGAAGTGTAAATGTTCCATCGAAAGGCCAAGAACCAGGTGAGGAGGTCCCGAGAAGATGGACTTCCTAAACACCGATGGGTGCGGAGAAAAACCGAGGGTTCCGCAAAAACCTCGGTCTTCATCGCGTTGGGGGGGGGGGAAAGTATTTCCCCAAAATTCGATCTTGTCATTATAGGAAGCTCTTTTACTACTATAGTATAATAACCATAAAGCGGAATCTAAACCAGTCAAGGGAAGGCACAGTATCTCAACACACAGAGGGTCCAGTGTCAAAATATACAGAAGGAGGTGAACTTACGAGGAAGCACTGTCACAAAATTTTTGAGGAATTTCCATTCGAAAATCTTAATGAGGGAATGGTCTTCAAAAAACTAGCAGGGGGATTGGGGGACCTCAAATACATGAACACCTTCCTTTGGGAAGCTAAAAGAAATGGAAACGGGGGTCCAGTGTAAGGCGCAAAGGACGAACGACAATAGGGTGGAGAACCAACAATTTGTGGCGGGGGAGGGTAGTCATAAAGAATGGGAAAGACGGCCCACCGTAAAAAGTCGAGACCAGAGGATGGTCGGGGAAGAAGTCGCCATGCAAGCCTTGAAACCCTTGGGGCCAACGGTGTGGGTTAAAGGTTCTCAGAAGCCGTCAGAACAGAGGAAAAGTCTGCTGCACCAGGTAAATGGGAAGGATTACAACAGGTTTGAAAGACTCTCACCGAGTTTTTGGGGTGGAGAGGGGGACATATCGGGGGGGGAAAAATGAAGGAACATGATATCTTTGAAGATGGGTTTAATTAACGGATAGGACCCTCCATATCTCGTTTGCATGGGAAATGGGGGGGGGGAAACTGGATCCACATTAGAAAAGGGTCCCACCTGTAATTTGGCGAGCGGAAAAAAAACCAAAGGGCACAATAAACAGGGACAGAAAACTGGCACAATGATAGGGCCAGCCTATAACGGAGGCGTAGGGAATGCAGAGGGTTGTTGAGTAGCATAGAGACTCAGAGCGAAAGTGGCGTTCTGGCCGAAAAAAAGGGATTATTAGAACTGGGGCTATGGTGCAAAAGCCCTTAGTTCATCTTCTCCCAGGAAAGTGGGGGGACTAAATTTGCATGGTACAGTAAAGTCAAAAACATCTGGTATTAACTGGTAATTTCCATTTGTGACAAAATCTCACTAAAAAGAGTGGTCATGGGTAAAAACAAAAAACAAACCCTGGGGGGAACGATACCGTCCAAATAAGAACCGAAGGAACATAGATGCTTCAAACATGGGTCTAAAAGGGGAGCGGAAAAAGCAGTAAAAAGGGGGGCGAATGAAAAAATATTCTTACAGTAAAAAAAAAAGAAGACAAAAGGGGGGGTCGCGGGTCCCACTACAAAACACTCAATGTGCGGAGGCACATGAGAACGAGGCGGGAAGAAAAGGGAAAATCTTGCCGCATTCAATGAAGGCGTAAATCTTGATGCAGCCCGAGACCTCAAGCGAAAAAAAAAAGAAGGGGAGGAGTCCAACTCTAGGGTTCTTGGATGGGAAAAAATCAAGAGAAGACGGTAAAGGGGGATTGGGGGGGGCAAGAAGGGGGGTTGGATTCAGGAAGGCGCAGGAAACAAAACGGGCTGGGGGAAATGTGGCCAAGGGTTTTACAGGATTCCCGTTGATTCGGGGGGGTCTTATAATGGGTTCCTGAGCAGGATCAGTATCCACTTTAAAAGGGGGCTTTGGGGAGGGTAACGAGTTGTTTCTAACTGGGGAAGCAATTAAGCTTGGGTCTTCTTGTTCAGGGCCAGGTATCGGAACGGGGGTTTTTTTATTTTGTCCAAAGATGAACACGAGGGGGGAGGGCCTGTTCAAAAATGAAGCGGCACCGGCCTTAACCGGGGCGGGAATACCAAGGGGATTAACCATTGAGACCCAATGTTCAGGCTCACCAAGTAGGCTTAAACCGCGCACCCCGGTACTCCTTGTCCCCGGAGCATCCGATACTGTGTAATTAAACCTAAAAAGGACGCACGGCCAATAGAGCTCAGCTTTACGGCCTGTCAGAAAGGCGAAGCATACGCAATGGGCGTGTCTGGCAATAAATCGCGTAATTCCTCCTAGGGATTGTTAGTTGTTGTCAAAGAAAAATGTCTGAAAACTATGTAACGGTTGTATAGGGGACCGTTCATCAAAGCCTGTGCAATGTGCGGGACACGGTCACTGCCTGGGGAAACTGATTATGGGGGGGACATTTCTAGGGGGGAGATCACACAAGAAGAGTCAGAGGAGTTGCAGTCTGCTGAGCAGGAAGCATCGGGCACCCAAAGAGTTATCTTACGTGAGGAGAGCTATTGAGGGTTTGAGGATCGAGAAGGATTATGGGGGGGGTGAGGGAAAAAAAAAACGGTCTATCAAATTTAAGGACCAGCAGGGGGGGGTCGAAATCAGAAACATGGTTCAGTTCGGAAGGTCGGCCGGAATCAATCAAAGTTGGGAGGGGGGGGAACGAGTCCATTTTTGAAATAAAGACTCCAGGCATGACGTCCCTTTCTTGGCACAAACTGACATGGGAGTATGGGGGGGAGTACGCTTGGGGGCCCGGACTGGGAAGGGATTTTCTCGGTCGACTTGAATGGATTTACTTCTGGGGAGGGACGGCCCCTGGGGGGGGGTCGCGGCCCTGTGGGTTGTTTAAGGATGTGCGACTTACAAAAGTTCAAACGCCTACCCAGTGTACAAACAGCTGCATTTTTCTGGCAGAGGTGTAATTCAGCCGAACTGGAATATTTGTGGGGAAAACCTTGAGGGACCTCCGTGGATGAGCCTACGTCACTAATCTCAGAGCAGTTCAGGGATTCCGGAATCGACGGCCGTAAACAAGCATCTATTCCCGAGAGGAGAAGGAGGGTGGCAAGGTAACCAAACACTAAGTAATAGGGGTTTGGAAAGGTGGTTCAACCTTCGCGTGCGGAAGGCCGGGTGGTATCTAACATTCCTAAAAAAAATGTGAGTGTTAGTGCTTGGGGATGAGATTTCAAACATTCCCAGGGGGGGGAGGCTGATATTCAGGGGATGCTATTTACGGGGGAGAGGGAAAGAGGGATTTGGGGGCAAGGTGGGGGAGCCGGTTCGGTAATCCTAGTGTATGTAGGTATAGAGTGAAAATCAGAAAGAAAGAGATTTGTCAATGGTGTACCCCATAACCTTATTTTGGATTGAGAAAGAGCTTGGGAAGGGTCAAAAGAAGGATTGCAAGTCCCCCACTGGGGGAATGGACAGCTTTTGAAATCAATTTGGGTTTCCATAAAGGGGAACTGGGGTTTATCTTCTCAAAAACCGGAGTATAAGTGGGGTTTCGCAAGGTGCGCGATTTGGGAAAATCACCTCTGGGGGGGGGAAGGGTTCGCCCTCCCTGAAAGGGGGATGAACTCTTGGCCTTCTAATATCAGACTTGTCTCAGTTTATGCCGGGGGGTTCTGTCAAACCTAAAGTATACGGGAGGGTCTTTTCCCAGATAGTGTATTTTAGGAAAATTAAAAAACCTTGGGCATTTTTTAAAATCTATTGTGCCCTTCTTCGGAACGTAGCCAAGGGGTTGGGGGAAAAAAAGAAATGGGGGGAGGACAGAGTTGAGGTCTCGCTGGCCTAGCTGAGTCCCAACTACGGGGGAGTGGGAACAAAACGTCTGGGTGCAAGGTGCTTTAACCGAACATCCTGTAGGGGGCACCTACTGGAGGCAAAGTGTTGAAAGGAAAGGGGACTGCCCCTGGAAGACAGTAGGGGTACCGACGAAAAGACGGTCGTACCTACACTAAGAAGGGGGGCGAAACATGAGGAAAAATGGAGCCGCCCCCTGCACGTGGGTGCTTGGGAACGGGTGTCTCTAAGAATGAAACACATAACGGCTGCGAGCCTGGACGAGTGATTGAACGTGTACGATTTCGGAGACAACAGCACCCCAGAATTCGCACGGGAGGGTTAGAATACGCCCCCGAGAAGAGGGTTAGCGGGGGGGCGGTGGAAATCCGAGTGCAGTGCTAGCAGATTTTCGTGAGGAAGTAAAGGAGAAATTTCAAGTGCGTCCTTCGATTGGCCGTACTTGAGCCTTGTCTGGTCTTGCACTCGAATGGAGACTCTCACCTGAAATGAGGGGGAACGGATAGGCATTTGTCCGGGCCCCCCCAGCGAAGGGGGGCGGAAACGAAGGGAGCCTGATCCTGGGGGGGGGCTTCAAAGATTGGGCTCGGGGCCCTCCCGGGATGGCGGGGATACAGGATGTAGGGGAGGGGGTGAGCGATGAAGGGGTAGAGAGGGGAGCGGGGGGAGTGAGATGCAGGAGAGTGGGGAGGTGAGGAGTCCTAGCTTCGTTCTTGGGATTCACAGGGTCAATCTTAATTCTCAAAGACCATTTTATGTAACGGTTAACCGGAAAGAACGGATTTGAGTGCTTGCAAGGCAATGTAGGAAGCTAATTCAAAAAGGGTGAGACCTGGATAGTGGCAAAGCACGGTAAGGTGCACCTTCATTGGAGAATAAAAAAGCTGGGATCCTGGGGGGGGGTGGCAGCTACACGGTGAAAGGGGAACGTGAGGAAAAAAAAAAATGGGGGTCGAAAAGAGTGGGTGGGGGCCGCAATACAATTAAAGCACCAAAAAAAATAGACGGGAAAAGATTGTAGAAAAAAAAGTTTTCTCCATGGCACCCTGGTACTAAAAATAGGAGAGGTAGTACGTTGCTTACCGCAGACACGGGGCACCAAAACACCTTCGTGGGGGGGGTAGAGGAGAATCTCTCTAGTACACAGCAAGTCTTCCCCCTCCTCTCAGAGAAAAGGGAGAGGCCGTACAATGTGGGGGGGGGGTAAAGGGGGATATTCTTGTAAGGGCACGGAAGGGAGAGAAGGCAGAATATAATGTGCGGGGAAAGAGGTCTGCCATTTTGGATTTCCCGGGGGGGTTCAAAAAATTGAACAAAAGTGGGAAAACTAAGGACAGGAAAGGACGCCTGTTTTTTCGTACAGATCTTGGGGGGGGACCACCAACAAGGGACCTCGCGCCCCACTGTAAGTCAAAACGGCTCCTCCAAGGTGAAAACATGGATACAGTAGTGCCGGGGCAAAATTTCAAAAGACACTTGGGGACAGGGGAGAAAGGCCCCTCAACTAGGGGCTCGAACTTCAAATTGCAGGGTGCCCAATGCGGAAAACACGTTGGTGAATTTCAAACGAACCTGGGCAGTGGGAACGTCTATGACCCGCCTTGCCCAATCCTCCACTAAATAACCTGGTGGGAGTGTAGAGGGCATATGTGGGGGGGAAAAAGGTAGGGAAGTGGAGGTCATAACAGGGTTGCAGAATTTCCGTATAATTTAAGTGACAGACATGGGTCACGGGGGGGAGGTACACAGGGGATGGGGGGGGGTTCCTGCCATGGCCACCATAGTACAATATGGTGTTAGTTGTTTTAAGGGTGATAGAAGAACTCAGAAAAGTTTGGGGGGGGGAAAATGGGGGGTTTGGAATTCAGGAAATAAAGGGCAATCTTCGGGGTATAGTGGGGAAAGGGATTCGTAACGGGGTACATCGATTGGGCCAGCGGCATCTTGTTGTGCAACAGGGGACGACTATTATAGTTTGGTTTGCCCGGGATTTCAAAAGAAAAGAAAAACTGTGTTTAATGGGAGAGGGGAAAGAAACAGGCCTTTTCATTAACGGGAAGAAGCCAGCAACATAGCAGACTAAATGGTACCACATAGGGGGTACACAAGCGGAGAAGCACGAAGGGAAGGCAATTGGGCATAAAGGGGGGAAAGGGATAGCAACTGAAAGAGTCCGAAAGTAGGAAAGACTCAACAGAACCCATTTTGATCTCGTTAGATAATTATCAAGTGATTAGGGTTGGGTGGTGCGAATCCGAAAAAGGAAGGGTTGATGCGACATTGGTGGCGCGCACAAGGGACCAGGACACTTGTAAAACTGTTTCACCAAGAAGACAATGAAAAGGGGGGGGGTGGCAAAAGAAGGTGGAAAAAGAGGTCAACTGGGGGGGTTACTAGTAGGTGTACATTGGCATATTGGCGAGGCCTAACAGTAGGGAGTTAAACAAAACGGGGTTGAGTTTGGATGAGGGGGAATAAGAGACCTACATCATTCTTCTAAAAAGGCAGAAAGAAAAAATGGCCAAAATGCAGATAAGAAGTACCAGAAAGCCAAAATCAAACACATCAAAATCATATACTGGGAAAGGTTCAAGCTCATACAAGCAATGAAAGGGAGAAAGTAACTTCTCTATGTGGGAAAGGAATACACAACAGCTAGTAGAAAAAATCGCACCAAAAGAGTTTCATTGCATAAGAAAGGGAGTTTGGGTGTACGGGGAAAACCCAAAGGCCTTCAGATGGGTTTATAGATGGAAAAGTGAAATAAAGTCCCAATCCTTAATCTCGCAGAGGCACGTCTATATAGAACAATAGGTGTAAGGGTGCAAAAAAATAAAAAGAGATTTGACTGGACAGAGAAGACGCCGACTTTTTATGGGGGGGGAGTGAATTCGCATGTAATTATGGAGGGCTCCCTAAGCGCGTGACAACTCCTAAGGCGGGAGGGTGTAGAAATCGAAAAGAAATTAACAAAGTCAAAATGGGTGGTTGGACAGTGCCCATGGGGGAGAATAACAAAGTTTGGGGGGAAATCCCCATCTGAGTGAGTAGCTTGTCACGGAAGACATTCTTTCACAGAACTACCCTGAATCATATAGAGCCGGCAGCCGGGACCCATGATGCCGACCAAGGGTTCGGAATGTTATAGGGGAAGGCACAACATGGGGAATTAGATAGAAAACATCAATGAGAGCGAGGTCAATTTGGCTCTAAAGGATTGGTGGAGCGGGTGTATAAAGGCAAAAATCGAATAAGGAATCCAATCTTCGGGAGGATCTGGGGGGCTACCCATGAAAAAGAGGAAGTCCCAAGAGGACGTCTTCAATTCCACTCCAATTGGGCCGCGGATTCTTCAAAAAAATTCACGTTAAAAAAAGTTTTGGTACGGCTGAAAGGACCCAAACACAATCCCCAGAGCAAAAGGATTAGTGGCAGCCAATATCAACTTCGGTAGGGAAGGGGGGGGGAGGAGATGTGTTGCCGGATACTACCGAGAAGGGGGGGGAAGTGTCGTTTGATTCAAAAACTAAAAAATGGTGGAAGGATGTTCTTAGAGGTGAAATGGCGCTGTGGCCTCCGGAAAGGGTCTTTATACCTAAGTGGGGTGAACTTCACGGTAAGGCAAGGTAGAGGGGGGGGGTAGAGAATGGGGATTCTGGAAGAGGGCCATTGGGAAAAAACGGCAAGACCTCTTATCAGGGGTAACCCACCAACACCTTGTGTCAAAAGAATGGACGAAAAAAAAGAAGGAACATGAACTACTTCGAAAACAGGCCAAATGGAAGCAAAGTGGAAGAGCTGTATCAATATTTTTCACTTGTCACCAATCCAGAAAAAACGAGATTGACTCTTTGTCAATACATTGCACAGCAAGAAATTTAGGTCAGTAACTATAGGATGTCCCCAAAGGCGGGGAAAAGAATTCAAATGACGTTCTTCAATCTTGTGCGCACATACAAGGACAGAGGATCACCACAAACGAGGAGGGGAAAGATAAAAGTGGTGAAAAAACATAACAGAGCCTGCGGGGGGTGAATTGGGGCCTTTTGGTGTCCAGGGTGGAGAAGACCTATTTACCAAATGAAAAAACTCAACGACGTTCTTTCTGGAAAGGCTCGTGGGAGAGAAACTCGGAAAACGGGGGGGATCGTGGTTGTATGGTCTTGAAGGAAGAAGATATGCGACTCAAAGGTACTGCTTGGGGGGGGGTCTAACTCTTTGATCTAATGTGGGGGGGGACACTAGGGGGACATTGGGGCGGGGGGGGGTCAGGCATTTACTTCAACCAGTTGTGTGGGGGGATGGCTTACACAGTTTTATTGAAGATTGGGGTAAAAAAATTAAAGTCAAGTGTATTAAAAAATATAAAATGCCTTGGGAGGGACATGGAAAGAGTCAGTTTTCCGACCCGGGGTGCCTTAACAGGCACAGCAAAAGGGGACCATGAAATCCGCCAGAAAATTGGGAATACGCAAAGCATGACTAGATAATGAGGAAGGAAAAAAAAACCCACACAAAGAAAAAAAAAACAACAAGCACTCGAAACCGTATCTTGCCGCTCATTATAGGGGGATCACGACCAAAGCTAAAGTTAAGTAGCCTCGGGGTGGGGGGGTTCCCTTTGTCTTGGCTAAAAGCTCGAAACTGCCCCGGAAAAAGTGGTAATACAATCCACGCAAAAGCAACAGTCAACTAAAACAGGAGTTCAGAACGTAAGGGGCATTCGGATTCCGTTAGCATAAATCAGTACAAAGGAAAGATCGGGAATACTTAAGGCAAAATCCAGCGATCCAAACACGAGGGCGCGGAGATCTTCCAAGGGAAGAACCTCTTCAGTGAACGGGGAGGAGCTATCATTCTTATTGTGATAAAGGAAACAAGGAAAAGTTACCGACTTGGGGTGGTCCGGCATAAAAAGGGGGGGTCCTTCGTGACGGCTACACGAGAATCGGGGGACGTGGTGAGGGTGACAGCGAACTGGGGAGAAATCCAGTCTCAGTGGGGGTGCCAAAACTCAATTAGTGGGAAATTAAGAGGGGTGAAACAATGGCGGGAATGGAGGGTCAGAGTGGGGGGGAACGAATGGGGATGGGGTTTTCACAGATGGTGATAGCAGGAAAGCAGTTAAGGAAGGGGCGATTCCTAAAAAGAACAGAGGCGAAAAGCAAAGCAAGTCTGTATATTTACAAAGGGGGGGTAAAATAAGGGGATAATAAACGTAAAGAGAAATCGAGGGAAAGGAGGGGAGTAGCGTAGTAAAAGAGGAAGAATAGAAGGGGGATCGTATGAGGATGTGTCACAATGGGTCCCCAACTGAAGGTCGGAACAAAAAGAAGGGGGGTGCGAGTTTGGGAGTCACAGAGGGGAGAGGGGAAACAAAAAAATAATCCCGACTTATGAGGGGAAGGAGTTTGGAAAGAACCCTGTTCAGTGCTGTTGGGGTTTTTATACTATCACAAGGTACAGTGTGAGAAAGATGAGTCGGAAAAGGGCATATGTGGATACTCTTTGTCTTGTGTAAAAGGTGGTGTGACGTTCCTGGGAGGGCGGAGATTTACTACTGTGAGGTTGGTATCTATCATCCATACGAAACAGATATTTTTGTGAAAAAAGCCTATAGGGGGAGGGGCGACGCAATCTTGGCAAAGTTTCAAAAACTTTAATTAGAGAAAAAAAGGAGAATCAGTTTAAAAACGGGGAAAAAAAAACTGTTTAATTATTTTCTGACCAGTTCTAAGTGGGGAGAAACGGGGGGACCTTTTTCGCAGAAACATTGGAAATCAAAATCCTTGGGGGAAGGATGCGCAAAAGGGAAAAACGGGGTGGGGAAACATTTTTTAAGGAAGAGCAGAGATAAAAAGGTTTCTCGAAATGGAGGGGGTAAATAAAGTTGGAGGAGTTCAAAATGGTGACTGTAGGGGGGGGGAGGGTGTGATTGAACAAATTCAAGGGAATAGTTTCAAAAGTCGTGGCTGTAGCCGAGAAGGGGGGTTGGGAACCCTATTGTGGTTGATTACATGATGGATGAGTATGGGAGAGGGGGGGGGCCGATCTTCAGTACACTTAAAATTACAGGGAGAAGGTGAAACAAAAAGGGGGGGGGGGGGAGGGTGAGTTCCCTTAAATGTAGTAAGAATAAAACTAGAATATAGGGAAAAAGTGCAAAATACAAATTGACACACCTGCTCTTGATGTATGCGGTGATAGATGCGAAAAGCTCGAAAGGAAAATACATCCGGAGTAAGGGGATTAATGAAATTTCACGCAAAACGGGGTTCAAATTGGATAGGTGCCTGCAGGTACGGAGAAAGAAACCCACCTTATATTGTATGGGGAAATGGGAACGGACTAGAACAAAAAAGGAATCAAAGGGAAAGTTGGGGGCGGAATTGATACTCTCCTGGTGAACTCGGAAAAGTAGGATGACGAATTAAGCGAAATACAACATCCTTGAAAGCAAGCCCACAGGGGTTTTAGGGGGGGGAAGGCAAAACATTTCTGGGAAAACCGACAAGGGAATGACTTTACCTGAAACAACGTATGGTGCGGGGAAGGAATTCACTCTAGTGGCAGGACGAGTGCACAGGCAGGGAATGTTCGACCCAGTTTAGGTGCAGAAGACAAAGAAGTGGAAGCAAGGGGGGGGGGGTTTCCTCTACCGGTTACAATAAAAAGGCAAAAAGGGTGGGGAGAAGTGGGGGAAAAAAGGAAGAAAACTATTTGAAGGGATGGGAGTTTTAAAGCAATTATGGCAAATTTGATACAAGGGGGTAAACCGGCATACAAATAGGAGCCTATCGCCACAGGTGCTTCAAATGAAATAAAGATCAATCGGAGTCAAAGAAGATACAAATTCCATGGGATTTAGCTTAGTAAAGCATACAAAAAAACAACGTTTAGGAGAGAGGGGATTGGGACTATACTTCCAGTTTTTTGGGGGATGGGTTAAGGAGTGGGAAGAAGTAAGTTATTCATCCTCCTTCTTATAGAAACATATTTGGTGAGGGGAAAGGGGGTACACAAATTTATCAAAATTATTGTGTGCAAAGAGTGAGTGTCAATTACGAGGTAAAGGTTGTTTCATTCACGATTCCTTGTCCACAGTACTCGAGGACCCAGTTGGGGGGGGGACAGGGGGAGAAGAGAAACAAGGGGATAAAACCCAAATGGGAAATATGGTAGGGGGACAGAAAAAAAATTAAAATCCCCTGGTTTACAGATCCGGGTCAAACAATAGTGAACGTGCTCGTCTTACATTCAGGAAAGTCAGTTTAACGAAGGGGGGGGTAGCTTTAAAGGGGAATACTCAGGGGGGAGTAATGCCAGATTGGTGAAATGTCCTGGGGCTTGGTAAGGATCGGGCATAGGAAGAAATTCTGGAGTCCGTCCTGGAAGGGGGGAGTCAGAAAAGGGTCCGCGGGTGAAGAGAAGAGATTTCAAGTACGCTTGTAAGATGGAAAAGGGGGCTGGGGGGTGGGTTGGATAAGCCTTTTTACCATGGTGTCCCACAAGGCGAAAAAGAAACGTGGGGGGCATGAAGGGATAGACAACTGACAGCAGAAAAGGGGGTCAGGTGTTTGGAAAAAAGGTTAAAGGTTCATTCATAAATAAGTTTCCCATTGATCGGGTTGACGGAAAGGGAGTTTCGCAGTGCAAGATAAATGGAGGTTGGTTTGACTCAAGAGGGTACATTGCAACAAGTGGAAGATATAGTTTTTAAACGAAGGCGTCTTTTAATACATCAAATTTTTTGTTCAAATTACGAGAAAACAACCTTTCAGTGTACTAAAAGAGAAAACAGAAGACTCAGCTAGTCACAAAGGGGGGTAAAACAAAAAAGGCTAAGGCGCATTTTAGGGTTTAAAAACATAAAAATGTGGTGGAAGGGGCAGAAAAAACTATTCATTTTAAAACGAGAGCCTAAGTATGGACACCTCCAGGAGATAACATTTGGGGAGAATTAAAAGAGAGGCAAGTGACTTAATAGTGGGGGGGGGGGAAAAACAATTATGTTGATTCTGAAAAAATTTTCGACCTTATGTAAAAAGGTACCGGTTCTCCAATCAAATACAGGCCCCTGGAGGGGGTCATCAAAACTGGTGGGTTGAAAAAGATGGAAAGAAAGGGTTTGTTAAGCTAATTATGGGGTTCGTGGGGAATCGGGGATCCAGCCATACCATCTGTTGTACAACTATAAGGGTAGTAAGGATCAAACCATACCGGGTCCATTAGTCATATAGAAAATAACTGAAACAAACCGGGGACAAGCTCCTACGCAGATATCAGGGGGAACTAGCCCATCATCTCCATCCCGGAGGAAGGGGGCCCTTGAATCGAGCATTTCCACTCCACTGAAAAAGGGGGAAGAGAAATCTCGCTCAAATGAAAGTCAGAAATCTATTTTTCAAACTGCAACATATCCCAAAACCTTCATCTCATGGGGGGGGTACAGATGGGGGGGGGAGAACTCCTTCTCGTCTGTTAGATACCAATGTTTACTAAACAGAGAGATAAGTCAACAATACGGTAAAGGAAAAAAGAGAGGGGCAAGGGTAACACCGGAGGGGGTTTGAAAAAAGGAAGCATAAGTATGTGATCTGGAACCGCAAGCCGAGGGTTTGGAACTTGGAGGACAGAAAAGGGAAAAAAAGTGATGGGAGCCCTAAGGTGGAGTGCAAATCATAAAGAATTTTTAGCCAAACGAAACCAAAAACGGGACATGGGGATTTCTTAAACGAAAGGGGGGAAAGAAAAGGAGGTTTTCAAGTCCCAAGAACAAGAAAAAGTTGATCTGAAGGGAACAACAAGGTCAGCGTTCACCGGCTACACAAGCGATCGAGTCGGCCGAGAGCCGACA
>Ga0179591_1374591_pt1 | contig 13955 bp, 11 predicted proteins | sample CZOMad2_1_08_16f_FD_182891 | JGI IMG/M metagenome (GOLD analysis project Ga0179591, IMG submission 182891) | Vadose zone soil fungal communities from Angelo Coast Range Reserve, California, USA - CZOMad2_1_08_16fungal (PacBio error correction) | ecosystem: Environmental > Terrestrial > Soil >...
AAAAAAAAGAACAGAACGCGAAGTACGGGTCCGGGGGCGTTGAAAAAATCGTAGGCAATCTGGCGTTGGAGTTTTTCTCGTGGGAAAGTAGAAAGGAGAATATTGATTCGTGGAAAGAAGATGAGTAGACTGGCGTAACGCTCGGAGCTTTCGAGGATAGGGGGATGAAGAACCGAAAGGAGAGACGAGAAGCAGATGCGCCAAAATGGTCGGTTCCCAACGGCTTGGGTTCCTGAAGTTATCAGGAAGAGGCGAGAGACATGGAGGGGCAGAGCAAGAGAAGTTAGCAGACTGACAAATGCTTGCGAGAGGAGGATTTCGGTCCGTAAGAAGCCGCATTAAAAGTCCGTAGATCAAAAAAAAAAGGCTCAATGCAAAAATTGAGTGTGACGGTGGGCAGCATGAAGAATGGGAGAGACCGCCCGCGGGCGGCGAAAACGGACAGGGGGGGGGAAAGCTTCGCACCAAACCAGCAAAGTAACGGGGGATAAGACGCTGTAAAGCCACGACTTCCGTGCAGGATAGGGGTGCCAAAGGGAGACTTAACGGGCCACGAGAAAATGCGACTAAACCTGTCGTCATAGCCTTCGGAAGAGGGAAGTACCGTCCGCCGAGGCGCTGACAGGGAACCTTCTAGTATGCCCGTCGAAACTGGTTCAAAGAGACGATCCGCGCCCTTGAAGGAGATCGAAGGAAGAGTGCCAATCACGAAGTCTTCGCTTTGAAGACGATGGACCGGACGGGCTCAGGAGTATCGAACAGGGAGCTTACTCTCAGGAATCTATAGGGCACGCGGGATGAGAGGCTAGGGTATCAGCCTAGGGGAAGGACTCCTATAAGTTTTGATGGAGCGGGTTAGCTAATGAGAAAGAACTGAACGTCTCGAATGAAGTTATGAAACGCACAAAGACTGTGTCGTTCTTAGTCGCCCCCCATCAAAGGTACCTTACATAGAGACTTAACCCGGAGGGGGGGACGAATCCGAAGGATCAGGGTTTCGGGAACAGAGGGCGTGCAATGTGTATCAAAAGCATAAACAAATCAAAGTCTACTTCTATGTGGCGGAGAAGTTGCCTTTCGGGATGGGTCGCAAACCCTCGTACGTTACGTTGTGTACGGGGAGTGCTGTTCAGAGGCGTAATCTCCGTACGCTTCACGATCACCCGGGCGGGTTCCAGGGGGGGTTCGGGGGTCGTTGTTTGGCACATTCTTTGTTACGGGGGGAGTCCGGATTGGTTCAAGGGTTCCGGTCTCGTCTGGGGGGCGCGGTGAAATTGGGGGAGGTTTACGAGCCTGGTTGTATTCGACCGCAGTTTGGTTTCTTATGGTACGCCGAGATAGGGAAGCTCGAAGGCCGTAGAAGCGTTTCTTCGTCGGTCGGAGGGTTCAACAAAAAAGTAATCCATCATAAAGAAGCGAGAAAATCTATCATCTTGTGAAAAAATGCCGGGCGAGGCAAATAGTGGATCCAATAGAAGGACTTAGGGCTCTCTGTGTAAAGTTTTGCGTCCAAAACCCAGAACACGTCGTATTTTCAGCTTTGTTTCAGGTGAAAGTTAGAGGGAGCAGTATAGATCACTTAAGATATCAGTCCTACCGAGAACACGAACACGCTTCTACGAACGTGGTCGGCCCCTATACACGTCCAGCGAAGCCGGCGGAGTGGGGCTTGGTGTGGCCAGCGGGTCTGGAAGAGGGAGCTCATATCTAGCCGCGGAAAACTGATCTTTCTCGGCTCAGGTGAAGGAAAAGGCACGTAGGATTAGGTTCGGGCGTGCCGGCCAGGGGGGAATTGACGAACCGAAAAGGCTTCCTAAGAGAGAGTAAAGATGCTCACCACTTCAGAAGCGACACCGAAGAACTTATTAACGGGATCTAACCGGGATAAGTACGTACTTGTTGAGGCGAACACAAGGAGAAAAAAAACTACTACCAAAACTGCCCCAAAATCTCATCCGGTTAAACCCTGCTGTGTGAATAAGGTTTTACGGCGCCAGTCAAACCGCAGGGAAAATTTCTCCTTCAAGACGAGATGATTCAGGGGGACGCGCTCGACCGACAGAGCAAGGAAAAAGATCCACAATTCGTTTATCCTCCGCTCAATACGCGCGAGGAGGACAACGGCGGGTCGGGTCACGATACAACTCGGCGACTAGTAAGGTGAGGTTTAGACAGTGGAAGGGATTTGCCGGGCGAACTAAGAAAACACTTGGCGGAAATCTAAAATCCTACAATAAGTAATCAGTGGAGTGAAGCAAGCACCCCGAATCACTACCAGAATCGGGGTATGTAGGCTAACATCGCACTAGCTTGGATACGATGTCGAGGAAAAAGCAGGCAGGACGGGGGTTCGGAAGAACTCTTACGCTTGTGTAGAAAACCAAAAGTGAAGTTCGTGAAAGGATAAACCCTGCGGGGGGAGGCACAGGCGGGAAGAGATGCCTCCGCCGAAAAAAAGTGCCACTTCACAAGCGTACAAATAGAAGGAGGAATCAAAAAAAACGAGGAAGGAGAGTTTCGGAGGCGAGACTACTTCTTTGGTTTCTTTTCAGGTCCAGCAACTTCCGGCCTTCCGAAAACAGATATTGGGGGAGGTTACCAGTCTCTCCGAGAGTGGCACCTCTAACTTTAACTGGGTTGCTGGACCAGGGGAAAAACGATTTCAGGAGGAGGAGGGCGGAAGTCGGGCTTTGGCTTCTTCTAAGAGATTCAACAAGGACGGATTGCGTAAACACGCAACATCACGAAGGGGACTATGGACTAGGATGTCCTGGAAAACTAGGGAAGTTACTTTCACCAAACATCGCGAACTCATTTAGCGACCTGTCGGAAAAGGTACGTGTCAGCTCAGTCAGATCGGCGTCGAGAAAAAAGAGAGGACCGAGACCATCTCGCGCGAAAGGATCTCTAAGTACCGTTTGTGTTGGGAGAAGATAAAGGCCGTCGCGTAGCAGGGGTACGGGAGAAGCGAAAAAGACCATCGCCAGGCACGGCGTGGGAGTGCCTGGGCACTCTATTGAGACCGGAACCGTGGTAAAAAAGAAAGACTAAAGCCACGGCGCCAAAGATCTTAAGAATCCGCGAAAATCAGCAGATTTATGTCCCGATATAGGGAAGGGTCAGTGGTGTGGAAAGCAAGGGTGCCCGCGGACGCCCCCGCGTGAAGGTAAAATTCAGCTACTTAATAACCCTTAAGAACTAGAAGAAGAGGGGTAAAGGTCCAGGGTACCGACAGGGGGGATAGAGAAGGGTCAAAGAAGGAAAGCCCGTGTTCGTCGCAGGCGAGTTGGGAGAGCCTGAGGGGGGGGTGTTTCGATAGAAAGCGAGCGGGGGGACATCGGGGCAGGGAAGAACGAGGCCCGTAGTGTGTTCAAAAGAGGTGACATGGGAAGAGAGTACAACAAGCAGGGAGAAGAGAAACCCTACCCCGCGCCCGATCTCACGAGACCCGTGACCCGCAGGAACGATGAGAGCATCCGATAATGATTCCACGACATTACGAAACAAAGATGACGACGGCCACAAAGTTAAGGCTGATTTCTTCCGGAACGATGCGGGACGGACCTGACCACACAAAGATGAAAAATTTCCCAATCTCAAAAAGGAAGGACAAATCCCACGAAGAGACCGATTTCGAGACTTTCAAAGATGCACGTCGGGTAACCCCTTGGCCGCAATACCTTGCACGGCACCTAAACCCTGGGATGACAGACTAACGCTTTCCGATCGTCGGGTTGTGCGTCTTGGTGTGGGCACGCCTAAAGGGTGGGGCGTTTGGGCAAGACAAGCATCGAAGTAGGTTAGACGCATGAGTTGCGCTAAACTCTATCTTGCCTGGACAGAAGGAAGCGCGGAGACAAACACGTCTGGGGAGGTGCGGAGTCCTCTTTTTCCTACGCCTGAAAAGATTCATCGCGAGGCGATGGAAGAGTTCGGTCGAGGGGAGACGCATATCGTCAAACTAGGGGCTAGGATGTAGAGCGGAGTCTGTCAATGGAAAGAAGGAAGCATGCCCAGAGAAGACGGAACGACCCCTACCCCGAAAAGGGGACTGGGTTTGTGACATGCCTAGCACGTGCGGAGTGACTCAGAGCAAATAACGGACCTGCCTGGTCCCCTCAACCTCATTGACGACCGGAAAACGGCGATCAAATCATGGTCTTCCGGAAGGGTAGCGCGTGAAGAGGGGAGGGTGTATCCGGCTTGTGGGAGTCAACTTCCGCTCGGCGATCTATAGCGGGAGGCAGGGACCAACGCAAGATCGGTTCAATTTAGAACGGAAGTTTACTGATGAACCAGGGGCTCAAACGCTCTTGAAGAGACCAACACAGAAAGTCGAAAGGACTCGCTAGGGGATATTGGACAAAGTTCGCTTCCTTCCCAAGACGGGAAAGGGGGAATGGAGCTCTCGAGGTAATCCTATACCCCTTCAAGAGAATCAGAGCAAGACCTCCGAATGTCCCTGAAGGCCGTCTGACCGTGGAGCACCATCGCACATACACGTAAGGTACTCCATCTGCTGGCAAAGGGAAGGACATATTCTTAGTGAGGCAAAGCGCGGCCGTGGTAAACCCCAACAAATTCTGCTACCTCGGAATGCGCGACGAGATTCAGTGGGAGGGGCGTCGCTGGGGGGTTAGGTGCGAAAACACGCGATTCGGGGGGGGGGTTACCTGGGTATTTGACGAGACGGAGCGGGAAGAATGTTGGTAAGTGCACTCTCGGAAACTGACACTTCCGACCCCTTGGTCGTCCCAGGTGAAAACGATGAGGACCTCCTCAACTTCAGCGATTGGAAGCGGTGTAGGACCGGAAAAGCGAGGAAGGCCGTGACTCAGAAAATCGAGGAGGAGAGAGCGAGTGGGAGTATGATCCTGATGGGGCGGACTTTCAGTTCTCGGGAGGTTAGACTAGAGGATAATCCTAGGGACTATATTGTTTCCTGCAGGGGGAGGTGGGCTAATATGGGGGGGGGGAAAAAGATCACAAACTCGGGGAAGGGAGAGATTCTCCGGACGCAGCGTTTGTCCCTATGTGGTTGTACTAAGGGACTGTTAGATTCAATCCCGTGCGATACTAAGAATCATAGGTCGAGGGGGGGAGCGTGGTCGGAAAGAAGAGAGGAAGCGACTTGGGAAGGGGGATGGGGTACCTCTACCGACGGAGGAAGGGAGGGTGTTTTCTCTCGGTGAGAGGGGGGGGGGGTGGTTTTTTCCAAAGAAAAACCCCCCAGAGAAAGGGGACGTCAGAAGAAGCTTTTGACAGGAGTTGCGTCCTGCAAAACGACGAGAGCATATTCCATCGTCCTAATTTATGGAGAGCCCTAACGAGAGGGGTGACGGGGGCCACCGTTCACCCAAGAAAAGGAGGTCTGGAACGTTGTTCGTTGAGCTCATGAGCTACCGTAGTGGAGGCCAGAGAGATGCGAAGCGTTCAACAAAACAAGCGTAGGAATACACTAAACTCGTGGTGGCGGGTTGAAAGGGAAAAAGGCCCAACCAGACTAAAAACCAAGAATTAAGAATAAAGTCTCTGCGATCAGGCCGACTAAGTTTGTCGGGGAGATCTCGGGGGAAACCGCATAGGAGTTCGGGGGTGTCGCAAGACGCCCGGGATATGGGGGGAAACACCGCATCCGATACAAACAAGCGTACCAAGGACAAACAGAAAGAGAAACAAGCGGACTCCGTACGGATACTGGAGAAACCGAGGGAAATGGCTTGACCCTGGACAACTTAACGTGTGACCGAAAAGGAAGAGTCGTTAACTCCTGCAAAGCCCACAAGGCGCTGCCGGTAGCAGAGCAGCCGCGGTGTTCAGGGGTAGGCGGACGGAGCGCGGAACATACCCTAAAAATACGGACGGAGGGTAACGAGTGGTCAGGGGGCAGAGCTCGAGGATCCAAAAGAGGAAGGCCGCAACTCAGGCGCACCCTGCTTCTCTCGAAGTCGCGCTTTAATGACGGTGGGACGGGGTTTAATACCGAACAAAGGAGGGCGAAAGAGTTCCTAGTGCATACGGTGAGGCTCAAGCGAGGCAATTCAGGAAGGTTACGAAGATGAGAGGGGAGTACGAGAACGCGACGACAAAAGAAAGAATCTTACCTCTGGGCCTCTCCGATACACAAAAAAGAGGGGACCACCCCAGGTCTGTCTCCAGTCGAACATAAGATAAAAGAGTTGGATCAGAAATGGAATGAATTTCAGAGATTACTTGTGAGAGGAAAAGAGAAACAGATTGACTGATGGGTCACCATACTAGTAAGTCTAAGGAACGTAAGGCCTGTTAGGAATCTTGAAAAACGGTTGAAGTACTAGGGGCGCACGCCGCGAGCTTACCGAAAGGTTCCACTCGGAGCAGGCCTCGCCAGGGGGGCATAAAGCGGCAAAGGGGTACGATCGGAACTAAGGATTGGTTTGTTCGTAACGGTCGGCCAGCCTAGTAATAGCCGGGCCGGAGAAAACAGCAACACTGTACGGTGTCGGACGGCTCTCTCTAAAGGGGGATAACAACAGAGTAAGAGAAGGAAGGTCGTGACACAGTCGGACGCGGGGGGGCGTAGGGGACGGTATCGTACCTGGGGGCGGAACACCAGGGTAAACTAACAGCCAAAGAGAAATAAAAAAACGCACGACTGGGAGAGGGGGTGCGTACAGAACTGCCTTGAGCGTTGAATTGCAGAATTTCAGAAATCAGAGAAATTCCGTGAAAGTACTGCCAAAGGGGCAGAAAGAAGAGCGGTCGAAAGATCTGTAGCAAAATACAGGTCAGGAGAAGATCATCGAGCAAGGAAGGATCACCCATAGGTTATCGAAGTTGGGAGATAGGAGAAGGGAGACGTAGAGTCAAAGATCTAGGACGGGATAGACGTATCTAGTACTAACTCGGTCGCAGGCAGGATAGAGAACAGATAAATCAAATAAACAATCCGGTATGCCTGAGCAGGTCACGTGAGCCACTTCGAAAAACTTAACGACGAGGGAAAAAGATAATCTCAAGAAAAGGGGGGGACTCGACCAGTGGACTCTTGGCAAGTGGGAGATTTTTTTTGGTTGTCTCCCGGATTACCTAGGGTCGTGTGAAACAAAGGCCGAGGGCAACAGAATCCGAGTTGGGATCTCAGGATTAAAGAGGCCGTTGAGGTTGGTGGGGGAAAACGGTCAAGCCGAGGAATTGGGGGTTTGGACAGGACCGCAGAGTCTGGTCAAAAAGCTTTTTGGGAGGTCCCGGAATCAGGCTGGGAAGAGATCGAAAATATGAAGATTGTTCGGTGATGGGAGGGGGAGCAGGATGAGAAGCTGTCAAAAGGGAAAAAAGATTATATCTGTCGCCGCCCGGGATTGGTGTGTTCTACAGGGAGGTGAAGGTAAGGAGAGAGAAACAGAAAAAACTTAGTTAAAATAGAAACAAAAAACCACTCACTGAGTAACCAAAGGACTCGCTAGAAAAACCCGGGAAGTGCCGATCGGGAAAAAAAACGATCTCAGCCAACAGCAAGACAACCGCAGGTTACGTAGCACACAAGAGGCTGGACGATTCCGACCGTCCAAAAAGTTTCAGGAGTTCACGTAATTCAAAAAAAGACGGCATGGGACAAAGAAAACAGGAATTCAGAGTGCTGTAATCTCATCAAGGCATGAGAGTAACAAGCAGACTCGCGACCAGATTGTTACTATCAACGAGAATGGTCAACGAAAAAGGATGATGGGACCTGGCAACAGAAAGGACACACCAAAAACGGTAGAGTGAAGGGAAAATGGCACCATAAAACGAGGGAGAGCGGACCGTATGTGGGGGAGAGTTTCGGGAGGAGAGGGCAGGACACGGAGAGAAGATCCATTGAAGGTTCATGGCCGAGGAGGATCTCAGTCGCGAACCCGTTTTCTATAAAGGGAGAGGCGGGGAACTCATAAGGGACCGTTAAAGGGAGAACTGAGGAAAGCTGCGCAAACACGTCGTCTTGGGTACAAAAGAAGTGCCGCGGGTTCGGAGACAGAACTTGAGGGAGAAGTCAATTGGAGAAAAGAAAGGGGATGCGAAGAAAATAGAAAATCAGCCGGGGTAAGATCTGCCGAGACGAGGCAAAGTCTGAGTTGACGGTGCGCAGGCCTTACGCCCGTCAGGCCCTAGAGAATCAACTAGGGGCCGGGAGCAAGTATTGGGCGACGCTAGAAGCAGTGGGCTTCTTTCGTTATCAACTGGAAAGCGACGTAAAGTAATCGCTCCGGAAGCAGACGAAGGGAGCCGAGGAAAATTTTGCGTTTAAAGAGGGGAGGCGAACATACACGTAAAAGTGGAATACTGCATACGACTGGCAAGAAAAGAACAACGGGCTTAGAGTGGGGGCGTATCAAGAGGGTGGCCTGCAGAGGCGAACGCAGGAGAACAGGGCGGCCGGAAAAAAAACGAGAGCCCCCACCCCAACCCCCCCCCCCCCCACCCCAAACTCGCCCGCCCCCACCCCCCCCCCCACCCAACCACGACCACCGCCCACACCACAGAAGCAAGCCCCGCCGCGCGCCGAGGTGGCACGCCCATCCCAACACCGAACCCCCCCCCCGACCCAGAACACAACGGAACGCACCAGGGTCCCAAACCCAAACACCCCACCCCCCCCACGGCCCCCCCAAGGGTGACGGCGCAGGCCCAACCTCCCCCGCCAACAGCGAAACAAGGGGAGCCCCGGTTGGTGGATTTGTGTTTTGGGTGTGGCTCGAACCGCCGGACCCACCGGCACAAGGAAAATGGCCCCCCCGCCGGAGACGCAGGGCGCCCCCTCCAGATACCCAGCCCCAAAACAACCCAACCCCCCAACAACAACCCAATCCACCCCCCCAACCACAACGCGTGGTTGGTGTTTTTTGTGTGGACTGCTGGGAGTACTATGACTTCGTTAGATGGACGGGTCACTTCTACTTTCCGTTCCTGTCAGTCCTCGAGGGTGGTGAGGAGCGATCGGGTGATGCGGGTGGGCTTGAAGAGTATCGTAGAGTTCTTCCTTGTTAAACCGCAATGGGTCCGTCGGGATACCCCCTAGAGGGGGTACATCACATTGCTGCAAACCGAAAAGCACTGCCCGTATGGCTCGGAAAGAAGCGCGGTACTTGGGCAGGTAAAACGAGATTCTATCAAAAATCGATGCTAGGTGGGTAAAGCTGGTACAGTCAGGGGAAGGGGGATGGGTCAAGGGGCTCGGGGGGGGAGTCCGAGCAGCAAGAGAATAAGGTCGGGCGTGAAGGAATTTCACCCTAAGTATAGTCGTGACAAAGGGAAAGTAAGGCCCTCGCGTTCCAACGGGAAAAGATCAGCACGCTATCTCTACGAGTGTCGACACGAAAAAAACGGGGTTAGCGACGCTCTGATCTAGAGTCTCGCGGAGGAGGAGAAGAAGTTGGAGGAATGGCAAAGTTGGGGAGATAAGAACTCTCAGGTGAAGGAAAGTGAAGGAGAGGGATGCAGGGGGTAGAACGAAAAAGACTTCAAGACGATAGAAAATCCTGAGAACTCTCGGTTTGGGGGGGGACCGCTGTACTGGTAACCGTAAAAGAGGCCGCCCAGGGGTCTCGATCAGCGATGTCCGAAGATAACAAAACCGAGCTACTCCGTTCTTCTTTGAAAAGAATTATTGTTGGTTTTTTAGGGGGGGGCTGAGACCTCTAGTGAGAGGATGCCTTGCTTACATCGTGAGCGGTTCACCCCAGAAGAACGGGGGCCAATTCCTCCATCCATTAGGGAGGCGCAGGCACCGATCTTTCTAGACTGCAAAGAGGATATTCTATTCCATCGTCACGAAGGGATTGCGAGGCTCCTAAGGGAGGGGAGGGCATTAAACCCCAACAGCTCGAGTTTACCGGAAAGTCTTGGTTCCCCCAAACAGGGAGCCTCGCTAGACCAAAACACAACGGATATTAGGAAATATGGAGGAACGTTAAAAAGAGAGAACCAGCAAGACGAAATAATTATTAGAATACCAAGGAAAACGCAATAAAGGGGGGGGCGACGACCAGCAGAAAAGCAGGACGAACGAGACTGTGCAAATAGGCCGCCCGGACGGATTCGGGCGAGCAGAGTACCCCCCGGGCTGGGGGGGAACCAGAAAAACCGCGAAAAAAAAAAAAAAGAATCCTAAGAAAAGGAAGGGACTCTGGTAGAAAATACACGGGGATCTAGCGGCACGGAACCTTCGGAAGAGGCGGGTTTAATATAAGGAAGATAGGGGAAGGAAAAAAAAGTTTCGGAAAGAAAAGGAACAAGACTCACGCGGCAGGGGAGCTCTCAATGCCTCGTGGGGAGAGGGGGAAGGTAGGCGAACCTTAGAAAGAGAAAAGGAACTGTAGAAAAGGAAAGAGCTTAAAATTTCCTTACTCGTAATCAGGTGTCTCGTTCTAACTCAGCAACAGGAAGAATAAGGCCAAAAAGAGAAACGTCAAAATTACTAAAATCGCAAAAATCGCGCGGGGGGTGACAGAACGGAAGTGGAGGGAAAGAAACAGAGGACCGAGGCAAGCGATCGTCGATAAGTTGAAATGTGAAGCTAGGGAGGAATCTGCCGTGGGACGAAAACGAAACGACAGAACCGACAGGAATGGAGTCGGATCAAAAAGCATAAAGGAAACTACTGACCATGCGTTTAGTAGGCCCTTCACCAAGAATGACCCATCCCAGAAAACGTAAGAGGTTGAAAGAGAGGATCGGATGAAAAACACCTCATTAATGGCCAATAGTCTAGAACCTCCGCATAAAGGGTTCGATACCACTGAGAAAGGAAAGGACTGTATTCGATTGGTTCCAGACATGAACTTCCATTGCATTTGTAGGGGGGATAAACAAGGTCTGAGGAAAACTATGAGGGCTCGGGGAATAGCTTCCAACACGGTCCGGAGGGGAAGAAAGGCAACGTCTAAAGAATTGGGTCAATCCGTCAGGGAGGAGTAACAGAAGGTGCAAGCTACAAAATGGGGTTTGTTACAAGGGGTGGCCAGTAAAGGGTACCTTCGCAGCCGGCACCAAGATCCGCAAGGAAGAGGGGGCTGTGGGGGGGGAGTTCCCGATACAGAGTCGACAACGCGCAGAGGGGGAGGTACTGTCTTGTAGACCCGGAAAAGGTACTCGGGACGCGGGATTGAGAGGTAGTCGTACAAGTGAAGCGCCGGGAGGGACCGAAACGAAGGGGAGGTCACAAGCAACAATCACGACGTAGAAAGGGTCGCATGGGGTGGTATTCCGAGAGAAGCGGGGAAGCCTGGCGGCCGTCAGGGAAAGCAAGGACCCAAAAGAATTTCTTGATGGCCAGGACGTGAACGAGGGAAATATCAATCGCGGAAAAAGCGGACAAATAGTCACTCAAGGGGGAAGGCGCATGCTAGAGGGAAAAACCCAGGCCGCTACGAATTCCAGAAATGGGTTGATAATATGACAGCGGAGATCAAACAATAGGTCCGTATCAGAGGGGAAAATAAAAAAGCGAGAGGGTGTAATCTAAACTACGCAAGTCATGCATCTCCCGTAAGTGGAACGCAGAGAAAGGAAAAGGCAAAGTCCGCCACGAAATAAAGTAAACTCCTAAAGAATACCAGGAGAGAAATGTGGAAATGTTTTAAGGGAGTGTGCAAAGTAAGGGAAATCGTCGAGGCACCAGCGGGGGCAGAGGGGGAAAACGGGAAAGGAAATATGTAAGAACTAGTTTACCGTATCCATTGCTCATTGCCCAACTGCATAGGTAAGAATGGGGTGCTTGAAAGTACAAAGGTGGGACGGAGGGTGAAGGGGGAAATCACTTCACGGCAGATCTAGGTTCACGGGGGTAAGAGATCACAATGTTTATTGAAAATGTAGAGCGCGGGGAGATTTTCAAAATCCAAGAACTTTAGGGGAATGACAAAACGGGTCGAACCGCCTGAGTGTTTTGCTGAACGAAGGTGGGGTAATAAAAAGGCAAAGAGTTACATGTTACCACTCAAAAGAAAACAATCACTGCGGAGCACTAAGAGAGGAACAAACTTAAAAAGCCGAGGAACTCTCTATCAAAAGAAAAAGAGAAGACGGAGGTGCACTAAACAGGAGACCAGGGGTAAGACCGGCCACCAAAAGTTCATAGATTAAGAAGGAAAAGCACAGTACCTGTGCACACGAGAAGTCTGCGGCACGTAAAGATCATCACGGGAGAAGAAGGAAAATGCGCGCGCTCAACTGGGGATAATGCAGGGAAACTCGTTCAGGAAGGGTGGAGGGTAGGAAGACTGTTTTAAGCCAAGACCGTAAAAAAGGAAATAACCTGCGTTCGCGTGAAAAAAGCCGTAAGAGGGGGAGACGAAGAGTACGGGGAGGGCTCTTGGAGGGAACGGCACGAGTGCCGTTCGTTTGGCGATCAGCTAAGAGAAGGAGTAAGCAGAATTTCGAGGGATTCAGGATAAGCCTTAGATGGTCTTGGGAGGAGGAGAAAAGCATCAGAAAAAAACTCAAAACTGCTTCTTCGGGAACCGCTTCCGGGGAGAGGGGGGGGTTTAAGGAGCATTGAAAACAAACGGCTAAGAAGGAAACTCAGGGGGGAAAGAAGTAAATTCGAGACTAAGAAGAGATACATCAGGTTAGCGGCTAGGGGATTCAGGCAGTTCGTGCGGGTGGCAATGGTCAGACAAGAATGGCACTCTCCTAGTGAGATGGAAAGGACAAAACCAACGAAATGAAAATTAAAGGGGGGCTGTTTACATGGATTCACGGTGTGCCCTAGGATCACTGATAAAAAGGCGCAGACGCCGGAAGACTAAAACTAAAAACACCGGTGGCTGAGGGGGGAAAATGCACTTGGCCGTACTAGGGGGCTCCGGAACGTAAAAAAGGAAATACAAGGCGACTTGAACAAAGTCAGAAGCGTTTGAGGAGAGAAGAAGTGTTTAAGAAAAAAACTAACTCTTTAAACCGCTGAAAAAAAAGAAACCGAACGTGGTAGAAGAAGAATCACTGGAAATATTCTCCGGCGGGTAAAACAAACTGCAGACGCATGATAGAACAAGGAAGATGGAATTTAGAATAGGATGAGATAAAGACAAGGAGGGGAACTGCATGTACCCGAGCAACATTCACTACGACGTTAGATCTGCCGTTATTGGGACAAGAAAAAAAGTCGGACAGCAGAAGGAAGAAACTTATCTGAACAGGAATTGTAAAAGTCAAAAATGAGTGTATGCCAAAGAAATAATGCGAGGATTGTGTCAGAGGTGCGAAATGAACGTGGATCGGTAAAGAGTGATCGGGGGGATAGAAGCCAACACTAGGGGGGGAAAGATATTTCTTTCGTAGCGTCGTGAGTAAACGCGAGATGCAAGGGAGAGTAAGGCTTTACGACAAAAAGGCAGAAAAAATCGATGAGAGACTATGGGACATCGGCCTAATGGGGGCGTATTAACCCGACCGAAGTGGGGAGTCGGCACATCTAGATATGAAGGCTTAGAGAGAGTTGAGACGAAAAAGGTGATCTTGCGGGAGGGGCGACGAGATACAAATGAAAAGACTCTGATGATAGGATGAAGTTCCGGAAATAGGGTGCAGGTGGGGGGGGGGAAAGATTCATGGAAAAAAAGCCGCAAACTTATATTCTAAGCCGCTTGGGGACCATCGGGCGGTGTAACGTACTTGCGGAGGCACCCTGGGGGGAAATCACGACGTCAAATAATTGGTAACACGAAGGAAAAGAGGCTAAATTACTGTACGGAGTCCGTGTCGATGGGAAGGGTGGTTACCGAGTGCTCACGAGAACTTAGAGAGGAAGTGCGTAGGGGGAGGGATTTCCAAAATTACAGAGGAATTCAGGTCACGTCTCCGGGAGACGTATCGTCAGGAACGCGGGCAAGATTGGGGGGTCGAGTCACAGCAACGGGGGGAGATGGGTGACCGAAGAGGCTGGGTTTGAAAAAAAACGGAAAGCGTAGGAACTCGCATTTTCGGGGACGGAGACA
>Ga0179591_1212109_pt1 | contig 13954 bp, 12 predicted proteins | sample CZOMad2_1_08_16f_FD_182891 | JGI IMG/M metagenome (GOLD analysis project Ga0179591, IMG submission 182891) | Vadose zone soil fungal communities from Angelo Coast Range Reserve, California, USA - CZOMad2_1_08_16fungal (PacBio error correction) | ecosystem: Environmental > Terrestrial > Soil >...
AAAGCGAAAGGAGAAAACATGGTCGTAAGCCAAAGAAAAGCGGAGGCCAAGGCAGGGGGTTTTCCGACCCGACTGGGGGCTACCGGTTTAGTATAGTGGAGGAGTGAACCAAGGGGGAAGGGGAAACATCCAGGCGGAGCTGGGAGAATAAGAAATCGGGAGTGCAGACCCCCGAGCAAAATGGAAGAAAGTCCAAGCATGTTCACCATACAGAGAACTTCTTTGAACCGGTTTTGAAAGGCACTTAGGACAGTGGAGAAGAACTAGGCACGAAGATCGGAGGCAAAAGAGTCGTCGCCGAAAAAGAAATGAACTCGCCAAAGACACGCTAAGTTGTGGCGTCACGAGTTTTGCAAGTGACTACCAAGAAGAAAGGGAAGCAATCGAGATGAGACAAACGGTTAAATTCAAGGGGACCGCCGCTTGGACAGGCACTCGTCAGCTAAAAAGCGCTGGTTCGCCGCCCTGAAAGAAACAAAGGAATGCAGTAAAATGGGGACGAACGCAAAAATCAAAAAGCCTTAACAGGTTTTGGGTTAGTCAACCTGAAACATTTCCGGCAACTTTGTGACGAATAAGTTGAGGGTGATACCGCGGGGGGTGACGGATAGGGAGGCAAGGGGTGGGGGGGGACTTGTTAGTGCACCTAGAAAAAAAAAAGCAGAGACCCCAGCTTGATCCGAAGTGGAAATGGAACTGTGTGAAACGGACTAGTGGCTAAAGAAAAGAAGAGAGAGGATCGGGAGACCAAGTTTGGAAAAACTCCAATATGAGGTCTTAAAAAGTGGGAACAGGGTCGCATGTCGATGGTTAACGAAGAGCTAACTTTCTACAAGGCGGGAAAGGGGATGGATTGCTATATAAAAAACTGCAAATCATGAGGGGAGGTCCTGGTCTGTAAATTACGAAACCCGGTCAAACAAGAGAGAAAAAAACACCCACTTGCATATATGCTGGGGAACTACACCAGGTTGATGGGAAAAAGGAGGGAGCCAAATTAAAAAAACTACGGGTCGGGGATTCTGAAAGAGGAGCGAGTCAGATTCTCCCAAATTAAAATCTATGATTCTGAAACATGAGCCCTGAAAGTCCTCGTGTACTTTCTCAAATGAAAAGCATCGGGACAGAAAGGGGAGCAAAAAAGTAGAAAAGGAGAAAAAGAAGGAAAATGGCCAAATCTCAACGGAAAATGTAATAAAATCAGGACGGGGTTTCCAACAAGCATGGTTTTCTTTGCAAAGGGAGTGTCCCAGAAAAAAGAACCGCACTGGCAATGTACAGACCTTCGCCGCACAAGTGAAAACTACGTTCCGCACATAAAAGTCCATGAGAAGACCTGCTTTCACGTCGGAACAACCGGCTATATTTAAAAGAGCTGAAAAAGGAGCGACAGGAACACTATGAGTCAGGGCCACAACCAGCGAAACTGTGGGGCGATAGAAACCGGAGAAGATAAGGGTCACAATCGAAGATACGCAAAGACGCAGGCCATAAAAGAAGTTAACAAAGAGTAAATTTCACGGCGTCGTGACTGCAGACGAAGGGGAGATACCGGAAACCTCATCTTACGGGAGGGGAACCAAGCAGCAGTTGAATCAGGTCAGCACCCCCTCCAGGACGAAAAAGGGACGTCCAGATAGAGGTAGAGGAAAAACAGAGGAAGAGGGTGAACAAAGGAAATCGTATAGGAGACAAGAAAAAACCGAATCAGCAACAAAGAACATGCCATGAACAACTAGGACCTCATGATCAGCAGGGATGAGGAAAAGCTTTGTCAAGGGGTCTGGGAAAGTTCTGGAAGACTGAGGGCTAGATGTGAAGACTGGATAACACAAAAAAAAGTGAAGGCGAGATGCCGGGAGAATGTGAGACTTGGGCTTCTGGATTAAGGGGCGGCAAAAAAAAATAAGCTGAACACAAGAGGGGAAATTAGGAGAAAAGAACCGAAGAGTGGAGAAAAAAGAGAAGCTGGATCCAAGAGGGAGCATGGACCAGAACTATGGGGTGACACCGTTTGAACAACATATAAAGGCTTGAAAAATCCAGCTGAAGGAATCCATCCTCACGCGATAGAGTCCTTTCGCCGAGAGTCGGAAGAAAGATTCAGGGGATCCAAAGCGAGAGGATGAACAACGATAGGGACTCGTCAGAAAAAGGGCTCTGTAAACAAACGGAAATGAACAACCGAAAAAGCAAAGAGGAAAGAGCATCCCTCACTCACAAGCCCTCAACAACTTGCAGGGAGAGGTCCAAATAAACAAAGGAGGAAGACATGCAGCACGCCGAGAAGGCAGCAATTCCGAAATTGGAAGAACCAGGATTGCGGTCAGAAACGGGTCCTCGTACTCACACTGTTCGACTCGTTCAAGGCAAGTCGATGCCGAAGCGAGAAAGTCAAAAAGAGGAAGAAGATCATAATGATGAAAAGCGGGGGGCAGCAACTAAAAAAGCCGAACGGCACAGGTCGAAACGGTTTGGAAAAACTTGATGAAATTAGGCGTGACCACAGGCATGGACGCAAAATGAGGAAAAAAACATAAAGAATTTTTGTTACCAGGGTAGTGAGGAACACATGTAAAAGAAAAGGGAAAAAAGGAAATATTGGGCTTAGTGAGGGAGGGCAAAAATAACTAGACCGTTTACTACGTTTTAAAAAGTTGAAAGGCAGTTACACGAACGGTGAAAAAGGGGACAAGAACGATGAGGGACGAAGGGTAAACCTGCAAAAAGTCAACGAACGCTCAGACCCAGTTAAAAAGAAGGGGATCAAAGGGGGGCTAAATTCCGCGCCCCGGGAGGGGGGGGTGCTACCAGAGCTGCCCTATATCACGCATGTGCAGGGGGTTCAATACGCAAAGAGGAAAAAACGGATCTGCGGCATCAACTGTAGTTGGAGACAAGATCCAAAGAGAAGGGAGAAAAGGGGTGCCAGAAAGTAGGAAGAAAAAGAAATCTTAACAAATTTGGAACATCTGAACAGACAACGAAGTAAACAAAAGAAGAAGGGGACGACATTCGTAGTCGCAGGAATCAATCAAAAAGACGAGGGAAGTCAGATCTTAGGGCGAGGAGGGGCGTCAGAAAAAGAAACACAACACAACGGAGGAGGAGGAAGAGAAGGAAGGAAAGCTCAAACGCCCAGCTAGTGTTCCAGCGTCGTGCTGGCGAAGTCGAGCCGCGAATATGTAAACAAACGGAGTCAGAGTCGAGAGGCACGAATCGATCGCTGAGTTGAATTCAAATTGGCGTACAAGTTTGGTAAAAGAGCTGGCCCTCTGGTCTGACTACGGTGATCAGTTTCTGCAGCCCAAGAGCCGGAGAACTGTCATGCAGGCTGCATCACCAAACTAAAAGGGATTTACGGTGGGAGAAAAGAAAAGCTCAGGGAAAGACTCTGAGGGGCGTATGAAAAGAAAAGGAGTTATCGACGAAGGGGGGAAGGGCCAGAAGCCAAAAACAGACAAGTTCTGGACCACACACGTCAGGTCATTCCCGGCAAGGAGCGTTTAGGAAATGTGGGGAGAGAAAGGGAAAAAGGGACGCAGCGGAACAGATAACCGTAGGGGAAGGATCAGTCGGGAAAAGTCAACGTCGTAAGTCGGGACAGTCGTAAAGGGAGGAAAAGTTAGTGATTTAATGTGTCGGGACACGAAATCAATACCTTCGCTTTGGTCCATGAACAAGCACAAAAAGAGCCGAAGAAAGGGAGTCAAAAAATCAGCTCTGGAAAGTCAAGCTGGAGACGGAATAAAAGCTCTTTGACCAGCCGTGAAACACTTCCCCGAACAGGACCCCACCCGTTAAAAAAGGGAACGGAGAGGACGGACGTGGACACACGAGCTAGGGATCGAGATTAGGCCGATTCCTACGCGGCGGGCGAGCGAAAAGGTGCGATAACAGCGAGTCTAACAAAGATAGTAAATTGGAATACCGTTTCGAACGCAAGAAAGGGAAAAAAAATATTGCAAAATGCCAATGCCCTCGGCGTGCTGCTTGATTGGCAGTAGCAGAAGGAGGTTGGGCGCAAAGATCCTGGAGGGATATGGAAGGTGGGCCCAAACACGGAAAAGGAGAAGTAGTTCTGTGGCGAAGGGGGGCACGAATTAACATTTTTCAAGAGTGGGTTGAGGGACACGAAAAGTGAAGGAACAGCAATAAAAGAGACTGTGTCCAAAGAGAACCTCGAAGTTTGGGAGGAAAACGTTCCGGCGATGAACCAGGAAAGAATCCAGCAAAGGGGAGTCTAGCGCGTTGAGTCCTTGGAACGGGGTCAAGAATGTACCCTATGGGCAGTAAGTCAAAGCCTCTTTGGGGGGGGGAAAAATGATAAAGCGGGATTTAAAAAGATAAAGAGGGGAAACAAGAATCCAGGGGGAGCGTTGGGGTACTCATCAAATTTGAAAAAAGCCTGAAAAGCAACTCCGATCAGGCGCAGAAAAGAAGCCAAAAAAATAGTTCATGTCGTTCTTCAAGGACAAAGCTAAGGAACAGAAAGGTTAAGCTCAGGGGGGGTCCAAACAGCTACCTGCTTTCAAATGCGGCCACAAAAGGAAAACAAATATCAGCGGAGAGCTCGAAGAGGCAATATGTAGTGAAGAAAAGGGGAAAATCTCGCTGGGGGGGTCATGAGCAGCGGTCAGGTGAATATGGGGGGTCATTGGGGGTTCTCACCTATCTGAGCTTTCGGAAAGGACTACATAATTGCGACGTTTCGATCCCGGGATGAGGGCAGGTGGAATGTTAAGAAACAGCATGCCGAAAAAAGGAAGAATCAAGGGATGTGACGAAAAAACGTGAAAACCGCCCGACGCCATGAAATTCAAGGGAATGGTTGACTTCCAGCCTTGTCGTATAGGGGGAAGATGCTCTTTGCAAAGGCGCAATCGGTCCACGGGGATCCGGTGAAAAAGATCGGAGGAAAAGTGAAGAGAAATGCCAAAAGACGGATCGGGAACAATGAAATCTCCAGGTTGGGTACACAGGAAAAGGGGACGGTATATATATCCGAATGGATGGGACGTAGTGAGTGCAGTGCGCTGAGGCGGATAGCGCTTGAAAAAGGATAGGGGAAAAGACAGACCGGAAAAAAAATCAACTTTACAACCCCTAACCCATCGGCAGACCGAGACAACAAGGGGCAGTGGACTGAGGAATCTACCAGCTTTCCTAATGGGTGGAGACCGTAGTCCAAGAGGGCAAGAGGCAAAGCACACAGTGCATTGAACGCCGTGCGGGAAAAAGAACGAGAGCGTTGGTCAGGGATTAAGTCGACTTCCGAAGAGAAACCAATTCCAGGAAGGGTTTGTGATACATTGCGCAGAAGTGGGAGAAGACTAAATTGTGGAGAAGGAACAAAAATCTAATAAGAAGTGGGGGGAAGGCATACAGTTTTGAAAACTCTCGACAAAGCAACGACCAAGGGATTAGAAGGATGTATATCACCGACAACACATCCCATGCACCAGAGGAACCCCAAGGAGCACCTCGAGGGAGACCAAACATATGAGAAATGCGACCAGGGGGAAGGCACTACAATAGCTCTGAAATCTTAGCGAGCGCCAACTGGGGGGAGACGAGGGCAGACAAGCGGTGAGACCGAGAGGCGGAAAAAGTTTCGACAGGCCAAGTGCAAATCGGGAAAGGAAAATCGTGAGAGGGACAGGTACATGGGGCGCACGAGTGCAAAAACATGGTAAACTAGAACGCAGAATTTCGGGTATGGCACTCGAAAAGCAAGGATTGAGCAAGTGAAAAAAAGGGGACCGAGGCCGAAAAAAAAAAATTGGTAGGATTTGGATCAGGGGAGGGGAAAATTGCCGAGAAGGAAGGCCGTGGTTTGATTTCATGCGGGGCGCTCCCAGCCGCAAAAAGGAGAGAAAAAAGGGCCGGGGAGTCCCAGGAGGACGAAATTGGGACCGAGGGAATATCAAAAATTGCCGAAATTGGGCGAGTCGAAAAGTGAACTACTTCCACCGCGTGTAGTTTGGAGAAGTTGAAAGGGGAAGGAACTGGACTAAAACGAAACGGACAACTGAACTTGAGCGTCGTTCGCATGATGAGTTGGAAAAATGTCTCACTTGTTGAAACGTCAAACGGTCCTCGGAATTAAAAGGACTCACAAAAGCATGGCTTTGATCATGGGGTACAGGGGGAGGGGAGAAAAGCAGAAAAAGGATGAAGAACCCCAAAAAAAGAGGCATTTTACACGACTCACAGTGTGGTAAGCGGTACAAAGAGAAAAAACCTGTCGCCCCAAGAACTAAGGGCGGATAAGGACTAACAGCTTGGCCAACGCAGGTAGATTTTTGGACGCCAGCTTCTAAACTCCCGCCGCAGGCCGGGGGAAGAGAAAAACAACAACGAGGAGGAACAAGAGATAGGAACAAACGAAAGGAGGGAATAAGCAGGGAGGGACAAACAAGACAAATCCAAATATTATCCGACCCTTCTTGGGAGACCGGGTGAAGGGGGCGATTACCACACAGGTTAGGGGCCCTCAAAAAGGGTCCGCGGGCGGTCGGGGCAGAATGAACTGTGTGGTCAAGAGGGTCCGCCGCCGAGCAAACATGGAAAAAGCCAGAAAGAGAAAGAGAGCCAAGTAAAGAAATATTGGCAGGGTTTTACCCAAGAGAGCACGGGTGCAGCTAAGGAATCTGCAGTCGAAGACAATTTCCAACAGTGGAAGCGTCGCAGCCCAGAAAACCTGGAAGAGGAAGAAAAAGGAACACGCTAATTGCCCCGTAAAAAACTGGTATGTGAAGGGGGAAGACCGAAATGGAGCATCTCGAGGAGAAACATGACCGGGTTACGGCCGCATTGCCAGGTCCTCTTGTATCTCTAGGGCGGCTGGAGCCCAAAGCATCAGCACTGCCACGAACGCCCAATGAGAAAAAGGGGGGGGAAAAAGCCTCAAAAAGTAGAAAAGCCTTAACCAGGTGTGTTGGGATTCGAACACATCGCGGTCCGCGAGATGTGTTATCAGTCGAACTAAATCCCACCTGTGTTCCGTAGGGAAGCCGTCTAAGATGCAGCGTCGGCAGGCTGATGTCGGGGAATGTAAACCTAAGCGTCTTAACATGGGTCTCAGATTTTGCCCGGGGGAGTGCAACAGGACCCAATGAAAGCAAACCGCGTCCTGCACGAGGCAGGGATACGGGAGAACTAAGAAGAGGGCTTAAACCGCGAGAGGCAACAAGAGACAAGTGGAAGAAAAATCACGCGAGGCGGGGAGAGTAGGATTGCGTCCAGGATTCATACGCAGTCGGTACTTGAAAATGAAGGACAGAGTACAGGCCAGCCGTGTCATACCGCATAAAGTTAGGTCATACGGTGGCTAGAAATGAAACAAGGAAGGCAGCTCTTGTTCTGCAACTGACGAACCGGTCAAAAAGGGAGATCAAAAGGGAAGGAACAATAGTGGATGGGACGAAAAAAAGGAATCAACCTGACTCAAACCCTACGTTCGAGGGGCGTCGAAGTCGGGAATCCAGAAGTAAAAGAGAGGTAAGCACTGCGGGCCACGAATGCGACGGCAAAGTTCAGAAAAAGGACACCCATATATGCGACTCTGGACCGAAGGGAGAAAAAAAAAAGCAAAGGAAAATAAACAAGCAACTACACTCCCGCTGAAGATCATCGAGGGACGCCGAGGGTTTTCAACCGACATGGGGGAGGGAAAGGGGAAAAAAACGGTCGAAATAAGAATCTTGGGCAAGAAGAGAAGAACTTGGGAAGGGAATCTTGCAAAGAAGATTTGCAGGGAAAAAAAGTCAAAACGGCGATATAGACCGAACCGTCCCGACGTACACCTGTCGATCATTTTAGAGATAACTTTACCACTGAAGCGATGAAAAAAGGCTTCTTTGAACCGATACAAATTTGATGGAGATGAAAAATCCATCACTATACTCAAAAGGAAAAGACGGCCAGGAAAAAGAACCGGGGGGGGAACAAAGAAGGAAAGTTCACGGCGGTCGGAGGGATAAAAAACAAGGGGATATAAGACAGGAACCTAACAGGCATCCTGCAATGCGGGTGCCACGCGCGGTTTGAAGACATGTCAACGCACGGGAAAAAGCAATGGATCGAAAAAGTCTCCAAGAGCATGTAGAAGGGGCAAAAAAGGGGAAGGATGGGGAGAAAAAAGTAAATCGAGAAGCCGCCAGACAAGAACCTAGACAGAAATAAGAAGTCAAAAAACAGGACTAAATGACCAGGAAGGCTAGAGAAGAGCTTTCTGCTGGTAGAGGCGATAATATGGGAGAAAAAAAATGACAGTTCGAAAACAGAGAAGCGATGTTCTACTTGATGGAAGACAAAGGTAGAAAGATGATGCCGTAGCACACCGCGGGGTGTTCTCACTTGGGGGTGCAGCTGGTGAGTGACGAAGAAGATGGGGCGCGCGCAAATTCACTTTCTTTCGGAAGAAAGAACAAGGGATGAGGGGAAAAAAAAGCTGGGTTAGCTGAAAGAAAAAAAAGAGCATTGTTCAAACCAAAAGATGGAGGTTGAACATTCAATCACACCATTCTTGACCACTCGGCACAAGGGATCCCAGCCGCTCAAAAAGCGAGGAGGAGGAGAGCCGACGAAGCGAAGACAGGTAATCAACGCGAATCGGGTCAGGTGAAGAAAAAAGTGCGAGGAGGTATCCGGAACCGAGGGATACGGGGCACGAATTACCAACTGGGCTTATTTAAATACACACGGAAATGTGACAGGAAACTTCCGCAAAGAGAATAAGAAAGGACCTTTGTGGACAAAGAGCACTCCAATGAAGGATTGGGATCGGAAAAGAATCTTCTGAGCGAAGTGAAAGACGCAAAAGCCAGGGGAAGAAAAAAGGACAAGAAAAAAGGGCATTTGGGGAAAGAAAATCACCGAAAGTGAGGGATGTCATGGGGTAACGTTTGTTTGGTCGACGCGCCGTTTCAGCGCAGACGAATAGACCCACGAAGAAAGAACTCAGTCATTAATGAGCATTCCGCTGAAAGCAAACGCTACCGGAAAGGAGGGACAGAAAAAAAAACAAAGGGTAAGACACGGTGTTAAATGAAGTTGCGAAAATTGCAGGTACATATTGCGAGAACGTCCACTCCGTGCCGCGATAGAAGAGAGAGGAGGCAGTCACAACGTTTTTCCGCTTAGGAGGGCAGGACATTGAATTGGGGCCACCTGGAACTGCGGCTGCTAGATCAGAAAGAACCGGGTATAAGTCACGAGTTAAGAACGCTTAAGATACAAGAAAGGGAACCACGTGAAAAGACGTTTCAGGAAAAAAGTCCGACGTGAAATAAACGATTTAAGTGGGAACAAAGGGTAGGGCTGACAAACAAATGTGGAACAGTGGTTGGGGAACACCGCAAAGGGGGCGGGGAAATTTCCCTGACGTGTGGAGCTCGGGGGGGGCTAATGTGGATATACCCCTGAGGGGGGGGTTTGGGTAGGCCAACGGACCCTCGGACTATACTAAGAACACGGGAAGTTTGCGGGAGTAAATAGATTAAACCTGAGCATAGGATGCCGGAAGACTTTGTTTTCTGCTGCAGAAAGCAGCCTACTTCGCAGGCGCCCCAAGGGGATGAAGAAAAAAGAGGCAAGAAAAGGTTCAAGAGGCCACTCGAGTTCTGTACAGCGTCGAAAGTGGGCCGTTGAGGTAAACATATTATAATCAAATCGAGGAGATGAGTCGCAAAGTTCGAGAGAAGTTCGACAGGAACCCGGTAAACAGTCAAAAACACTGGGAAGCTAAAAGGCGGGATTAGTAGGCAGGTGCTTAAGCTCGCAGAAAAAGGGGAGATAAAAGTAATCGCAGACGCAGATGCCAAGAGCTTATGGCAGTGTAAGAACTGGGAATGCCGGCAAACGAAACGAGCGGCAAAAACTAGGATCTAGGCAAATTCCGAAGCGTCAGGAGGTCAGCAATAAGGCTTCAAGTAAGGAAGCTGGAAAGTGAGGGAGACTACCGAAAAGTGGCGCAATGACAAAGGAGAAAAATAGAGGCGGCAATAGACAAAAATCAAAAAATAAACGTCAACTCAATAAGCTAGAGAAAAAACTCGACTGAGGTGCGTATTTTAACCGCAAAATGCGGTGGGAGCAGGAGCCGCCGATAGAACAAACATAAAAGCGAAGGAGCCCACCATGAGGCGACACCATCCAATGATAAAAACCCTAACATTGGAACTGATAGGGGAGGAAAATGTGGGTTGGACAGGAGACCTTAAAAGAAAGCGTAAAAAAATAGAGTGTAATTCGTCAGCTCTACCGTCGTCACGTCGTTAACGTTAAAAGTCGTCACGTCACGGATGAGGGAAATGGACCTGGGCGGGCCAGGGCAAATCTAGAAACTGAGGGATGGGGAGTTGGAACCCAAGAAAAGAAAAGTCTTACTACACAAGTGCGAAATCAGCGGGGGGGAAAAGCGGATAGCTGCAAACTCATCGCGAAGGACAGGGAAAACGGACAAGAATTGAAACGACAGACACAACAGAGCCCTGTGACGGGGATCACACTAGACGGGGAGTTGAGGAACATCAGAGGGACATGAGATTAGGATGAGAGCGAGGGAGAGCAGGGGTCGGATAAGAAGGGAGAAAAAGCTAAAATATGGAGTACCTTGTATGACCACGTGTCCTGGAAAAGACAGTGTTCTTCACCAAAGCGTAACGCTGATGCCATGCCCCTGCGGGCTGCTTATTGTCCTAGACAAAGAGGGGAGGGAGGGAGCAAAATCAAGTAGATGATGGAGGTTTCCCAAAAGGGAAGGAAAGCCGGAGAAATGTGGAAAGTCGGGGGAAAAAAAAGGGGGAAGCAGGTACAAGACAAAGGGGGGGTACGGTTCCCCCGCTGTTACTTTCCGATCGATTCAATCGCGGGGTTCCGGATACAACCGCAATTTGGGGAAAAAAAGCCGAGGGAGTAATACGACGAATAACTAAGACGTCTACGAAAGGGGATTGGAAGGGGTGGGAAGGAAGTGGGAGAGCCTGGTACCACTATTGAAATGAAGAACTTTTGGATCCATCTTGTGGAACAAGCAAAGCGGGAAGTAAGAAAAAACGCCGACCACTCATGCCCTGGAGTTTGGAGACGAATTGTTACGAAAAATTGATCATCGGACCTATTCGACAATAAAGCCAATGAGAACCAACCGTTCTTCAGGAGCATCCGGGAAGTCAGGAGAAGGGGAAAGAGGCAAAGACAGACAGCGAGACTCAGTTGTGACAGAAATGGAAAAAAAAGGGAACGCAGAAGCGATTATAGAGAGAAGATCGTCGATGTTCACTGAGGGCATTGTCTTGGCCAAATCGGCTCTTGGGCATGAGCGAGGGATGAGATGGGGAGCGCAGTATGCACAGGGGGTGAGAAACTAGAAAGGGGGAAGTCTAAGCTAGGGGGCCGGTGACGATCCGTGTCGGTGGTGGACCTTTATTCCCACAGACTGATGGGACGAAATAAAAATCAGGGAGTACAATATACAAAGCGTCAACACGTCCCACGCCAGTGAGAAAGGGGAGTTCTTGGGTCCAGGTTCTGTTAAATCCCTTTTCCTCGTATAGAGGGTGAAGCGATCTTAGAGGCAGAGGAAGATCAAAAAGTGAAAGAGGCATTAGGCATGAACGCAATGTCAACGCACGAGGCAGGGTGAAAAAGACGGGAAAGGGACACGTGGAACGCAGGGGGAAGTAATAAAGAAAGGGAAGTTGCATCAAACATTTGGAGGCCAGGGCTGGAGGAAGAACGAGCGGGTGAAGGGGCGACTGGGAGCCGGGAAACCTGCGTCAAGAAACCATACGGAGGACTCGATCCCAGCTGGGCCATGGATACATGGGGCCTAGGGAAGGAAAGAATGGTGGTCACACGCTTGGGGACGAAAGGTGGGGAAGACACAATAGGTCCAATAGCATTTAAGCCTTTCAACGCCTGAGGGAAAAAAGAGAACAAAATGAAAGTTTACTTCTGGATTAATCGAAGGACGCTCAGAAAGCCCTTAAACGTAGGGGGGGAATGAAAGTGCGAAGCATTGTAACTATGTGAGGAAACCCACCGGAATCTGGACTTATGGTGGAGCGCAGAAGCGTTGGGAAGAAGAGGAATAAACAAGAAAAAACACTAACCAATTGATTGGCAAAGGGTGATGGAGAAACTGCACAGCAAAAACACTCGACGGAAAAACGTCCTCAGAAGGGAAGAAAACAACTGAAGGGGACAACAAAAAACTAAAAGAATCGCTCGGAGTCCGAGGGAGGCCCAAATGGGGACATAGAGAAAAGGGGGGAAAAACGAGAGGAAAAGTTCTTCACCGTGCCATTGAAAGATACAGAAAGAGGATGGTAAGGGATGGTCCATGGAGAACAGGGGAAATCACGCAAGAAAACTCCCTACACTCACACCAAGCTTGCGGGATACAAAGAGAAAAAAAAAAAGGGAAGGGTTCAAAAGTCCACAAATTGGCAAGGGAACAAATGTGAATGAAACACAAGGGTAAGGAGGAAAATCATTTTGAAGGGGGCAGGTTGGGGACCATCTCATGGCGGACCAATGGCTAGCAATCCCATCCGAAAAGAAGCAAGAGAGAATTGACCAGGAGGGAAACACATGCGGCGCTAAAGTACCGGTCAGAGACAGGGGCATACGTGGGCGGTCCTGAGAAATCAATGACTCAACCCACGGCGTGTAGTGGGCAGGTCCAGGAGTCTGGCTGCGAACGACTGATTTTGAAGTACTTGAAAAACGAGGATTCTGAAACGGAAAAGGAAAGACTTTGTTAAGAGAACTCTCGGTACTTTAGACGTGCATCAATAGAAGGCTATGGCGGGTGAATCCGGGGAAGGGAGAGGGCGAAAAAGCCCCCCCCCGTCCAGAAATTACTGCCGAAACCCGCAAAAAAAACCGAGGATGCTGGGGAAAAATAAATCAGGTGGTGGGAAATTAAAAGCCAAACTCAAACCCCTCGCCAAAAAAGACTTGTCGGATAATACTCAGGAAGCGTGGGAAAAGCAATGGGTTGCAAGCGTTGGTGGCTAAAAAACAATGGAGGTCCAGCACCTCTGAGTCGATGGAGAGACTGTCATAACAAACGGAGGGGGAGAAAAAAAGATAGTATCAGTCACAGGAGGGTACAGACTCAAAGTGCTTCCTACCGCGCAAATCAGGCGTGGCCAAGAGCGCGGCTCTAACACCAATAGTCAAAAATAAGGGGGAACATAGTTGGTGGTCAAGGGCCGATTACAAAATGCAGTGTTGTCGGGAACCATCGCGCATGGGTAGGACGGGGAGTTGCGATCTGATAAAGGTCAAGGACCGAGCAAACATGCATAAAAAAGAATGAGAGACGGTCAAATACGAGAGACCGCTGAACGTGGGAAACAAGAGGCAACCGTGAAGCGTTTAAATAAACAAGAAACGAAATGATGGAAACAGCATTCTAAGAAAAGAAGAATACTCTAGCACACAATACAATACGGGAAGAAAAGAGTAGGTGGAAAGACCGCCAAGCAATACCTCATGGCTGACCGGGTGCGGAAAATTAAGGCCCCGCAGGGTGACGAGGTGAAAGAGGGGTCATCTCGCGGCGTTTATCGCTAAACATTCCCTGCAAAAAGAACAAAAGATGCTGTCGGCAAGACCAGCAACTCAAATGAACAAATGAACTAAAAAGTGGTGTGGGCCAAAAAAAAAGTCCGCAATTGGTGAAGAAAGGTAAGCAAAATCGTTTCTTTTAAAGAAACCCGACAATCTGGCTTGCTAGATCGTCCGGGTTTGAGGGGGAGGGCAAAGCATACTCGTTGAAAAAGAGAATTGACCCAGAAAAAATAGTCGGCTCGGAGGGCAATGGGGAGAGGGGTAAGACTGTGGGGGACGAAGGAAGAGGCAAATGAAGAGTCAAGAGAGAAAAGTTGTGGGGCAGGACGAAAATCTAAAGATAGATCTGCATTGCTCCTGGTACTGC
>Ga0179591_1262978_pt1 | contig 13954 bp, 15 predicted proteins | sample CZOMad2_1_08_16f_FD_182891 | JGI IMG/M metagenome (GOLD analysis project Ga0179591, IMG submission 182891) | Vadose zone soil fungal communities from Angelo Coast Range Reserve, California, USA - CZOMad2_1_08_16fungal (PacBio error correction) | ecosystem: Environmental > Terrestrial > Soil >...
GAAGTGTCAAAAAGCTGCTGGTAGAGGAGAGTACTACGGGGAGTTCCACCGGGGGATCGACGTCTACGAAGCAGTGAAGGCGTTGAAAGGATTTCCCACCGCCTACTTCCCAAAGGGAACTGAAAGGCGGGGGAGGAGGCCAAAAAACGTCAATTGCTCATAGAAGGCACCGGGAGGCTGACAGGCTAAAACCTGGATGAAATCCCAAAACACTGGGGGAAAAAGCCCGTTTCAAAACCTCAAGTAAAGATTGAAAGCAAGGAAGGTAAGAAACGCCGGAAAAAACGAGGAAAGTAGGGGACCAAACGATGGGGTCGTAGGAGGTTGGTCACCGCGATGTGAAGGGACAAAAAGGGTGCACTAGTCTCAGACACAAGGAAGGGAGTCCTCGCGCAGAGAAGGCACGCCGGGCCTAGCAGTCCCTCGAAACGCACTAGAAGCGTGGAAAAAAAAGGCAGCAGGAGAACCAGGGGGTTCGGAAAACGGGGCTTGACCAATGGAATCGATAACGGCCACGGACTTGGGCGGGAGCGGCGTGCGAGTTGGAAGGGAAAAGGGGAGGGGAAGAAGGCTGTGAAAGCGAATGCTGTCTTTCAGAGGGAAGGAGGGGAATGGAGGAAGGGGGAGGGTGGGAATTTTCCATGAATCCTCGCACGGGAAAGGGAGCAGAAAGGCTTCAAGAAGGTAAAGACGGTCCCGAGACGTGGAAGGACGGGGGGGACCGTGGCGCAGACTTCCACCTGCCTGAAGAAAAAACACCCAATGATGAGAAGTAGCAAGAACGTGGGTGTCGCACATTAAAGACCCAAGACTGGGGAAAAAAAGGGGTAAAAACCAGAAAGGGAGGCGTGGGGAAAGAAGCTCGATCTCTCTCAAAAAATTATTATTAGAGAGCTTTGCGAAAACCAAACCGGGAAAGAAGAAGGAGGGGACAGTGAAGGACATTCCTCCGCAATCATTCTAAGCGACAAACAAGTACCAAACGGCGAAAAGGGGGAGCCAGAAGGGGTAGGGCCGGGAGGGCGAGCGGGCTCAAAAAGGGCCACTCCCACAACAAAAAAAACGAAGAAGAAACTGAACGGCCCTCTGACCCCATTCCGTCCACGCTTCAAGGGCAAGGGCGGAAAGGCCAAACAGAACAAGAAAAAAAGCACTACAGAAACAGGACAACCCAAAAATGCACTTGGATCAAAAAACATCGAAGGAAGGAATTACCGAGGTCCCTCCATTAGGAACGCCAACGAGACTGCAAAAAACAAAAAGCGGCAAAGCAAAAAAAACGCTGGGCCAGTAAAGCGAAGGTCCAAAATGCAGTCAAGGACAAACTAGGAAGTAGGCGAACCAGGCCGATCCATGCCTATTACTTTTCCGGCAGGGAGCCTAACACGGCAGGAAATCGCCGCGAGGAGCCGCAAAGAAGCACGATCGATAAAAAAGCAGGCAGCAAAAAAAAAACAGCGAACACTACTCAATACGCGGGTTTAAAAATCCTCCCGCGGGACATGGGTATGCCCAACTACCGACGGTTTCCAGCGCACTGAGGGTGCCTCTTCAACAAAATGCGGTCGTACATTCCTCAAATGCGTTTAAAACCAAAAAAAACTGCACGGCAGGATGTTTCTCGCGGACATACTTTCCCTGGTCTTGTAGGAACACGAAGTTGGCAAGTTCAAGACGCATCGCTTGGGGAGGCCTTACCCCCGAAGCGGGATCACAACATAAAACGAACAACTAGCAAGGTGGAATGTCCCGCCCTTCATTACCAAGTCGCTCCGAGACCGCAAATGATAAAAAACAGGAGGACCAGTGGAGACTTGTGGCAAGAAGGCGGACGGGGCGAGCACCAAGGGTCTCTGTCGGAGACCGCTTTGGGGTCGAGCCGTAGAGACCTTTTGCGCGTTTCAAGGCCGGGTAGAGAGCAAACTGCGGTGCTCACGGGGTACCATTTTGAGGGGAACTTCGCCCTGGGGGAAGGGGTAACTTCGGACAGAAAGAAATGCCCGTTTCCTTAAATCCCCTCAGGAACCTCGGGTTGGGATGGTACTCGGACTTAGGACCGAAAAGTTCAGAAGACCGGGGACGATAGGGATAGTTTACACACCGCTATGACTTGCATCTGGGGGGGAGGGGACAGAAACCAATAAGACGAGACATTAACAGGCCGGAAGTCAAAGCTCAAGCCGTCAGGCGGAAGGCGAACGGCAGCGGGGGCACCACCTGAGTGGACACGTAAAAAACAGTACGAGGAAAAATCGGCCGAAGGTCGCGGGTAACCGTGTCTATGAGCGGAGAGACTTGCGGGGTCCTTTGTTCCCCGGGGGGACAACCACTAGGCCTGCGCTTGCAGGACAGCGGATTAGAACCATTCTGAGGGTCGAGGCGGTCATAGCCGGCCCACGACCGACGCGCCGAGCCCAAATGATTCCGGGGGGGGGGAAGGAGAAAGGTGGACAACCAAGCTAATTCAGTAACTAAATCTCTCCCAAAATCGGAACATATCCCGCAGCCTGTAAGGCGCTTTTGAACACGACCCAGGCACCGAACGTGAAAGGCCGGGCCGCCGCAGGGGAAGCATCTAAAAACAACAACAAGGAAAAGAGAGCGGACCGGAGAGGCCCGGCTTTGATGCTGTAACGCACGTTATGGGAGCAATAGGGTGGACGACGCATTAGGCTGGGGGGGGGGGTGGTGGGGGGGGGGGAATGCAAAGGCGAACTAGGCTGGAAGTATTACAAGAAGGGTGCAGCGCCGGTCACACGACAAACCGGATGATGGGGAATCCGGAGGGGGAGCAATGGGAAAGGCATTCCATACGACCAGCCGCGTACCGGGGAACTGGGGGCGAAGAGGACAAGGCGAAAGGAAACATGGGCCTGCAGCGTAGGGAAAGAAAGAAAACACTCCAGGATACGGAAACCCGCTAGGGACGCGAGGCGGCCGAGGACCGAGGGACGAAGGTGGAGGGAAGAAATCGGTTTCCGTCTGCTTCCTATCGTAAACATAGAGAAAGGTAATAAGTGCCGTACGCCTAAGAGTAGCTTCTTCGTGATGTGCGTGAAACCTAGCAAAGGAAAGTCGGAAGGGGAAAATATCGGAGGTCGGAGTGGTCAGGTCGCTAAAAAAGGAAAGAAGGAAAAAAACGCGTTGGCTGCGGGCTAAGAAAACCTGGTGGGTCAGGCACACGAGGTCCCCAAAAGGGCCGACAAAAGGAAGGCCCTAAAAACGAGGAAGCCGTGCAGGCACCCGCAAGAACCTGCTACCATCGCACAAGTACAGCCGGAGGATCAAGAGAAAAAAAGAGGAATAACACCGAAGACCTTGGAGGGGCCCTCGCCGAAGCCTACAGTCACGTCTGAACGGCGCTGCTGGAGGAGAAGGCGGAGAACTAACGATTAAAAACAAGTGCGACTTAAAGGGGGGAGAAAAGGGGGGGGTCAAGGAACCCAAAACTCTTCCCACCTGGTACCTGCAAATGGGTCACACGAAATCAATGTCAAAACGGGAGAGGAAAAACAAGGAAGCGGCACAGCTAAAAAATTTAGAACAAAGGGAACACAGTGACTCCCGGTAAACAGCGCCGAAGGGAGGTCCTGAAAGCACGGTAGAACAAAGAAAAAGATGCCAACAGAGTAGTGTCGTAGCGGGGGTTGCATAACTGAGCGTAGAAGGGGGGGTAACGAGTCGGGGAAGAGGTAACAGGCCATTTGCGGGCCGCGGAACGACCGCCGTCACAGCACGAAGCCACACTGAAATCAGGCAGCGTGGGAGAAAGGATGGCAGATCTCACTAAGGGGGAGAGTGGGGAAAGAAGGGGCATGGTGACCTTACGTTCCAAACGCTTGGGGAAGGGCGTCGCTGCCAGACGACGATGGGGGGAGGTCCTGGCGGGGAAGGCGGTCCGAAGATATCACCGATCCCGGAAAGGGAGGACGGGAGGGTCGTGGGTCTGGATCTTGGCCATGCGAGTAAAGAAGCGGGAATTTAATCAATCTTAGTTAAAAGGAGTTTGATGCCTCCTGGCCGGAGGAGAAGACGGGCCAATCAAGAACCCCCGTGCGGTGCGCCTGCGCCGGGCTTGAGGGGGGCCGGAATCCATGGATACAAAAATCGTAAGGAAAAAAACCGCGAACGCCTTACAAATGGGGCAGGACGAGAGAATCTCCTCCAAAAAAAAAAAAGAGAAAAAAAGGAAAGCGCATGAAGGAACACCACAGCCCCCGCAACGGCGCTACGCGGGGGGTTACGGTTCACGGCTCAAAACGGCCAACGAACCACCCCGTACCAAAACGAAAAAAAAACACGGGACACCAAGGGAAAAAGAGGCAGGGAACCGGCCACACACGCAACCCACGACGAGGATCGGAACCCGACTGAAAACTCTCCCTCGGCACCGGCCGAGGCGAAATGACCCCACGCCGACACGCCGTAAACATTACCAACCCCCAGCCACTGAACGTGGATCAGCCGTACGCCAGACCGCGGGAAAACGCAAAGCTGCCCGGAACGAAAATCCGCCTGCAAAAAACAGCGGCAGCCGAGAAGACGAACCTCTGTTCCGAAACCCAGGGAGGGGGGGGAAAAAAACCAACGGTTCTGAGATGGACACCTCCGGGGATCCGAGCCGAGTGAAAGGCCGCCGAAAACCCGGCGGCGGCGAGAGACCGTAAAACGACAAGAGGACCTTGGGGCTGGAAAGGTAGAAAGGGGATCGAGAAAGCAGTCCATGACCACTACTAAACACTACAGGGGGTCCAAACGAATTCCAACCCCTTTCATCACGGATCAGCGGTTCCTTCAACGGTAGGGGGACCACGTGGGAGGGAAAAAGGAAATAAACAGGCGGGTTAGACTGTGAAGACGGCGCGGAAAATGGCGGAAAACGCGGCATGTAAAGGTGTGAAATACAAAAAGCAGCTCAGAAGGAGACATCTGAGTAATGTGAAAAACGGCACTGAGAAAACTGGGGACGGGAGTACTTAACGAACCGGAAGGATCGGAAATACCTACAAACTAAGAACCCAGCATAGCAGATGCGAAAAAACCGGCGTAGGGGGGAACGGCTGCAAAAAGAAGGGTCGACCGTCAAACTGTAAAGTAGAGGCGTAAGACAGAGGGGGGGGGGAGAGTAGAAAGGAGATCCCTTTTCACGTGGTAGAAAAGCGAAAGGGGAAGTGCAGCAAACCAGGTTGTCGGGAACGTCTGTGGAACGGACCCCTTCCCTTTGAAAGAGCCCGCTGTCCCTGACAAGTGGACACTTTTGCCTGTAGCAGCAGGAAACGCTGGGTGATACTCCGTCTGGACCGCCAGCCGGAAAAAAGACGACGATAAAAAATTCAGGAAAGGAGAAGGGGCAGAGGGAGGGAAAGGCCGCGCGAGAGCAAAATAGGAACTTAAGGGGACGGCCTCACAGGGACTGGACGAACTGATTCCAGAGGACGGGAAAAATGAGACCCCCCAAAGATTGGCAAGAACGGGAAGGAAGTTCACGCTGGAACCCAGGTGAACGGGGTCAGACAGACAAGGCGGGGGGGGAGGGAGGTAAGGAAACGGGGGGTGACCGAAGGAGCCAGTTCGCCAACTCGAGGTCGGGAAAATTCCGGTACCAATCCTTGACACTATCCTGCACCAAGGAAAAAGACATCAGAAGCAAGGGGGAAATCTCAGGGTGAAAAGCCATTGAAACCGGAAGGAACTCGGGATCTTAAATCTCTCAAAAAAACCGGAGGAAGATCCCGCCTTAACGAAAGTCGTGAAAAAAAAAAGGGACCCAACGAACGGGCGTAATCACAGCCTGCCGCAAGGGAAGCGCTCAAAAATGAGGAAGGCGAGATGCGGTAACAGGAAAAACAGGCTGGTGACTGGCCAACGTTCGGGGCGTAAGGAGGGGGAAAAGGGGTACGGCGAGGGGGGAGAAAGAGAAGAAGGAATTCGAAAAAGGGTTCACACTGGCGAAGAAACCCCGAAAGGGGACTAGAAGAGGGGGAACAAAGGGTGGAGAAAATTACGACGCCTAACCGGGAACCTGTAGAAGAGATGGGGAAAACGCCATCAATGAACGGAACCACCTTTGAAGGGCCCCAAGGACAAAAAATATGTAAGAGAAAAAACGGGTTAAAGAGAGGGAACGAGGGGCCTGGAAAGCGCGAAGGTTGGGGACGTGAAGAACATCACGGAAGACAGCCTACCTACGAAGTCATCCTGGAGAAGAGGCAGTACGAAAAGACTCGTCGACCAAAGGGGGAGAAAGGTCATCAGAACGGGAAAACCAGGGAAGAGGATAGCACCGCTGAGGTACTCAGAATCCGCGAGGACCAACAGGGGCGGCTATTGGCGGGCATTGGGCACAGCGCGAGGTCCCGCAAGAAAACTGTGTCAAAAAGCTAGCCAAACGGGAAGGCGGCACACCTGCGCGAGACCCTGCCGAAATCTACAGGCACGATAAGCGGAAAGGCGGTACTAACCTTTCCCGTGCACGGGCTCAAAGAGACCAGGGAAGTCCGTCACGAAAAGGTCGCCGGGGGGGGGGCGGCTGCAAAAGAAGGAGGAAATTAATAGGAGCATTCACCTTAACAAGGCAGGGGATTTTCAAGAACGCTCACAGGGCTGGGCATGACTGCCCCCATCCGCGGAGCTCAAGAAAAGACCCAGGCGCTACGGTCCACGACAAAGAAAATGGCCGGGATAAAAAATGGCCGCCGTCCAGCCAGCGAGCCGGGGAAGGTGAAGAAAGTGGGAAAAGGCCTTTGGAAGCAGGAAACCGCCAATTGGCCAAGGGGACCTCAGGGTAAGAACCACCTTAAGCGGGGGGAGGGTTATGAAAACCCGCGAGTGTGAGGATGGTTAACCTGGTGGAAGAGGGGTCGGCCGCCTGGTGCTTGGGAGAAAACTGGTCATGCGAAGGGGGAGTCAACTAGAGAACCAAGGGAAACAGGGCGGGACGAAGCACCGGTCAGCGGGGGATACCAAACTGGTCGTCCAATCCGCCATGCGTATAGTAAAAAAGTCCTGGAATGAATAGGGGAGGAAGCAATGTTGCGCTGAGTGATGAGACCGCGGCCGTGCAGAGATGGGGTTCAGAAAAAGTTACCGCGTCCTGGGGCGGCCTGGGCTGATAAAAGGAAGGGCGGAATGCGGGCCGTTGCATGTCAGGCGTGTGCAAGATGGGAAAGAACGAAGGGAGAGGGCATTCGTCTCTGTCCTGAAAGGAGGTAACCCTAGGAGCAGTCGGGTAAGTGGGGCAAAGCCTGAAGAAAAGCACGTCCCGGGAAACAACCTGAGAAAAGAAAACGGCTGGGGGGGGAAAGGGTTTTTCTCAAGGGGGGGAAGGGTCCTTCGAACACCCGGATGACTGGTCCACGACAAAAAAAGATCCGTCGTTCGTGGTTGACTTATGAAAAAAGATCGAGAAAAAACAAACAACAACGGAAGAATAGATAGAGAGATTGACACCAACTCCAACCCAGGAGAGGCGGAAAGCTGGAGTGGGCTCTTACACAGAAGCCTGTGTAAGGACCCAGAGGCCTAAACACCCCTTAAACAAAAGAACGCGCCAGGGTGTGCGGAAAAAAGGCCGGAAAAACTCCCCGCAAAAAACCAAAATAAACCACGACGAAAGGGGACAGGATTGACCCCTGTAAACCAAGACCTTCCGAGGCGAAAACAAATAAAAACAAAAAAAACTGCAAAGCCTTCCCCCAGTCCAATCAAGTAAGATAAACAAGGAACAGAAATCCACCAAAGGAGGAACGCCACAAAGCCTGCAAGACCGGAAGCCGCCGCGCTCAAATCTGGGACAAAAGAATCCGATCAGGACAGGCCCCGGAGGCCCCTACCCGAGAGTCAGGACGCCAGTCAAAGGGTCCCACGCAAGGATGTGCCGAAGGGTCGCCGAAAAGGCCGGCAGTCTTCGCCCCGAGCCGCCAAGGGGATGCATGAGAATAACCGGAGGGAAGCGCCGAGGACCGGGCGCCACCGAGCCCCAAACAAAATAAGCAGGGGGTCATCCGAAAATGGGGGACGTCGGGGATTCAATAAGTGGGATTGGAACAGGAGGGCATTCGGAGGGAAGGAGTTCCAGTGGTCTTGACATTAAAAAAAGAGGGAAAAAACTGCTGCCAGGAGAAAAAGATTTCCAAAAAAGAGCCATTGGGGGAACCGGAGGGGGCAGAAGCCACAAGCGACCGCATGACCTGCTGAAGAAGCTGCCTTTGGCGGAAGAAATGGTATCACCTGTGGAAACGAACCAGTCCGGTGGAAAGAACGTCCCAGGAAGAGCTCGCAAAAACAAAAACGAACTGGAGGGGAAAAAAAAAGCACGGAGGGAACTACTTGGCCGCCGAGTCAAGGGAGAAGGGCAAAGGTTCTGAGGAACAAGGTTCGGGGACTGCATCTTATATGAGAAGGGCGAGTGCTATCCAGGGTCTCTCCTCACACAGGCGTTGCAGCACGTGATACCGGGGGCGGGCAGTGAACGCCCCGGGAAGGGGGACAACCTACTTGCTTGCAAAACGAAAGATGTCCTGACAAATTCCGAAACAAAAACAGCGGGGGGTGGGTGACCGCGGCCTTCGAAGGAGACCGCCAGCAAAAAGAAAAGAGCGCTACCGTGGGGAAACGCCGAGACTGAAAGATCTTCCCAAAGCCAAAAAAAAGAGCAGGGAACATGCCTTCGTAGCCAAGGAATAAAGCGAAGGGGGAACTGAGACTGCCGCCTGGAAAGACCAGGAGAGGACAAGTCCCAAAAAAGGGAGGGCTATTACGGAACCGCCGTGAAGCTGTACCAAATGAGGAGCCGGAACAGAAGGGGCGGGTGTAATTGAACTGAAATGGGGGAAGCCTCTTAAAGGTGCGCAATTCTGACAGTGAGGGAAACCTGTCAGTGCAAGTTACTGGGAGGTAAAAAAAGCGGGCCTGAAAGAGAGGAGAAACTACAACGTCTCCCAGAAATCCATCGAAGGAATTCGAACAGGGGGGGGTACCACCAAGGCAGCAACCTCGTTCAGGACTAAAAAGGATTCCAGAATCCCGAACAAGTAGAGGTCAGGAAACTCGAAGAAAAAAAAAAAAAGGAGTTAAAACGCAAAGCCTGGCCTAACAAGTTGACTACGCAATGAGCTCAAAAATTGTAGAGGATTACCAGGCTGAAGCCCAGGCTGTTATGCTGGAAAACTTCAGGTGAAAAGAAAGGGGTCGTGTGAACCTCGTTACGGGTCTGCGGGGAGGCAGCAAAGAGAGGGGTATTTCCATACCTCTGGCAACGGGGGAAAGGGAGCACCTGAGAAGGGGGGGAGGGGCGCAGTCGAACTGGTGGCCGCCAGACTCCAGACCGTAAACGAAAACGGGGGGAGTGGCAGCGTCAATGCAAAGGCAGCAACCGTTTCAGGGGAAAAGTCCACCTCAAAAAAAAAAAACACCGCAAAGGGCAAAGACGGCGGAAGATTTTGCGAAGTGTGGGGAGAGCAGGTGGAAAGAGTAACTCGAGCCGACAAAAGCGAAAACGGAAGTGGGAGAGGCCTTACGCAGGGGAATGTCAGTAGGGGGCTGGGAATCCATCCGCCTACCATGCATCAAGGAAGGAAACGGGAGGGGGACTTCTCGGACAAGAAGTAGACAGACAACGGCTAGTGAGTCCACAAAGAAAATGGCTGGGATGGGGGGGAAACCACCGGGAAGGGCACCGCGGGCAATGTCACAAAGAAGGTTACCGGAAGGACACTACCCTTCCCGGCTTAAAGAAAGGGTTGCTCAAGAAAAAAATCCAGAGCAAAAATCTGAGCACTAAAAAAAATTCTACCACCAAGAAATGGGACCTAAAAAGGCTCGCCGAGAGAAATCCGGAAAAAGAGAGTTGGTCAGCAGTTCTCTTGCTGGGGAGGAAGGACGAAGAAAAAAAGAAGGAAAATTATGCCGAACGGGGTTCCGGCAATAAGGGGGGTGGGGCGCACAAGAGGGGTCAAGACGCCAAGAAAAAGGGGAACGGCCGAAAGGGAGGTCAGTGTTGCCACGACCGTACGACAAGTGAACAAGAAACAAGGGAAGAAGGACAGAAGACTAAAGGGGAAGGGGGAAATTTAACCCGCCCGTAAAAAGTACCCTCCTTGGCCGGGACCGCACGGTAGGAATCCAAAGAAACAGGGAGGAGAAAAAACCGCGTAAGTTTAAGGTTTCTCCTTGGGGCGGAGAGGGGGGAATCCTGTAAGGGAAAGAACGTCATACAAAACGGAAGGGAAAAGCCTAAGGAGGCGGTCGCTACTTGGCAACCGCAACGGCAAGCGGGGATCCCTTCCTCTTACTGAAGAACATGGAGGGAGGGGCCACGAGTAACTTACTGGCAACAGAAGGGGGCGCTGGCGAGCCCTGCTGGGGCGTCAAAACCGGGGTCGGCAAAGGAGGGAAAAGAGTCGCGTTCTTCCTTCTTATCAACGGGAAAAACCGGCATGGCTGGGAAGGGAAGGTGGAACTTTGTAAGGAAGATGGGGCGAAAAGCACGGGCCAGGAGAAGGGCGGTGAAAAAGTCTTTAAAAGATGTAATCGTCGTGGAATGGGTTTGCGTTGCGGAGGAGACTTTCCTCAGCCGCCTCCCTCCCTCACAAACAGGGCGGCCCGTCAGGAAGGGTTGGGTACGGGGACCTGTCAAAGAAAAGGGATACCAAAACGCGTAGAATACGAGAAAAGCACAGCCTTCCCGGGAGGAGGGGGGTGGCCTTCAGGCAGAAGATAACACATTAGCTTGAAATAGAAAAGCACAACGACCGCCCTCAACGTGCACAGGGACAGTTGACACCGTTTATGATCAAGGAGAGCTAGAAAAAGTCTAAAAACCCAACACAGCCCGAGAAAGGGGAGAAAATGTTCTGGGTCCGCGTCCCGGTGCGGAAGGAGGAGGGGGGAAAGCCAAAAAAACGAAAGAAAAATAAGGGACAAAATGGACCCGACAATTCCCTTCTCGAACCTCGCCCCGTCCTAAAAAAAAGAAGCCAAAAAACAAGGAAAGGTACAAGAAATCAGTTTAATACATAAACAGACAGGAAAACGGTCAAAAGGCAGATTAAGCCGCAAACTTGACAACGGGGAAAAAGAGGCAAAGCCAGCCGCATGCCTCTGGAAGACCCGAGATCCATGTCAACCTCCTAAGGGCGAAAGATGCGGGAAAGAAAAAGCAGGGAAGGGTTATCACGATGGAGGACCTGGACTTTAGCCGAAGCGGCGCTGCGCTCACCTCGAGAAAGCCACTTCAATTACCGAGCGATCCCTTAGAAACAGGGCCGAACGTCTTCCCCAGGAACACCACTACAATAAAGGGTTGGGCAATCCCTCAAGGGCCGGGAGTCCTAAAGGGCGGTGAACAAGCGAAACTGAGGAGTTTCTTGGAACGGAGGACAGTGGTAGGACATTCCGGCCAACAGGAGTGAGCGCCGCCTGAACTTAGTCATGAGTGAAAACGGCGGAGGAAATAAAGTCTGGACAACACACGCGCCGAGTCCGTCGGAAGGTCTCAGGCGGAGGCCGGACAAAAAAAATGGGGCAACGATAAAAAAGGGAGATCCAGGTAAGACATTAATCCGATGACTCCTAAAAGAGAAGAAAAGAACCCCTTCGGCGGGAAAATGGAAAAAGAGGACGGCGAGCCACGGCAGAAGGGGTCTGGACGTCGAGAAATTTGTGGGAAAAAGAAAAACAAGTAAAAAAAGAGCCAAACAACCCCCCAAGGTTGGAAAATTTGTCTAGCCTTTTCTCGAAAGGCGGTTGACAAAAAAGGGCTCAGGTGGGGCAATTTGACGCACCCTTCTTCTGGAAGCGCCCGCGTGCCATGACGCGGCAGGGAATGAGAATACGCGGGTGACCTAGGAATTCGACAGCAAGACATACAAAAAAACTAGGAGGGTGCAGAGATGACTGGCAGCGGGCTGGGACAAAAGGACAAAGAAAAGACGTCGGCCTAGGCCCGTAAAAGGAGCGGGAAGAGAGGGGAACCTAGCCGGCCGGGGAGAAATCCCCCACCGGAGGGCGATGGGGAACTCGCACTCCGGGCAAAAACCATTGAGGGGGTGACAGGAGATTTTTCAAGTGGGAAGGGAAAAGGGGGGGACGGCCTTGCAAGGGAAAGCGCTGAAAAAAAGTCTAAAAAGTAACCTTCGTCGTCCTGTCCCGTAAAAAGAAAAAGTAAGGGGCCCTCACATGGGCCTGAGATGTGACAAAACGCTGAAAAAGACGTACCGGAAAGTCTCCGCCGATTCGCAAGCATACCGCAGCCGGAAACAGGAATTTTGGCACATTCCGCGCGGAGGAAAACAACGTTTCGGGGGAAAAAAGCCAGACTCCAAAATCAGGGTACGAAAGAGACTACTAAAACAACACCTGTGATTATGAGGACTGCCTCATATGAAATTAACCTGAGGAATTGGTCTGGCCCCTCTTAGGGGGCGGATCGAGAGGGGTTTGACGGAAGCTTCGATCCGAACACGATGTCCATTTAGACATGGAAACGGGGGAGCTTGTGTCACAACGAATGACCAGGGAGAAAAGAAGCTGGCGAGGGTCATGGAGGGAAAGGTTTCTGAAAAAACAGAATGTACGAAGGAGACTCAGATGTCCGGCAACAAAAAAGGCCGCAATCGGAAAACGGTTCGGAAAGAAAAAGGAAAGAAGGTCCGTCCACCCTCAACTTTTGTCACTCAAAAACGGCGGCCGAGTGTAAAGAAAGGGTGGGGGGAATAGCAGTGGTTCCCCGTGAGTCCGAGACGACGAACTCGGAAGGGGGGGACCGGAGGAATCGTTGTCTTGAAGAGACGGAAAAGAAGAGCAGTTAATCGGACAAGGAACAAAGGGTGTCTGGTGACGCTGGCGGTGAAACGAATCAACAGGTACATTCAAAGGGATTTTCGCGATAAGAACTTCCCTGGCAGGGAACAGAGGCCGCGGAACCAGAAGAAGGGGCACCAGGCAGGGGAAGGCCAAAACCCCGTTTAGGCACGTGATGCAAGGTGCAGTAGACAGGAAAGACACGCGCAAAAAGGGAAGAGAAATCGACGACCTAAGATAAACGGGCCGGTGGACGGGATACAAAAAAAAGACGCTGCTGGGAAGGAGCCCTCCGCCTGGGGTTGTAACCTGCGAAAAAAATGGGGAAGGGAGACTACGTGCGGGAAGCCGGAGACGGAAGGGTAGGGAGTCAAGAACAGTTCTCACACAGGATGAAGCTGAGCGGTCCGCACCGGACCTACGGCAGCGGGGGGGGGTCCAGACCGGGAAAGCGCTGAAATCAGGACGAAGGAAAGGCGGTTAAAACCTAACTCCGGTGAGAATGTAAGAAAAAAAGGGACAGGGCAAAGCCGTTAAAAAGCAGAACCCGCACAGAAGGTCACGCTGGCAAGTCTAATCCAAAAAACAAGTAGTAGGAGGCACCCCCTCGTGGGGTCTTTAGTAGGGGGGTCAGACTGGGGTCTTTCCGGCGGAACCGCCGGGGGGCGACGATCGAAGGATGGGAGCCGCAGGCCCGTCCCGCTGCAGGACATCCGGAAAACGGTCGGAGGACGACCACAAGAACTAAAAGGGGGAGAAGGCAAACTTTCGTCCTCATGAGAAAATGGGTTATCCAGCCGTTCTTAGATTCCGAAAAACATCTGTGGAGCAGGAAGATTTCAAAGGCGAGGGGGCAGGGTTCGGAGCTCCGCTTGAGGATAAAGTGAAATGGAAGGAGGCAGGGAAGGGGATTTCTGGTTAAAGATTTAACTCGGCAAGTACGAGGGAGCTGAAGTCAGGGCAGCGGGACGTTAAAGAGGCAAGGGAAGGTGATGTGCTTCCTTCCGACTGACGATCAACAGACGACAAGGGAAAACCCCGGGGCCGAAGTCAACCGGTAGGTTTTAGTTTTCTCAGGGGCGAGGAGGGTCCTGCCTGGAACCACTTAACTGGAAATACCAGAAGAGGGAAAAAGAGAGGGGGCAGTCTTTCC
>Ga0179591_1274559_pt1 | contig 13954 bp, 11 predicted proteins | sample CZOMad2_1_08_16f_FD_182891 | JGI IMG/M metagenome (GOLD analysis project Ga0179591, IMG submission 182891) | Vadose zone soil fungal communities from Angelo Coast Range Reserve, California, USA - CZOMad2_1_08_16fungal (PacBio error correction) | ecosystem: Environmental > Terrestrial > Soil >...
GCTTAATTTGGTTGGGGGGGGGAAACAAAGGGAACTAGGCCAAGCGTGCTTGCAAAATTAAAAATCACACCACCCAAAAACCCCCACACAAAACGGACAAAACGGTCTAGGCGCGTGGCGGACAGTCAGGTCAAGCGTCAACCTCGCGCGTTTATCACTGTCATCGTCGGGGCCGTGAAACAATGAAGGCCAGAAAATAGCGGTCAACCCGGCAAACGAATAGACAGGGGCGTGTTGAGCGTTCCACCAATCATTAGGGGCGACATCAGCAAAGAATCGAACGAAAAGTCTCAATCGGTACCAGGACTGTAATAGTTATCGGGTCCAGGGTGAGTTGCTTTTCCGCGGTTGAAACGCCCGAGTGGGAAGGGAAAACGCATCAAAACTAAACAAAGGCCTTAAAAGCTGCACAATATAGCATCGAAGGTCATCCAGACAAAAACTTGGTTTCGCAACAACAGCAACAAGGGGCAACGCCTTGGGGGGACAATTGACTCCGAACTTAAGCCGGGTAGCACAAGCCCCCAACGAAAAAAAACTTCAGTCCACAACCACATCAGTCCACTTGCGCGGACTTTGTGCCAAAAAAGGAAAAGTTGCAAAGCGTAATAGATTAGCGAGGACTGAATCTCCCTGTGCTGATTCTGGGGGTACCGGCAACTCTTTTGAGTTTGGCCGAGTGGGGGGGCCGCTTTTCAAGTGGGAATTAGAGAAAGACAATAATCAGTTCTGGGCTGCACCTGATTCGGGAGGCACCAGACCTTCTGACGATTGAACTACCCGATACTTTGGAAAATGAAAAGGGGGGCGAAAAGGAGGCACTATATGATAGGCCGCATTCCGACCAGCGCTTGGAAAGGGTTTCTATCTGTGCGGGTAAGGGGGGGGAGGCGGCAGAACCGCATAAATACTGAAACGGATGGCCTGGTGACTCGCAAGGGCTCTCAAAGTATACGATGCTTGGGAGGGAAGATTGTCCTTAGCTGATAAGCATTTGAAAACTCACGGATTCACGACATAGCGCTTTGACAAAAAAAACTAGTTAGGGGTCTGGTAGAAGTCTGAAGCCCTGGGGGGTGGCGGGGGGGGGTCAAGTAATCAATTATCTTGAAGATTATTACCTCGGACCAGTGAAGGAACTCGAATCAGTCACATATGGCGATGAATCATTCGGTGTACTGTCCATATATATTCCTACGAGTCCAACATTAAAACCGAAGGGCCGTATCGTCACGCTGAGGGTGCCTCTGAAACAACACTGCGCACAACAGGATAAAAGGGTGGACCACTGGCGATTTCGCGAGCTAGACATTGTGAGATAAAAGCAATCCTGTGGTTAAATAGGTAAAAAGAAAAACGCATAGGGAGGGATCCCGGGGGCGCGGTTCCCAAAGGAGCGTTGTAGCTTTCAATTACTAGATACTGACCACCGAGGTTTGTGAACCATTGATGCGGAACCCATGGAAAAGGAAAAAGATCTATGGAATGTTACACCTTTTTGGTGCGCATCGCTGATCTCTAATTTGATGTGCGGCGACTTTGGAACCCTTCCAAAATCAATTACTTGCCGCGGGACGTGTTTTTTTTTTTGTAGTTTTCTTGGGGGAAGTTGGAGTTTCAAGGAAGCTACCTTTCACCTGGGGGTGGCTTTCCCTCACAGAATTGGGACCATGGAATACTGACAAACCGCTTGTTTCAATATAAAAGTAAGATTGGGGGCTTTGATAGGCTTCATCCGACAGAGGTCTAAGATGGCTATCAAAGGTGGGGGGAACAAAAAAGGAGCCAAGACAATGCTGGAGACAGGTAAAGGGGAAAACAATCTCGCAGAAGAAAAAACCGACGATGGAGTGATTTTGGGACGCAAATCTTCAGAAAAAAAACAAGATAAAAAAAACAAAAGTGCAAAGTCGTTTCTGCGGATCAGGCGTCCAACTCACGCACGGGGGGGGGAGGGACGCACCTTGCATGAAATCGCAACCTCGTTTGTAACGCACGCCAGATGGGGAATGGACGGCTGGCAAGAAAAGGTAGGAAGAGTTGATAGTCGAGAATAGAGGGAAACCCCCGCGCCGTGAACGAAAAACAAGCCGCTTCCTCAAGCAAGGTGAATCAGCAAACCCGAGCTAGTCTGTAAGGGTGAAGGTGGGGATCGAATTGCAGTTGTAGACAGTGGGAAGCAGCCACAAAACCAAAAAAAGGGCAGTGGCGAATATGGTGCGGACAACCGTCGAACAAGAAAAGGAGCGATTAGGACCACGAAAAACGTAAACCAGAATAAAAGACGATATTTTCAAAAAAGCAAAACGGGGCAATCAGCAATAGGATGGGACAGTTGCCAGGAAGCCGTCGGACTAATTGTGAAATCCCCAGCACAATGAAGGGGGGGGCTAGGGAGGGGAAAAAGTGGGGGGAATCTTCCAAAGGGAAACGCATAGGCCTTGCAAATTGCGGTAGGTACAAGGACATGATTAATGCTCGCTTCGCGAGTAGGCAATGGTATCATCTGTGGCGCGGCAGCTCCATCTAGTAGGGAAAGGTTTCCTTACTGTTTAGATTTCTGCAGAAAAATCGCCTGAAACCGAGTGATTTGCCTAGGAAAGGCGTATCAAAGTGCCACGTGATCGAGGCACCAAAGCGGGACAGCAAGAGAAGAACGAAAATTCGAGGGGGGGGGAAAAATATCACGGAACAAGTAAGCATCGGTGAATCAAGCGAAGGAACCAAGTTCCGCACCAGATTAGGGGAGGTAATCAAGACGTATTAGGGGGGGGATGGCGGGAAGAAGCGGCCCAAACCCGGACCGGAAAAACCGGCAAAGCAAAAGGGGAACTTGGAAGGCGAACAAGGAATCAAAAGCCTTTGGGTTCAAAACATGTATTCGCCGGGCTGACAAGCATCTATCGGCAGGGTCCAAATCGAGGGGGGGCACGAGACGGGGGTTATCAATGGCTACAGTTATGCAAAGAAGCAAATGGGAAATTTGAATTGCACGGAAGATGCCAACTTAAAACTCGGGCAGGGGGAGGGCGAAACTCATATTAGCGTTCAACTTAAAATATACCCAGGTGGAGGCGATCTCGAGTTTCGCTCTCGGGAAACGAGGGGGGGGGGGGCGCAGGTGAAAATTGTAAAGATGCGGGCCGTCAAGTCGAGAAAAAATTTGTCGAAGAGTGTGTGGGGGGAGGAAAAAAGTCGGGTGGATCTTTAGTTGCAAGGGCCAAAAAAGGGAGGCGGGGTCCATGCGAAACACCAAGGATTCTTTTATACCTTACCTTCGGTAGGGAGACACAAGTGGGGTCAACTGGAGGGGGTACCGGGAGAACATGGGGGTTTATAGGGCCGAAGCTTGTGTTGGGAATTCAGGTTGGTCAAAAAGAGTGGGAAACGTCGGTGCAATAGCCGGTTCAGGGAATGCGGAATAAAAAAAAAGCAAAAGGGCTGAAAACCATGTCGGGTCATCAGTTTGATATACACCATGCATCAGGAAAGGGGGGTGGGGGAGGAATTATATAAAGAGGGTTTTGCTACCAGAATTCTTACCTGCGGGGTAGGGACCCTGCCCATCAAGTGTCAGCAATTAGGGGAACTTATAGAACGCGAGGAACGTTAAAAATAAGGGGGAGAAGGGGGACGGACAAGAACTTCTCTTCTGGAATGCATCTAAAAGGGTTCGCAAAACACGAGCAAGAAGAAAAAGCGTGGGGACATTCGACTGGGAAAATGCATCTCAGAACAAAAAACAGGTTATTAGTAAGTAAGCATGGTACAAAAAGTCTCATCTTTTCTTATTCGAGATGGGTTTGGGGCCCATTTGGTCCGAGGGGGAGGCCTGGAAGAACGCAAGAAGAAGGTTCATCGGCAAAAAAAAAAACCTCAATCGGTCATCAAAAGCCAACTTCTAACGATATTGAGATGGGCGTGAACCCTTCACTGAGCAGGCAGGGGAGGGGGTGATAGGGAAAAAAATGGGGATGGACTATCATTCAGCAAGAAATGAACCGTGAGGAAGGGAAAGTCTGGAACCTCAAATAATGTCGGGGCAGGGTCGGTGACGATGTTGGGCGCGCCGCTGTTGACAAAAGAAACGTAAACGAAACGGGGGGTGGGAACCACGAATTCAAATCTGATCGTCGGATCAAGGGTGGGCTCTTGTGGGAAACCAGCGTAAAGTCTGACATCCGGCGCCAAAAAAATCTACAAGACCACGTTGTTCGGAAAGCAAGGAAAGGTCCACCTGCCGCAGGTGGGGTTCCCTCTCATCAGGGGGTCTATAGAAATAAAAAAAGCCCACCAACGATCAAAGCAATAAAGCAAAAAAACCACGATCGAGAGAGAAGCCCGGGGGGATTACCGGTTCCATGGCACCAGTAACAAGCCTTCTTATTATTCATGAGTCCTGAAAATTTCCGACTGAAAGGTGCTTTCGGGTAAAGAGGTTACTCTTGTGGTGTGAGCCACCAACAGATTTTTGGGTTTTTTCCCACCGTGGGAATGGAAGAACATACAAGAGAATGAGATGAACTGGGTCAGGTCTTATTCCACCGTAAGCCTAGGTGGGATACTCCGATTCGGCGGCAGGAGGTAAACTGACCTGTTTGCGGAAAAAAAGGGTCGAAAAAAATAGGGGGAGTTCCCGCATGCCCAAAAAGTCCTTGTGTCGGGCCGGCGGGGGTGTCGACTTCCATATCGGGGGGCGGATGGAGGAGGGCAGACGCCGGAAAGGAACTCCGATGTAGGGTGAGGGGGCTCCACTGCAACATCACCTAAAAGTTTGGGGACGGTAAGAGTATTTTTCAGCTACGAGGGTAACGGAAGGAAAGCTGAAAGGTGAGACGAGTAGGGGGGGGAAAAAAAGTGTGCCTCCTTGGGAAATTGATACGACCGCAGGGGGGGGCGTCCACACCAAAGAAATTCGAGGCCCTCTTCAACGCAGGCCCTTAATATGGACACCACAAGAGATAGGATCAAAAAAAAAGGCTGACCGGCGCAAGGAAAAAGGGTGCAATTGGCAGAACCGAGCTACATAAAAGCAATCAGACGTTTGGTGGTGGGACAAAAGATTGACGGTGAACAGTGAGAAAATACCAATGCGGGAAGGAAGACTCGCCATAGGCGGGATTTGGTATGCTTTCAGAAAAAGCCAAACACTGTTACTCCACTATCAGCAAATTTGTAACCGAAGGTCTAAGGTGAGGCCCGTGCTTTGACAAGAGAAGGGGAAAGGGGAATCCCGGGTGGGGATGGTCAAAAAAAAAGGGCGATTACTTGGTGTGTTGCGGCCAGGGTCTAAAAAAAGAAAATTATGCCCTGTGCCGGTTCGGTACGTGGGGGGTGTTGTGTCTTGGGTGATTGCAATAATGTAGTGAAATGAGGGTATAGAAAAAGCGACAGGGACTGGAAAATGTGCCAACAGATGTAGGTACGGGGAAAGAAAGGGAGAAGGGGGAAGGACTCGCGGAGGTCAACTAGGGTCCAACAGAAAGCCCATGCATTGGCCAATCCTAGTAACGGCGGTATGGGGTAAACAAAAGAAGGGGGGAAATGAATCTAACCATAAACCGACTATGGGAGTGAATTTGGCGTCAGGAAAGATCACCTATCGAGAAAAAACACCAAGGTTAGATCTTTCTGCAGACTTCGACTAAACAACTCGAAGCCAAGGGAAGAGGGGGGGGGTGCATCAAGGAAGGCTGGTCATGTCTTTCCCCATTTTTGACGAAAAATCCAGGGGGGTAAACATTGTGGCTTTGCTTGAAATACGTCGCATCCGACCAAAAGGAAAGATGCAAGACAAGAAAAAACCCGGGGTCCCTCTGACTGGAGAGGGGCGATCGTCAAAAGGGTGGATTACCGACTGCCAATTGTCACCGGGGAAAAAACTACCAAACCCAAGAAAAAAACCCAACGAAACCGGCAAGCGGCATTGGGGGGAAGAGGCTGAAATCCCACAGCAAATAAGTGGAAGAAAAAGAAAAAGAGGGCCCGCAATAGGAAAAGATTTTTGCAACGCGTGCCGGCAAAGTAAAAAGGAGGTTACACAGGAGCGTCGCGAAACATATCGGTGAAAGCTCCTAAACCAGAAGGGCAGGCGAGAAAAAAGTTGGGGATGGCAAAAAGACATGCGTTGTACCGTCATAGGTCGCACCAACGGTGGGGGTTCAAAGTTCCCCCCAGCTTGCCGACTTCGCCCAAGGGCCGTCGCAAGGAGCATGGAAAAAGTGCATGCTATCTCCTCTATGCTTTGAGGGAAGGGGCACGGCAAACACAGCAATAAAAAAGGTATGTTGGCCTGTTATCGACCCACACAGGAAAAAAGGGCAAAGTCAAAAGGGGAGCGAAAAAAAAGAGAGGGAGAAGCAAGCGGCAATACTTGAGGGAAGCAAACGACATTACGTCAAAAGGGTAATGAGGTTGAGAGCGTCAACCAAGTGTCAAACATCAGATTTTGAATTTGAGCTCCATTTAGGGAGAGAGGCCATGCCCGCCACATAGAAGCAGACAGGGACAAACCGCCCGCCCAAAAAGGTGGGTGTCCAGGAAAATGAAAAAGGGAAACTTCTCCCTAATGGTGGGTTGACTGGAAAGAACCAACAAACAGGCATTAAAGCGAGAGGTAAAAAAAAGCTCCGAAGAAGTATCGGGGGCGAAAGGGGCCGTCTTGGAAAGGAAAGCACATCCTGATGGAAACGAATTGCAGAACGGGGGAAAAACAACGTGGACACGCGGCAAACCAAATCGGCTGGGCTGGCTAAAAACAAACAAAGAGGAAGATTCGGAGAAGAAAGTAGCCAGGAAGAAAGCGCGAACCGCACTCGTGGAACCTCAGCTGGAAACGGCTCGGGCGAAAGACGCTGAAAAGCGAGGGGAGAAAGGGGGGGGGAGACTAAATGCGTTGGTGGCGGAAAGGAAAGAATAGACAATCTGGATAGGTTCGGGGAGTGCAATACAGGCGGGGCAGGTGACGAAGGGCGCCCTACAAAAACTTTACTTCACTAGATGGGTTGGCAACTGGTGGCACCGCTGGGGGAAGGCAATTTTGTAGACGATTCGCGTTGAACATCGAAAAGGAAAAAAAAAAAAGTTTTGGAACGTGTCAAATAGGAACGAAGAAAAAGGCCCAACACTGCAGAAAATGTCAATGGGATTGAGAAATTACCAGGATCCTTAAATAACTTCGGCTGAAAGCCCACCATTCAAACAAATGAGATTGTTGGAAAACACGAATCCACGCACCACCCAGGCGTCCTTCTTTCACTGCAAAGGGGGTTGTAACCCCGCACACAGAGGGCACTCACAGTAACATGCACTCTAGATCTTAAAAATTACGGGAAAATTATCGCCCTAAGAAGGGCCTTGATTAAAAAGGAGATTGGGCGCGACGCAAAGGAGAGGTGTCGCTGTCAAAAAAACAAGGAGAAACAGGGGGAAAACAAAGAAACACAGAAACAATGTGTGAGGGCCCATAATAAGATGAAGTGGGGGGGAAGCAGAGCGACACGAGAGGAGAGGCGTGAAAAGTGCATCAGCGAAGGGGGGTCAAAGAAAAGTGAAAATGGCTCTATTTGGGCCCCTCAGTGGGGGGTGCCTGTTTCTGTTGAAGTACATTCAGGCTTTCTTGGAAGGGGCCAAACAAGGAGGTTGCAAGAGGGGGGAATCATCGGGGTGTGTATCAGGGGAACTTTGGAATGCCTAATCGTCGGAAAGGAAAGACGGAGAAGTGCAAAATTAGAAGCGAGGGGGGAAATGACCAGAATCTGCCATAAGGAAAAAGAGATTCCGCAATTTTCTCAAAAGGGCCAGGTGAAAAACTGGGGGGGGGTTGAGGGAGCGGCAGGGTGGGTAAAGGAAAGAAGGGGGGAGTGACTCAAGTTTGACCTGAAAAAAAACCTGTGCGTAAGTCAGTGCCACCACGGGAACGATAGGGTCCAAAACGGGCCCGCCCACATGCCAAACCGAGTACGATCACACGGAGAAAAAAGGCGGCCTTACAAAAAAAAACAAAAAAACAACATTCCACTAATGTTGTGCTCTGGACTAAATGGTACCAAAGGAGACGTGAAACGGTTCGCAAACCTGAAAAGTTGGGGTCCAGCACAACCGAAACGGTCTATGCTGAGCACACAAAAAGAACGATACAAATATCATAACAAAATCAGTGACACGACTGCAAGCGGTATGTTCGGGGCGCAGTACATTGAAAGTGGAAGAACGGGCAGGAGGAACAGGAATGTCCCGACGCGCCAGGGGGATGTATCCCGAACGGACTCGGGACTTTCACACAGGTTGTAAAAAAGGGGGGAGAAAGTGATTGGAACCGTTCCACCCGTTGTATGAGACTTCCAAAGAAAGCGAAAAAAGCAGCTTTCGGGGTTTCGGAAAAGAAGTTGGAAATCAGTATTCCCACCGCTACTCGTGAATCGATTTGGGGGGACCTAATACAGGCGGATGCAGATCCATTGGAAATGGTTTTTTGTGCGAGTCGAAGCAACACTAGTTGAGCTTTGCGGATAGGGGCCTCAGGCAAGACCCCAACCGTTCTTGGTTGAGCCGGCTGAGGGGCGTACTGAGAGATGGTGCGCGGCGAGGACTCCGAAGCAATAAACGGGACTGAAGAAAAAAAACGAAATGCGGCAATTGGGGTGCAATCGAATACGTCGAAAACTAAGCAAAGATAAAGGCCTTCCTAAGCGGAAAAAAAGAAAGTATAGTGAAGGAAGGAGGAAAGGTCCAGAAGGGAGGGAAGGCGAAGCAGAGAAGGGGAAGGTGCGGGGGGAGAAATGGTGGAAAAATTAAGGGGAGAGGGGGGGGCGGTGGAATGGAGGTGGGGAGAGATGACGGAAGGAAGTGAGGGAGAAAAGAGGGTGGGCTATGCAGTCTACGGCGTTGCGGGAATTAGGGTGAGTTGCCCCGGGGGGGTTCGGGTCTGAAAAAGATAGGGGCTGTTGTTCCATACTCGGGGTGGCTAAACTTTAAGGACGAACATTGGCTGCGAAGACAATTTCACAGAGAGGGGCAAGGTCTCAGAGGGGGGGAAAGTGAACTCTTTCAAACGCATTTCCCTAATAAGTACAAGAAAATTAGATTATGGATCAGTCGCAAAACCGAAAGCATAGCATTACAATGGGGCGAGGCAACTCTACAGAATCATGTAAATCCCAGCCAAGTTGGAAAAAGCCTGTCGATAGGATTACAGGGTGACTAGCATAAAAATTGAGGAGCATTAGAAGCGGAGGGCGGGTGTGTATCAGTTCCTATTTACTTGGGTCTAGTACTCTGAAAGACAAAGCCTCTTCCGTGGGCCCACAGCACGGTAACTTCTTCCTGGAAACGGTTGCTTTGATGACCACCAAATATCGGTGCCTTTGACTTCCGGCTGAAATGTCTGAAACCGGTTAAAAAAAACTCGAGACGCCGTTTTCTGTGATAGAATCCGGCTAAAGTTGATGGGGGCGTCCCCCCCAAAGAGACACAATGCAGGGGGGGGACGGGGTAAATGGTTGGGGGGGGGGGGGTTGTTTAGGAAAAAACCTCAGATGTAAAGGCGGGGAGGATGGCGGTGAACTTTGAGGAAGCGAAACGCTTGGGTGCCGATAAAAAGAGGAGGTAGTGGGAAATAGTTCGGAGCAATCCGGAAAGGGAGGGAGAGGGAAGAGGCTTCTGGGCTAACATTCAACAAGAAGGTGCGGCTGTCCAAGCCGACAATACATCTGGCGTACGTCATATGGGGAAGCGAGGAACACTTAACAAGGGAATTAGAAAAAAAAAAGGACGAAAAACGAGGGGGGGTTAATTCAACGATGGGATAAAAGAGAATCGAGTCACACCTTATGGTTTTAAAAGAAAAATTGAGGTTCTGGGGGAAATCTAATGACAAAATCAACGGACCAATGTCTTCTTTGGTGCCTAAACAGGACGCGTTAAACACTGATATATGAAATTTTAGACAAAATCTGAATTGGGCGTCGGGGGAGGGGAAGGGGGGAAGTAGCCGCTAAGCGAAATCAGAAAGAAGAACCTATTCTCCTAATGAAAGCCCTATAGCTGTATCGCAAAAAAAGGGACGGGCGAGCAGGAGGGTAAGTGGGGGGGAAAAATCTATTGTAAATCAAGCTCGGCGTAAAGCATCCAGAAAAAACCCCAAAGGGGGACCGGCAGACGTGGCATTGAGAAGATGGAAAACCGTACGAAAAAAAGAGTATCGCTATGGACAGAAAAAAGGGGAGACCTCCAAAGGCCCGATATGGTTCAAAAATTCCTAAGAAAAGAGTAAAAGGGGAAAGTAGCCGGTAGCGAAAACGGTAAAAGTTTAAATCAAGCCCATCTCCTTTGCTCGGATAGCCGCAATTGGGATGCAGAGCATGACAGGAAAAAAAATATTCGACCACTGATGGGGGGAAAAGGGCCTATAGGGAATCTTAAAAAACTCGCGCCATTGCCGTAGACATGATCGCTAGTGAGGTGAGGGGAAAACGAGAGCAAATTAAAAGGGGTAATATGAATGGAAAAAGAGTAAGCAGCATCTGAGAGGGGGCCGCTGAGGGCTGTGTCGCGCAATAAAAGGCGTATCAAGTACGAGGACACAAAGGAAAAGAACGCGAGATAAACAGTCAATCAGAACCACGTTCTGCGAATGAAACTCTACAAGATGTTGAGGACCTAGATAGAAGAACACGAAGGTCAAAGTAAAGAATCCGCGGAGAGTCGATTGGGGAAAAGGCGGCTCCGATTACCAAAAAAAAAAATTACTGGGGTCCCAGGGCAAAATAAAAGGGTTTGTTGTCTGTCACAGAGGATTAGCGAGTTGGGGGGGGTTGGTTCGGCGACTTTATCCAAACTTAGTTAAATCACTCCTATCTAGAGAGAGGGTCCCAGGAAATAGCGTCAAGGACAAGTGTTTAAGACTGAAAACTCCCCTCCTTCCGTCAAGAAGGCAAGTACATTCCAATTTATGGTCGATTGCACATTAACAGAAAAACGGGGGAACGCGGAATCACCTAGGGTCGCGAAAAAAGAAAAAGGTACGATTTGGGGGATAGAAATAAATCACCATTAGGGCGAAAGTTCCGGGAAAGGCACAAACTCACGAGGACAAAGAATTGTGCAAAAGGTAAGGGGAGCGATTGAAAAGAGCAAAATCGTCAAGTTTTTGGGGGAGAATGTATCTTTTGTCTTAGGTGGGGGCTCAGAGAGACCCAGGGATTAATGGACGGGAGGGATAAGGGAACAAAGTCGAAGCCAAGGGGGGGAGGAATGCCGAACCAGGGGGACTAGGGGGACCTCTATGCATAGGGCTGCATGGAAGCATTGGGTCAATTTGGTGGATCGACGATCTAGCGTTGAAAGAGGGGGTCGAAAAAGGGTTAAGAGAAAACGCGAGAAAGCAACTGGAATACCTCCACTGCTAAATTGGTTCACTGGAGGTTGAAAAGAATAATCATCATGATTCTTGCTGAGAAGTAAATAGTCCCGAGGGCAAGGTAACGATCAAAAAGCCCCAGCACAGGCTGACCTGCAATGGGAAAGAAAAAAACCACGCAATCGTTCAGTCAAGAGAAAACGATGCATACTGAGAAGAGCTATTTTACGAATTTACACGACGAGGAATCCGCCACAAAAGCCCAGGGGGAATCCACTTGGAAAGTGGAAAAACCGAGCAGACAGCCCCAAACCAAAAAAAAACCCTCTTGAATAAAAACGAGAAAATAATCACGCAAAAACCTAGGAGGAAAAGAGAAGTGGATAAAAAGTAAGAGAAAAAGGGGTTCTCGGAGTGAAAAGCTGACGGGGGGGTTGTGGGCCCAAAAGGAGAAATTTTTTTAACTAAAGGGTCATGCGGTATGGTAAGATCTATCATGTGGAAAAAGAAAGGACACGGCTGCGTGAAAAAGAAGGTAAAATACGGCCCAGGAAGGGGAGTAGTGGCAAATAGAGGTTCCTGAGGGTAGTGGTGGGAAAATGGTCAAAACAAGAGGCGAGGGGGACTACACCGCATAAAGAATCAGAAGATGCAGCAAAGATCAAAGACAGGATTGACACATTTCGGGGAAGTTATGACTTGCGCGTGTGAAAGGACCGTAAAAAGGGGCTGTACACTGGGCTTGCCAATTAAAACGAAAGATCAGGACACACAAAAAACAAAAAACCCACAATAAGGGGAAAAGATCAAGGTAGTCGTCCGTACAAGCCATAAAAATTGTGTTCAGGGAAAAATCACCGTCATGGGCCGCATGGGGGGGGAAAAAATAGGCGTAAGACGAGAGAGGTATGGAAAAAGGGACCCAGAACCTCAGATACCAGCTTAAAAAAAAAAAAAATGGTAACCGCCTGGACAGGGAGGGATGAGAAGACTGACAAGGGGGGGGCCAGAGTCCTGCGCCGGAGGGAAGAGGGCTAATAAAAGCGCTCGAAAGGACCTTGCTGGGGGGAAATCTTGGGGTCAGAACTCGGGTAATAGAGGTTTCCTCCAACATCCGGGGGAGGGGGGGCCTGGGGTCCAAAAGTAATCATAGCAAGCGAAGAGGAGGACTTGCATTCGGAACAAAAGAAAAGGATTTCAAAGGAAAAACTCTTAAGTCTGTGGGGACTACGACCTTTTCGCCTTGATGAAACAAGGTGGTTGACGACAAGATCGCCGAAAAACCCAAACAAAAGATTAGAAAAAAAGGAGAAAGAAGAGCCCCCGAAAGCAGGTTTTGCTGGCCACCTGTGCGGTGTCAAAGCCCTCTAGAGGTGGCGGGAAATGGCTTTCACGCCGAAGATAACGGATACATCCCTAATCTGATGGGGTTGGGACTTCGAATGCGTCTAGATAAGTAGGAGTAAGAAGGGGGGGAGGAGACGAGTCTTGCGTTTAGACGTGAGGTGGGAGTGCCCTATCCTGAAGACACGACTTGATACTCGTCTATGGGTGAAGAAAACAATCCACCCGAGGCCTGACGAGTTGCTGGCCTGGCATCAACTCAGTGCCCTTACTATGACAAATCAAGCTATAGAGGAGGCTCGAATAAAGCGAGGAAAAGAGCGAGAAAACATTGACGGCAAGGAGAGCGCAGAAGGAGAAAGGGCAAATTCGCAAAGGGGGGGGGGTGTGAAATATGACTGAAAACGGTGGAGCCATCGACACCCATGGAGCGCGATCACAATGAGTGCTTTGGGTAGCTTTTCAAACGGGGGGGCGAACGTTGAAACTCCTGTTTGCCGCGTCCAAGGCCCCGTTTTGAAGGCTGGAGGGGGGGGCGGGAAGCCGTTGTGAAGCCGAACATTGGGGGCAAAAAAAATGCAAAATCGATGTAATGCCGACGGTGCCTGACCATACCGGGACCAATTCCCCTGGGCAGGGAGTGGGGGGGGTGGGGGGTGGGGGGGAATTGGAGATGCGAGGGCACCGCGCAAATGTTAAAGGTGATTCTTTAAGAACATCTTTGAAATATCCCCCGTTCCGTCAAAAGAATTATTAAGGGCGGTTGATAGGGGAGAATCCACCTAGGGAGCGGATATCAATGAAGAGAAAGGAAAAAGCAACCATGCGCATTGACCGACAATTGACAAGGGGGGGGGACGTCGTAAAAACTAGGGACAATGAAAAAATAGGGAACAAGCAAAGAACGAAATTTCGGGAGTTCATTGGAGGAAAGAAAAAAAGATCAGCAAAACAACAACGGAGGAAAGAAATAAGCTAATCAAAGCGCTGACAGACACACGCCAATCAGTCGGTGCTGGCCGCGCGGGAGGATGGTCACTGGGACAATGCGTCCGCTGAAGTGTTCGATTGAGGATCATTGGCATGCTTGGAATAAAAAGTCGCGCGAGCTACGAAAAAGAACAAACGCAGGCTCCAAGTCGCCCTGACAACAAGAGTATTGATCGGACTTGAAAAAAGTGGAAAACGAAGCGGCCATTGGTCAAATTTGGAAAGGGCGAAGAAAATCAACAAAAAAAAAAAAAAAACGAC
>Ga0179591_1323925_pt1 | contig 13954 bp, 13 predicted proteins | sample CZOMad2_1_08_16f_FD_182891 | JGI IMG/M metagenome (GOLD analysis project Ga0179591, IMG submission 182891) | Vadose zone soil fungal communities from Angelo Coast Range Reserve, California, USA - CZOMad2_1_08_16fungal (PacBio error correction) | ecosystem: Environmental > Terrestrial > Soil >...
ATGTGTTAGATAGGCGAATCCTTCGGGGGAGTAAACGAGGAAGAGTCGTTCGCCGAGCAAGAGGCGATCTATACATGTGGGAAAAAGAAGGATGCGCAGGTTTAATAGATCGGTCAGGCGTTGAGTGCAAGGCGAACCAAGGTATTCGAGGAGGGTCTCAGTTCAATTTCGACAATCGTCTCCAAGAACCTCTATCATTTCCGAAAAAAAAACTGCATAGGAATCAAGACTTCTATGGTCAGGGGGGGGGATAGGGGGGAGAGGGGACCCAGACTGGAGACCTTCATCTCCAGGCACGGAAGGGTTGTTTTCAAGCTATCACACTTTCCTGAAAAATTTCTTCCGCGAATTCATTAAAGTTGGGGGGTGGGGTGGAAGAAGTGTTTTTATCGGAAAATACCGAGAATGTCCAACTTTTCAGTCGCTGTATGATCTCGATCACGGGAAAGGGAGCCTGCAGGCGCCGGGAAAAGGAGTAGAGAGGAACCGGATAAGTCAGAGGGTACTCCCATCCTTAAAAAACCATACAGAGGTGGGGTTTGGGGGGTAGGGTTGGGATCTAGTAAAACTGGGGTGCGTAGGCTACAGGGAAGGGGGGGACGCAGGAAAGGAAAGGTGCGCAAGGCTTCTTTCACAAAGGGGTGGTGGAGAAAAAAAAAGGTATATCAGGGTAACGTCCGGGGGGAAGTACCGGGATCTTTAGAACATGAAGATGCTTGAAAAACATACCGCAGGGGGGAAAAAAAAAAGCAGAAATCGGACGAACATCTGCTCGCACAAGAAAGAAGGGACTAGGAAGAACCTCGATATTGGGCGGTTCTTCATTATGAAAAAAAAGAGCTTGGTCAGGAGGTCCTGAGGGGTATTGCAAGGGGGGAGAGAACTGCCGCTGCCGTACGCTTTAAAAAAGAATCAGGTTACTTAAAAGGGGAAAGCACCCGTGAAAAGGGAACTGGAGAATCTGCAAAAGAAAGGATGGTAGTGTATTCTGAGGGGCGGGTGTGACTGTTTTTATTCCACAGGACGACTAAATTGATGCCTGAAGTAGGAGGGACCTAATATTCTGCTCCCAACAGAAAAAGTCTTCTATTTAACTTATAGGCACTTTTGAGACACCCTCAAAATGCTCTATCGCCGGGGGTTTAGTGGGGTTTGGCGATGTTCGGTTCAAAAAAGGGTAAAAGTGTCTTTGGAATGTGCAAGGTGCCCGCTTCAACTAAAAAGCTTGCTGGGGGGGGCATTGGAAAAAAAAAATGCACAGGGGGGATTAAGCAGCCGACAAGATTCCTGAACAGGGCATGAAAGACCATGATAAAGGAAGTGTAAGGTATGTATGACGGAGAGTAAATCCTGCGCTCTTGAGAAAAGTCGGACGCAAATTTCCTCCTCTATCTAGGGGAATGGGTTTCACACAACAAGAATTGAGAAGAGCAGCGTTTGTGTCTCTGTGACGGCCGGGGAGTCGGGGTACGGATGACTCGCAGTTCAGACTTCTAGGAAAAGGGGGATGTCAAGGGGTTATGTCGTAAAGCCCATTGGGGGAGGCATTTATCCAGAAATCGGGGTACCTCGAAAAAACGGATTCTTCAGCCGCGGATGCCCATCACCCAGGAGGGGAGTACTTACTAGGGCAGGACAATTTTCTATCGGAAGAAGAGTCGTGCCCCATCCTAAGAGGTTAGAAGCTCGCATTTAGAAAAGAGGTAATCCTAATAGAGCAGGGAGAGATTGCGTTACCCTTGAAGAGATGCCGGGGTGAAAAAAGACTTTTCTAAAAGGAAATTCTCCCCATGTTACAGGGAAAAATGGGGGGGGACAGTTCTTGATAGGACTCTAGAAGAAAAGACCTACTGGGGTGGGGTACAAAAGAAAAGCTCATTGTCTATTGATGCAGTTATAAGGTGGATGTGTCTGCAATCCCAAGAGAAAGGATTTTCACTGAGTCCTAGAAAAGAAAAGTCAAAAAGAGGGAAGAACCGAAGTTGGACGAAAAACCGGGGTCTAGGGATGTAATGATTCAAGGAGGTATATGCCCGTGGTGGAAGAACACTATCTGGTACTTTCAAATGGCTACGAGCAGTCGCAGGGGTGGAAATGGTATCCTCCATGTGTGGTCCCGGAACCTTCCAAAAAATGAGGGATCACCTTGGAAAAAGGGACGCCTACGGAAAAATTCGCAGGTCGAAAGAAAAACAACGAGGATTATATCGTCTGGAGAAATCTCAGCAAGTGGGGCCAAAAAATGTAAATAAACGTGAAGGTTTAGGGCTCACATCGAGCAATATTCAAGGGGGGGGTAACCGAAATGTTCCGGGGGTCAAAAAGGCCGGGGGAAAGCCCTAAGGTCTGAACTCTACCACTAATACCGTGGGGTTTATTGGAAAAAGAATCACGGATCTGCCGTTTTATAGCAGGAAATCTTCCAAGGGGGGGGTATTTGGGGTTTGGGATTAATAGGAGAAAAGGTTTCTCTTTGTCGTTGGGTTTCTTCAACAAAAAAAAGCGTCTGAGCCGGTTAAAAGGAAAATGTGGGAGGTCTACCACTATAGGGGAATACTCTCTCACCCAAAAGGGATAAAAAGGAGGAAATGATAGACTATTCTAATTCACAGGGACGACATGGAAGAACCTAGCACAGGGAACTCCTGGAAGTTTTCTAACAAATCTAAAGAGGATGAGAAATATTGGGAAAAATGAAAAGCAATAGAAAAGAAGAACTGCAAACGACTCCACCAGAGGGAAAGAGAGAAAAAATCTCTTCTAACGCAAATTGCCTAAAGGGGGGTCGCCGGTGCCTGGCGAGAAAGGTGCCTAAAGATACAAAACCTTGAAGCGTGAGAAGTCTCTTTGAGACAAAAAGAAAACGTTCTGTTACTAGAAGAAGGGGGGGCCGCACACTAGAAGCGCTTATCAAAGGGGAAGAATCGGTTGTGGGGGGGGTGATTAAGGAAAAACTATTTGTTGGAAGGGAAGTAGTCGTCAAGTGAATTTTACCTCAGCTTCAGGGGGGGGCAGGAACGCTACAAAACTTGGGTACCGACACAAGGCTCGGGGGATCAATTCTTCCATGGGGGGGTTCAATCTTCAAACAGAAGATCAAATATTATATCAAGAAGGAGTACTTAAAAGAAAGTAGAACAAACCCTTCATCCAGATGGGTCCCACAGAAGGTATACGCGGGAGAAGAAATAAAAAGCAATAGGGGGGGGATGAATCCACATCTGTAAACTTCCCCGATCTAAAAAAATTAATCTGACACCTCGCTTGGCTTCAAGGGGGGGGGGGGGGTGGGTCAAGACACACTGAAAACTATAAATGCACTTCCCAGGAAATGGGGGGGATCATGAGACAGAGTTCGACGCGTGTGATAAGCAGTCCGGCAAAAGGGTCACGAGACCCGGCGCCGTCGGGAAAGATTTTTCGATGATCAAGGGAGGAGCCTGAGGAAAAAAATTATAAGGGGGACACTACGCAGCGGAAAGAGAGACAGTCCTTTAATCGGAAGTAGAAAAAAGTAGGTTATGCTGCAGTCAAGAAAGGGCGAACCGGCTTGGTCACGATAAAGGGCCTTCGAAAAACAGCATGACTGAAAGAAACTGTCCTTCGGGGCCACGCACCTGAAGAAAAGACAAGAGACTAAGGGGCGGAATAAAGTCCTCCGACAACCTAGAGATTAGAGCCAACAAAAGATACTAGAAGGACTTCTGATTGGGTGGGGCAAAACCGACAAGGAAAGAGAGCCTTATGAACTTTCTTTCTAAGAGCACGCAAGAAGCTATCTCGGAATCCCACTACCTTAGGAGAGAATCAGATTATTCGAAAGAGAATAAGGAACTTCTCGTCTATTGGAAACTCACCTTGTAGAAACGACAAGAGAGAGGCAAAAAAGGTTGGTAGTTCCGTGAATTACACAGAACGACAATTTCGGTAAAGTCGCCAATACAAAAGAAAACGCTATATCTCAATGGCGGGTGTCAAAAAAGCTTATCGGGCACTTTTGGGAAGGGAAGCGCTGAATAGAAATTGGGGGACTTGTAAGGACTTAAAGAAAGAAAAGGGCGGGGGAATGAGTTTGCTCAGAAAAGCCCAAGCGAGAGAAAGAACACTCCCTGCACTACCAGCGAGAGGAAAGTTTTCTTCAAGTCTTTAAAAGAAAGAAGTGTGTTCAAATACAAGAGTCCTTCACACGGCGTGGTCGACAATCTCTGTCAGAGAGGAGTGCAAAAAAATAGTCACATGAGACAAGATAGCGAGGTTGATTCAGAGACCGTGAGGTTCTCTCATATGCTCTTCTTAAGACCGGGACGAGTCTGCCCGCTCAGCGCTACTTCAGGGGGGAGGTCACACGATCAGAAACAAGACTCTTTATGGAGGAAATATAGTACCAAAAAAGGTAAAGGACCCGAAGAAAAGTCAGATCAAAACTGGGGCCAATACTCACAAGGGGATAAGGGACCTGTAAAAGAGGGGGAAAACAGAAAAATTGTGTTTGTTTGAAAGAGGGGGAACCCTCGAATCATCTGAATTAAACAAAAATGAATGGGGGGAGTCAATTTGTCGGCGCCGCTAAGGGGACAGACCTTTATCTATATCACGGAGAACAATGGGGGGGACAAAGGCAACCACTCTGGAATGTAGACCGCCACAAAATTCCGGGCCCCAAGACGCGGCAGGTAGGGTATAGGTAGTGATCGATTTAACGACACGGAGGAGGCAGGGGAAGGCTATAGGGGCGTATTTCTGGAAAGAAAACGAATCATAGGCGCGTCGGATGAAGAAATGAAAAAAAGACGAGGCGTAAGGAGGAGACAAAAGAAGCTGAGAGAGATCAGGGCAAGCGACCCGCATCACTGAACGGGGCGCATGGCATCTCGTCAACATCGGGGAAAAGCCTCATGCAGGGACCTGCGAAAGCCAGACAGAACGATGGGGATCTGCTCCCGCATCGAAGAAGAGAAAGGCAAGAAGGCGCAGGAAGGAAACCGCATTCTCTAAAAAAAAAACGAGGTAGAAGGGGGATGAAGGAAGGCCTAGTCTCCTTCGTTAGAGAAGCTGAGGAGCGGTCGCCGGAGCCAAGGGGGAAAAACGAAAACATTGGTCCCGGAAAAAAGAAAAAGCATGGTGGAAAATTATCAAAGCGATGGCGGTGCAAAAAAAAAACCCGTATCAGAAGATGCGGGGGGCAAAGGGATCTCGATCAGCTCTCGAGAACAAAAACTCTGAAACCTTAAAAGGGGAGAAAGAGGGGGCATCGGGAAGCGAAAAAAGAGTTTTACGTAGCAGTAACCTCAAGAGAATTAACCGTCATCGCCACGTGGAGGGGGAGGGAGGGATAGAGCACAACGGTATCGCCGAAAAGGGATCCAGCGAGAGGGAGATAACTTGTGTGTCGCGGAAAAGAGAAGCTTTCCGAGGACGCTGATTATCTGAAAACACGCAAGCCTTCACAGCGGCGCCGAATTGCAAGAACAGGAACCTTGCGCAGCAAAGGCATCGTAGATCGGGGAAAAGAAGAGCCCAAACACACCACATAGGTTGGGGGGGGGGAGGGGAGCTTGTACTAAAAAGACAAAAAGTCTCTTGTGGAGGGGAGCGCGATAAGGAATGTGGTGCCGAGGAAGGTTGAGAAAAAAGTCGGTGCATTGGTGTGTGCGACAACTTAAGAGAAATGTGAAAAAAGAAAAAACCGTCAAAAATTGGGCTGATGGTACCGGGGAAAACAGATCCATAAATAGAGATGCGCATGTTCATCAAAAGAAAGGTCGAAGGGCAGACTCGAAAAAAGACTCAGCTCAAAGAGGTCTTTCGGAATCAAGAAAAATTTAGGGGAGGAAAAGGAACTTTTTCGGGATCGAAAATCTTGTAATTTGTTCCGACTGCAGGATAAGGGAGGCCCCGCTTTAGTCAAAGCGTGAACACACTTGATCCTTCAGAACGGAAAAAAGTTGAAGACATCTGTCTGTTAGTAGGGGAGGGCGGTGGTCTTTATCGATGCTTGGGGGGAGAAAGGGGAGCGCAAACATCGAGCACGGGGGGGACATTCCTGATGAAGCAAAACCTAAAAGGCCGGCAGAACAAAAAGGAGACTTACGGAGAAAATAAAATCCTCTTCGAACACAAAGGCAAGGGGGGGGGAGGGGTTTTTGGAGGAAAAAAGGGGTATCATCAAACACTCCGGAGGGAAAGGGTCCTGAATTGAAGGAACGGCAAAAAAAAGCTTGAGAAAAGGGTGTTAAAAAGGGGAGTTAAAACAAAAAATCCGATCCGAGCCTCGCAGGAACTGCGAGGGACTCTACCAAGAGCAAGAGTTCTTCAGGTAAGGACAATAGATCTTCATGCGGAAGGGAAAAAACCAGTCTACCAAGGAGTATCTATTTGATTTTGGGAATCAGAATCGGAGGTGCTAGTATGGGGGGTACCGCTTCTGGGGTCAAGAACTTTCGGAGATTCTATCTAGGAAGTGCCAGGGGCTTTGGTCAAAAAGCAATTCAGCTTATGGTGGGGCCGGCATGTGGGGTCGTAAAGTTCTGAAATTGGGAGCTACAACGGGATCAGGGAAAGGGGTATTAATTTCATTCAAAACACGTCGTGAACAGGGATGCTACCGACAGGGTGGGGATCAAGAAAAACGTTCACGAAAGCATGGAATTTGACAAAACAGGAACTTCCCTTGATAAGCGAAATCTCCGCCGTAGGGTACCCTTTCAAAATGGTAAAGGGGGGGGGGTTTGGCCGGGGGAAAACTCGTCGGGAAAAGTCATGCTCAAGGTTCTGGGCCTTGAACAGGTACTGTCTCATATTGGAAGGCTAGGACGGTCAAGCCACCTGGGGGGAGAAAGAAAAGCGGAATAAAAAAAAATCATCTAGGCATCTGGAGGGTGAAAGGGCATCTAATGGTGGATTTCAAGACCAGTTCTGTTATTGAATGGGAATAGCGGAAGGTGAAAAAGGAAAGATCACTATTAAGTATTTTCTGGTCTCTTTCTTCCGTAAGGAAAAGATGTCAAGAGGAATGGACATCTTTGGATCGACACATCGCTGATGAGAACAAAGATCTACGACTCAGCGCAGGTGGTGAGGGGACGGTATCGATAAAAGGTGTTGGTTCAAAAATGCGACGTGGACCCATGCTTCGAGTCAAAATTGCCAAGAGTACTTACAATCGGAACAGTCGTAAAAGGCCTTCACAAAAAAAAAGAGGAGTTAATTGGAGGGGCCACAAAGAAGAAACCACGAAAATGTCGGCATACATAGGGATTTTCGTGCTCAAGTCTCGCTAAAAAATCAGGGGTGTAGGAAGTTTCGAGCCAGGAGTTTTGAATCCTCTCAAAAAGAAAAACTGCTTAGGGGCATTGGGATTCGAGAGGGAAGCGAGAGAGGGAAAACATTGGTCGGCAGTAATACTCGAAACGATATTGGCCGGCTGGCGGCAATCTTGAGCGCTGTTTGAAGCGGGTCTATTTTTGAACGTTAAAAGAACGCAAAAGGACCATGCCGTTGGCATTAAGTTCAGTACGGTTGGGGAGGACGAAAACTATCTTGAAGAGGGGCACACCAGTGAGAGGGATGAGAGAAGAAAGAAGCGTGTAGGGAATGAAAACTAAGTGAGCTTCCCAGCAAAAGGAACGAGGGGGGCTGCATGTTTTTCGGCAGCACAAATCGCAAAAGCTCAAATCAGAAATAGAAAAGGGAAAGGAGACAAATATCGGGGTTTCGCAAAAGGTCACCTATAAAGCGGAAGAGTCAAAATTACGAGGGCTAGTCGAAAAAATGTAAACGGCAGGTTGTCACGCAGTGGGGCAGGAAAAAGCGGGGTCTACACTACATTCACAAAACGGGGTGAAAACTGCGAAGATACGGTGTGAGGCAAAAGTCAAAGGGAGGAAGGCGAAAATGTTCTTTGGACCAAAGAGAAAGCGGCTTGCAAAGAATCAGAGCTGATTGGAAAAACCTGGGGGAAGGGTGAGTTCGTGTAAAAGATCACGAATACTGAAGAAAAAGGACAGAAACAATCATTGGAGCGGTGAAGAAAGCCTCACAAAATGCGCTGAAAAATCTCGATCTTTGAGGAAGTCATCCTATGCAAGCAAATATCTGTGAGAGAAAAAGAGATTTCAAAAAATCAATATACAGCCCTATGAACCGAGGGTCTGCCGCAAAACGGAACTTGACTCGGGGAATGAAAAAGAAGAGAAGGCCTTCTGTCTTTGAAAAATCCTTGGAAATCATTAAAATCGGCGGATTATGCGCGGGAAGCGATGTCGGTGGCAAATCAAGAACGCAAGAGTCGAAAGACCTTGCACACCAGGGAAAGGGCACATGGGGAAGCATTAGAAAGAAGTAGACGCTTTCCCGGTCCAATCAGAGGAAGAAATGGTAACGCCTCGTAGTAGGATCAGTGAGAGGGGCGAAGGCAGGCGCCCGCACTGAAAACTGCAGGAATGGGAAAACTAACGACGGAGTCCACAGACCTGGTGTCTCCGTAGGTAAAGGAGGGAAGGGTGGTCTGGAATTAAAGGAAACTGGGGGAAGCATCGTGAGGAAAAAAAAGGAAAGGCCTTAGGGGATCACAATAAGGAAATTACACACCTAGAGGGGGCCCCCCCCCAACCAACCCAACCCCCGGTTGAAACTCACAACCGGGAAGAAAAAAAAAAAAGAACTTCGAGGGTAATACCAAACCACGGGAGGGCCGGTCACTCTGACAAAAAAGAAAGAAGCATCCTCGATTTGGGGGGCACCAAACGTAGAAAGAAAAAAGAAGACCTTTCTGGATAATCGTCCAAAAAGGTGAGGGGGCATCATCCTAAATACTCCTGCAAACTAAAGAGATCTATTATTGAATTGGGAAAGGGCCATCGCTATTTTTCAGCCGAACCTGTGAGACCAGAATCTTCAAGGGGTCTGGGGGAGGGGGCTCATGGGAGGTCAAGACAAGAAAATGTTCCTGTAACGAGATCTCCTAAAAAAAACAAAGCGATGAGTCTCAGTTAGGGGGGGAAATCTGATCGGACTAGTGTTGGTCGCATCAGTAGCTCTGTGGGAGGGTGGGGAACGTACGGACCTTCTTCGGCGGAAAAGGAATGCATCATCAGTGAGGGAGAGGAAACGGGACCTGCAAAAAAATGTTAAAAAAAAAAAAAATCGACTACCAGCAGAAAAGGGCACGAAAAAAAGATGTGGGTCAGCTTGTATGAACCTCCCGTTGGGGGGGAGGAAAAAAAAAGTCTGCAGGACGGAAGAGGGACGAGAAGAGATATAGGGGAAAAAGACTAGCGGTGAAAAATACCCTCTGGAAGAAAAAACAGGAAAGTCATATACTCAAAAAGAAAAAATATCGAGGTCACCGATACCTAAGAGTCGCATGCGCTTTGGAAGAAAACCAAGAGTTCACCATGGCGCAGACTACTGAAGAGTTCTAAAAAAAGCGGACAGTATAAAAGAAAAAAAATTCAGTGGAACTTCGGAGGAACACGAACCCGAAGGTCCGCAAAAAGAGAAGAAAAAAAGGAAGAACGAAGACAAGGCTCATGTCTAGGAGGAAAAAAAGACAAACTCCCAACAAAAGGTTGGGGGGGGGAAAGAGGGGTGAACCGCGACAGGGAAGGGCTCACGGTGGGGCACTCTCCGCACGAGAGGGGCGAGTCGGATCCTCTTAAGTCGGAAAATGATCGAGTCAAGCTAAGAGGGGGGGGAAATCTCTAGGATGAACAAAAAGTTTCCTTCCGCGGGGGAAAAGCAGCGGCGTCTGACCGGAGGAAGATTTCACAACACCTCCACTCTGAAGCAGGGTTATTTATTTCCTGACAAGGGAAGGAGCGCGGAAAGGAGCACGCGTGAAAGATACTGAAAAAATGATCTAGTGTTCGGAAAGGAATCTGCTCTTATCAAGCAAAGCCCCGCATCTCAATTCTCGGAAAAAGAAAAAAAATCTGACTACTCAGCCCATGAAAAAAAGAAAAAAACGAGAAGACCGGCGACAGTTAAGTGACGCGCAAAGGAAGAGGGAGGAGGGAGAAACTTTTCGATCCGAATGCGGCGGTATGAAGAAAAGGCGCATATAGAGTTAGCACAACACAACGGGAGGGAGGGGGAAGATGAACGCATTTTCCTCATATTGCCAGAGGATAGAACTGGGGGGCAGAGAGCTCAGGAACAAGAAAGGAAACTTCAAAAGAAACCTCAGATAAAAAAAAGACGGAGGACAGGCCTGGGGGGGAAGGAGGCCTCGTCGGCATATGTCGGTTCCGAGAATTGAGAAAACGAAAGGATTGAAGGGGAAAAGGGGCGGATCCGGGAATACCTCGGAAACGCCAATCTATCAAAAACGGAGTTCCGCATAGGAATCGCCGACGCGGCTCTTCGACGGGGGTTTTCGAAAAGAGCAGACGCAAATCCCGCATCATCGCACTCCGCCGGTGGCGGGACAAATAAATCGAAAACGAGAAAAAGGGCTCTTCAGAGGCGAAAAAAGGGAAACAGGTGCGCGTATCATACCGGAGAGGGTCAAAACTTGCGGGGGATGGGAACTATCAACGGGAAAGAGCGGTCCTTCAGCCGGCAGGACGAAAAAGACCATGTTAGGAAAGTAGATTGGAGTCGAAGGAGGGCAGAAACAAGCGTCAAAACCAACAGAAGGTGTTGTGGGGCGTTGAGGGAATTGGTGGGGCCCACAAGGGGGAAAGTCAGCAAAGAAAAGCGTCTCTGGAATCGGCCTGTTGCCGCTGAAAGTTTGGAGGGCCGGGGGAAGTGGGAAAACCGGGTGGCGACGGAAAAAGAGGGGAATGACTTTCCTCCAAGGGGTTTCTGAGATTGGTCTGGCTTTGATAATGATGAAGGAGGGGGACTGGTTGGGAAAAACCGTCGTGGAACGGGGGGAGGAGGGCAGGGCGTGGGCGTGGGGAATCCAAATGAAGTCCTGGGTGGGCGTCGAGGTGGGGGGAGAAGTGTGGCTCGTGTTGGCGGTGCCGCGGATGTGTAACCAAAGCGTCGTAAAGGCACAAAAAGAGAGCGGTGGCGCCCGTGACGGGAAGCCAAGGAACAGAGCGGGAAACGCGGCGGTCGGAGGGCCCCGGCGCGACGGGATAGTTGTGGAGGGTACGGGGCAAGGGAGGGGGGAGAAATGGAATTTCTGACGCGGTGTTTTATGGAGTAACCGAATAGGGTGCGCCCACTAGCGTGGCTGTCATGTAGCTGGGGACGCTCCGTCGCCGGAAGATGTGATCAGCAAGACGATCGCGGGATGGGGGGGGGAGAGAGCAGGCACCAAAGGCAAGGCCCTGTCCCTGCGACAGTCCTGTCTTCGTCAGCGTGAGGTCTTCTAGAGCCAAAGAGAAGCCCTGGCCTGCGGTCAAGAGAATAGAGAGATCAGAAGCTAAAAATTGAGATCGATAGTCTCCGCGAAAAGTTCGGCAAAAGGTCCGAAGAGAAGGGGTCGATGGGGGGGGGAAACACAACGACTGTCGAGAACGAGGTGTTAGAGAGGGCCGGGTGGTAGAAAAAAAAAAATGAAATGGCCGTCTATCTGGATGGGAAGGGGACTCCGAAAGCCTTCGGAAAATTGGGTCTGCCAGGGAACCTATTGAAACAAAGCAGGATAAAGCAGAGGGGACGGAATTTCAGAAACCAATGCAAGGCGCGGCCTTAAGGAAAGGCAGTGGAATAACTTCGCCAGCCGAATTGCAGTTTCAGAAATCAATCCTAAGCTCGAGACCTCCGGAAGTCGGAGGAAAAGGCCGGAGAAATGCCTATATTAAGGAGAAAGATTTGATAATGAGGCCCCAGGTGAAAGGGGTACTGGTGTGAATGTAAAAGGGAGGCCGTGCGAGGAAAACAAAGGAGCCAGGAGCCAGGGGGTTAAAGGGCAATCTCAGCCTCAAGACGAATTGGGTCCTGGGGGGGGGGGTAAAGGGGGATCGTTAGGGAGAAAAAATTAGAGTATGGGCCTGAACCGAGATCGGTGGACAGGGACCCCTCTCAACTACTGGGAACCCTGGATCTGGAGCACTACTTGGGAAACCAGGGGAAACTGTGAGCCCTCTGGGGGGATCGGAACAAGGGCTGGGAAGAGATGAACAGTGATCGACTATAAGATGGGGGGTACGTATCCAGACATGCTTGTGTAAACTTCTAACTCCCCATGCCTCTGAAGGGAGCCAAAGTGCCCTCCGAATCAAAGTAGCATATGTCGTAGAAAGTCTCCACCGTAAGTATGATTAGTATTTTTCGGCAGATAAGGCCAAGAAAGGTGGGCAACAAAACAGGCGGCAATGACAAAGAGGGTGATTTCGTGCTCACAAGATCACTCGCAAGCTTCGGGGGGGGGTCCGCAGGGAGGTGAGGAGGGGGCCCCCGCTTCAAAGAAAGGAGAAAAAAACATTCCTCAACGTGGTAGTAAAAGATGGAGTAAAGCGATCTGAATACTCGTTGGGGGGGATAGGGCAGGATGGAAAAAAAAACGAGTTATGATGGAAAAAACGAATCAGCTTGGAAGATTTTCGAATGGGTCTAGGGCAACTAGGAAGACCTGAGAAAAGACTTCCTGTTTTAAGGAAAAAAGGGCTGGTGTATGACCAAAATGTAGATCAACAAAAAGGTGAAGTATAGGAGGGGTCAGAAACACCTACGACATGCAGGACACATGCCTAAGAAGGCCGTAAGAGTTTTTGAAGTGGCCGAAAAATCGACCTCAAAGCGAACCCGGACAATAAATCTTTTCTGGAGCGCCTGTAAGATACAAAAAGCGTAAATCGTCTGGAAAATCTCACGAAAAATTGTGAAAAAAAAAGTGGTTTTTTCTTAGGGAAAATAGGGGGCGACAATTCTAAAAAGGCGATAGGAAGGACGGGGAGCAGAATCAACTTGAGGTCTACCGGGGAAAATTGATTGCTACCACAAAGGAGATCTCTTGCGGGAGGGAGGGGGAAAAATCATCATGAGGGATGGGAGACGGGTTTAAGAAGGTGAAGGGATGAGGGAGGGGCTGTGGAAGAGGGGATTCAGAAACCACAACATGTCCGGGGGAAAAGTACGCTAAGGAAAAAAATCGATTAGCGGAAGGGAGAGGTAAGAACGGGGGCTGCAGAAGAGGAGGATTAAAGGGACAATATGCAATTAGGGTCAGATAAAACACCCGGAGGCACCATCTGGGGGGAGAAAAAGGAACCTAGGGGCTTTAAAAGGAAATCCTCACCGCGGAGGATGGACATCCCACAGTGAGCAAAATAGACGGAAAGGGACTGCTCCCGAGGATGCTCGTGTTCTCACATGCCGCGAATATTCGACGACCTTCAACAGGGCCCCGGTGAACGGGGGCGCATGAGATCGGTACGCCGACGTCCCGGTCTCAGAAAAGCGGCAAAGGTACCCTCTCAACGCGTGTCGTCAACAATCGCCGCGAAAGACTGAAGGAGACTGGGGGGGATGAAGGACCGCTAGGAAACGCCGGTCTGGAACGGGCAAAGGACGATGGGCGACGTGGGAAGTCTTAGAGAACTAAACATCCTCTTTTGTCATATGACCCGATAACGGCCCAATGGCGCACCAGCCATTACATGAAACGGGATCCCTGCTCGGGAAAGAAAAATACGGAAGAACTGGCAAGGGAGGGTCTCCGGGAATCTAACCAACCCTACGTCAAACAAACAAAAGAGACGAGTCTTATTTTGGTGTAAAAAAAAAATCTAGAGAGGGCCTTGAGTCTGATGAAAGAGACTCTAAGATCTCATCTGAAAAAAAATCAAGCACTACCTGTCGTCTGGGAGATGGGCCAGAGGTAACTCCGTCAGGGAAGCGGGCAAAGGTGATCATCCTCAAATTGAACAAGGGGGACGCAATATGAATTAAAAGGGAAAGTTGCATACATTGGTCCAATTACCACCAAGGGGCGAGGAACGCTACTCGCAAATCACACCATAAAAACCTCTGGACGTTGCAAATCTTGCTGAAAAAGAAG
>Ga0179591_1228599_pt1 | contig 13953 bp, 25 predicted proteins | sample CZOMad2_1_08_16f_FD_182891 | JGI IMG/M metagenome (GOLD analysis project Ga0179591, IMG submission 182891) | Vadose zone soil fungal communities from Angelo Coast Range Reserve, California, USA - CZOMad2_1_08_16fungal (PacBio error correction) | ecosystem: Environmental > Terrestrial > Soil >...
AGGGTAAAAAAGGGGGGGTAGCCCTCTATAACATTGGAACGATTGGTCAATGAAAAGTCTTACTCGAGAAGGGAAAAGAGTGAGAATTTCGGTCCCAAAAAGGAAAAAAAAAACAAAAGAGGTTAGACAATAATGGGCCCCCCGGTGGGTCACGCGGGATGGCCGTTCCATCAGTGGATCGTGGTGGGGGGCGCGACGGACTACGCAAACTTTGGTATGGTCCAGTAGCCAGTAAGGGGAGAAAAGTTTGAAAGAACAGAAGGGTTACACCCATTGAAATGCCAAAAAGGGGTGGGGGGGGAAAAAAACCCAGGAAAGAAAACGGAACAGCAATGGGTGCTATTTTGCAGAGAAACGGAGGTTAAGCCACGATCAAGACGAACGCTCGGAAAGAGGAGTTCACTGGTCTCGGGCCCGGGAATGTTGTACAAGGGAGCGGTTTTGCTGGCCCTTCAAATGCTTAAGAAGAATGTCAGCCTGCGGAAAGGGGGTCTGGGGTAGAGAGGAAAAGTTAAAAACCTCCACGGAAAAATGAAAAGGGGCCCGCTGCAACCGCTCGTATCGTTGAGGAATCTATGCAGGACCCGAACAAGGTTCCATGAAGGAGTAAGAATCGGACACAGGGGGGTAAACTCCTTTTTTTTTGGTACCCAAAACCGTCAAAGCAAATAAAAAGAATAGCTTTGACGTTTCTTTTGGGGAAGGGCTGGGAGGTGTCGGAGGGCGTACTGACACACTCTTGGGGAAGAGGTTTAGGTTGGGTCAACTTTCTGGGCCAAAAAAGGAAGGGGAGGGGGCAACAGCCAACGGAGGGTGGGTCACCTCCGCAGGGAGCCGAGGCATCAAAACGCGGTACGGGAAAAAAGGAAAAAAAGAGACAGATCTGACAAAAACCTGGGAAACGAAAGGCCGCACAAAGCAATGTTGCGACAGTTCCAGGATAAAAAAAAAGGTCATGATGAAAAAAGAAAAATGAAAAAAAACAACGCTCAGAAAGACAAGACCAACAGAAAATTAAAACTGTAAAAGGGAAAAGAAAAGTGGGGGTCGGTGAAAAAAAAACAACACCAGGGGGCACCACTTTTGTCTAGAGACTTGGGATATCTATACAAAAGGGGGTACGGGGGAAAAAAAACTTCAGAAAAGATTTTTTTTCACAGGGAAGAAGGATTTTGGTGGAGGTTAAACCCAAGAAAAAAAAACTACAGAACATCCCCGCGTGGGGGGCACAAAACCCGCAAACGTGAGAGGAAAACTTGGAAGGCACAGAGACGGTAAAAAGAAAATTCCTATGGGGTGTTGAAACCCTCGTTGGGAAGGAAAACTTCGGAAAGCGGAAGAAAGGGAGGTTCATGAACCCTGGGGGACTCTAACATAAAAGAAGTGGAAAAGAACGGATACAGGGCAGGTTTAGGAACAAAGAGAAAAGGGGAAATAAACGTTTGCACAAGCATTAAAAGCACCGGGAAAAAAAAAAACAGAAAAGGGACATATCTAGGAAGGGAAGTAGAACGAGGACCAACCCGACGTGCAAACAAAAACTCCGGTAAGTCGGCAACGGAATCAGAGAAAAGGATGCTGCTCAATGGTACGAGGTAAATAAAAGAGTGCAAACAGAAGAAGGAAATAAAGAAACGGCGGTATAAGGGGGGGGAAGGGTCACTACGGGGTAGGTTGGGGGGGGAAAAACGCACCAGATGCGTGGGGAACAAGCCTAACAGGTACACTTATGGTTCCTAAAGGGACAAAAGATATTGACCCAAGAAGGGAAGCCATCAAAGAGGAAATTCAAAGGGAAGGGAGCGCGAGCCAAGCAAAGCACAAGAAAGGAAGAAGCAAATTATGCGAGGCGAAAGTGGGTAGAAGGAAAGCCATCGTAAGTCAAAGAAGGCACAGGAACAAGGGGGTTTAGAGATACATCGGACACAAAAGGGTTGGGGGGGGGAATACAGCGTAGAAAGAAAAACGCCGCAACGCTTTGGCAAGATTGGAAGAAATGGGTCTCACTCGGCAAAGGGGGGGTTTGTTGGCACACGTAAGCCTTATTATTGCTTGCGCAAGTGGGGGTAGAAAAGCACAAAAAAGGTAGGAATTACTCATAAGAAAAAAAGGAAGCCCAACAAATTTTTGGGGTTTGTTTTTCCCCATGGGAAGCAACACAAATACTGAATGGAGGTCGCTGTGTGGGAAAAGATTCCTAAGGAAAAAACAGACAAACGACTTGGAATTTGAAAAAAAAAGGGGGAGGATCAAGGAAAAAAAGGTAGAGAAAGAGTCAAACAACAACGGAGGGGAAAGGAGAATGAGATAGGGGCGGGTCCAACAGGACGTGGGAAAAAAAAAGAGACAAGGGGGTAGGGGGGTTGTCAGTTCCCTCTTAAATAAAACCGAAGGGGCAAAACGCCAACCATTGATCCGAGTTGTCGGTCAATAATGGGGACAAATTGTTGGTTCATAAAAGGAAGGGAAAAAAAACAGGGGAGTTAAAACTCTGAAGGAAAATGCCACTAAGGAGTTCCAGGCAAGAAACAAATGCGCAACAGGAGGGGAAATTTGACTTGGAACGACACGGTGGAGACCTACCCATGTCAATGATGGGTGGACATTTGCAGCAACGTTTGGTTTGGGGACAGGGAAAGTGGCGGTGAACTCGAGGCCAGTTGGGGGAACATTCGGTGAAACCCTGCAACGCAGACAAGGTAAGGGATCGGGAATTGCATTTTGCAGAGGCTCAACCCTGCGTCCGGGGAAGAGGGAGGGAAATTCCTATTGTTGACTGTGAGGTGAAACATGGAGCGTACGGGGAGGGTAGGGGGGGAAGAAAAAAAAAAAGAACAAATGAAAACAAAAAAAAAAAAAACGCCAAAAGAAGACACACTTTAACAAAAAGAAAGACACAAAGGAGGGTTCTTTTGAAGAGGAGGTGGAAAACCTAAAAAGGCAGGGGATGATGCTCAAGACGGCCGATTCAAAGGATCAAAACTAGGGCAAAGATAAAATACTGGCAAGGGAAAGGACAAGCATTTGAACGAGGGGGGGGCTCCGTCGGGGTACATTGTTGCTAAAAAAAAAATTAAAGAATAGAGGGCACCAAACTGAGAAGGTGGGTGTAACAGAAATCAGTCCATGGGGAGTGCTGTTGAAGTAATGGATAACGGAATCCGAAGAAGAAAAGAAATCTTTTTCAAATGACATGGGGAAAAGGTTCAGGAGACACTGTTTCAAGTGGGGGTCAGAGAGGAAAATCTTAACACAAGTGGTCAAACAGGTGAAGCTTAAATGGGGGCTTTAGCTGAAAGCGAAAATAAGAAAAACCCATACAATGTCCCGTGGTCCAAACCAGGAAGGGTGCGCTATGGAAAAGTCTGCGAAAGGACAAAGATTGATTCCAAAAGGGGTAAGGAGACAAGATGTAACAGACCCAACCATGCAGCCCGGTGTGGGCGGAGGAGTCGACATTCATGGGGAAGGGAAGGTGTTATCTATAAAACTCCACACAAAGGAGGGTTTTGTTGACTACGCGAAGTGCTGACCTATTAGAGCGAACAATGGACCAAATCCGCCACGGATGAAAGGACGTCAGGAAAACGTAAAACAACACTAGTAAAAGCGACGGTTGCATAAAAAAGCGTGTGAGTGTGGTGCGAAACGGGGGACAAAATGAGGAAAAGCATCCCTACGGAAAGACCTTACGCAAAGAGCTTTGACATTTAGAGGGCCCGCGTGCGAAAGTAGGAAAAAAGGGGGGGTGGTAAGATTTACTCCACAACCGCCGGGGGAAAATTAGAAACCTTCCGGAAGGACTGAACAATGGCCACCAGACACAAGAAAAAAAAGAATTGTCCGGACCCTGCGCCCGAGTTGTTCTGAGCTAGGCAGGAAATCGGGAGAAAAACAGAAATACATGCAACAAAGAGAGGTCTTCTATTTCTCATAGACTGAACTGGGTTGTGGTTCGAGGGAAACCTTTGCATAACGATGGGAAAAAAGCAGGGCGGCCATTGGGAGAGTCAGAAGAAAACAATGCACTGAACTAAGAAAAAGCAAAAATAAGATCCTTTTCTGAACCAAACTCACAAGATGTTACCCAAACACGCACGGCATACGGAAGACCACGGGCACGAGAAACCCTTGGTGGGGAAAAACGCTTAGCCAAAAGAGTGATAATCGAAAAGAAAACGGGGGGGACTACCTGACCAAGGTAAAGGTAAGATGCTTGGGAACAGCACACTTCCAAAGAGAAGAATCAAAACAAAAAACAAGGGGATATAGCTTCAAATGAGTAGTTGTGAAGACAAAAAATAGAAAAAAAATAAACTACGGGGAGGGACAACAAAAAAGAATTCAAAAGGGGGGAAGAAGCGGTCAAGTCCTGAATATCTTGACGGTAAAAATTTGGAAAAAAGCACAGCCGAATGGTGGGGAAAGAAGGGTAAGGTGAAACTCGTTTGCCAGAAGAAGGGGTGGGTGATTAAGTTGATGGTAACGTATCAGAAAATTTAAAGGCGCGTAAATAAAGGAAAAAAAGAAAGTGTCAACATGGGTACCATAAGACAATTCGACTCGCGTTTTGCCACTGGGGTTGGGGGAAAGAAAAACCAAAGGAAAAAATGTTTAAAAAAAAAAGGAAGTCAAACCATGCCGTAGGTATCACAGAGGATGTGTAGGCGCAAATAATAAAGACATCAAAGAGAAACAAACTAGGCCGGCGCCTGTTTGGCAAACTGTGGTAAACTAAAGGAGCGCTTGCATGGTGAAGGAGGGGAAGGAAAGAGACCCCTAATTACCTTACGCAAAGAGCTTGGCCGGTTCAGAAGGTAAAGGGGACTTGGGCCACTGGGCCTCACAAGTTTGGGAACCCGAAAAGACAAGGGTCCAGGCGGAAAAAGTTAGATTTCAACAGGACGGAAAATAAAAAGTAGGAGGGAAAAGCAGTAGGGGAAAAAGGAAGTTGTCCGGAAACACGAAAAAGGAGGTAGTTTGGAAGGCAACCCACTTCCGCAATGGTCAGAGAAAATGAGAGTGGGCGCCCACGTGCAAGATATCAAGCCCGGACCTGTGGTAAAAAGTGGAAGACGACCTCGCAGACAATGTGGGGGCGGGTCCCAAAAAAACCCCCAAGGGGGGTGGGGAGATGATCATTGAAAGGGGGCATATCACAAATTCACGCAAATCAAGCTGAAACAAGCAGAAAGAACAACAGAAAGAAGGGGGTGGAAGGGTCACAGGGTTTGGACGGGGGGTGACACAAGGGGAGAAAGACCGATAAGAAGAAAATGGACTAGGGACGGGGAAAGGAAGAAGAGGAGAAGAACGATGAAGGCGGGGGCGGAGATGATAGAGGGGCAGAAGTATGTAGGGAAAGAATGGAGATGGAGAGGAGGAGAGAAAAACAGTGGTGAGGGGGAAGGGGTAATAGAGGGGATGAAGGAAGTAGGGGAGGGTGGAAGGAGAAGTGGGAGAGCCATGGTAGTAGTGAAGGAGGAGGTGGAAGGGGAGGAGGGGGGGAGGACGAGGGGGAAAGGAGGATGAAAGGAGAAAGATAATAATTAAGAGGGAGACAGATCTGAAGTGGAAGAAGGCAGGATGCGGGGGACGGGTAGAAGGAGGGGTAGGGGGGGGGGAGTAGGGTGCGTGAAAGGAAATAGAAAGAGAGACGCGATGAAGGAGGAAGAGGCGTCGAGCTGATAGCGGAAGAGGGGGAATGAAACAGGTGCCGGGGGGGAAAGGAAGATCGGTGAGGGATGGGTAAGGATTGGGGATGGAACAGCGGAGAGGGGGGAGTGGAGCATGTAAGAGGAAAAGGGGAAGGGGATTGCAGGTGGCGGAATATCAGGTGGAGGGAGGGTAGAGAAGGTTTGGGGAGAGGGAAGGGGCGTGAAGAGGAGGGGGCGGAGTTTGGTAAGGGGATGGGATAACTGGATCGGGGGGGGGGACAATACTTAATTGTGCAGAGGGTAGGGGTGTAGTCTGAGCAGGGAGGAACAGGGAGAGACGACGGGGGGAAGACCAAAAGAAGTGGCAGGGTTAGAGGAGGGAGAGGAGGTAGCGAGAGAAGCCGGGGTTACTAAAGAGAAGATCAAGGAAACAGGGGGGAGCGGGGAGGGGGGCGAAGGAGGGGAAAGAGGGGAGTGGGGAGGGAAGGCGAAATTAGAATGGGGGAGGATGGAGGAAAGGAGAAGTGGGGGATGGAAAGGGAGGAGAGAGGGGCGTGGGAGGAAGCACAGAATAGCAGGATTAAAGGCTAAGGGGCTAGCCAGGGGGATAGGCAGGGTGTTAAGAAAGGATGGAGGAAGGAAAACGGAGGAAGGAGCCGGGGAGAGGCAAGATTGAGGAAGGGGTGGGGGGAAGGGAAGCATTGAGAGAGGGTAAAAGGTAGAAAGTTGAAACAAAAGGCTGGGGAGAACAAGCGAGAATGGGGAAAGGGGGGGGAAGGGGGGAAAGACTGAGAGGGTGTTGGGAGTTGGAGAGGAAAGGAAGAGGCAAAGTGGAAGGGAAAGAACGCGGTGGTAGCGGAGAGAGGGGAAATGAGGTGAGTGCTGTAAGGAGGGGCCTTCCTTTAAGCACGTTCGGGGACTTCTCGGAGTCGGCCGGGGGGGGGGGGGGGAGAATTAAATAGCGGGTCGGAACAAAGCACAGAAAAACAGGGCATGAAGGGGCAAAAAAACTAAATTTAAGGTCGGATGTTCAGAGGCAAAAAGCTAAGAGGGGATGAAGTTTCAAGAGCAAAAGAAGAACCCAAGGGGGAAAAAAACGCCGGTGTCCAAATAAAAAAAAAACCACTTCAGAGGAAAAGGGGGAAAATTGGGGAAAACCTCGAAACGTTAAGGGATAAAAAAATCAATTGCCGAAAAAAAGCGGATCGAGTCTAAAAGGGGAACCATTAGAACAGTAAGGAAGAAATTGAGGGCAAAAATCAGGGGCGGCGGTCGTGGGGTCAACCAGGGAATACTGGTGCCAACATGGAGAAAAAGCACCTGACACTATAGGTCATAAAATTGAAGGAAGTTCTTAAAAAGAAGTGGAGGCGCCAGAAGTTGCAAAAAAGGTAAATCACGTGAAGTGGAGACAAAAAAAATGCTTCTGAAGGTCAGGGTTGAAACAGATCAAAAGGAAATATCGTGTCTGGGATTAGGGGGTGTTAACAGGGAAACCGTTCACAAAAAAACAGGGGGGGGTCACCAAAATGGGAAAAAAAAAAAATAACTCGACTGCTAGGGGACAATGAGCTGGTCTGCAAAGGAGTTCAAACATAACCTTCAAGGATATGGTAACAGAGGTAAAGAAAGAATAACGGATAAAGGACGAGAAAGGAAAATAGTGGTCAAATGAAGAAATCCTAATCATAGAAAAACAAGAAAAGGTGACTCATGGTTGGAAAGTTAATTTAAGAAAGGAAACGAGACCATGAAGTGTTGAAAAAGGGGGAAGAAGAACTTGACTGATCGGAACAAAAACGAACCTGTGGGGGGGGAGAAAAAAAAACGGGCAAAGGGGCGACGAGGGGGGGGAATAGGACCCAAGTTGTCAATACGGACTACGTGTGGGCTGGAACGGGGAAATTGACACTATGGGCTTGGGGGGAAGACAACGAAAAAAATGCAAAAGGGAAAAAAAAGACTTGGAGGTAAGAACAAACGGTTAAAAGGAGGGGGACGCGATTGGGATGTGTTGCAAGTAGGGTGCCTGGGGGGATTGGGGCAAAAGCTCAAACGGAAGGGGGGGGGACTGTTTTCAAGGGCGTAGAACTTTTGAAACAGTTGGTGAAGGAAGGCGTCAACAACAAACAAAGGACGAGAGGACAGTAGAATGAAGTGAACAAGAATCGGGAACAGCGGGGGAGAAAAATCTAATGGTTGACTCGGTAAGATGGAACAAAGCCAAGACCCACAACAAGGGTGGAAATCAACTAAACGGGATCAAAATGGGAAAAGGTTTGGTGTGGAGAAAAAGGGAAGGACAATAATTGTTGAAAACGGAGAGAGAAAAACAAGGGAACCTAGTGTCTTAAAGGGGCAACAAAAGGGAGGCCTAGGAAAGGTAAAACAGATTTACATAAAGGAAGGAGACAAGAAAGAAAATCAAAAAAGAAACTTGGGGGAAACATTATCGAAAAACTTGTGGGGGGTTGCCTGAATCGGGGCGCAGCTGCTGTCAAGACAGTCCACAGTTGGGGGGAAAAGAGAGAAAGACAGTCAACATGGGAAAAAAGGAGGGCTAGGTTTAAGGAATCAATTAAAAAACGAATGCAGAAAATTGAAAGACAAAACAAAAAAAACGGACGTGGAAAAAAGTTACCAGAGAGTGGGGGGTGGGGAGGAAATATGAGCTAGGCCGTCATTCAAGAAAAACTATAGGCGTGACCAAAAAAAACACAGGAACCAAAGGATGAAATCCAAAGGGAGGGAAAGGGGAATGGTAAGAAGTTACCAAAGGGGAACAAAGGGCAAAGAGACAAAGGGGGGCGCCGACACTGAAAAGGTACTTGTTGGAGGCCGATGGAAAATACACCTTAACGCATGAGGAAATAAAAATCGGGTCTGCTTTGACAGGAAGCGGTGCAAAAAAAGGGACTGTGATCAATGTTGTACAGGGAACCCGACCGCGGAAAGTAGGTTAGCAAGCAACAATGTTATTGTAAGCTCCCTCCGGCCCAGATCCGTCCAAGGGGATGAGGGAGAAGAGTCGCCCATGGAAGGGGTTCTGGCAAAACGGAAGGGGAAACTGGAAATGCGGTAGTTAAGGGAAGGTATGGGGGGGGGGAGGAAAGTTCAAGAAAAATAAAAGCAGCAGATCCGGGGAAAAAGAACATTAAGTTATCGGGCGATCACGTACAAAAATGGCCGCAAAAAAAAAACGATGGAAAAAAAAAGTCGCTAATTACACAAGGGTGGGATGGAAAAGAGTTGTGATAAGACACCAAAAAGGAATTAACCGCAGAGTGAACGTTTGGGGGGCGCAGGAAGGTAAAAAAGGAAACAAAGAAAAGTATTGACAGGTTAAACAGGGGTACTCAAGTAAAACAGTCGAACATGGGGGTTGAGACTCGGAGAAGATGCGTAAGAACAGAAGTGGGAAGGCGGCCAAATTAAATTCAATTTCAAAAGAGAGACTGGCGAAGGGGCACAACAGATAAAGTGGCGACCGCTTGGGTGGGAGAGAAAAAGGCTGTTTAGGAAGGGGTGGTGTGAGCCCAAAAAAGGTACTGCGGATGGGGGAGTTGTCACGCAATGAAGCATGCAAAAGGAGAAGAGGGGACGCCTTAACGGAAAGAACAAGTCTTTCCTATTGGGGGGAAAAGTTGGCATGTTAAATTACCAATGACAAAACAGACTTTCACAGACCAAAATCGTACGTAAATCTGAAGGGCGGAAGAATGTACGTACACAAAAGCATGAAAAGGCCGCATTCCCGGGAGGAAGGAAAAACTCAAGATTTTAACAAACAAAAAAAACGCAAATTCTACATCATCGGAAAAAAAAAAAAACGCATGAAAGCAATCAGACTGGGCAGATGAGGGTTTGAACCATTGAGAGACTGGTTTTTAAAAAGTTTGGTGGTTGAGACAAAACAGCCTGGACGCTCAAAGAAAGAGAATCCGAGCAGGGATGGTAGGCAATCATCCAACATGGAGCACTGAAACGTGACTGAAATGGAGAAACAAAAAACGACCAGCCCCATAAGCAAAAAGAGGGGTTACAAACTATAAATGCTTAAAGCAGAAAAACAAAAGGGTTTTCAGCCCGATGCCATGTGGGTTGGAAGAGCTAAGATTTTGCGATCGAAAAGAAGACTTGGTGGGAAAAAAAAAAAATAGTTGACACGATGAGTGGCAATAAAGAGAAAGAAACTCTCAAAAAAAAAAAAACAACAAACAACGGATGATAGAAAGAAGACTGTAGAGGGGGTCCCAAAACAGGAAAGAAGGGGAAATAATGCTGACCGAGCCTCTTGGGTTCGGATCAACTCAGTTTGAAAAAAAAATGAAACGTCCACCCCCAGGCGCTAGTGAGAAAGGGGGGGGGGAAATTAACAGGAGTAAAAAGTGGTCTAACGAAAATCGTGGGGGAAAGGGGGGGTAAATACGGGATACCCGTACCAATGGGTATTGTGGAAAAAAAAAAAAAGGAAATCCTGAAGGTATCACATGGTGTGGGAAACGAAAAGGCCCGATCAAGTGTTTGGAGAAAGGAAAAACAGTTTGGGTTTACCGCAAACAAAAAGGCCGAGTGGGTGGACAAGCACGAAACCCAAGTTGGGAAAAGGTGGTTACTGTGGGAATACAAAAGCATAAAAGAGGATGGAGGCCAATAAGCGCGAAAAGGCAAACTAACTCGCCGGCAGAATGGGGCCAATTAAGTTTGCGGCAAAAGGAGAATGGGAAGGGGGACTTTACTCAACAGAAGGAACCAAATCAAGAAATGGGTATTTCTAAGCGAGGGGCCTTGGGGGGGGGAGGAGTATTACAAAAGAAAAAACTAAAAGGCTTTCAATATTCCGTGGGACCCAGGGGGAAACCAGAGAAACAGGTAGGACGAGGCTAAGGGAAGGCAATGGGCAGGCTACATGGATTCGATTAAACTGGTGGAAAACCGACAAACAGAGTGGACACGAAAGACTAATAACAAAAGAATGTTGGTTTCACAAAAGGGAGCCGGTGGGTCGAGGCAAGGGAGAGGGTTTGCATAAAATGGAAAAAAGGATATTTCTAAAGAAAAGCCTGGGGGGCAGCGAGCGTCAGGGGAGACAAAATGGTCTCGTAAAACAAAGCTGTGGTGGGGGGGCTAAAGCAGGGGGCCTGAAGGTCAAGGGACACCACCGGTTAAGTGGTAACCAAAAAACTGGAAAAAAAAAAAAAGGAAGGACGCCCCAAGCAAACCAAAACATGGGTTGGGCTGCCAAGAGTGTTGGCGGGTTGGGAAACCCAGGGTCGGACGAAGAAACATTGGGAAGAGGCGAAGTTGGGGTTTTCGAGAAAAGAAAAGGAGTTGGGGGAGATTGCAAACCTAGTCTAGTGTGGGGGGGACTGACTGGTCAGTGAGAGGGGGATTGGGTTTAAAGAAATCAACCACAATCCGAGAAAAAAAAGGGTTGTGTGTTGTTGGGAAAAGACTACACAAAAAAGAAGGAAACAATGCAAGCAGGCTCAGAAAACCCAGAAGGGTGCCTCCGTCCCGACAAAAAGCGTCTAATGCGCCGACGGGGAAAAAAAATGCCTCAGACATTTTGAGTTGGCACGGAACGAAATTCTAAGGGGTCAGGAGGCTTAAGGGAGAAGGATGATCAACAACCTCCGCATAAGGTCAGAGCTGCTGGTGCTGGGTCAGTAATTAATCAACAAAGGGGAGAAGAGCTTTGCACAAAAAACAAAAGACGGAAAAAAAAGCGGGGACTAGAGGGCTGGAAACGTTGTGGGCAATTTGTTTGTCGCGAGCCATCAGGGAGAAGAGACCATTGGCGGGAGGGACGGATGGTGAGGACCCGCCAAACGACGGGGAAAAAAATCCTGCAGGGTGAGCGGAAAAAATCGTCACAGACCCCAGATGATCCTATGACCGATAAAAAACAAAGGGTAACTTGTCCCAGGTTAAAGGTTGGGAACCAAGAGAAAAAAAGTGTCGGTCCAACACGAGACGGGTACGCCTCATACTTTCAACCGAAACAAAACAATAATAGGGCACACCTGGGAAAAAAGAAAGTGGACAAACACATGCCAATCGTAAGGCTGACACAGAAGGAGAAATCCCCATAGGTGAAAAGTTAGGATACGGGAAAGGTTGTACAAGACTTGTGACAAGGCAGCAAAAGAAACCGTTCGAGGAACCCCCTGTGGAATAAGATCGGAACGGAAAAAGGGGTTTTGTTCGGAACTCGGGGGGTTCAAGAAAGACCCAAAAGTCAAAGCTTTGGGAAAGGGGGGGGAAAAACGTTCAACCGAACATTGTTGGGGGGCCATGAAAAGGGAGTCATGGGGGCTAGCTGTTGCTAAGAAGGCTCGGGGAAGGAACTGTAACCAAACAACGGGGGGGGTAACTCTGTGATGACAAGGAGGGAAAAGGGGGCAAAAGGGTTTCAAACGAGGGGGTGGGTGGTTAAACGCTGAAAACTACGGGGGTGGAGCATAGGGCCGGGAAAACCGGCGATTGTGAACTAGGCCCAGAAGCAAACAAAAAAAACAGAAGACTGATCATTACTTTCAAAAAGCGTCACGAGAGTGAAAAATCGAAAAGGTCTTGGTGGTGAAAGCGGCAAACTCAGTGACAAAAAGGAAAGACAAAGCCCATTCACGATACCCAAATAGTGTAAAAGTTTGGGGTGGTCACATAAAGGAAAAATTACGGGGGGGGGACGTGGGGGCACGAAGAAATACCAGGGAGGAAGGAAAAAAAATTGAAAACCAAAGCCACAAAGGGAAAAGTAAAGTTCCAAAAACACGCAAAGGGAAAGAAACCAAGAAGGAAAAGCCAAACTCAGTGGTACGATATCGGAAAAAGGGGGGTGGCCTTTGAAATGAAACTTCCAGGTAAAAAGATTGGTAAAAGAAAAAAAAAAAGCGAAAAAGACTCACGGTGGACATGAGGATGGGCTTAAATGGGGGAAGAGAAATCACTGGCATTGCATCGTTATCTTCAAGGAGGGGGGGAAAAAAAAGTGGACTTGAAAAGTATTCTTTGAAGGAAAGGGGGGGAGGGGGCGACGAACAACGAGAAGGAGAAAAGGAAGGAACACAGCCCAACCACCTTTTAGTAACCCAAAGAGAAATGCACAAGAGTAGTGTTGGTTGGGCAAAGGATTTGCCCCACCTGAGAAATATAAAAACTCAAAAGGTCAGGGGAAACCCGGAGTACCGAGGGGGGCAGAAGACCACCGCAAACTGGTCACTACAGAAAATGAACCTCAGAAAAAAGGGGTAGGTTGACGAAAAGGGCTGAACACACGCCCAAGGGCCGTTGCACAACAAAACCATAATTCTAAAAGGCTGGGGGGGGAATGGAACAGCCTCAAAGATCTCCAATGGGGAGGAAAAGGGAAATTGCTCTGCAAGTGGTTCAAGAATTGGTGTGGGCAAATGGCCGACGCAAAAGCGAGGGAAAAATGGCTGATGCAGCTAGGGAGGGGGGGGTGGTCTTGCAAAGGAGACTTTAAGAACGGACCATCTGAGCAGAAGGACAGTCATGCAAAAAGACTGCACCAGGAGACTACAGAACCCTGCAAGAATTCAAAACCAGAAAGTGGGAGAAACAGAAAACGGGTCACTGGTGGGAAAAAACGACAAAAACGCTGGGACCAAGAAAGAAACGTTGGACCGGTTAGGCGGGGGGGGGGAAAAAAAGAAAACCAGGGTCGGCAGGGTATTGAACTTGGGGGGGGGAACGCCGGGAAACTTAAAAGGTCAAAACCATGCTTGGGGTTGTACTACATTTAGGAAAATGAGGGGAAAAGTTGGGCGCGACAGGGTAAAAACCTCAATCGTGGAAGGATCAAGCGAGAAAAAAAAAACTCCCAAAAACATCCAAAGAAAACGGGTCTCATGAGAACCCGCAACGAAAGGTGTTTGACAAGAAAAAGAAGTAATTGTTTATTACAGGTGGTACCCCAAAGGTACGGAAAGGCTGCCGGAAACAGAACAAAGAAACCTCGGCAATAAACAGGACTCTTGGCACAGCCCTGGGACAAGATTGAAAATGAAGGGGCACGGTACTCTCGGTCCCCAAAAACCGAAAAGCCGTTAGCAAGAAACGGCAGATGGGCCGTGGAAAACGGAATGAAATACAGAAAGAACAGAAACCGTCCGCAGACCCCAACCAGTGGGAAGAGGATAAACTGAAAATTCTCGAAGAATCATGGACTCAAATCCCTGAAACGCCATAAAAAAAAAAAATAAAAGAGAAAAAGAGAAACATAGTGCAGACTTGGGGGCAACATCGCAGGGGTGGGTTTGATAAACAACAT
>Ga0179591_1355779_pt1 | contig 13952 bp, 20 predicted proteins | sample CZOMad2_1_08_16f_FD_182891 | JGI IMG/M metagenome (GOLD analysis project Ga0179591, IMG submission 182891) | Vadose zone soil fungal communities from Angelo Coast Range Reserve, California, USA - CZOMad2_1_08_16fungal (PacBio error correction) | ecosystem: Environmental > Terrestrial > Soil >...
AAAGTGTTGTGCAACTCTTTTGAGAAAGGGGGGGGGAAAAGGGATACTCAGACGACCCCTTTACCTTAATCTCCTGGGAAGGAGAAAAAAAAAAAAAGGGGGGAGCAGGAGGAGACTCCTGGCACGGAGAGAAAACGAGGGCAAGGCCCAGCAGGGGGACCGCTGTCAATTGAATCAGCGGAAGTCGACCCATTAAATTTTCATTACGAAGGACGCAGGGAGAAGGAAGAGACAAGAGGGCCATTCTAAACGACGAGAAAGAAAAAAGGGAAATTTCTTTGAAGGTCATTCCACGGCACGAGACCATGCCTGTCAAAGTTCATAGACAAGGGGGGGAAAATGGGAGATCTGTAAAAAAAGCAATGGCCTTCCGGGAAGGTTTCAAGTTGGCAGTATGCCGTTATCCCTTTCATCCGTGAGCCCAGATATGACGGGAAAAAAAAAACCATTGTAGCAAGAAGGGGCAATGATGCGTTCATCTGAGCGCGTACTTCAAAAAGCCTCCGTGCAGCCGTTATTAAAAGAGTGGCTGTGGATAGAAGAAGGCAATGTTTGTGCTGGGGTAGTCCGATCTTCTAAAAAAGGTGCTCTCCGCAACTGCCGCGAGAGGGAAAGGAATTTCTTATCTTGGGAGGGCAGAGGAGGCTCTTCCCTCAGACGAGGAAGAGGAATAGTCCCCTTTTCGCAGGAGGGAGATAGGCCATTCATGTTCTCGAAAGGATAGAGAGGTGAAATTCAGTTGAAAAAGAAGAAAAGAATAAAAAGGTGCACGACTTATTCCCGGGGTCGGGAAGAGGGCGATTGCAGAAGAGCCACGAGGATTGTCAAGATGAAGAACGGTCGGGAGAAAGAGAGATAGTAACCATGAAGGAGGGGGAGGCAGTATCTCGGGGGGGAATCTCCACGCAGTTTGAAGGGGGAAAAAGCGGAACACTGCAGTCTACCGCAGAGGAAAAGAATATTTTCCATCACTAAGGAAAGATGCGCAGGGGAGAGGGTTAAGGGGACGGGTATTCATACGCGCCAAAGGAGGCTGGCCAGTTCGCGCCCGTATGGAGGAAGGGGAGTGTCCTCTTAGGAAAGGGGAACGGAGCCAATTGAATAGGGGAGAAGAAGGCTTCTATGACAGGAAGGCATAGCGTCCATCCTTCCACGCTTCATCCGCTCGGGGGGAAGGAAAGGTTTACGCGGAGGGGCGTCAAAAAACCAAGCTAAAAACAATGCCTGTCCTTTACGGGGGGAAGTGGACCATCTAAAAATCAGAATCTGATCCTTTTTCGAGGGGGGGGGAGGAAAAAAAAAGTTTATCATTTTCAGGATCAGAGCCGTCTCCGTCCCAATCCTCCTCCCGCCGGGGAGGGGAAAAACCACAGGGAGAGGAAGGAAGAAGGATCCATCAACTTAATAGGGTGAAGAGAGGAAACATCCTTAACCCCTTTCTGGGGGGAGGGGGGTTTCGGGGGGAGAGAAAGGGGCCTCCTATCAAGGGGAAACGAATTAGGTTTCAAAAAACTCCCCTCTCAATCTCTCATAGGAAGAGGAGTCATTCTCGAAAAGGGAGGGACCAAGCTCAAACCTAAAGAAAGAGAAGAAGCTCTTGGGGTATCGGTTCGCTGTAATTTAATGCCTGCGAGGTTTCTACAGGGCCAGAAGGGACCTTGATGGAAAAAATGCCACCAACTTTCCAAAAAGCCAATATCAGGTTGCGGTCGTTTTTGCGGCTAGAAACAGGGAAGGGTAGAAAAGCCCACTCCGCACACGGGGGAAAGGGGACACAAGAGAATTCGAAGTCCTGATGGGAAAAAAACTCGTCGACTGGAAGACCTCGGCACTAACAGCGCGTCCATCGCCGCAGGAGGGAGGGAGTACGACTACCTCATAATAGATCAACTGGGTCTTCAACGATGGCTGTTCTAACGAAAAAAGGGACCTGAAGAAGATCCGAGAGAGGGGGAGATTTCGTCGAAAGCGGAGCCTCTACGAAGGTAGTGGGTCTCCAGTCTAAACCTTATCGGCATCCGAAAAGAGGGCTTGATGTGGAGGGGGGAACAGGAGTTCTAGCTCGGCGAGAGAGAGGAGAACAGGCGATTCTTTACATGAGGGATCGCACAGTCTACACCACTAATCCGCGGGAGATTTTGAGGGAGGTCAAGACTGCCAACTACTATCCGCCCGAGAGAAAATAGTGCAGCCAAAATTTCACGAACTCGGGGAGGGGGACCGGACAAGAGAAAAAGGAAAAGAAAGGCCCGGAATATGTTGTCGGGAGGGAAGACGCCTACCTGAATGGTCATTCTCGGTGAAAAGGGGGAGGGCTGTCTGGGGAAGGGGGAAAAGAGCGCAACAGAAGGGGGGGCCCGTGAACCCGAGTTGGACCAGTACGAAAAACCTTGCCGAAAAAGAAGTCTTCTTCTGAGGGAACCGGGGAAATATCACAGGAATAGATTCCCTTGTTTGTGGGAAGAGACAATCCATTCAGATGGGGGGACGCATGCCTCTCACATTAATCTCAAAAAGTACATCAGAGAAGAACAACAACAACTTTATTAGAGGGGAAGAGAAAGAAGAGATCTTCTGGCAAGCCTTTCGGGGGTATCATTTGGGAGAAAGGAGTACTCCACGGGCGTCTGAGCCAAAAGAGCAGGCGTCCCGTGGAAATCCTCTATGGAAAGGGAAAAGAAGCACGGGCGCATTCAGGAGGGGGGAAGGCGTCCGGGAACCGGATAAATGCGTTTACACGAACACCCATCAGGTCCTAGCGGCGGATTCCTGAAAACACCGGGTCAAAGAAAGAGGGGAAGGGCTCGTTCAGGAGGGAGCTTTGGTCCTCCGACCAGAAAGGACTCACTCGGTCAGCTTTCTTTCCGGAGAGCTCCGCCCGATGAGGGAGGGACAAGCTTCTTACGGAGCGGCCGATATTATGTAGAGGAGGTCGTGGGCCTCCCTCCACCATCAGCACGAGGGGGGGGGGTCTATGTTCGATCTCCTCCGCAAGGGAGGGGAGACTCGATTGATAGCGAATTCATCTCTGACTCCTGTAGAAGGAAAGAAGAAGTTCAAAAAGGAGGGAGAAGAAGGTTTCGAAGGGGAGGGAGGGATCTCGAGTTGAGGGAAATAGCTCGCCGCTCTCCTTTCTTCTTCGAGAGGGGATGAAGACTTTCGCGAAGCGCAGGAAAGAGTTGAGAACTATCTGTGGAGGGGGGGGGGAAGAAAGGATGATGTAGTCTTACTAAATGGGAAAAAAGGAGCCTCCGGTGACTCGCTGGTTGGCCGTGTCGATGAAGGGGGAAGGAGTCCATAGGAAGTGGGGATGCTTTGGGAACAGACGGAGTTGGGGCGAGATCTTCCTTGGATGGAAGGGGGGGAAACTCCCCCTGAGAGAGAAGGTTGGGAAAGTATGGTGGGCGGTCAATGAAAGGAAAAAAAACGTACCACCATTTCCTCCCTTCGGAGCAATTCGTCCCGCGAAACTCGGAACCAGAAAGACGGCCGCGCCGGATACTGGGTTGGCGCTTTTGTTCCCAGGGAGGGGGGAAATTACTCCCAGCCTAGGAGGAGGCGCTTGGAGACGGGGGGAGGTCGAACCCTAGCTGAGGGAGAGGATGGCCGCGCGAGCACCTAAACATCCCGCACCGGAGAGGGGTTTCTCATCTCCGGCTAAGGGGGCTTGAGGAAGGGGGGAGGCTCCCTGTGGTGTGCCGGACATCGGGAAAAAAAAAGGCTGACCTGGAGATGAAGCATAGTCCTCGACCCTTAAGGGGGTTCTTACCAGAAGAAAAGGAAAAGGCCAGTCGGAAAAGGGGGGAGGGGGGATAAAACCGAGTTCAGGGGAAGAAAAGCAGGTCCTAGCCCTCGAGGGTTGCGAAGCCCGGGAAAGAATTTTTGGACAGAGAGGATGCCAGAGTGTAATTCTTCCGCAGGGAGGAAAGGGGGAGACAGGCCATGCGCATCCCATAGTTGGGGGGAAGAAAAAAGTATGGCGGATCCCCCTGGCTACGCTGAACTCCACTTCTACGGGAAAAGGTACTCCGCCACGGGGAAAGGGGCGCCTCTTCAGAAAGAGGGATGGGCATACACCTCTCCCGCAGAGAAAAGGGTTATGTAAGGTCTTGCGAGAACTTCTCCTGCGTCGCCTTCGGAAAAGGAGGGTTTTCGTCCGCAACGGCGTGGAGAAAAAAAAAAAAGAGAAAGAGAGACTGCCTGAACAGGGAGGAAAAGATGGTTACGATCGATAGAGACAAAAAACATCCAGAAAGCTTCATCGGGCACTCCATCTGCGTCATTGCTTGCTGTAGGGGAAAAGAAAGACTTAATCAGATCTCAGGGAGAAAAGAGAAAAAGTCATCTGATGAGAGGGAGGGATGGGATTTTCTATCTGCTAAAAGAGAGGGAAAACACCCATGGGAACCTGCTCTTCGTTTGCCATTTTTAAGCGAAAAAAAACAAGAAAGGCTTCCCTCTCTGAAAAGAAGTCCATATACCATTAAAAGAGAAGAGAAGACAGGGAATTGCTCCTCCCGACGCCGTTTGAAGGCGCGTAGCGTGAGGAGGGGTTTATCCAGAAACCAAAAAAAAAACCCCCCCCCCAAAAAAGACCCCCAACCATCGCTATTTCCTAAAAATGATCTCAATCGGGGCAGGAAAAAAAGAAAGACTGCCTGCACTTAACTTGCTCGCAAAACGGAAAGTATCTGAAACGTTTGCCTCGAAAAAATCAAATATTCACTCTTTCAAAGGGGGGGAGAGGGTTCTCTACACATCATTCTTGCTAAGAAACGGAGAAAGGCATCTCGAAAAAGAAAAGAAGCCAACTTGAAACCTCTGGGGGGAAAAAAACCAATAGGTGTACGCTCTTCCATCCCCACGCTTTTCTAGAAAGGGAAGGAACTTCATCCAGGGGAAGGAAAAAGGGGGGGGGAAAAAGGAATAATGCAGGGGAAAGAGGATGGCGTCGGATTTCGCAGGAAAAGGAGTAGGACTTCCGGAAAGAAAGTCTTCCCTGAGAAGAAGGGAAAAAGGGAAGGACCGGACTCTTCTCATGGAATGGAGGGAGGGCAAAGCAAGCGGTCTGGTCCTTCCCTCAGGGGGGGGGAGAAAAAAAATAGCTGGGCCTTTGCGTCTCCTCCAGCGCCACGTTCTACTTTTTTTTAGGAGGAGGGGGCTGTCAGCGGGGCGGAAGAGAAGGGAGGGGGGAGGTATTCCCTTTTTTGCGAAAAAGGGGGTGGAACAAGGTTGACGGTCTCTCTCAACACAAAAAAGGGATTAAAGATATTCACGTAAAAGTGTTGGCAAACCGGGTTGAGAAAAAGTAGGGGAAGAAAATCCCCCTAATGACTCGAAAAGGAAAGAAAAGAAGAGGGAATGAGGAATAACCACCCATGACGAAAGAGGGGAGGGAGACGCCATGGCCGATAAAGCGCAAGGAGGTAAAAAAAATGCCAAAACACAGCGCGGAGGATCTCCTCTTGAATTAGAAAAAGAGGGGAGATCCCCCTGAGGTTCAGGAAGAGAAAGAGGGAACGAAAAAAGGGCCTTCAGATACAGAAGGGGGGAAGGAAAACTCCGCGCCAAAAAAAGCGAGAGGGCTTTAGTCATGTTCTAGATCATTCTGCCCTTGATTCCGAAAAAGGGGAATTTCTCGACCAGAGGGGGGAGGGAAAAAAACTGCTCGGAACGTAGAAAAATCGGTTTCAGTTGGAACAGAAAGGGGGTAGAATACTGCCGTGAGACCCTTCTCAAAAAGGACTGTTTCGCGAACAAGTGAAAGAATGATAGAAAAAAGTTTCCACTGCGGGAGAGGAAGTCTAGATCCAACGCCTCGGGGGAGAACGGGGGAGGCCTTGTCCGTGAGAAGTTCTTCTCCTCTTTCTGGGGGGGGAGGGGAGGGGGCAAGGAGGTTTTCTTGGGGGGGTAAAAGAGTAAAAGGGAGTAACCAGAAGAAACGACTCACAGGCAAAACTGCCGCTGGAGAGGAGGATCAATTAATTTCGATCTGGAACGGAGGGGCCTGCGCAAGAACGCAGACTCTTTTGAAGCAGGGAACTAGGGCCCCTTTTTTCGAGAAAAAAGGGGGGGTCAGAAAATCTGCAGTTTCCCCTTCAGAGAGATCTTTATCAAGAAGGAAAAGGGGGCAGAGCAACTCTGAGAATGGGGCGACTTTTAATCAACGGATCGGTTAAGGGCGCGGGCGTCTACTGCATCAGGACGAAAATGAGGGGAGTTGCATACTTAACGGGATGGGCGGGCGATCGATCGAAAAGGTAGTGCTGACTCAGGTCTTCCTTACTGCGGGGGGGGGGGGAATCTCCACGCAGTTGAGGAAGAAAGAAAGCTTCCATCCGAGAAGGGAGAAAAAAGAGGACGTTATCAAGCCAGGTCCCTCACCTCCTCCTTGATCTTAGGGGGGAGGAAAATGCCCTCCGCATGAAGAAGGGGAAGGAGGACAACAGCTTCATTTTCGAGGTAAAAGGGGAGGCACGGATGCCGTTCTGAAGTGGGAGTGGGACTTCAGGGGACATTGGGTATTCCTCTGCGCCAAAAAGGGGGATGCTCATGACTGGGGAAGAAGAAGGAGGGGAAATACTTCACGACTGGGAAGAGATAGGTAACATTGAGCATAGGAAAGCCGCTTCGAAAAAAACAGTAAAGGGGGGGCTGAGTGTACCTTCCGTTACGCTCCTGAGTTGAGAGTGAGATCCAAACCAGGTAAATGAGAAGTTTCAGCGGGGATGGGAAAAATGGTACGAGAGGTTCTCGATTATAAGGAAAAGACGCTTCTCATACCAAGAAAGGGAAAGGAAAACCCTATGGGGAAAAAAGGATAATACTGATTAAGAAATAAGAAATACAAGCACTGTAATAATTCAGGAGTACTCAAACCCCTCCTTACCCAAGGGAGAGGGGGGGGGACTTTCATTTTCTTTTCTAAAGAAGGGGGAAAGAAGATCCCGAATGAATGAAGAAACGGGTTAACCGCTCCCCGCGGCGGAAGTTGGGGTTGGAATTAGTCAGGATCTACTATTACCAATGGAGAAAACTCCGGCTAGGGGAAATCTCGGGGGGGGGGATGGGAGCCGGTTTGCGGGAGGAATTGGAGCTCGCAGCTGGTTTTCGACATTGGAACGTGATTGAAAGAAAGAAAAAAAAAAAAATAATTTTCCAACCAGGGAGAGAAAGGAGGCGGGTTTGCTATCAAAAGCCAGGAGACAATCCCATAAAGCAAACCTTCCTTCGCCACAGGAAAAGAAAAGGGTTACTAATGTCGAGAAGAGAAAAAAAGAGTCCTCTGCGCATCTGCCTCAAGGGGAGAACGACCAATCCTCGGAACCGGCCTCCACCTCACATCTATTTCTTAAAAGAGAGCTCTCGCCCCTGGCATGAAAGAACGAAGAAAAGTTATCTTGGAAAGAGCATTATTCCTCGGGGACGCTCCTACAGCTCGGAAGTCCTCTAAAAAAAAAGGGGGGAAATCCAGCGCTTAACTTCAGGAGGGGCGGTGGAAATACATTTTCCGAGACTCGAAAGGGGAAGAATGACAATTTGTCTAGTCCTGGGGAAAGGGAGACTATAGACCATCTGCAAATCTTGATGAATGGGGGGGAAAGGGGCCTCACGAACCCTATAAATACAGAAACTCGGACATAATGCGGTGAATGAGAGAGAAAGATTTTTCTAGATCCGAGGAAGGGGAAACGAGAAACAGCCCTTATATGTGTTAGGCGGCGAAAAGTCAATTCCAGTATCTTTCGAGAGGGACCCTGTTGGGGGGGGAAGGAGTTCTTGCAGGAAAAGGCTCGGCCAAAGGCTTTTTGTGAAAAAGGGGAACTATTATCTTTATTTTCCCCTGAAAGGATCCTGGCCTGACAGAGAGAGGAGGACTCTACCATAGCGGGTGACCGAGCACGGAAGCAAGAACGGTGGAGGGCCCTCAGCCAGGCAGATTGTTCCTCAGAAGAAATCCTACATTAATCAGAGATAGAGAAACCACAAAACGAGGAGTCTTCCCCTAGAGAAGAGAGAGTTCCCATTTCTCTTGGGAATAGTGTCTTGTCCTGCTTACCCATAGGGGAGTCCACACCGGAATATGGAAGGGAGAGGGGGGAACATCCTCTATTTCGAAGGAAAAGGAAACGTTTCGCATGCCAGGAGGAGGGTAAATTCTGTAACGATCCTTTCTTTAAAAACCCAGAGGAAAAGGGGAGGAATTCCATGAAAAAGGCCAACAGGTTCACCAGCAGAAAGTGTCGAACTTCTCTTCATTGAGGGTTTCCGAAGAAAAAAGGGGAGTTAATAGGGGAAAGTATTGAAGTTCAGGGGATGGGATCCCGATGTGCAATGGCACTTCACCTCCTTCAGGGGGGGGAGGTATAGGAGGGAGGGGGACTTACCTAAAGGAAAAGCAAGAGGGATTTTACGGGGGGGGGTGAGGGGTCGATAGTACCCCGCATGTAAATACTCGCAATGGGGAAAGGGAACCTGCGAAGCTCGACTCCTGAAAAAAAGAACAGGGAAAAAAAAAAACAGATCACAGGAAAAAGAGCTTGGCTCGCCGGTTTCTACTTCTTCCCTAGAAATAATTCTTAGAGCGAAGTAGGGAGGGGATCAAAGGAACGGGAGAGGAAAAAAAATCGTTGAAGAAATATCGTGGAGGGGAAGGGGTCGAGTGTAGTAGTCTTACTCCACGTTTTTGAAATTTAGCGCGCTGGGGGGAGAGGAAGAAAAGAGGAAAAAGAGGACTTCGATGTCTGCTTGTGGAGAGGAGGGGTGTATGTTCTTGGGATATCTTCTTTCTAGAAAAACCTACCGAAAAAGAAGGAGTGTGTTTGTGGAAAAAAAGGAGGTGAGCGGCTGTGCCAGAAAGTCGTCTACTGCCATGTCTCCCATCTCTATTCTCTGCAAAGAGGAGGGCTCCCAATCACCACCACGAGAAAACAGAGAGGTGTTTTCGATGTGGAAAGGGGGGAAACTACTGAAGACGCTATCTCCTGAGGGGAAAGGCGGGAAAACGGTTAGAAAACTACTTCTTTCTCTTATCTTAAAGAAGTTATGCACCGAAACATCCCGCACAAGAAGGAGGGGGGAAGGGGAGGTTTTTTCGCAAGAAGAGAAGGGCTGGAAGCCGGAGATCAGCATGGGGAAGGGAGAAAAAAAGGGTGGCCTAAGGTTACGGAGGGAAGGCCGTTAGCTTATGCCTTCTTCTTGAAAAAAAAAAAAAAAGGGGCCCTTATCACTTTTTTTAGGAAGAAGGGACTCTATACTGAAAGGGGTGAGGAAAAAGGTCATAACGCCAATGGAGAAAGGAATCCACGAAGACCCTCGACGGGGGGTTTTCTAATCCTTCCTCTGGTACGCTATCTGCTGAAAGGCAGGGGGGAAAGAGGGGAAAAAATACTTATAAAGAATGAGAGAAAAAGGAAGAAGAGGATGGCGCGCTATAAAAAGGGTCGCGCGGAATCAAGTCTACGGCATCCGTTCTCTAACTTTTAAAGTGTTTGCTCTCTTAATAAAAGAGGAAGGGGGCATACCCCATAGCCAAGAGAAGTATCACGGAGGGGGGGGGGGGAGGTCGAGAACGCCCTCCTTCTTCGCCAGTCTTTCTTTTTCTTCCTCAAGAAGCGCCCATCAGACAGAGAGGAGAAAGATGGTCAGCTACTTCCAGGGGGGAGGGGAAGAAGTATTCCGCTAATCGACCTGTCCTTCATCTGGAGAGGAAATTGCTGCTGTAGGGGGGAAGGATCCTAAAGAAAAGGAATTAAGAATCTCGGATAAAAGGAGGAAAGGCGATATGCTAACTGCTTCACCTAGGGCTTCTTAAAGAAAGAAGGCTATCGCACAAGGAGGGGGAACCTGAGAGGCGTTGCCATGGTAGAAAAGGGGGGGCCGAGACTACATGCTTCACCTCGTCTGAATTCCCTATACAGGAGAAAAGGACTTTCTAAGAAAAGAGACGGTGAGGAGCGGAGTCGGGTGGAAAAGGGCTGGGTTATCCAGAGCGGATGTACTAAACCATCAAACAGAAAAATCTATCAGAGGAGGGGGGCAATAACTTCTGCAAGGGAAAGGGGAAAAGTAGTTTAATCCGCGAGGGGGGGGGCTCTAGAAAGGGGGGACGCATTGCACGTAATTATATCATTTCAACTTTGGGAAAAAGAAGTCTTTGGACGAAGGATGGAGAAAGGAAAGAGATCTACACCGACCAGAGAAAAAGAATGGTGTCTCTTGAAGGAAAGGGAGGGGGCAGCTGTCACCACCTTTTCGAAGAACTTTCCCTTTTTGGGGGGTTTAGGAGGAGGGAGTGCGAGGGGGAGGGGGGGGGGTGTGGGTGGTGGGTTGCGGGATTGTAGGTGGAGGGGGGGGGATGGGAAGGAGGAGTAGGGAGGGTGTGAGGTGGGGGGAAAGGGGGTGTTTGGGCTGGGGATAGGGAGCGCAGGGGTGAGAGGTGGGAGGAGAGGTGGGGTGGGGAGCGAGATTTATACGAAGGGGTTGAGAGGGATGGGGGGGGGGTCATGGGAGAAAAGGGCTAGGAAGAGGGAAGTTAGTAGAAGGGAAGAGGGGGTCGTTGGCATTTGCGGGGGGGGTTATTAAAGAGGAAGGTTGAGAGGACGAGGGAGTGAGTTGTAGGGGTTGGGGGGGAGTGAGTGGGGATGAGATGGGCGCGGGGGGAGAGATGGTAGGAATGGGGTAAGGGGTGGGGGAGGGCGGGTACCTATGTGGGGATGGAGGAGGGCGGGAGGCTAAGGGTGATTGGAGAAGGGTGGTAGGGGGTGGGGTACTCGGGCAAAAGGACGGGAGACGGAATGGGTAGAAGCAAGCGGGGGGGGGTAGGGTGGAGACCCGAAAGGGAATGTTGTTGGGGGGAAGTGGGGTGAAGGATGTATGAAGGGGGGGGGAAGGGGAATGAGGGAGGAGGTTTGGTGGTGAGGGGGTCGGTGGGGGGGGAAGGGTGGGCGTTGATGGGGCGGGAACGGGTTTGGGCAGGTGGGGAGAGAGGGGGGACTGAGGGGGGGGATCACAGAGCGGGGGGAGTTATGAATTTTTTGATTGGGCTTCCTTCCTAACTTTTGCCTTCCCTTTCTCTCCCCTTCCTCCGGTGATTACGGGACTGGTGGTCTCTTAGTTTTCGCTAAGGAGGAACTTCCTCCCTGTAGAGAGGGGGGGAAGGGCTGTAATAACCTAAGCGTGGAACTGCCCTGACCTGACGCGGAAAAAATCAATTTCCATCTTATCCTCCTAGAAGGAAGGGAATGATCTTCCATGGCTTATCATCCGTCGAAAAAGGGGGAGAGAAGAAGGGAGATTTGTGAGGCAAAGAGGGGGGGAGGAGGGGCCCTTTTCTCACCCGGTTGTGCAAAAAGGGGGTGAATCCAACAGTCACTTAAACTTGTAGGCAAACCAGGGGGGGAAGAAGAAAGAGGAGTTAATCGTCGAAAAACGGAGGAAAGGAAGTGACGGAGAAGAAAAAACCACGGACAACGGGGGGGAGAGGGAGAATAGCCATGGCCGATCAAGCCTTCTCTAGTTATGTAAAAAGGACCGCTTTCATGATCGCTTCCGGGGGAAAAGCTGATTTTCAGGAAAGGGGGGAATGAGAAAGTTCTGCAGAACAAAAGGGAAATACTAACAAAGAAGTCGCCAAAAGCGCTCTTCCTTCTTCTTCATTTGAGAAAACCTGGATGTCCGTTAAGGAAAAGGGTTAGAGGCCAGCTGGGGGATGGGGGGGGAGAAAAAAACCGCTCATGGCCCTGCGGGGGGGAGGAGAAGCTTTGGACAGTTGGGCTGCTTTGTAGATACCTAAAGCGACAGAAGGTATCCCAGAATGACTGTGGGGAAAAGAAAGAAAAGTCCTTCCAGGAGAGTGAAATTCTTTGATCTGGGGGGGAGAAAAGGTCAAAAAATCGCTGAGCAACGTACTTTTTTATATCCGGGGGAAATTCTTCGAAGAGAGAGGGGGGGGGTCTACTAGCGAGAAGGAGGGGGGGAGGGTTTATTACTCGTCCTACGCTGGGGGAGACCAAAGGACTCCGAGCGAGAAACTTCCGCTATATGATTGAAAAGGGGAAAGTATGGAATGCGGCATGCAGAAAAAAGGGGAAGCCTTTATGCGAGTAAAGGTGGCTCTTCACATTGCAACAAAGGGAGGAGGTTCGACATTGCATGAATTCTCTCTTTATCAGATAGAGGGGGTCGATCATCGATTGGAGGGGGGGGATTTTATCAAGAAGAAGATGAAGGGTCGGATAAGGGGATCCTCTAAAGATCAATGAAACGCCTATTTTATTGCGGGGGCTTAATCGATCGATCAAGGGTCATTATCGAAAAGGGGGGTATGGATGCTTTGTAGCTATAAGAAGGGGGGAGAGAATCCCTCTTCAAGGAAAATCCTATTGTACGTTAAATCCTCCTGGTTTCCATAAAGAAAGCCGTGATCTTCGGGGGGGAGAGGTTTCGAAATACGCATGCAAGCCAGGGTATTAATATCTCCAACAGCGTCAGGAAAGTCTCTCCCGTGAAGGGGGGTGAAGCGTCGACATGGGGGGGGGGAAGGCTTCGAAAGCAAGACGAAGCAACTATTTTCTTTCTCATGCAAGGGGGGGGGAAAGAGTCTCCTCCGATGAAGAAGATCACATTGACTGAAAGATGGGAAAAATCTGCCGTCGGGAAAAAAACCCTCGAGGGCGAAGAGGAAAAAGAGGGGAAGAGGAAAAGGGACAGCTCCACCATGTAGGAGGGGAGGAGTGGGAGCGCTGGTGGGGAACGAAAAAATTTATCATTTTCGAAGATCCTTCCCATCCGAATACTTCACGAGGGGGAGGGGGAAAAAAAAAAGGATAAACTGCTTATATCAGGAGAAGAAACAGTAATTCCGGAGATGAGCACCCCTCCCTGAGGGAGGGAAAGGATCTTGTGAGGGGGAGGGGGGGGAGCATCTCTTCAGGGGGGAGAGGGGTAAGGGTGAGAACCGGAAAAGCGCCCTCTCATCTCTCATAGAGGGGGGAAAAGTATTCTACTATGAAAAAAGAGAAGTACGAAGGAGAGGTCTCGTGGTGTGCTTTTATCCGGTTTCGCGATTCCATCTCCGAAAAAGAGCTACTTTACCGTGAAAGAGAATCCTCAAGAAAGAAAAGTTAGTAAACCACTGCGTAGGAATCCTTGTGGGAGTTCTTTTTTCTATCCCTTCCGAGAGGAAGAAAACCTCAAACCGTCCTAAATAGAAGGAACTTATGGAGAAATAATAGGAGACATCTGGACCAGGCGTAAATCTTCTCCTCTTCTCAATAAGAAAAGAAAAGACCTCCATCCGAGAGAAAAAAAAAGCTCTTTCGGCAAAGGGAAACGAATCGAGCCCGGCCTGAAGAAAGAGAGGAAGGAACGCACGGAAAAATGCGGCGAAGCATTATCTCGCCTACGAAGAGGAGAACCGTATCTCATCCACTCTTAACGGTGGGGGGGGAGTGTTCAAGAAAAGGAGAAGATCGAAGGAGCATCAGGGGAAAGTTGACAGACTTTAAAAGGCGTTCTTACTATCGAAACATCACCCAAAAACACTTGCAGGACTGTGGAGTTCTTTCCTCACAGGAGCCTCCGCTATCTTCTCAGAAGGGGATTCAATTGTTGCACTAACTCGGGGTCAGTCCTTACGGATTACCGAGGAACAAGAAAGGTATATTTGGGTGTGAAAAAGAGACGAGTGACGGGGGGTTCGATTCGCGGGGGACCCCTTTTTTCCTCTTCTTGAAAGGCCTTCTTGCCGCTCGAAGGAGGGGTTTTTTCCAAGGGAAGGGATCTGTTACATTGGAAGAAGGGGACGAAAAACCCGCCCTTGAATTTCGAACCTTCCTGGGGGAAGAGAAAAGCTACCTCGTCTTATGAGGGCAGGGTAATCAGATTCCCGGCGCAGACAAGCAAATGCATCTTGTTACAGAAAGGAACAACATGAGGAAAAAAGGGGGAAA